>Ga0206804_10243_pt1 | contig 14978 bp, 8 predicted proteins | sample Alteio_BWOrgCont_62_FD_152888 | JGI IMG/M metagenome (GOLD analysis project Ga0206804, IMG submission 152888) | Enriched cells from forest soil in Barre Woods Harvard Forest LTER site, Petersham, Massachusetts, United States -... | ecosystem: Environmental > Terrestrial > Soil > Temperate forest >... | reverse complement strand
CCGCGCGACGGCAGCTTCCAGCTCTCGGGGTGTTCGATATGTTCCAGGGGTACAGTGCCCACAGCCGCTCCTTAATTGCCTACAGCTCTCCTCACACGCCCACTTCACTCAAACGAAGAATCCGGATCGTTCGGGTGCTTCAGGTCCCACAGCGGCCTCCGGCTTGCCACGACCGGCTCAACCGCAAAGTTGTAAGCTGGCGGCGGCGAATGCGTCGACCACTCCAGCGTCCACGCATCCCACGGATCGGGGCCCGCTTCTTTCCCTTTGAAGTACGAGTGCACCAGGTTGTACACCAGGATCGCGATCGCAATCCCCTGAATGAATCCGCCGATCGACACCACCTGGTTCCACGTCGCCCATCCACGGTCGGCCTCATAGGTATAGATCTGCCGTGGCATTCCCAGCAGTCCAGGAATATGCATCACGTCGAACGTAAGGTGAAACCCAATCACCATCAGCCAGAAGTGCCACTTCCCTAGCCGGTCATTCAGCATCCGCCCCGTCATCTTCGGATACCAGTAATAGATCGCCGCGAATATCATGAACACGATCGCGCCGACCAGCACGTAGTGAAAGTGCGCGACTACAAAATACGAATTGTGCAGCTGCCAGTTCCACGGGCTCACTGACAGCATGATTCCCGTCAGCCCAGCAACCACCCACTGAAACAGAAATGCGATCGAGAACAGCATCGGCGTCTCGAACCGCACGCGCCCTCCCCAGATCGTCGCCAGCCAGTTGAACGTCTTGATCCCTGTCGGAATCGCCACCAGCATCGTCGACAGCGTAAAGAACGCATTCCCAAACGACGTCATCCCGATTGTGAACATGTGGTGCGCCCACACGCCCATGCTGATAAACGCGATTCCCACCGACGCCGCCACCATCGCCGGGTACCCGAAGATCGCCTTCCGCGAGAACACCGGAATGATCTCGTTCGCAAACGCGAACGCCGGCAGCACCAGGATGTACACCTCTGGATGTCCGAAGATCCAGAAGAAGTGCGCCCACAGAAGCGCCGACCCACCCGCCTGCGTATCGAAGAAGTGCCCGCCAAGGTAGCGGTCGACCGTCAGCATGATCTGCGCTGCCGTTAGCGGGCTGATCGCGAGTAGCACCATGCCCGCAACCGTCGCATACAGCCACGCCAGAAGTGGCATGCGAAACAGCGTCATGCCTTTGCATCGCATGCAGAAGACGGTCGCCAGAAAGTTAATCGCGGTCCCAATGCTGCCGATGCCATTCGCAATGATCGCCAACGCCCAGTAGTCAGTTGAGTGCCCCGGGCTGAACGCTCTCTCGCCCAGCGGTTGATATGCAAACCACGTGATATCCGGTGCCGTTCCTGTCCCCGTCAGCCCGTTGCCCCCCACGAAGCTGAAGTACAGCATCAATCCGGCAAATGCGCTGAGCCAGAAGCTGAACGCATTCAGCCGCGGAAACGCCATGTCCCGCGCCCCGATCATCAGCGGAACTAAATAGTTCCCAAACCCGAACAGAATCGGCATTCCCACCAGGAACACCATCGTCGTCCCATGCATCGTGAACAGCCGGTTGAACACAAACGGCGAGATGAGGTTATTGTTCGGAAAGAAAAGTTGCGCGCGAATCAGCATCGCTTCAATGCCGCCCACCAACAGAAAGATCAAGGCGTAGCTGATATACATGATGCCAATCTTCTTGTGGTCGACCGTCACCACCCAGTCGTGAATCACCTCCAGGTACGTACCCTCAAAAGGCTTCCGTGGCGTCTGATCAAGAACGCCCTCGATGCGATTCGGGACGGGCACGCTAGGAGTTGCCATCGTTGCTCTCCCTTCCAGGGTAAGGAGTGGGTCTCGGCGGCGCTATCAACGCAGCGTTAATAGGTAGGCCGTAATCTGCGCGTTCTGTTCCTCGGTCAAATGCATCGCCGGCATCAGGCATCCCGGCTTCGTGTCGTTAGGATCCGTAATCCATCCCATCAAGTTCTGCTGCGTGTTTTGCATGATGCCGGAGCCCAGCGTGTCGCGGCTCATCAGGTGCGTCAGGTCAGGTCCGAAGCGGCCGTTCGCTATCGTGCCCTTTATCGTGTGGCAATTTACACACGCTTGGCGCTCAAACACAATCTGCCCTGCCTTCGCATCCACCGCACTCGAAGTCGAAGGTCCACCCATACTCACTGTCTCTGCTGCCGCCGGCATCTCCACCTGCGCCTGCTGCTGATTCCTCACCCACGCCGCAAACTTGTCCGGTGGGTCCACATAAATCCGCAGCAGCATCTTCGCGTGTTCCGCTCCGCAGAATTGCGCGCACTGTCCCAAATAAACGCCCGGCACGTGCGGGTCAAACCACAGCTCGTTCACCCGATTCGGCAGAAGGTCGGTCTTGCCCGCAAGCCGTGGCACCCAGAAGCTGTGCATCACATCCGCCGAGGTCAGCTTCAGGAACGTCGCCTTCGGTTGGTCCTTCGTGCTCTGCGGAACGTGCAGCTCATTCGCCGTCGATATGCCATATTGCGGATAGCGGAACTCCCACCAGAACTGGTGCCCCACAACGATCACATCCACCGCATTGGCCGGCCTCGGTGCATCCTGTATTGCAAAGATCACCCTTGCCGTTCCCAGGAACAGCACAGTAATCAGCAGCACCGGGATGATGGTCCACGCTAGCTCCACCTGCGTGCTCCCAAAGACCTGCGGTGGCTCCGTCGTCTCCCCCGGCCGTGACCGGTAGCGCACCAGCGCATACGCCAGCAGCGCGTACATCCCCAAAAGGATCCCACCCGTTATCAGCAGCACGAACAGCGACAACGAGTGCACCTCGCGCGCCGGAGTCGATACAGGCTCAAAGATGTTTGTGTTGATGAACGACGAATCGTTCTGCGCGTAACTGCACGCTGCTCCCATGCAACCTAGCAGCACCGGAATAGCGCGGAGACGGAACACCAGCAGGACTCCTCAGGCGTGAGGGGGTGTCGGTTCCCGTGCGAGATTGCAAGCCATCTGCCTCACACGGAAGAGATTCGGCGCACGCGTCGTTTGTATCACAACGCGCCTACAGAACTACAACCTGCCAAAGAGGATGCGCTCCTCAACCGGCTCGACGACTCCTCAGAGCGACCATTCTCCGGATCGGTTGTGAGATGACGATTCCCGCTCACTTGATTCCTACTCGTCGCGGCCCGAACTGTGTCGGCAGCTTTTTCGCTGCAGCCTCACGCTCTTTCTCCGAAACCGATCCACCAACTGGCACAACTTACAGGAGCAGCGCCCACACTCTTCCCATACCCTCCATTCTGCGACCGTTGGAGGGAGCCGTGGACAGCTCAGTCCCGCCGTTCATCCGTCCTTTCCTGCTCATGGAGGGTGGCCCGCTTTACAACCTGCAGAAGCGAGCCAGGTTGATTCGAGAGAACGCGCCGCAGATCAAGCGGCGTGCGCTCGGCGCTGCGCTCCTTACCTTCTTCCCACTCCTCATCCTCTCTGCTCTGCAACATCGCGCCATAAGCCACGTCGACGTCCCCTTTGTGCGCGACTTCAGCACCTACAGCCGTTTTCTCTTCGCCGTTCCCCTTCTTCTTCTCGCGGAGACCATCCTCGGCCCGCGCATCGCCTCTGCTGCCGCTCACTTTGTTGAAGCCGGCCTCGTACTGGAAAAGGACTACGCCCGTTTCGCAGGGTTCATCGACCGCGGCCTCCGCGCACGCGATTCCATCCTCGCCGAGATAATCCTCGCAATCCTCGCCTACATCTTGGTGTTCGTTGGAAACAAGGAGATGGCGATCCATGCCTCCACCTGGTACATCACCCGCGCCGACACCGGAAATTCGCTCACATGGGCCGGTATCTGGCTGTTCGGGTTCTGTGCTCCGCTCTTTCAGTTCCTCACCTATCGCTGGCTCTGGAGGCTCTTTCTCTGGTTTCAGTTCCTTCACCGCGTCAACAAGCTCGATCTCCAGCTCTTTCCCACGCACCCAGACGAAGCCGGTGGCCTCGGTTTCATCGGTGAGACTCAGCGTTTCTTCGGCATCATTCTCTTTGCGCTCTCGATCGGAACGGCCGGCGTCTTGGCCAACAACATCGTCTATGACAAGGTTCCGCTGCAGAACTTCACCGCAGCGATCGCAACCTACGTCATCATTGCTGTCCTCATCATCGTCCTTCCGCTCATCGTCTTTAGCGGCAGGCTGCTTCGGACGAAGCGCATCGGTCTCCACCAGTACGGCACACTCGCCACCGCATATACAGGCCTCTTTCAGAAGAAGTGGATCTATCACGACAACCCGGCGAACGAACCCCTGCTCGGCACCGGCGACATTCAATCTCTAGCCGACCTCGGCAACAGCTTCGCCTTCATCGAAAAGATGAAACCGTTGCCCATCGATCTCCGCACACTCCTCCACCTCGTGGCCGCCAGTCTTCTCCCAATGGTTCCTCTGCTGCTCGCTGTCATGCCTCTCAAGGATCTCCTGAAGCTCGTCTTCAAAGTATTGATGTAAATACATCTCTAGGGAGTCAAATGTTTACGCCGCGAAAAGCACGAGTCCGCTCAGCCATCACGTTGCTCCTGTTCATCTGCCTCCTTCCATCCGCCCGCGCGCAGAACGATCCGCTACCCTCCTGGAACAACACCACCCCCAGGCAGACCATCATCGATTTCGTGCGCCGCGTTACCCGTCAGGGTTCGCCGGACTTCGTCCCCGTCGACCAGCGCATCGCTGCATTCGACAACGACGGCACCCTCTGGGTCGAGCAGCCGATGTACACCGAGCTCGCCTTTGTCCTCCAGCGAATCCACCAGCTCGCCCCAAAGCACCCCACCTGGAAAGCAACGCAGCCCTTCAAGGGCGTCCTCGAAGGCGATATCAAGGCCGTAGCCGCCTCGGGCGACAAAGGCGCGATGCAGCTCCTCGCCGCTGCCGAAACCAACATGTCCGTCGACGAATTCCACAAGATCGTCCTCGACTGGCTCGCGACCGCACAGCATCCGCGCTTCAAGCGTCCCTATACCCAGTGCGTCTACCAGCCGATGCTCGAACTCCTCACCTATCTCCGCGCCAACGGCTTCAAGACCTTCATCGTCTCCGGCGGCAGCGTCGAATTCATGCGCCCCTGGACCGAGCAGGTCTACGGCGTTCCGCCCGAACAGGTCGTCGGCACCACCGTCAAAACAAAGTTTGAGACCCTCAACGGCCAGGCCGATCTCTTACGTCTTCCCGAGGTCACTTTTGTCGACGACAAGGAAGGCAAACCCGTCGGCATCAGCACGAACATCGGCCGCCGCCCCATCGCCGCCTTCGGCAACTCTGACGGCGATCTGCAGATGCTCCAGTACACAACCGCCGGTCCCGGCCCGCGCCTCGCGTTGCTCGTCCACCACACCGACGCCGCACGCGAGTACGCCTACGACCGCAAGTCGTCCATGGGCCGCCTCGACAAGGCCCTCGACGAGGCCGAAGCCAAAGGCTGGATTGTCGTCGATATGAAGAACGACTGGAAGACCATCTTCCCGCCGCAGCATTAGTCCAATCAAACCCGCTGCGCAGAAACGAACCGCCTGTCAGAGTGCGGCGTGCACCCGGTCTCTCCCGGAGCCGACGGGTTAATCTCGCCATCCACATTCTCTGGCGTCTTCGAGATCAACTGCCTCGAACGTGTTCCTGTCGTCGCCGGATCACCCACAGGCTCTGAGTGGGTCATCGCCTCTCCCGGATTCCCCTCGACCATTGCCCTCATCGTCTCGTTTTCGCCCATCGCCAGTACCCCTTCTCCGGAGACGCCGCCCCCAGTTGCCGCATTCTCCTTCCGCGCCCTCACAAATGGCAACGGCGGACGCCCTTGCGTCCGCCATTTATTTCCATCTCATAGCGAGCTTGTTTTATTCCCTCACAGCCTCTATATCCAGCTCGATCTTCACCTCATCGCCGATCACCGCATCCCCGCTCTTCAGCGTCCCGTTCCACTTCAGCCCGAAGTCCTGCCGGTTCAGTTTCGTCGTCGCCGTGAAGCCGCGATGCACGCTCTTCCCATCCATGCCTACCTGCTCGTTTCCTAGGGCCTCCATCGCCAGCGTCACCGGCTTCGTCACTCCATGCAAAGTCAGATCCCCCGTCACCTCATACCCCGACCCCACCGGCTTCACGCTCGTGCTTTTGAAGGTCATCGTCGGGTACTGGGTTACATCGAAGAAGTCTCCGCTCTTCAGGTGCTTGTCCCTGTCGGCGACCCCGGTGTCCACGGTGATCGTGTCAACCGTCGCGTCCACGCTCCAGGTGGCCGGGTTCCCGGCCCCAAACTTGATCGTTCCGCTCACCCCACGAAAGCTTCCATGCACCGTGCCGATCCCCATGTGTTTCACCGAGAAGTCCGCCTCTGAGTGCGACTTATCAATCGCCCAGTCATGGGTTTGCGCCGCCATCGTCCCCACACCCATCGCCAGCGCCGCCGCCAGTATCCCTATTCCCCGAATCATCCTTTGCATCCTCTTTTTTCTCGCTACAGTTGCCCCAGAGTCTTTACTGTCGCCTTTCCGCTCACCCTGTGTCCACTTCGGTACGATGCCCCTTGCCGCAACTCCCCTGTACTCTATGGGTCAAAACCTTTCGTCTCACTTAGGTGAGTCACCGCCGCATAGATCACTGGACCGGGCCCCACAGATGCGGCTCGCACTCCTTCGTCGCTAACGCTGCACACAGATTCCACGGGCCCCGTTCGCAGGAAACTCCATGACCGCAAGCCGTTTCGCTCCCGCCCTCCTCGTCGCAACCTTCCTTCTTTCCGCGATTCCTTCTCAGGCCCAGCAGCCTCAAGCCCGCCTTGCTGCGCCTATCGCGGACAGTTCGCATGCCACGCTCGCCGGCTCGCAGCCTCCACGCGCCCGCCTCGCCCGCGATCTCGGCGCCGCCGATAGCTCCACGCCGCTGCAGTCCATCACCATGTACTTCAGCCGCACCCAGCAGCAGCAGTCTGACCTTGACGCGCTCATCGCCGCGCAGCAGGATCCCTCGTCGCCGCAGTATCACCAGTGGCTCACACCCGCCGACTTCGGCGCGCGCTTCGGCCTCGCCGATGCCGACATCGCCAAGACGCAGACCTGGCTCGAATCCCAGGGCTTCAGCGTCACCAGCGTCTCGCCCAGCCGCAACAGCATCACCTTCTCTGGCACCGCCGCCACTGTCGGCTCTGCCTTCGGAGCCCCGATCCACCGCTACGCTCTCAACGGCGAAAGCCATATCGCGCCCTCTGCCGATCTCAGCCTTCCCTCGGCGCTCGCCGGCATCGTCTCTGATGTTCGCGGCGTCTCCGACTTCCGCCCGCGTCCGAAGGTCCGCTATGGCAACGGTGCCGCCTTCCGCCCTAACTTCACCTCCGCCCAGACTGGTAATCACTTCCTCACGCCCGGCGACGTCGCAATCATCTACGACATCAAAACCGCCTACGGTGCTGGATTCAACGGTCAGGGCGTGACCATCGCCATCATGGGTCAGTCGGCCATCGTCAACACCGACATCACCAAGTTCCAGACCGCCATCGGTCAAACCGCCAACGCGCCCACCAGCATCCTCGTTCCCAACAGCGGAGCCTCGCAGGTCTACAGCGGCGATCAGTCCGAGTCCTCCCTCGACCTCGAGTACGCCACCGGCATCGCCCCCGGCGCCACCATCGACTTCGTCTACGTCGGCGCCAATCTCACAGCCAGCGTCTTCGACTCGCTCACCTGGGCCATCCAGAACCGCATCGCTCCCATCCTCAACATCAGCTACGGTGAGTGCGAGCCCGAGCTCGGTCAAACCCAGTACACCTCACTGAACGCCACTCTCCAGCAGGCAGCTGCACAGGGCCAGACCATCGTCTCCGCCGCTGGTGACGATGGCTCGACCGACTGCTACGGCTCCACCAACGACGCCGCCACCGCGCAGGCCCTCGCTGTCGACTTCCCATCCTCCAGCCAATACGTCACCGCCGTTGGCGGCACCGAGTTCCCAGCAGCCGCCGTCGCTGCGGGCACCAACACCTACTTCAGCGCTGCGGCCAGCACGGACACCATCGTCTCCGCGCTCTCCTACATCCCTGAAGGTGTCTGGAACGACGACTCAGCATCCTTTCCCACCGACCCGCTCTCCGCCGGCGGCGGTGGCGTCAGCGTCTTTACCAGCGCGCCCTCTTGGCAGACCGGCGTTCCCGGCATCCCCGCCGGCACCTCCATGCGTCTCGTGCCGGACATCGCCCTCGACGCCTCACCCAACAACGCCCCGTACGCCTACTGCACCAGCGACACCACTGCTTATGTACAGGGTCAGACGTCCAGTTGCACCTCCGGCCTTCGCGACAGCTCATCTCAGGACCTCACCGTCGCCGGCGGCACCAGCTTCGCCGCTCCCATCTTCTCCGGCATGGTGGCCATCCTCTCGCAGGCCAGAAAATACACCTACCAGGGCGTCGTGAATCCCACGCTCTACACCTTGGCCTCTAACCCCGCCACCTACGCCGCCGCCTTCCACGACATCACCACCGGAACCAACGCCTGTAACATCGGCGCCACCATCTGCGGCACAGGGCCCGGCACCACCAACTACTCCGCAACTGCTGGCTATGACCAGGCCTCTGGCCTCGGCTCAGTCGACCTCAACGTGCTGCTCGGCTACTGGCCAGTGAACACCGCGCCCAACACCGCGAAGGCCTTCACGCTTGGCTCAACGGCGCTGACGCTCACCCAGACCACAGCCACCACAGCCACCAGCGGCACCTCCACCATCACCATCACTCCGGTCAACGGCTACACCGGCACCGTCGCCTGGACCGTCGCCTCCAGCGCCACCATCCCCAACGTTCCTTGCTACTCCATCGCAAACGCCACCGTTGGCAGCTCACCCGCGACTGCAACGCTCACTATCAGCGTTGGCAACGCCACCTGCCCCACCGGGCAAACAGCCTTGATGCGCAAGGGCACGCAGAGTGCCTCACTCCGCGCTCCTTCGCAGCCTGCTCACCGCTCGCCGGCAATCCCGGCGCTGGCGACCCTCGGCATCGTTTCCCTTCTCTTCCTCGGCCGTCGTAACCGCCGGCTTCCCGCTCTGCTCGCGGTCCTGCTCCTCACTGGCGTAGGCCTCGGCCTCTCCGGCTGCGCCAACAACACCGCCGGCAGCGGTGGTGGCGGTGGAGGTGGTGGTGGCGGCGGTGCAATCACCTACAACAACACCATCACGGTCATCGGCACAGACTCCACCAACAACGTCATTGCCAACACGACCTTTGCCTTCACCCTCACCGTGCAATAGCTCGGCCCAGTAATCATTCCTGCGGAGCAACCAGCCCCGGTCGGCACTCACCGTCCGGGGCTTTTTGTATCTGCGCATCCCACATCACCCACCACGCCGCGCCCACGAGCAGGGGCGCCAGCAATCCAAACCGTCCGCCCAACGCCACCAGCGCAGCCTCCACCGCTCCCATCGCCCACAGCATCGCGGCGAACCGCGGACACCTGCGCACCACCAGCAAGCCCGCCAGCACCACCACGCTCATCTCGTACAGAAACGCGTGATAGTCCACTGCCAGCGCCAGCAGAAGCGCCGACGCAAACGCCAGATCGAACCTCTCGTCCGCACGCCGCCACATCGCCGCACCCGCAATCAGCAGAATCACCGACACCACCGCTGTCACCATTGCCAGCTCTCTCGGCGAGCTCATCACAAACGCCAGCAGTCCGCGCACCGACGGCATATGCGTCACACTCACCGCATCATGCTGCGTTGCCAGATACCCAATCGCCTCGCGATAACTCTCGATCAACCCACGCCCCACCAGCGCAAACGACGCAGCCATCATCGCCAACACCGCTGCGACCGCACCGCCAACAACCCTCCAGCGCCGCATCACCACAAAAAAAATCAGCACTGGAATCGCCAGCTGAAACCTCACAAACGTCAGCCCGAAGACACATCCGCCCAGCACATCACACCCGTCCTCCATCAGCAGCCACGCCGCGCAATAAAGCAGCAAACACAGGATGTGATCCTGTCCCGCCGCCAGCCCGCCTCCCAGCGGAATCACTGTCGCCGCGAACAGCGCGAGAGCCTGCGCCCCCGTCAGATCGCCCAGATACCGCCGCAACAGAAACGCAATCCAGCAAAGTGCCGCCAGATTCAGCGCCTCCCAAACCCGAAACGCCTTCTCAATCCCCAGCGCACTCAGCGAAGCAAACAGCAGCGCCTCCGGCGCCGGATGCACCCACGGCAGAAACTTCTTCGCTCCCAGCGCCGCCTGGTACTCCCTCTGCACCGCCAGCGAGTACAAATCATGCGGCCTCTCACGGACAATCTCTCCCGCCGCATAGTGGCTCACAAAATCCGAAGACCGCGCGCTCGCTGACATCGCCCACGGAACGAACGCGCCGAGCACGCACACCATTGCAGCAATCGTGTTCAGCCACATCCTTGAGATCGGCCGCATCTCACGCATGCTCCGCCTCACCACTCCGCGCTCTCATCCACGACGCCACCACCCTCGCCAGCCACAGCACGCTCACGGCATACGGAATCGCCGCCAGCAGGTCCACCCCATAGTGCTGCCCACTAGCCAGCGTCGAGACCACAATCAGCACCAGGTACACCATCGCCGCCGCCAATCCCGCACGGCTCTTCCGGCTGAACCACACCATCAGCAACGCCGTCGACGCGTGCACCGACGGTATCCCATTCGGCGCCGCGTCAATCCGCATCATGTGCGGAATCACCTGACCCGGATCCAGCGGAAACTTCGGGAACGCAAACTGCGGCCCGCACACCGGAACCAGCAGATAGAACGCCGGTGCCGCGAACAGATTGATCAAAAACGCCAACAACGCAGGAATCGCATCTGCGCTCCGCCGCCATATATGCACCGCAACCACCGCGAGCGCTCCAATCGGCAGCAGGCCATACGCCACGTTCAGCAGCAACTTGGCCCACTCATGCGGCGCAACCACGCGGCCCAGCGCAAACGCCGGCTGGCCAAGATAGCCGTCCGCCACATACGCGTACAGATCCATCTTCATCGGCCGAAGCCGCGACAGGGAATCCGCAACCGCCTGCGCCGCCGGGCCCGCGATCACCGCGAAGATCGCGATCAGCAGCAGATACTCGCACCGTCGCGCATCAGCCGGCACGGCGAACCACCGCCACACCACCGCCAGGATAAAAACAAACCCCACCACCACCGACGGATCGTAGACCAGCAGTGATTCCATCGCGCGTCTCTCGTGCAAGGTAAGTGCACTCTAACCTATGCACTCGCTACCGGAATCGCCAGAGCGTCCTGTTTTCCACCATTTAGCCGCGCTCTCCACCGCCGCTCACCTTGCACCCACCTGCCCCTGGAACTACCCTCAAAACTGTTGACAAGTTTTGCACTGGGGCCGGTTGTTCTCGGGGTCCCCGGCGAGCTTTGCTCGCAGGGGTGAAAATCCGCGATTCACGCGGCTGTTACAAATTTTCCACCGCAAAACACCAGCATTTTCGAGACCCCAAATCCTCCAATGCCCAATTTGGGGAGTATCTGCGGTAGCACCACAATATCTAGTTGTTTTATACTTGACTAGTACCAGAGCTGGCGATACTTTCAACCTCACGCCCGGCTTTGGTGAAGCGCCTGACCTCTTGGCTCACACCGTGACCTAGGACCCTATAACCCGGTTCCCGTCCCACTCGTAGGATTCGGAGACCGGCCCAAAGAACCCCAGGTCAGCGTCAAGCCCGCTTCACCCCGCGCCGGTCGTCCCGGCACCGCCAACACCCATGACCGCTGGCCTGAGCCGCGGCCATCTCAGCTCTGTAAGAGGTTCGCCATGGCCGACATCGTTACCAACGCCGCTTCCACTTCCACCCAGACAACGTCCAAGCCGGCGACCTCCGCAGCCCGCGGCCTCCACTTCGAGCGCCACTTCACCAAGCCCGGCGTCTCGCCCTTCGACGAGCTCACCTGGGAGAAGCGCGACGCCATCATCCAGGACTTCAAGGGCAAGATCATCTTCGAGCAGAAGGACGTCGAGACACCCTCCTCCTGGTCCATGACCGCGACCAACATCGTCGCCTCCAAGTACCTCCACGGCCAGGTTGGCACGCCCGAGCGCGAGTCCGGCGTCCGCGCCCTCGTCTCCCGCGTCGCCGAATCCATTCGCGATTGGGGCATCCGTGACGGCTACTTCGCCTCTGCCGAGGACGCATCCGTCTTCTTCGCCGAGCTCTGCCACCTGCTCCTCAACCAGAAGGCCGCCTTCAACTCGCCCGTCTGGTTCAACGTCGGCTGCGACCGCCTCGAGCCCAACTCCGACGCCCACAACTGGCACTGGGACTCCGAGAAGAACGACACCGTCTTCTCCCGCACCGGCTACACACGTCCGCAGTGCTCCGCCTGCTTCATCAACTCCGTCGACGACTCGCTCGACAGCATCCTCACCCTCGCCAAGACCGAGGGCATGCTCTTCAAGTGGGGCTCAGGCGCAGGCTCCAACCTCTCCAAGATCCGCGGCAGCATGGAAACTCTATCCGGCGGCGGCACCGCCTCCGGCCCGCTCTCGTTCATGCGTGGATTCGACGCCTTCGCCGGCGTCATCAAATCCGGCGGCAAGACCCGCCGCGCCGCCAAGATGGTCATCCTCAACGTCGACCATCCAGACATCTCCGACTTCATCGAGAGCAAGGTCGCCGAAGAGCGCAAGGCTTGGACCCTCATGTCCGCCGGCTACGACGGCTCCGGCCCTGACAGCGAAGCGTTCACCAGCATCTTCTTCCAGAACGCCAACAACTCCGTCCGCGTCACCGACGAGTTCATGAACTCTGTCGTCAACAACGACACCTTCTTCACCAAGGCCGTCAAGAACGGCGCGCCCGTGAAGGAGTACCGCGCCCGCGACATCATGCACCACATCGCCGAAGCCACCTGGCAGTGCGGCGATCCCGGCATGCAGTACGACTCCACCATCAACCGCTGGCACACGAGCAAGAACACCGCACGCATCAACGCGTCGAATCCTTGCAGCGAGTACATGTTCCTCGACGACTCCGCCTGCAATCTCGCCAGCTTCAACCTGATGAAGTTCCTCACCCCTGGCGGCCAGTTCGACGTCCCCGCCTACCGCCACGCCATCAGCGTCGTCACCACCGCGATGGAGATCATCGTCGACGCCGCCGGCTATCCCACCGAACAGATCTCACGCAACTCGCACGACTACCGCCCGCTCGGCCTTGGCTACGCCAACCTCGGCGCGCTGCTCATGGACTTCGGCCTGCCCTACGACTCCGACGCCGGCCGCGCCTTCGCCGCCACCGTCACCGCCATCCTCTGCGGCGACGCCTACGCGCAGTCCGCTCGCATCGCCGAGTCCTGCCCTCCGCTCGGCGCAGCCACGCCTCTCACTCAAGGCGCCAACCGCGACGGCGGTGCCTGCCCCGGCTTCTACGTCAACCGCGAGCCCTTCCTCGACGTCATCCGCATGCACCGCGCCGAGGTCAACAACATCGACAAGTCCCTCAAGCCCAGCCCCAAGGGCGCACAGGACAGCGCAGGCTTCATCGCTCCGCAGCTCGACGAACTTAAAGCCGCCGCACAGTCGGCATGGGACGAAGCCCTCGTCCTCGGCGAGCTCTCCGGCTACCGCAACTCGCAGGTCACCGTGCTCGCGCCCACCGGCACCATCGGCTTCATGATGGACTGCGACACCACCGGCATCGAGCCCGACCTCGCCCTCGTCAAGTACAAGAAGCTCGTCGGCGGCGGCATGATCAAGATCGTCAACAACACCGTCCCCGGCGCTCTCTTCAAGCTCGGCTACAAGGACGCCGAGGTCCAAGGCATCGTCAACTACATCGACGCCACCGGCACCATCGAAGGTGCCCCCGGCATCAAGCCCGAGCACCTCGCCGTCTTCGACTGCTCCTTCAAGCCCGCCAAGGGCACCCGCTCCATCTCCTGGCAGGGGCATGTCAAGATGATGGCCGCCACCCAGCCCTTCCTCTCCGGCGCCATCTCCAAGACCGTCAACCTCCCCACCGACTGCACCGCCGACGACATCGCCGAGGCCTACACCGAAGCCTGGCGCCTCGGCCTCAAGGCCGTCGCCATCTACCGTGACGGCTCCAAGGGCACCCAACCCCTCAACGTCTCCATGGCCGAAAAGTCCGACAAGAAGGAAGAGAAAGTCGCCGCGCCGGCTCCCACCGAGACGTCCGACACCACCATCGCCGCGCTCGTCGCCGCCAACGCGCAGGCCGCAGCCGACACCGCCTCCGTCCGCGAAGAGCTCGCCGTCACGCAGGCGCACCTCGCCGCCATCCAGCAGTCCAACAACACCCTCAACAACCAGCTCGAAGCCCTCCGCCGCTCCATCACCGAGGGCAACGACGCACTCGACGCCCAGGCCCCGCCCGTCGCCGTCCGTCACCGCCTGCCCGCCGAGCGCGCCTCCATCACTCACAAATTCTCCGTCGGCGGCCACGAGGGCTACGTCACCGTCGGCCTCTACCCCAACGGCCAGCCCGGCGAGATCTTCATCCGCATGGCGAAAGAAGGCTCCACGGTCTCCGGCCTCATGGACTCCTTCGCCACCGCCGCCTCGCTCTGCCTCCAGCACGGCGTCCCGCTCAAGGTGCTCTGCGAAAAGTTCGCCCACACCCGCTTCGAGCCCTCCGGCTGGACCGGCGACGAGCAGATCGGCTACGCAAAGTCCCTCATGGACTACCTCTTCCGCTGGATGCAGCTCCGCTTCCTCAGCGGCCACCAGCTCTCCCTCTTCAACCTCAAGTCGCTGAACCCGGCTGCACCCTCCGCCAACGGAACGCTCGCCCTCACCGACGCCGTCCCCGTCACCGGCACCGTCAACGCGCCCGACAACATCATCATCCCCAACCCTCCGGCGTATGAGCCGACCTCAACTCACGGCTCCTCCGCCGAAGAGTTGAACGACCGCCGCGCCCCACAGCAGGGAATCGCTCCTGACCTCGCCGCCCGCACCGGCCTCCC
>Ga0206804_10242_pt1 | contig 14981 bp, 15 predicted proteins | sample Alteio_BWOrgCont_62_FD_152888 | JGI IMG/M metagenome (GOLD analysis project Ga0206804, IMG submission 152888) | Enriched cells from forest soil in Barre Woods Harvard Forest LTER site, Petersham, Massachusetts, United States -... | ecosystem: Environmental > Terrestrial > Soil > Temperate forest >... | reverse complement strand
GTCCGCGATGTCAAAGCCACTGGTGCTTCAAGGCGTAGCCGTTCCCGAGAATCAGGTGGGACAGATTGTAGATACAATGCCACCCCATATCCATTCCGCAGCCGCTTACGCGCAACGCCTGTCGCTTTTGGTCGTATCTTGCATCCAATGCCTCGGCAACTCGCCAAGTGATTCGGACAATTTCGCTATTGATGACGACATAGATGTCTAACGTTCGGGACATTCCCGAGGCGCTGACGCTGCGTAAGACCGTGTAAACGGTGGTGCCTGGTCTAAGGTAATTTTTCAGTGAGATAATGGCCTTGTTGCGTTCGGCTTCCTTAGCCGAAATCTCACGCTTTGGTTTAACTTGATCAAGTGATGGTTGCATATTGAACGCGAAATCGCGCTGTTTCCGGCTCCGGCAACGTGCCGGGCTTTCCGGTGAGCCCGATCTCGCGCCCCGCAGTCACGCCGTGGCAAGGTGGAGGCGACGAAGGAGCACTACCTTGCCTGGCGTGATACAATGGGGCGACAGAGGGCAGACCCACCCGGCTTAATCCTGTTGCCTAACCTTGCTATCGGCCCAGTCAGTCCATCAAAATGACCGTTGTACTTTAGCCACCTAAAGCCAGTTCCTTTTGTGCCGGGCTAAGCCATCGTACAAAGCGTTCAAACGCTTCGCGCTGATTATCGTTAATTAGGGAGTCTCGTCCTTTGACTCCATCTGCCACTTTTCTTTCAAGTGCCAGCTTACCGACATCCAAGGCTTCCTCGCGGGTCGCATAATTTTCATATTTTCCGGTCAACGGGCCGCCATGCCCGGCGTAATTCCCGGTATGGTAAGCATGTTCGGTCGCCATAATCCATCGTCCGTTTTGTAGCCGTGCTACGTGAATTTCTGCGGACAAATATTTGTCCTTAAACGAAAGCACCTCGACCTGTTCGCGGTCAACGAATTCTTCACATGATTGCAGCAAATGCTGCGTGTCTTCAACGGCGGATTGGTTCATGGGATCATATGCGCCCGTGCGCACCCCGTTCGGGCTTCCTTGCCCGGTTATCAAGGCGCACTCCGCGCGCTGAACCGCGCAGTCACGCCTCGCCACCGACGAGGCCGCCGAGCGAGGAGCCTGGTTGCTCCTCGCGAGGGGGAAGGCCGAAGGAGGGAATGGAGGAGCGCAGCGCAGCGAGAACTCCATGGCGGGCGTGACAAAATGGGAAAGCGAGCGGAGGCGGGGGCATTTTCTCCAATTCGCGTGTTTGCGGGTGTTGCCCGAAAATCGGCTTTCGGCATTGTGCATGTCGCGCCAATGTGCGCCAAAATGTCCAGGCCCAGCGGGAGTCTCGGATGCGAGGCGCGGAGCCGGGCCGGGAGCCTGAGCGGGCCGCCCGGTGGCGGCAAGCGAGGCGGACGGCGGCGGAAGTGACTCGCGCCCGAGTCTCCCGTCGGTGCCTGTCACCCCGCCTCTAACGAGGGCGCGCCGAAAAAGCGGAGCGCGGCGCGTCTTCGTGAGGGTCGGATTTGGACGCGACTGCGGGTGGGCCAAGCCCATTTTTAGCGGGCGATACCCTGCCCGGTTGACGGCGTTCTTTGGGTGATGGGCAGCGTCACTTACGCAACCGGAAACCTTACGCGGAGCGTTAAGGAGTAGGGCGTCCCCCTGAAAGAAAACGCGACTGCGTTTTCGTAACTGAATACCGCCAAGTCGGGCTTTTTCGCTATGTTAAGTCCCAAAGCACAGTTAAATCTAAAGAGCGCGAAAGAATACTTTCGCGAGCATTTGGACGTGGGTGATTACTACGCTGAGGGTCAAAAAGTGAAGGGCGAATGGTTCGGGGCTGGCGTCGAAAAGCTGGGCCTGAAAGGATCGGTCAAGGAGGCTGAATTCCTCGCTTTGTGCGACGGGTTGCATCCGATGACAGGTCAGCAATTGACTGCCCGGAAGAACTCGACCCGGCGTGACGCTGATGGCCGGACAGTGGCAAACCGGCGCGTCTTCTACGACTTTACCATTAGTCCGCCAAAGTCAGTGTCGGTGGTGGCGCTGATGCAAGATGAGCGTATTTTGGGGCTGCATAATGAGGCGGTAAAGAAGGCTATGGTGGAACTTGAAAAGTTCGCGGAAACAAGGGTGCGGAAGGCCGGGCAGCGTGGCGATAGAACGACTGGGAATGTCGTTGCGGCGGCGTTCCGGCATGACACCAGCCGGGAACTTGACCCGCACTTGCATACCCATTGCGTGGTGCTCAATGCCACTTTTGACCCGGTGGAAAACCGCTGGAAGGCGTTGGAAGTGTCGGGCATGTATCGGGCGCAAAAGCTGGTCGAAAACCTCTATTACCATGAACTCACCAAGGGTCTGCGGGGTCTCGGATATGAAATCGAATCGAACGCTTGCGATTTTGAAATTAAGAATGTTCCCGCCAATGTTATTACCTTGTTTTCCAAGCGGCATCAGCAAATCAATGAGGAAGCCCAAAAGCGGGTTGAACGCGAAGGGCTGCGGGGTAACGTCAAGGAGGTCAGAGAACAAGTCGCTCGTGATGAAAGGCGGCGAAAGATAAAGGATTCCACGGCCAGCAATTTGAGGCCAATGTGGGCGAAGCAATTGACGAAATCCGATCAAGCCGCTTTGGATGCCTTACGGATGGTTTCGCCGCGACACCTGGCTAGGGCTGAATTGAACAGTGTTGTCGCTTGGGCGGATGAACACCTTTTTGAACGGCGCTCGGTAGTGAATGACTATGAACTGATGGCCGCTGCGTTGGCGCATGGACGCGGACAAGATTTCGACTTGGCGGCATTGCGGGCGGCTATTGATGGACGTGGCTATGTCCGGGAAGTTGGCACCTATAAGCTCACCTCCCGCGACATGTTGCGCTGTGAATATGGCATAGTGGTTGCCGCCCGCGATGGGCGCGGAATGGAACTGCCCTTGAATCCGAGTTACCCTCCGGCCTCCGCCCTCTCGCCGGAACAGGCGGTAGCCGTTAAAAAGATTCTAAATAGTCGAGATTTCATCACGTTGTTTCGGGGGAGTGCTGGCACTGGTAAAAGCTTTACGTTGCGTGAGGTGACACAGGGGATTCAGGCCACCGGTCTGCCCGTGGTCGTCCTGGCCCCGCAACGCCAGCAGGTCGCTGATTTATGCGCCGATGGCCTCGCTGCCGACACCCTAGCGCACTGCCTACTGACGAAAACATTGCCGCGCCGCGCCGTGGTGCTCGTGGATGAGGCGGGCCAGATTGGCGGCAAGCAAATGGATATGCTGATTAACTTGGTGAAGGCCCATAATGGCCGTTTAATTTTGTCTGGTGACACTCGGCAGCATGGCGCGGTTCAGGCATCGGATGGTTTGCGGGTCATCGAGAAATTCAGTGGATTAAAGGCGGCGGTGCTGCGGGATATTCGGCGGCAAAATCCCGCGCTGGCAAAATCGGCCAAGGAACGTGCCTTCGTGACCGGATACCGGCAGGCGGTTAAGGCGGCTTCGTCCGGGTTCGTCGCTGAGTCTTTCGACCGCCTTGACCGGCTGGGTTGCATCTATGAGACGACGCCCGATGCCCGCCGCGAAATGCTGGCGCGGGAATACCTCGCCAGCCTTAATCGCAAGGAACGCACTTTGGTAGTGGCGCAAACGTGGACTGAAGTAAACGCGGTGAACGAGGCCATCCGAGAACAAATGAGGACGAGCGGAAAATTGAGCGGCGGCACGACGCTCACCGCCTATCAGGCGGTGGATGCCACTGAGGCGCAGAAGCGCGAGGCCAGTTTCTACCAGGTCGGTCAACACGCTTATTTCTTTCGACGGTATGGGCGTTTTACAAAGGGTGATCTCTGTCTCGTTGCCGGGGCAAATGAACATGGCGTTGTGCTAATCAAGGATGGGAGGCGGTCAACCGTGAGCTATCGTTACGCCAATAGATTTTCGATAACCACTGAAAGGGAATTGGAGGTGGCCTTGGGTGATCGCCTGCAATTGAAGTTCAATGGCGAGTCGAAAGAAGGACGGGTAATAAACAACGGCGAACTGGTGACCGTCCGCCGTGTGCGCAAGAACGGCTCGCTGGTGGTCGAGGATGATGCCGGGATGCGGAAAACCCTCTCCCCCGCCCAAAGAATGTTCAATCGTGGATACGCGGTCACGTCCTACGCCTCACAAGGCAAGACGGTTGACACGGTGTTGATTTCCGATTCGGGCTCCCGTTTGGCGACGAACCGCAACCAATGGTATGTTGCTATCTCGCGTGGGCGAAAACGGGTGATGGTTTTCACGGATAACAAGGCGGATTTGCGAGCAAACATCGAGCAAAGTGGCGACCGGAGCCTTGCCTTGGAAATGAAACTCCCCGTTGGTCTGTCAGTTGCCAAAGAAGTGCGCGCGTGGCTCCCGGAGTTATCGCAACAGGCCATGTGTGACCAAACCCAGCGGCATGAAGCCATCATGCAGTTGACCAACCAATCTACGGTGCATCCCAAAATTTCTATATGACCACTTTGAAAGAAGAACTTCAAAAGCGGCGATTGGCGGAACCGCAAGTTGTCCGTTCTTACGAATTGGCGAAAGAGCCGGTTCGTTCGCTGCAAATCCATTCATGGAACGGCGAAAAGCTGGTGCTGCCATGGTCGCAGTTTCATTCCGCCGCCCACCGGGCCGCGAGTGAGGGTGAACAACTGGTGCTCGGATTCTCCAAGCATGAGGTCGTATTGCAAGGCGGGCGTTTGGCGATCCTGTTGCCAAAGATTGCCAGTTTCCATCTCGCTTGCGTTTGGGGTGAGTCGGCGGAATTCCAAAATGAATCGGACCTAAAAGAAGCATTTATCAGCCGGGTTGCGGTGCGCTGTCTGACGAATTTGACCGGGCGAGGCCCGGAAACGTTCTGAAAAATTCCGGGATTGTCCAAGTAAATGCGGCTGGGAACGGGTAGATTGGGGATGGCTCCGTTGCCCCGATGGTGATGGTTCGCCGTCCGTCGCCATGTCGGCCAATTTCTTTCTTTCCGTTGGGAGCGCCTTTATCGCCATGGCCCTATGGGCGCAGACAGGAATCAGCCGCACGGTTCCCCTGGCTTTTGGGCTGCTTTCCATTTGGCAGTTGCGCTGCGCCATGGAACGCCGTGTGGAGTCCTCCATCATTCTTCGGCTGGGCGGGTTTGCCTGGGACATGCACAGTTTTTGCCGTGGCTGGCTCATTACCGGGCAAGTGGGCACGGGTAAGACGGCTGGGGCAATAAACACGATGCTTTGGCAGGTATCGAAAAATTGCCCCACCTGGGGCGGCGTTTGTGTGGATGACAAGGGGCTGTATTGGGAAGCCCTGTCGGCGATGCTCAAACATCAGGGCCGCGCCGCTGATCTCATCCTGTTGCAAGTGCGTCCTGAAAACGCCGGGGCTGACTGGAAACCCCTGCATCGGTTCAATTTCTTGGACAATCCTCATTTACCAGATTCGGCCAAGGCCAAAATCGTCTGCGATGTGGCGGCGGCGATGGGCCAGCGGAGTGAGCAAAGTTTCTTCCGTATGCAAGCCCAGGTGCAAATGGAGTTTGTTTTCAAGGCTTTGCGCTTTGCCGACGTGCCGGTGACTTTGGCGAACACCTATGATTTCATTACCTCCGATAGTCAGTTTACGGAGATAATGAACATGCTGAAAAAGAATCCTTCGCCCCAGGCGGAGTTGGTGGCCGATCATTTCCGCGAGAATTTTTTGACACAACCCGGAGAGCAATTGGGCGGCGTCAAGACCACAGTGGCAAACTACCTCAAACATTTTACGGAGCCGGACATTGAGGAGGTTTTTTGTCCAAGGGAATCGACATTCAATTTCGACGATATTGACCGGGGGAAAATCGTATGTGTTTCCATCCCGCAACGCTTCGCGGTGGAACGGCGCTATATCAATACGCTGCTCAAGCTGACGTTTTACGCCCATGCGTTGCGCCGTTTCGACCGGCCCGCCGTCGAGCGGGCGCGCGACAACCTGATTATTTTTTGGGCGGATGAGGCCCAGAAAATCGTCACGGCAAGTGAAGATGGCATGAGTGATTACAACGTGGTGGACGTATTGCGGGAAGCCCGCGCCACTGTGGTCGCGGCAACGCAATCGTATGCGTCGCTGATTCCGCCGATGGGTGATGAAAAGAAGGCCAAGGTCTTTATCGCGAATATGGCCAACCGGATTACCTTCTGCGCGGCGGATGAGGATTCCGCCAAAATTGCGGCCGATACCCTGGGCAAGCGCAAGGCCCGGCGTCGCACGGTAGGCTACTCGCTGGGGAAACGATCCACCTCCTTCACGGATGAGGACAGGTATTTTATCGAACCTTATGAGCTGCGCCATCTGCGGAAATTTCAAGCCGTCGTGCAACACTGCGATTTTGGATTCCGCAAAGTAACCATTCCCGCCCTCGGCACGGATGGCCGGGTGCCCGCATGGTATCGCAAATAACCCTAAGCGCCATGTCCTCTGAAACCGCCACCATTCCATTTTCCTCCGCGATTGCGCGAACTGAGAGGTTGCGCGGTCTGCGCCCGCATTTGGAAGCGAACATTCGCGGTCAGCCGCATGTCATGGAGCGCACTACTTCGGTTTTGACGCGCGGGGAATTGGGCCTATCCCATCCCGGAAGGCCCAAAGGTTCGTTTCTCTTTGTTGGCCCAACCGGCGTGGGGAAAACCGAGCTTACCAACGTCTTTACGTCCTACCTCTTCGGCGAGCGGAAGCCGATTCGCTTTGATATGTCGGAATACCAGAATCAGTCCTCGGTGGAAAAGTTGATTGGACAGGCTGCCGATGAAACGGGGTTGCTGGGCCGGGCGCTCGATGGCGTCTCGGAAGGCACGTTGCTTTTCGACGAAATTGAAAAGGCGCATCCGCTCGTCCTGGACTTGTTCCTGCAAATGCTGGACGATGCCAGTATCACGTTCGCCACGGGTGAGCGGAAGAATCTCTCTCGGTTCTACACGGTTTTTACGAGCAATATTGGCTCGTCCGAGGTTATGCGGATGACTTCCGCGCCAATGGCGACGGTGGAACGAACAGTGCTATCGCGCGTCGGTCAGCAACTTCGCCCTGAATTGGTCGGGCGCATAACCGAAAAGCTGGTGTTCGGTCGCCTGGGCTTTGACACGCAACGCGAGATTTGCGAGCTGATGATTGAGCGGGAACGCGCCCGATTGCGCAACTTGGGCTTTGTGCTGGAAGAAAATGGCGAAGTCGTGGAATTCTTAATCCGGCGCGGTTTCCACAAAAATCTCGGTGCGCGGCCCATGCGGGCCGCAGTCGAACGTCATTTGCAGGATGCCATCGCGGAAGGAATGCTTTGCAATGGGGAAGGCTCTGGGCGCGTAGTTGTGGATGCGCGAAACGAACGTTTAGTGCTTCACCCCATTAGCGCTCCACTCTGTGACGATACCGTGACGACGCCGTGAAAACACGGTGAACCTGTCTCTGCGAATTTGAAACCAAGCCTAATGCAAGGTAGGTTAGGCGAAGTCATTTTTTCCTTCAAAAGCTTTTGACTCAAATGACTCCGCACCATGAATGCCGTTTGCATCGAACTCGTCCCAACGCGCTCGCGGGCGGGGAGTCGAAATGTTCAACGGCCAAACTTGACCATGCAGCCCTTTGGCCCATGGCTTTGCCATGGTGAAGAAGTCAGTGTCTATTATACGAGGTTGAAGCCGAATAGTTGGCCGGAGCACAGTCATAGGCACGCTGAATTGCTGCTTACCTTTGATTCGGCTGAGGGTGAGATTGTCTGGGAGAAAAGCGCGGATTGCACGCGGCGGCAACTGCTGGGGCCGCATCAATTCTGTTTGATTCCACCCAATGTGCCGCACGCTTGCGAATGGAAGCGTGCGGCTGATGTCGTGGTGGTGTTTTTTGGCGAAGGACTGCTCAAATCGCAAGTGCGCCAGCCGCTCGGCAACGTGGTGGTGGGTGATTTTCGACCGCTTACCCGGCTGGATGGATGCCTATGGTCGTTGGGGTGCATTTTTCACGATTTGTGCCACAAAAAGGAAAGACCGTCCGCCGACTTCATCGAAGGTGTCGGAACTGCCTTGGCCTCGCGCACGCTTGAATTGCATTTTAACGCCAATCAACGTGGTGTAAGGCCGCAACCCGGGTTGCCGGACCATGTGCTGCATCGGGTGGTCACGTATATTGATGGGCATTTGAACGAATCCATCACGGTAAGCGATATGGCCCGACAAGCGGCATTGGGCGTGGATCGCTTCACCCAACTCCTGAAAATCACCACCGGCGCGTCGCCACTGCAATTTCTTTTGAAATGCCGGGTTGAAAAGGCGCTGGAACTTTTGCGCACTGGAAAATTTCGCGTGGGGGAAGCGGCCTGCCAGGTGGGATTTTGCGACCAAAGCCATCTCGACCGGCACTGCCGAAAAATTTTCGGATGTGCGCCTAAGACGGCGATTACAGCACATGAACGGGAATCGTTCTGAAAAATCCCGGAATCATCCAAGACGGTTTAAGTGAAGTGAGGTAGGTTTGGGCACATTCGTCATGAAAACTATCCTAAAACTTATTCCTGTTTTGATTTCGCTCCAGCCGCTGCAAAGCCGCGCCGGGGTGCTGCCAGCACCGATGCTGGCGCAAGTGTCGGGCACGCTCAAGCAATCCATGCAAGCCGGGTTGGGCGTGATGTTCCTCTTCGGCTTCCTCTGGGGTGTCGTCAAAATCTGGTCGGGCGCAGATCGAATGTCGAAAGGGGACGTGGATGGGAAAATGGGCATCGTAGCCGGTATTATCATCGCGGGCGCCGCCGCCATCATGGGCGCTCTGTTCGCAATTTTCGGCATGGGTGACGGGGTATTGACGCCACAATTCTAGCCTTACTCGCCATGAGCGAATTGCGCATAACGGACACGAATAGCGCAAACGACAGCAAAGGGCGCGCGTTCGGATTGGAGGGCAACGATTTTATCTACGTCCTCGTGGCTTTCGTCACTTCCCTCGGCCTCTACATCCTACTAACCGCCTTATTTGGCATCGGTAAAATTGCCGCATTAGTCCTCGTCCTACCCTTCCTGCTTGGCCCGCTGGCCTGGGTGCTGCTTCTGCGGCACAACAAACCGGAAGGTTACGCGAGAGATTGGTTTGATCAAAAATTCAACGGAGAAGGCTGGTCGTTTGTTGTTCAAACGCAACCCGCCCCCCACCAACGCCGTGAACGCCGCACCTAATGGATATTTTGCCGACGGGCTGATACTCTTCGGTTCGCTGGAAAAAGGCGGCTGCGCGGCCAAAGGCTACGTCCTCCAGCCGCCGGACTTGCGTGGCGGCAGTGTGTCGAATCTGAACGCCTACCAGGACAAGATTCGTAGTTTGCTGGCGAACGTTTCGGTCGGGATGCGGGTGCAACTCCAATGGACGTGCAATTGCGATTACAAAAAGGAGCTAACCCGGTATTTCCGGGAAACGGAAAAGGTAACTCATCCGCATATCAAGCGGGTGCGCACGGAACGGTTTCAGCGGTTTTGGGACAGGATGCACCGCCGCGAGCTGCGGCGGGAAAATCTGGTGCTCTTCGTCACCACGGCGATTACGAGTTATTCAGGAAATGTCAAAGGTCACGATGCCTTGCTGCGCTATTACGAAAAGCTCTTGGGACAACTGCGAGGCCAGTTTGACGAATTGACGGGCACGCTGCGAACGATTTTCGGCGGTGATACCCCGATAACTCCCATGGGCGATATTGAGCATTACGTTTACTGCAAGAAATTCCTCAATCCGTCGCTGGCGGATCGTTTCGACGTGGATTTTGAGGCGCAATTCAACCCGGCTTTGTCGCTGCAAGAAAACTGCTGGAATTCGGATGGCGTGAGCCTGCCAAAAATCGGTTTCTATTTCGACGGTCTTTACCATACGATTTACACACTCAAGCGTTGGCCGAGTCGAACATACCCTGGCATTATTCACCGGCTAACCGGATTGTCGTTTCTCGACTATCAAATAACGGTCAACATTGAGCCATTGCCCGCCAAGCGCGAAGTCGAGAAAGAGGAAAAGGCCATTGAACGGCTGCGCGGTGAGTATGAAGATTCGGAGCGTCACTCGCTGCTGGTCGCCATTGGGAAGAAGGAGAAGAAAATTGAATCGCTTTCCACGGGCTTCATCAATGCGTTCGCCGTCACTTACATTTTTCGCGTCTGGGATGAAAGCGAGTCGGCGTTAAGCGCGAAGTGTGCCGCGATCAAAAATGCAATCAATTCGATGGGTGGCGCACAGTATTACGAGTGCGCCCTTCCTTCGACGGCCAAAAAGCTGTTTTTCGCCTCCTGGCCGGGCTGGACTGGCTCCGATTACCGCTACCGCAACCTTTACGGGGAGGATGCCTACTTGGCGGACATGCTGCCGTTTTCGGCCACGTTCACCGGGCATCTGGACGAGGCGGAAGCAATCTACGATGGTTCTCAAAACAATCTCGTCGGCTTGCGCACCTTCCTTGGCTCGCCGCCAACGCCGCAACATACGGTTCTTATCGGCGCAACGGGCGCGGGCAAATCCGTGCATATGCGGGACTTTTTGGAGCAAACGGCCTGTTATTACGATTACACGGTCTTGATTGAAGAGGGTTTGTCCTACAAGGCGTTCACGCAAGCCCTGGGAGAGCGGCCAATCATCCTGCACCCGGATGGTGATTTGACTATTAACTATTTTGACACGGGCGGCTTGCCGCTCGGTCAATTGCAACTGGCGACTGCCGTGGCTTTGGTCGCCCGGATGATTGGCGAAGCGCCTGGTGTCGAGGCGCAGCAAATCCGCCAGGCGTTGCTGGCCCAATACATTACCCAGCTCTATGAGGATACTTTTGAGGAATGGGCGAAGCGGCATCGCGAGCTGGTGCCGGGCATCGAGCGGATGGCCTGTGCCACCCATCGTTGGAAGCTCGAAAAAATGGGCTTGGGTGCAACGGAATTGGAAGCCTTCGCGGAACTGCGCGACCGTCAAAAGGCAAATGACGATGAGGCCTTGCAATTCGTCGCCACGATTACCGAGGGGGAAATTACCAAGTTCCTCAAGCAACCTCAAACAGAACGTTCGGTAGTGGCAATGGCGCACGCGCATTATCGCCGGGAAGATTTCCCGGTTCACGCGAGTCTCGTTGAATTGATGCAATTCTCCCGATTCCCCGAGCACAAGAAAGAGGAAATTGACCATTTGGCGACGTTGCTCTCCGCTTGGACGGCGCAAGGGCACTATGGCCGGCTGTTCGATGGCCCCACAAATGTCTCGCTTACTGGCAAGATTGCCCACTTTGAACTCGGCTATATCCCGGAACAGGCCACGGAATTGAAAACCGCTGCGGGGCTGCTGGTCAGTGGATTTGCTCGGCAGCATATCATCAGCCTGCCTCGGTCACTCTGGAAGCGGGTCGTTTACGAGGAATTGGCGCGGTTTCTCGACGTGCCGGGCGGGGAGAAAATTGTCGCGGAGTCCTACGCGCAATTGCGCAAGTTCAACTGCTGGACGGCTTCGATAGTCCAGCAATACAGCAAGTTCAAGGATACGCGGATTCGCCCGGTTGTCATCGGTAACAGCAAGCAATTCTTCCTGATGCGGCAGTTTGACCGGGCCGATGTGGAAGACATCGCGCTGGCAATCAATCTGCCGGAGTCGGTCTGCGCCTCCATTCAGAATTATCCGATGCCGGAGCAACAGCCAACCGACAGGAAGTTTTCGAGCATTTGCTTTTTCAGCCCGGTCACAGATCCGCCGCTGTGCGGCACAGTGCGCAACGTTCAACCGCCCAAGGAGGTTTCCCATGAAAAAGTCGCCGTCTAAATTTCTCTGGCTGCTTTTGCTGCCCCTGCTCGCTTTAACGGGCTGCGCGTCCGGCATGGGCGGCGCGGCGTCGGACATTGGGCTAACCGGGGCTGGTGGCGCGGTCGGCTATGAGGTATCCGGTGGCAAAATCGGGGGCACTGCCATTGGCGCGGGTGCTGGCTACCTCGCGTCAAAAATCGCGCAGTCGCAATTTGCGAATGCAACCCAGGAAGCGGACAAGGCCGGATTTGACCGCGCCATGAATCAAGCGGTGAAGCAGCAATACTGGATTATCCAAAACCAGCAAAAATCCATGGTCGTGACTAATGAGCGGAATCCGCGTCTCGTGCCGGTGGTCATTCCTGAATCCAACATCAACGGCGTCGTTCAAAATTCCCATGTTGAATATCTATCCATCGAACCATGAAAACTTACCTCTTACTTCTCTTTCTCGTGCCGGTGGCGGCTTTCGGCCAATACCCGGTTTTCGACGGTGCCAATCTGGCTAACAATCAGTCGGCGCACGCCGAGGATATTGCCAAGTGGGTGCAAAGCATCGCGCAGTTGAAAACGCAAATAGACCAGTTGAACCAGCAAATCAGCATCCAAAGCGATCTTCGCCAGTGGCAGGGCGATCCGGTGGAAGCGGGCGCAAAGGTGGTGCTGGTGGGCCTCGGGCAGCAGGATTTGGCCCAGCAATACGGTCAGATAAAGACTGTCCTGCTTAGTCTCGTAAACAGCGTGGCGTCGTTGACCAACACTGGCCAGGGCACTTACCGACCGATCAACGATGTTGATTTAAGTGGCAACGCATTCCAGCCGGACCCGTTGACGCATCGCCGCTATTCGGTGTTGGATGCCGCGCAAGCAAACTCTGACCAAGTTACGGATGAGACGAAGGCTCGCGAAGATATTTTACAGGCGGATATTGCCGCCACGCTCGCCCAACTGGCGACGGCCTCCACGGATGCCGAGGCGCAAAAGCTGACCGCAAAGCTGATTGTGTTGAATGGGCAGCTTGCCCAGGTGGAGGCGACGCAAAAGCGGGAGGCGGATGCAGTCACGCTGCAAAAAGTCGCGAACGATTCGCGCAAGGATGAGGAAATTCAGGCGGCGGCAGAACTTGAGATGCAGGACGATTATTTAGCGAACCAACGGGTCACGGCCTACATGCACACCATCAAACTGAGGACAACCACGCCATGAACATTACACACCATTTCACCGTTGTTCTGCTGCTCGCCTTTGTGCTCGGCGGTGCCGCCTGCTCGAAAAAGGACGATACAAAAGAGAAACAGCGCCTTGCACAGGAACAGCAAGATGAGCGGGACGCCGCAATAGCGAACAAGGCGATTTCGGACAACAATAAGAACGGCCTTGGGCGCAAGCCGCCAAACTTTGATTTGGGCTTACCGCCCGTGACGGACAACGGAACAGCGCAGACTCAAACGCAGCAACCTTGAATAATTATGGAAATCTTTCTGCCAACGCTGGAAAGCAAAATGACGGCCATAGTGGTCGCCTTCCGCTTCGTCGTTTTTGCGATAATGGTGGCGGGATTGATTGGGTATGCCTCCACTGGTCGTGCGCAAGGTGCCGGACTATTCGGGCCATTGTTCCGCGCCCTCATAATCGTTACGGCCATCGCATTTCAGGATGCGTGGTTTCCGCAAGTGGAAAATACCTTCCTCTCGGTTTCCGAGTATATTGACCCCGGTTATAACGCCAACCCAACTTCCTCGGCGGATGCCATACGCGAATCCACCACCACCAATCCGCAAGGCCAGTCATGGTCATGGCGGCGGCTCAATCAATCCATCTACCAAGCGGTCACAAACGCGCTCGCGAATGTTTTTATTTACATCGGCACACTGATTACGGTCCCGATGCTGATACTTCAATACGTCCTGCGTTGGCTGCTGTATATGCTGACGCCGTTTGCGTTGGCTATGTTTATGGTGCCGGGGTTTAGCGGGATAGCCATACGGTTCTTTCAACAATTATTGGCGATTTTAGCGTGGCCGGTCGGTTTCGCCATTACGAACCTCGTTGCCCTGGCCGTTTGGCAAGATTTTCGCAACGCGGTAGGAGCCAATCCACAAACCGTCAGTGATGCCCTCTATTCGCCTCTTTTGACCTTCATGGGAGGAATCCTGGCTACGATTATGATTATCGTGGGGATGGTCTCGACGCCCATAGTCATGCAGATGCTTTTTGCTCAAGGCCATGCCTTTACCGGGTCGTCGGGCAACCCCATTTCCATTATCCGCGGCAGCGCCAGCGTCCTCTACGGCGTGGGCGACCGCCTGGTAGGTCGTCGCGGTCGTGGCGCCCTCCTCGCGCCACAGCAGGGGTCGGCGCAACCGTCAACCCCGCCTAACCCGCCGCCGATGGGTGCTGATCCCCGGCCCGGAATATGAAGAAAACCTTGCCATGGATGCTGAAACCACCGCAACCGGCCTGCACGAAAGCCCCGTGGATCAAACCCGCCAGCTTCCGGCGGCAAAGCGCGCGCGCTTTTCGCCAGTGCGCTTATTTGCTGACAATGCGTTTGCGGCTCGCCTGTGGTTTCTCGTGGCCTGCGGGGCATTGGCGTTCTGTGTAATCCAGCCCTACCTTATTATCTCGGCCTATCGGGCAAGAGAGCGGGTCGTCGTGTTGGATGGCGCGGGAACATTTTCGGTTTCGCCGTTGCTGGGTTTTGAGGAGGCCAAGGATTTGCATGAGGCCATCGCCCTGTGGGCCACGCTGGCGCTTTTTGAGCGCAATCCCAAAGACTTTGATTACCCGGAAATGCTGCAACGTCTGTATCTGGCGGATGCCTTTCAAAAGGCGGAGGCTGACCGCGACAAGTCGCGGGACGAATTTGCCGTAAAGTCCATTCACCAAAAGCCGGAAGTCTTCAAGATAGACATTCTGCAAACTCGCGACAACCAGGTGCTCGTCAAGGTGGAAGGCCAATTGATTCGCACAGGCATCTTTGAAGGCCAGTCATTCGCGGAATCTCCAAAATTTACACTCACTCTTACTCTGGTGCGAAACCCGGATATGTTCGCCAATAAACGTTATCCCCTCGGTGTATGGAAATTCGACTACACTTTAAATTAGCGGCGCTGCTATTCCCGCTGCTTGCAACCGTTGCGCTGGCCGATCCGCCCGCGCCGCATCCAAGCGTCGTCAAGCAGTTCCCCTTGGATGAGCGCACGG
>Ga0206804_10241_pt1 | contig 15015 bp, 12 predicted proteins | sample Alteio_BWOrgCont_62_FD_152888 | JGI IMG/M metagenome (GOLD analysis project Ga0206804, IMG submission 152888) | Enriched cells from forest soil in Barre Woods Harvard Forest LTER site, Petersham, Massachusetts, United States -... | ecosystem: Environmental > Terrestrial > Soil > Temperate forest >... | reverse complement strand
AATGTCCACGTCCTCGAAGCTGCGCTGCGGAAATAGGAGAAAGGCGATGCGGCTGGCGCCGGGACGGATGGAGCTACGCTGTGGGAGGGAAACCCCGGGTGGTCGCTCGCGGGTTGCCAGCGCCCGCCGGCGCTGCCCTACGGGCTTCCTGCGGAAGGCGATCTCGCTCCGCTCGGTTCGCTCGACCCGGGGCTAGTCTCTTGTAAGCCTCCGGCTTGTTTAGCCGAAACCGACTTTGGGCATTTGCTCAAAAAGGTCCCCGCTTCCCAGCTCATTCCGGTCCCGAGAGAGAGGAATGGCTAAGACGGCGACTGGATTCTGATTGATCCATGGACGACCTTTCGTACCGTAATCCTCCGTAGATGCTAAAAGTAAGAATCCCCAGAACCTTCCAGAAGAGAATGCTGACCATGCTCGTGGTCGGCGTGGCGCTCGGGTTCACGGTGCGGGGCCGTGCAGAGACTGGAAGTGACGCAGACCTCGCCGCGCTACAGGCCGGTACCAGAGATTCGTTTCGCAACACGGTCACCCCCTTTGTCACGACCTATTGCGTGTCCTGCCACGGTTCCAAGAAAAGGAAAGGCCAGATCAACTTCCAGCCCGCGCTGAAGAATCCCGGCGACACCACCTACAGCAAACAGTGGAAACAGGCGCTCGCGAACGTCAAGACCCTCGACATGCCGCCGGATGAAGCGGACAAACAACCGACGGACGAAGAGCGCCAGGCGTTCCTGGACTGCGTGGCCAAGGTGAAATATCTCAGCCCGAAGGATCCCGGTCCGTTCGTCATCCGCCGTTTAACTAAAGCGGAGTATGGCAACACCCTGCACGATCTCTTTGGGGTCGATCCGGCGATCGTCCATGAACTGCCGGATGAAGTATTCGGCGAGGGCTATCTGAATACGTTGTCCCCTCTCCAGATGGAGCAGTATCTCGGGATCGCCAATGACGTCCTGGACCGGATTTCGGCGCTTAAAGGTGCGCCGGCCGCGGCGCTGAAGCGTTGGTTTGGCGAACCACCCGCGCCGGGGACCGATGTGCGGGTGGCGGCGAGAAATGTCGCTCGTTCCCTGGCCCGCGGGGCCTATCGCCGGCCGCCGTCGGAAGCGGAACTGGACGTCCTCGTGGCCGTCTTCGATCTGGGCAGGCAAAACAAACTTTCCTACGCGTCGGCTGTGGGATTGATGCTCAAGGCGGTCCTCGTTTCTCCCCAGTTCCTCTATATCACCCCAGCCGGGGAAGCCGAGGCTGGTCACGATGTGGTTCCCTTGGACGACTGGCAACTCGCCTCACGTTTATCTTACCTCTTGTGGGCGACTATGCCCGACGCCGAACTATCCGCATTGGCTGACAACGGGCAACTCCATGAACCGGCGATCCTCCAAGCCCAGGTTCGGCGCTTACTCAAGGACCCTCGCTCGCGGGCGCTCTTTGATGGTTTCGGGGCGCAGTGGCTTGGGCTGGGAAGTCTGGAGGGCAAAGCATTCGACACCACGAAATTTCCCCTGATGACCAGCGCGATGCGCCTGGCGATGTACGACGAGGCCCGGCTGTTCTTTGAAAGCATCGTGCGGGACAATCGGAGTGTCGTCAGTTTTGTGGACTGCGATTACACGTTCCTCAACGCGACCCTCGCGCCGCTTTACGGTCTGGAAAAGACGGTCACCGGACCGGAGATGCGCAAGGTACACCTCACAGACGCCAATCGTGGGGGGATTTTGGGAATGCCCGGCATCCTCGCGGTGACCTCCTATCCCAACCGCACCAGCCCCGTGAAACGCGGCGTTTGGGTGCTCGAACAAGTGCTCGGGGAAAACGTCCCTCCGCCTCCGCCGAACGTTCCGGCCCTGGACAAACAGGACAAGAAGACGGTCGCCGATCTCACCCTGCGCCAGCGCACGGAATTGCATCGGACGAATCCCGTTTGTGCGAACTGCCACAAGATCCTGGATCCCATCGGGTTTGGCCTGGAGAACTTCGATGCCATCGGGCGCTGGCGCGATCAGGACGATACTGGAGGGGCGATTGACGCCGGCGGCGAGCTACCAGGTGGGAAGCATTTTTCGACTCCCAAAGAGCTGAAAACCATCATCGCCACACGGAAGCAGGACCTGTCGCGCAATCTCACGGAGAAACTGCTCGCCTACGCCCTCTGCCGTCAGCTCGAAGGCTACGACGAAATCGTCGTGGATCAGCTCATGGAAGGCATCGCCAAGGACGGCTATCGCATGCAGACTCTGGTGACCGAGATCGTCACCAGCTATCCCTTCACTCACCGCCGGATTCCAGACCAACTCACCTCCTCGTCCAAATGAAAAGCCACTTCCTGATCGATCGTCGCACCTGCTTGAAGGGCCTCGGAGCCGCCCTCGCCTTGCCTCTTTTGGAAACCATGGGTTGGGCCGACCCGGCCAAAGGAAAGGCCGTCAAACCCCCGGTTCGGCTCGGTTTCATGTATATGCCGCACGGGGTCATCATGGATCAGTTTTGGCCCGCGAATGCGGAAAGCTTCCTCTCGGCGCCGCCGCCCGCTTTGGAATCATTAAAGGGTGTGCTCGACCAATGCCTGATGATGAAAGGCATCTCCGGTGTCCCGATTGCTCCATTTAATGGCGCGCCCCATGCCCTCGAGTTGTCGACCTGGCTGACCGCGACGTTGCCGGATGCGCACCAACGGAATCAAATCAACATCGCGATTTCGGTAGATCAGATCGCCGCCACCTACGTGGGCGGCCTCACCTCCCTGGCCTCTTTGGAACTGGCCACGATGCCGCAGACGCACAAGGAAAACCAGGAAGGGCTGAACGAGGGCTACTATTCGCACTGCAGCTTTCGCTCGCCCACCCAAGCCGTCCCCGCCGAGATCAATCCGCGCAGCGTGCTCAACCGACTCTTCAAAAAGGACAATGCAAGTGGCACCGGCCACCAACCCGGGGCCGACGCCCTGGAGCGCAGCATGCTGGATCTGGTGATCACCGGCGCGAAAGACCTGCGCCGGACGTTACCCCAAAACGATCAACACAAACTGGATGAATACCTGGATAGCGTGCGTTCCGTGGAACGCCGCATTGCCGCCATCGAATATCGGCAAAAAGAGGCGGCGCTGGAAGCGGCCGGATTGAGCGTCAGCAAACGCAGGGCTTCGGATTCCCCGCCCATCGAAATCAAAATTCCCGAGGGCGAAAAGCGCAGCGAGTACATGCAGGTGATGTGTGACCTCAACGTGCTGGCCTTCCAAACCGACACGACGCGCGTCAGCACCTACATCGGCTCCACGCCGAACGGCGTCTCCTATCCGGAACTCGGGTTCCGCGACGAACATCATTCCCAAACCCATCATAACAACCAGCCGGATAAGGTCGACAAGGTGGCCAAGATCACGGCGTTCAACATCGCCCAATTCGCCTACATGGTGAAGAAAATGCACAGCTTGCGGGAAGGCGACGGCACGCTGCTCGATAACTGCATCATGATGTGGGGATCCGGCTTGGAGGACGGGAACAAACATGCCCGCGAGAACCTTCCCTTCATCGTCGCCGGCCGGGGCGGCGGCTCGATCAACACCGGACGATTCCTGGCCGAGACCAAAGGAAATCAAGGGGATCTGCTGACGACGCTGCTCGCATGTGCGGGGATTCCGTTGGATCGTCCCATTGGGATTGCGACCAAGCAGATGACGGAGATGACGGTCCGGCTGTAGCCTCAAATTAGGGTCCCGGATTGTTCGGGATCGTAATGTGGAGTTTGGCAGGGTGAACTGTCCTTCTCGAATATTCCTGAGAAGTCGCACCGTGCTCCCGTACTGCTACGTGCAACTCTACATTAATGGACCATTCCCCTGGAGCGAGTTTGAAATAATCAGGCAATGGAACGATCCACTCTTTGGATGTGTTCGGGGGAATGATGGTGAACCCCACGGCATTGCGAGGGAGTATGGGGCTGAATACTTCGTTCCCATAATCTGTGAATTCGCAATCGATTCCCTGCGGATTCGTGACCCGAAGCGTACACCCGGGAAGCTTCATATAACTCTGGGTTCCCAGTTCCTTACTCCGGCTTGTGATCTTCATTCGCAAGGGGCAGTTTGCCGTGGAGCAGATTTTGTCGACTGCCACCTCGACGACGTAATCATCAGTTTTCTCCGCCGAAGCGTAAAATGCGGTTTGCGGGTAGCTGTCTAATCCGGGGGGCGGTTCTGATGTGCCGGCATCCGCCGTCCCGGACCTTCTGCATGCCGCCAATAGACCAATGACGCCGACAGCGGCGCTGACGATGAACAAGCGAAGCATGGTCGATTTCATCGCAAATGACGGATCGTGCCAACGGCATTCTGGACCCTGCAGCAACAGCCGCCAGCCGTCTGTCGCACTCGCGTGAAAATCCAAAACAGAAATCGGAAGAAATTCGGTTGACGCCGGCACAACCAGATATATCTTGCGATACTATTTAAGACCTATTAACCGTTACATCTCAAGACTCAATATGAACACTCATTGGAATTGCGATAAGCACGGCCACCATGCACACGGCCCCGGCCGGTCGGGCTTTCTTCACCGCTTCGCCGGTTTCATGGGCGGTGGCAATGGCTTTCGCGCCGCTCGCATGCTCGGCTCCGGCGACCTGCAATTGATCATCCTCGCCCTCCTCCATGAAAAACCCCGGCACGGCTATGAGATCATCAAGGCCCTGGAAGAGCATTCGAGTGGCATCTACACGCCCAGCCCAGGTGTCGTCTATCCCGCCCTCACCTACTTGGAGGAAATGCAATACGCGGTCTGTGAAGCCAGCGCCAACAAGAAGCTCTATTCCATCACCGAAGCGGGTCAGGCCTATCTCGCGAAAAACCGCGAGACGGCCGATGCGATGTGGGAGCAGCTTTCGCGTTTCGGCCGAAAAATGGCCCGCGTTCAAAAGCATTTCGCCGACGAGGCGGCCGAGAACGAATTTGACGAGTCCGATCCCCGGATGGGCGCCAAACAGGAGTGGCGCAGGATGAAATCGGAATTCCGCGAGCTCAAGGAAGAGCTCAAGTCCGCGCTCTGGGAAAAGATCGATGCGTCGACCGAGGAAAAAAAGCGCGTCCTCGACATTCTCAAGAACGCCATCGCCGAGATTCGCAAGAAATGACTCAAAACAAGGTCATCGTCGCCCACAACCTGGTGAAGACGTTCAAGGATTTTCGCGCCGTGGACGACGTCTCGTTCGAGGTGGAAGGCGGAAAGATCTTCGGATTTCTCGGCCCCAATGGCGCGGGCAAAACGACCACCATCAAGATGCTCACGACCACCCTGGCGCCGACGCAAGGGACGATTCTGCTCGACGGCCATGACCCGCAAAGAGCACCCCTCGCGGCGCGCCGCTCCTTCGGCATCGTGTTTCAAGACCCGAGCCTGGACGGCGAACTCACCGCCGGCGAGAACATGAAACTCCACGCCGTCCTTTACGGGGTGCCCAGGAGCGAGCAGGCCGGGCGCATCGAGACCGCCCTGAAATTTGTCGGTCTCTGGGACCGGAAGGACGGCTTCGCCAAGACCTTCTCCGGTGGGATGAAGCGCCGGCTCGAAATCGCCCGCGCCCTCCTGCACACGCCCCGGATCCTCTTTCTCGATGAGCCAACCCTCGGGTTGGATCCGCAGACCAGAAATCACGTCTGGGAATACATTCAAACGCTGGCCCGCGAGCGACAGATGACTGTCTTTTTCACGACTCACTACATGGACGAAGCTGATCGCGTCGCCGACGAAATCGCGATCATCGACCGGGGCAAGATTGTCGCCCGCGGTTCCCCGGAAGATCTCAAGAAAAATGCCGGTGCCGCGACACTCGAAGAGGCCTTTATCTCGCTCACCGGCCACGCCATCCGCGACGAAGAAGCTTCCCCGCGCGACCGCACGCGGACCATGGCCCGGATGTGGGGGAGAACATGAGCATCATCTACATTCTTTGGCTGCGACAGCTCAAACGCTATCGCCGCTCCCGCGCCCGCATCTTCGCCTCCCTGGCCCAACCTCTCCTCTTTCTCTTCGCCATCGGGTTTGGCTTCGGTCCGACTTACCAAAAAGCCGGCAATGGAAATTATATCCAGTTCCTCGTCCCGGGCATCGTGGCCATGGCCGTGCTATTTTCCGCGGTCTTTTCCGGCATCGAGATCCTGTGGGATCGGCAATTCGGGTTTTTGAAAGAGACGCTCGTGGCGCCCGTCCCCCGCATTTACATTGTCCTCGGCCGGACCCTCGGCGCCGCCACCGTCGCCATGATCCAGGGGCTCGTCGTGTTCACCGTTTGTCTGCTGGCTGGCTTTCACATTCAAAACTATGGGCTATTACCCGTCGCCGCGGCCTTCATGTTTTTAATTGCCATGCTCTTCACGGCGTTCGGGACCACAATCGGCTCTCTCGTCGAGGACATGCAGGCATTTCCTCTCATCATGAACTTTCTCGTCATGCCCATGTTCTTCTTTTCCGGAGCGTTGTTTCCGGTCAAGGACCTTGGCGCCATCCTCAACGGCGTCCTTCGCCTCAATCCATTAACCTACGGCGTGGATGGCTTGCGCGGCGCGCTCACCCACGAGTTCGTTTTCGGCATTGGTCCTGACTTTGTTTTGCTCGGATTGGCGACAGCGATCCTCCTGGTCGTCGGCAACTATTTCTTCTCCAAAATCGAAGTTTGAACTCCTGAGCCGTCGCACTCATCGCGGAACGATGCCCTGCCGGCGTCAATTAAGCTAAATTGAGGGGCGGCGAACTGCGCGGCGATGGACACGGTCAGCTCCATGCGTTAGAAATCCGAATCTCGAAATGAATTCCGCTCTCTGGTCTCCCTGGCGTGTTGAGTATTTCAAAGCTGGCGCCACTCCGGATTTCCTGCTCGAAGCCGCACGCGCCACAGATGACGCCGCCCATCTGGTCGTGGCCCGCCGGACGCACACCTTTCTCATCATGAACCGCTATCCCTACGCGGTCGGCCATCTCATGGCCGTCCCCTGCCGGAAAGTCGGCGACCTCGCGGCCCTGAATGAGGCGGAAAAACTGGAACTTTGGGAACTCGCCGAACACGCCCAGGTGCTGCTCCGCGAGACAATCAAGGCCCAGGGTTTCAACATCGGCCTCAATCTCGGCAAATGCGCCGGGGCCGGCGTGGTGGATCACCTGCACCTACACATCGTCCCGCGCTGGGAAGGCGACAACAATTTTATGCCGGTCCTGGCCGACACCCGCATCCTTCCGGAAGCGCTCGACTCGCTGTACCAAAAGCTCGTCGCCGCCCGCGACCAACTGGCCCGGTGATGGACGAGAGCGCCTTGCACGATCAGATCGAGAAAATGCGCGCGGAAAGCGGCGGCACCGCGATTGGGGTGCATGTCTTCGACTATGAAACGGACCGCGCTTTCGCCCACGAGAGTGACCGCTGGTTCCATGCGGCCAGCACCATGAAGGTGGCCGTGCTCCTCGCGCTCTTTCACGCCGCCAACCAGAAACGCGTGCGGCTCGAGGATCGTCTGCACGTCCGCAACCGTTTTCGCAGCATCGCCGATCATTCCATCTACCGGGTCCATCGGGATCGCGATGCCGATTCCGCGGTCCATCGCCGCGTCGGGCGTTCGATGAAACTGATCGAGCTGGCGGAGCCGATGATCACGCACAGCAGCAATCTGGCGACGAATCTTCTCCTCGAATTCCTCACGCCGGAGTTCGTCCGGGCGACGCTGGCCGAAGCTGGCGTGGAGGGCGTCCATGTGGTCCGCGGAGTGGAAGACAACGTGGCCTTCGAGCGCGGCCTGAACAATACCCTGACCGCGCGCGGCCTGGTCCAACTCCTCGGCCTGCTGCGCGAGGATCGTCTCGTTCCCGAACCGGCGCGCCGGCGGATGCTCGAGATCCTTTTCGCCCAGGAATTCAACAGCATGATTCCATCTTTGTTGCCCGTGTCCACGCAGGTCGCGCACAAGACGGGCGAGATCTCCACCTGTACTCACGATGCCGGTCTCGTCCTGCTCCCGGGCCGGCGCCCCTATGCGGTGGCCATCCTGACCGAGCATCCGCCTGGTCTCGACGGCACGCAAAAGACGGTCGCCAGGGTTTCGCGCCTGGTCTACGAGTTCATCACCGCATGAAAGTCGTCGACGGTCTCACTCTCACCGCCGATCACCGCGCGCTCCTGCGACCGGGTGAAATGCTCACCGTCGGCGCCGACGAAACGCACCGCCTGCCGCGGTACTTTTACGAAATCGAGTCCTGGCAGCATGCCAAGGAAACCCAGCTTACTCCGCACTTTACCCTCTCGGAATTGATCACCGTCGATTGCCGCGAGGCCGATCTGCTGCTCCACGGATTTCCTCATTTCGTGCCCTGCGCCGTCACGGTGCTGGCCCGGTATCTCGAGGATTTTCGGCAGCGGGTGGACGCCCCGGTGTGCGTCGCGGTCAATGGCGGCTACCGGTCACCGGCCCATCGACTCAGCGACCGGCCCAGCGCGCACCATTGGGCCACGGCGGCGAATATCTATCGCATCGGCGATACCTGGCTCGACTCGCAGAAAGCCATCGAGCGTTACGCCCGGATCGCCGAATCGCTGGGTCCGGAGGTGTTTGTCCGCCCGTATGGGCCGGCGCCCGGCGAAACGGACGATCACCTGCATTTCGACCTTGGGTATTTGCTTTCCACCCCGCGCGGGTACAGTGAGGCGCAATGACCCTTTGGCATGGCTGCTCCCCGCAAACTTCCCAGCCTCCCCCGCCGCCGCAACTCACGGCACGCCGGGCCTGTGCCGGTCATCGGGCTGGAAGCGGAGTTCACGCTCTACGTCGATGACATCAAACGGCTGCCCGAGGACGTCTTTGGCACCGCGCAGAGTTTCGTGCGGCAGAAGATGCTGCCGCGCCGGGGCCGTTCCTTTCAATTGCCCGTAGGCGGCGCCGTCTATTTCGACACGGGCGTCATCGAAGTGGCGACGCCGATCATCGAGATCGAACCCGGATGCGCCGTCCGCGCGGGACGCACGCTCTGGGAACAAATTGAATTCATTCGCGGCGAATTGGACGTCTGGGAGCAGGCCCATGGCCAGAAGGTGCGGTTGGAAGGTTTCAGCACCCACTACAATGTCTCAGTGCCGGTCGAGTGCGGTCTCAGCCCGGCCCGCCTCGGACATGCCGCCCGCATGCTGACCTACCTTTTGCATCCGCCCGTGATGCTCCTCGCGGCCAACCGCCTCAGCACCGGAATTGGCGTGCGTCCGCGAGGCAATCGGCTTGAAGTAACGGCGGATTTCACGCCGGACCCGGATCTGATGATCGCCACGGCATCGCTCATCACCGGAATCATCCCCACGGTCCTCGCCTGGGAGAGACACAGCGTGGCGGAAATGCAGCGGCGCGGCTTCCCGATCATCGCTGGTTTCAAGCCATGCAAACACACCTCGCGGAAGGGTTTTCTGGCCCGGCACTTCTGCTTCCCGCGTAATCCCTTCACGGCCGATATCAACGCCCCGGACTGGCGACTGACCGATGGGCGCCATTGCAGCCTGCGCCAGATCGCCCTGGAAATCGCCCACCCTTTCCGCGACGCCATTCGCGCCGTCACGGATGACGCCGCCTACAACCATGTGTTTGAGGTGCTGACCGGCCGGGCGCGCTCACTGCTCGACTTTGACACCCGTCCACCGCGTTACGAAGACGCCGGTCACCACATTCAGTGGAACCGACGGACGCACCGCACTCTCCCGCGCTCGCGCTACGAGCGGGTCATCCACCGAGTCCTCACTCATGAGCCGATCCGCATCGGCACCGCGCTCTACGAACCCGAGCGCATGATCGGCTGGCATGCCGTCGCTTTTCGCCACCGCCAAACCGGCCGCCGCCGCACCTTCACCCTCGACGAACTGGCCGCGCGGATCTACGCGGACGCCTGACTCCGCGTTCCTCTGCCGGCGGCACGAAGCCTAACTCCCCCCATGATCCCTAAACTGCCCCCCATTCTCGCCGCTCTCTTCACGCTCATTGCCGCGGTCCGCGCCGCGGATGCACCGTCCGATGATGGTCAACTGCACCTGACGTTGCGCTCGCGGGCCAAGCCGTCCGCCGGCTCCGAGAGCCCTGGCCCGACCGAGGCTAGGGCCAATTGGGATGCCAAAAAGACCGTACTGATCATCTGCGACATGTGGGACGATCACTGGTGCAAGTCCGCGGCGCAGCGCGTCACCGAACTGGCCGGTCCGATGAACGAAATGCTCAAGCAGGCCAGGGCCAAGGGTGTCTTCATCATCCACGCCCCGAGCAGTGTCACGGGCTATTACAAAGACACTCCGCAACGCGCTCGCGCGCTGGCCGCGCCCTTTGCCCGCACCCCGATCCCGCTGGTCGTCGACGAACGTTGGGGCACCTCTTGGGCCTGGCCGGATGCGCGCCGGGAAGGTGTTCTGCCGATCGACGATTCCGACATGGGTTGCTCCTGTGTGGGACAAAAGTGTGTGATCCGCGAGGCGTGGACCAAAGAGAATCCCGGCCTGGAGATCGCCGCGGAAGACGCCATCACCGACAACGGCCAGGAAACGTGGAATCTGCTCACCGAGCGGGGCATTGAAAATGTCATCCTCTGCGGCGTGCATCTCAACATGTGTGTCCTCGGCCGGCCCTTCGGCATTCGGCAAATGGTCCGCTTGGGAAAGAACGTCGCCCTCATGCGCGACATGACCGACACCATGTACAATCCGGATCGCCCGCCCGGGGTCAGCCATTTCGAAGGCACGGATCTCGTGATTCAACACACCGAAAGATACTGGTGCCCCTCGTTCACCAGTTCCGACATCACAGGTAAACCTCCCTTTCGCTTCCACGAAGACACCCGCAAACTTTCACCACAGGATGCCAGGCCATGAAGGTGGCTCTTGCTCGTGAGCTTAGCTCTGTCGAGAATCGTTTCGAACCATGAATTGGCCGCTCTTCTGGCAGTTAGCCGTAACCGCAGTTGTAGCTTTCACTGGCTCATGGCTCGCACATGCACTTACTTCCAGTCGAGACCGAAAAAATAAACGGCGCGACCAGCGCATTTCTTTTCTTATTGAGGCATATCGACGCCTTGAGTTCATCTCTAACCGACCATCCTTGACGGACGCGCAGCCAATTGAATCCGCCGTCGCTGACATCCAGCTGTTTGGCTCGGTTAAACAGGTTCGTTTGGCTCAGGCATTTATCGCCGAGTTTGCGGCGACGCGAACTGCTTCTCTTGATCCCCTGCTGGAAGAGTTACGGAAGGACTTACGAGCCGAACTGCAACTTGAGAGCGTTTCGGGAAAATTGGTCTTTTTGCGTTACCAGCCTCACGCCGAAGGGCGAAGGGCCGCACCAAGCGCTGCATCCAAGCGGCGCAGCTGATTTCTTCTTCTCCGCAAAAGAAGAAAGCGGCGAGTAGGGTATGGAAGAGCTATTCTTCCTTTCGCACTCTTCCGTGTCTTTTTGGAAAAAATTAGAGCGGTTTAAGTTAATCTGTAGCCATCCATCCAACTAAAGAGTCGCCAAACAAAATGCAGAGGGCGCGAAGATGTCGGAGAGCTTGGGAAGGTGGGTGAAACCAAAAAAATGTCATCCTGAGCGGAGCGCGGAAGCATGGGCGAAGTCGAAGGACCTCCTATATCCGCGGGCGGAGGCGGGACGGAAAGCTTCCTCACTCTCCGCACCAATTCCCACCCCACGAGATTGGAGGTCCTTCGCTCCACATCGCTCAGGATGACAGGCTTTTTTTGGGGCGCTTCGCGCAGCCTCCTCTGCGTCTCCGCGTCTCTGCGTCTGCGTTTTAAAAAACGGTCACGACATTATTAAACCGCTCTAATACCCGATATTCTTGAGCGCTTGATCGCCGAGCCGTTCGCGAAGTTGCGCCAGATACAAGCTGGCCGGCGCGACATGACTGTTAGGCGAAGCAAAGATACCGTTGGGCAGAATCGTCTTCGCATCCCCGCCCGGCATTGCCTTGCTGGATTCGGCGCCCTTGCAGCCGATCGCCCAATTCATCGAACCCGGCGGTTGCTGGATCAGGAACGATTTGGCCTGGCAGTTCCAAGCCACGGACCAGCCAATCGTCCAGCCATGCCCCGAACCCATGACCCCGCGGTTCATCAAGTCAATGCTCCCGGCTGGCACCTGGCAGTTGTCGACCAGCAATCCCGTGGACCAGCGCATGTGCGGCTGAATGCTACCACCGCCCTGAAACGCGCAGTGCAGAATCACATTCGGACCCTGAGTGCGACCCATGGTCGCAAAGTAAAAGAGACTATCGCCCTGGCCCGTGCATTGATCGACCAGGACCTGCGTACCCGCGTTGCTGATGTCAAATGGCTTGGCCGCTCCCTTGGTCGCAACGGTGTGGGTCATGTGGATCTTCCGGATGGTGATACGGCTCGATTTCCCGTCCACCCCCAGCGTGTTGACGGTGTCATGCGTCTCCAAATCCTGCATCCAGGAATCGACGACGCTGTCGAATTTCACGGCTTGAAAAAGCGGTACGGTAATCTCGACCGGTTGGGGCGGGCATTCGATGCGCAGGCTTTCGATGCCGATCTGCGAGATAGTCCCTGATACTTGCACTTTGACCACGGTCGAACCCGGCGGATTCAGGTATTTGGCATCGTAGTTATCGCTCAACGGCGGCGTGACAGTGAGACGATTTCCCGCAATGGCGCGGATGGTGCGCTCGGCCTGCAGTGTGCCGCTGATCCAATGCTCATCCCGGCCGGTGCGCAGCAGATTGTTCATGCCCATGAACGCCACCCAGATGTCGGTAACTGGACGACTAATCCGGATGATATCTCCGACCTGCAATCCCGTGGCACTGGCCACGTTGAAGGTATCTGTTCCCGAAGGAACATAGGCGTCGGTAATCGGGGTCGGCTTACCGGTCTCGGCGATTCTTTGATTCCCGCTGGCCAGAATCGCGACATGGGGCTGCCCGGTGAGTTGCAGGATGGTCCCGTGAGAACCGCGCAGGACGACGCCATCGGCGGTGATCTTGATCGGTTGGTCGCAGTGGTAGGTTCCCGCGCCTAACAGCACCGCCCCCCGGTGACCATTCACTAGCGGCATCTGCGAGACCATATCCACCGCCTTTTGGATATCCGCCGAATCGCTGCCACCCGGCTGCACCGTCGCCTTGACGGGAACATCTGGAATCACCACGCCTCCGCCTCCATAGCCCGCGGAGGAAAAGTCCATGATCCGGTCTCCGGTCGGAAGCGCGCGATAGGCGAGCTTGCCCGTGGAACTGAGTGACACCCATGGGCCCGGTTCGTCCGCGTGACTCGTGGTCATTGCGACCAGGAGGCCCAACAAGGAAGCTGCCATGGTTCGAAAGGGGAAACTGGACATAGGACGCATTCTAACCAGCTCGGAATAAATCCGTCACAACCCAATTCACTACGTGAGTTGCCGCGCCATTCGGCCGAGTTTCTCGATGGCCCGTTCGATATGCTCAGACCAGGGATTTCCGCAGTTCAACCGGATGAAATTGCGAAACTTGCCTTTCGCGGAAAAGACCGGGCCAGGCACGATGGAAATCCCGGCGGCCAGCGCCCGATCGAAGAGCTCCAGCGAATTCACCGCGGGCGGCATTTCCACCCATAGCACGTAACCCCCAGTCGGACGCGTGATCCGGGTGCCGGCGGGGAAAAAGCGGGTCACCGCTTCGCTGACCAATTGGACTTTTTCCGCATACAACCGGCGAATGCGCCGGAGGTGGTGATTGTAGCCGCCGTTGGCCAGGAAATCCGCAATGGCCATTTGCGGCAGCGTCGCGGTGGCCACGGTCGTGACCAACTTCAAGTGCTCGACCTGTTCCTGCCACCGGCCCGGCGCGCACCAGCCGACGCGATAGCCGGGGGCGAGCGTCTTGGAAAAAGAATCGCAGAGCAGCACCAGGCCGTTTCGGTCGTAGGACTTGGCGGTGCGGGGCCGGGTGGGCCCAAAGGCCAGGTCCCCATAGATGTCGTCATCGATCAACGGAATGGCGCGCTCGGCGAGCATTTCCACCAGCCGCTTCTTATTCGCGTCCGGCATGCAGCTCCCGAGGGGGTTGTTATAATTGAGGACGAACAGGCAGGCTCTAATCGGCTGCGTCTCCAGCGCGTAAGCCAGGGCTTCGAGACTCACGCCGTCCCGTGGATGCGTGGGAATCTCCAAGGCCTTCAGCCCCATGGCTTCGATGCACTGCAGGATGCCGAAATAACAGGGCGAGTCGATGGCGATGGTGTCTCCCGTGCGGGCGACAGCGCGCAGACACAGATTCAACGCCTCCAATGCGCCACAGGTGATGACGATCTCATCCGGCGACAGCGTACAACCGGCTTCCAAGGCACGCTGGGCGATCTGGGTGCGCAAGGCCAGGTTCCCCGGCGGCACCGAATAGTCGCTTCCGGCGCTGCCCGAACTTCGTCCGACTGCCGCCAGGCAACGATTGAGCTGCTGGGTGGGCAGCAACTCCGGGCTGGGCAAGGCTGCGCCGAGCCGGATCAATGCCGGATTGTGCGTGGCTTTCATGACCCGCATGGCCAATTCGCCGACGTTCACCTGGGTGGCGCCTTTCGCCGGACGGGACACCCCCGGTTCGGCAGGCGGGGTCCACGCTCGGGCACAGACAAAGTATCCGGACTGCGGGCGCGCCTCAATCCGCCCTCGATTTTCCAGCAGCCGGTAGGCCTGAAGCACGGTGGCGACGCTCACCGATTGTTGCCGGCTGAGCATGCGCACCGAAGGGATGCGGTCGCCGGGGCGCCAGGTGCCGTTATCGATCAAGCGGACGATCTGCGCCGCGACTTGCTCATAAAGCAAAGGCGCTTCGGCTCGGCGGTCGGTCGTCGGGGCAGGCATTGTCTTCAAACCGTATAGCGTAGGTTCGATCAGCCGACCAGCACAGTCACAGTTTCCGGAAAAATAGACCAGCACAGATTCTCTCTCCGTCAACTGTACTGGCCGTCTATTCGACGGTCTGCCTCTGTGCCGGTCCTTTCCGCCAGCTTAAGTTAGTCTCATGA
>Ga0206804_10240_pt1 | contig 15122 bp, 11 predicted proteins | sample Alteio_BWOrgCont_62_FD_152888 | JGI IMG/M metagenome (GOLD analysis project Ga0206804, IMG submission 152888) | Enriched cells from forest soil in Barre Woods Harvard Forest LTER site, Petersham, Massachusetts, United States -... | ecosystem: Environmental > Terrestrial > Soil > Temperate forest >... | reverse complement strand
AGTGCAGCCGAGTGGCGGAGTGAGCGTGGTGTTGGCGGAGACGAGGATGACCCTGGCTCCGCGGGATGCGGCTGCGGCGGCGAGGGCGTAGCCCATGCGGCCGCTGGAGCGGTTGCCGCGGAAGCGGACGGGATCGACGGGCTCGCGAGTACCGCCGGCGGTGATGAGGATGGTTTCACTGGCGAGCGAGGTGCGGCGGGTGAGGGATTCAGCGACGGCGTCGGCGATGGCGGTGAGGTCCGCGAGGCGGCCTGCGCCTTCCATGCCGCAGGCGAGGTAGCCGGAGTCCGGCGCGACGATGCGGTGGCCGCGAGCATGGAGGATTTGAAGGTTCTGTTGGGTCGCTGGGTGATTCCACATGTTGACGTTCATCGCGGGAGCGATGATGACGGGCGCGGTGGTGGCGAGATAGAGGGTGGAGAGGTAGTCGTCGGCGATGCCGTGAGCGAGTTTAGCGATGGTGTTGGCGCTGGCTGGGGCGATGATAAGGGCGCTGGTGGCCTGGGCGACGGCGATGTGCTCGATAGAGCTAGTGGACTGGGCTTCAGTTTTTGGGCCTTCGGGAGCGAGGCCGGAGTCTTCGGTCCAAAGGCTGGTGAGGACTTTATGGCCGGTGAGGGAGGCGAAGGTGAGCGGGCGCACGAACTCCTCCGCGGCGCGGGTCATGACGACCTGCACGTCGTAGCCGCGCTGCTGGAGAAGGCGGACGAGCTCGGCGGACTTGTAGGCCGCGATGCCGCCGGTGACGCCGAGGGTAATGCGATCAGGCATGGGCGACCTCTGCCTCGGGATGCCATACGGCGGGACGCGGCGTGGGATCGACGAGAAGGTTGTCGATGAGGCGTGTGCTGCCGGTCCAGATAGCGGCGGCGATGAGTGCGCCAGAGGTGACGGTAGATACGGGCTGGAGTGTGGCGGGATCAACGATCTCGACGTAGTCGATGCGGATGCCGGGCGCGGCGTCGAGCTCGGCGAGGATGGCTTCGCGGAGCATGGAGGCGTCGGTCTCACCGTCGGCGATGCGGGACTGGGTGGCGAAAAGCGTGCGCGGGAGGACGAGGGCTTCGCGCCGCTCGGCCGGAGAGAGGTAGCGGTTGCGCGAGGAGAGGGCGAGGCCGTCGGTGTCGCGGACGATGGGGCAGATGCGCAGGCGGACCCGGAGATTGAGGTCGCGCACCATGGCGGTGATGACGGCGGCTTGCGCGGCATCTTTCTGCCCGAAGAGGGCGAGGTCGGGTTGGACGATGTGGAAGAGCTTGGCGACGACGGTGGAGACGCCGCAGAGATGGCCGGGGCGAGATGCGCCGTCGAGGCGCGAGGTGAGGGCGGGGACGTCGACCAGTGTGGTCGCGCCGGTGGGATACATGGCGTCGGCTGTGGGAGCGAAGAGGAGATCGACGCCGGCTTCGGCGAGGAGGCGGCAGTCTTCGTCGAAGGAGCGGGGGTAGCGGTCGAGGTCTTCGGTGGGGCCGAACTGCAGCGGGTTGACGAAGAGCGAGGCGGTGATGATGGAGGCTTCGCGGCGAGCGGCGCGGACGAGAGAGAGATGACCGGCGTGGATGGCGCCCATGGTGGGCACGAGTGCGAGCTCGGCGGCGGCGCTGTGACGGCTGCGAAGGTCGCGGCAGGCTTCGCGCATCTCCGCGATGGTGGTAATGATTTGCATAGGCCTCCCTTTACTTGATGAGAGTGAGCGCCGGCTCGTGATTGAGTTCGGGTGGAAGGTGGTACGACTCTGCATCCGAAGGGAAGCTGCGTGAGACGACTTCGTCACGGTAACGGACGAGGCCGTCACGGAAGAGTGTGGCCGCATCGGCCTGTGGACGAACGAACCTGGGATGTTGAGAAAACGTTAAATTGAAGAGGTCGTGGAAGACGAGGATCTGGCCGTCGCAGTCCGGACCGGCGCCGATGCCGATGGTGGGGATGGTGAGGGCGGAGGTGATGCGGGCGGCGAGCTCGCGGGGGATGCCTTCGAGGACGATGGCGATAGCACCGGCCGCTTCGAGGGCTTCTGCGTCGCGGAGAAGCTGGTGAATGGCTTCCGGGGTCTTGCCCTGGACGCGATAGCCGCCCATGCGGTGCAGCGATTGCGGCGTGAGGCCGATGTGGCCGACTACGGGAACCTCGGCGCGGGTCAGTTTTTTGACCAATGGCGCCTGCTCGATGCCGCCTTCGATCTTTACTGCTGCCATGCCTGCCTCTTTGATAAAGCGGAGGGCGTTTTCGGTGGCCTGTTCCAGAGAGACGTGGTAGGTGCCGTAGGGCATGTCCGCGACGAGGAGACAGCGGCGCGCGGCGCGGGCGACGGCGCGGGCGTGGTGCAGCATCTCGTCGAGGGTGACGGGAAGAGTGGTGTCATACCCCAAGACCGTCATGGCGAGCGAGTCGCCGACGAGGAGCAAGTCGATGCCGGCTTCGTCGACGAGGCGCGCGGTGGGATAGTCGTACGCAGTGAGCGCCGTGATGGGGCGACCGAGGCGCTTGTTTTCAAGGAGGGTGGATGCGGTGATGCGCGGCAAGGTGCGTGCCGATAAGACGAGGCGTGGGGGTGTGCTCATATTCTCTCCAGTGCCGCTCCAGCATGAGAGCTGGATGTGGCCCGAGTCGGATTCAGTATACGCCGGAGGAGTGAGTACCATGAATAGGGCGAGTGCACCGCGGCAGTGCACATGTTGTCCAATTGCGGACATGGATGGGCGGTTATGGGCATATTTAATGGCTGGATGGGATTAAAAGAGGCTTGATTTCAATGATTTCAGGCGTGGTTGGGTTTGGCGGGGCAGTTGCTTGGAACCGGGTAGGGATTGTTGTGCGTAGTTACTGATACTTCCCATCGAGGAGAACTCCATGCTGCCTTCGTTGCGTGATTTCAAGTTTGCATTTCGGCGTTTGCGGAAGGCGCCGGGGTTTGTGGTGGTGTGCGTGCTGACGCTGGCGCTGGGCGTGGGGGCGAACACGGCGGTGTTCAGCGTGATGCACGCGATCCTGCTGAAGAGCCTGCCAGTGCAGGACCCATCGCGGGTGTTCTACGTGAATACGTCGGACGTACCGCGTGGGGCTTCCCAGACGGGATTAAGCATGCAGATATCGTTCTCCTACCCGGCGTTTGAGGCGCTGCGGCAGGAGAAGAAGGCGTTCCGCGATGTGATGCTGTATGTGCCGATCGAGTCCGACAAGATGGCGGTGCGGTATGGGCCGGAGCCGGAGCAGGCCGTGGGCGATATGGTGAGCGGGAACTTCTTCAGCGGGCTGGGCGTGCCGATGCAGCTGGGGCGCGGGCTGAATATGGCGGATGAGACACAACATGCGGCGACGGTGGTGATCAGCTATTCGTACTGGGAGCGGAGGTTTGCGAAGGACAAGAATATTGTGGGGCAGACGCTTTTCCTGAAGGGGATTCCGTTCACGATTGTGGGCGTGGCGGGGCCAGCGTTTGAGGGTACGGAGGAGGCGCGATCACTGGACCTGTGGATTCCGCTGCAGTCGCGTGCGGAGTTCAATGCGTGGGGGCAGCCGGTGGGTGATGATGACAAGCGCCTGTACCTGGTGGACCAGAATTGGTGGTCGCTGCATCTGCTGGCGCGGTTGGTGGACGGGGTAAGTCCGGAGCAGGCTGTGGCGACGGCGCAGGCGTCGTTTCAGCGGGCGGCGTATATAGGGCTTGGAAGTCCGAAGGCGGGCGAGAAGCCGGTGACGCTGAGTTTGAAGGAGGCGAAGGGATTTCCTGGTGTGGGCGGCGGCCTGGAGCAGCCGTTGCAGATACTGATGGGTATGGTGAGCCTGGTGCTGCTGATTGCGCTGAGCAATGTGGCGATGATGCTGCTGGCGCGGAGCAATGGAAGGCAGCGGGAGTTCAGCATACGGGCGGCGCTGGGCGCGCGGCGCGGGGCGCTGCTGAAGGAGTTGCTGGCGGAGAGCCTGCTGCTGGTGGGAGCGGGCGGCACGCTGGCGTGGCTGTTTGCTGAGATTGCTACGCGGGCGCTGGCGGCGTGGTCACCGCAGATTGAGAGCAGCCTGCAGCCGGACCGGAGTGTGATGCTGTTTGCGCTGGGGATTCTAGCGTTGACGGCGGTACTGTTTGGGCTGGCGCCGCTGCGCAGTGCGATGAAGGCCTCTCCGGGGGGCGCGCTAAAGACCGGCGCGGCGACGGCGAGCACGGATACGAGCAAGACGCGGTTTGGACGTGGGGTGGTTGTGATGCAGATTGCGCTTTGCCTGACGCTGCTGGTGGGCGCTGGGCTGCTGGTGCGGTCGCTGGAGAACCTGCGGGACATTCCGTTAGGCGTGAAAACGGATGGACTAGTGGTGTTTGGTGTGAGTCCGCAGGTGAAGGACAAGGCCGCGGGCATTGTGTTCTACACGAACCTGCTGGCTCAGCTGCGGGCGCTTCCGGATGTGGAGGGTGCGACGCTTACGGAGAACCGGATGGGAGCGGGGTGGACGGACAACGATGGCGGCATCACGATTGATGGAGTGAAGGTGGAGGGTGATTCGTCGTACCGGAATGACCTGGCTGGCCCGGATAACTTCAAGACGCTGGGGGTGCCGATAGTAGCTGGGCGGGACTTCAGCGGCTCCGACACGGCGACGTCACAGCGGGTGATGATCGTGAACGAGAGCTTCGTGAAGAAGTACATGTCGAAGGTAAATCCGCTGGGGCATACGATAGGCAGCAAAGCCCCATTCACGATCGTGGGTGTGGTGAAGGACTACAAGTACTCGGGGATGAACGATGAGCCCCATCATCCTATGATCTGGGGCCCGTATACGCAGTGGGGGACGGTGGGTGGGGCCAACATTGTGCTGCGGGTGAAGGGTGATCCGATGGCGGCGCTGCCGGGTGCCCAGCATGTGTTGCAGACGATGGACCCGAACCTGCCCCTGCAGCGGCCAGAGCTGCAGCAGGCCGTCTACGACAGAAGCATCGCACAGCAGGCGCTATTTGCGCGGCTGGCGGGGTTCTTCGGGCTGCTGGCGGTGGTGCTGGTGGCGACTGGGTTGTATGGCGTGCTGGCGTATCGCGTGGGCCGGAGGACCGTGGAGATTGGCGTGAGGATGGCCGTGGGCGCGCAGCGGTGGCAGGTGGTGTGGATGGTGCTGCGCGACTGCCTGGCGCTGATGGTGATTGGCATGGCGATTGGCGTGCCGCTTTCGATTGCGCTAGGCAGAGAGCTGGCCTCGCAACTGTACAACGTGAAGCCGGGCGATGCGATGAGCTTCGCGGCAGGGATTGTAGGTGTGCTGCTGGTGTGTGCCGGGGCGAGTCTGATCCCGGCGCGGCGAGCGGCGAGTGTGGACCCGGTCGAGGCGCTGCGGGCGGAGTAGCTAGTCCGTACTGCCGTGGTTGGTGACCGCGATCCGCGGGCCGGTGAGGATGCTATTGCGCTGGCGGACGATGTGCGGCGTGAGCAGGATGATGAGGTGGCCGGCGGTCTTCTGGACGTCGTCGTTGCTGGTGGACTGGAAGCCGGGAAGCTCACTGAGGCCGGGGATGCCGGAGACGGCCTTCATCTCCGAGCTGGTGACGTTGCCGGCGATGATGGCCGTGACGCTGTCGGCTACAGTGATCTGGCTGGTGAGGGTGCGGCTGGCCAGGATAGGGATGCTGTTGATGGTGCCGCCGGCGAGGGCCTCGATTTTGAGGTCGAGATGGACCGTGATGTCACCTGACTTCTGGATGTGCGGCGTAGCCTTGAGGGTGAGGCCGAGGTCTTCGAACTGGAACTGGGGGATGGACGTTGCGGCGCCAGAGAACTGACTGAGCAGGCTGGAGACGCTGACGCCGTTGACGGTGGCCCCGGCGATGGAGCTAGGCAGTTGCGGGACGGCGCTGGAGTAGATGGCCGTGGGGATGGGATAGCGCGTACCGATCTTGAGCACGGCGTCCTGATTGTTGCCAATGCGGGTCTGAATGTCTTCCAGGGCCCTACTGTCACTGGTGTTGAGGGCGAAGTTGGCGATCGGCGTGGCGCCGAGAGAGAGGCCGGTGGTGGTGATGCCTCCGCCGAAGAAGCCGATGGTGTTACCGATCTGGCTGGAGTTGATAAGGCCGGCGGCGGCGAGAAAGAGGGCTTCCTTGACGAGGTTCTGGATGGGATCGCCGTTCAGAACGAGCAGGCCGCTGGAGACGGCCTGGTTGATAGCGGATTGGTTGGCGGAGATGGCGGACTCGGCGACGGCGGGGACGTTATAGGCGCCGAATGACTGTGGGAGCTGGGCGCCGAGGTTGGTGGTGCGGGAGGTATCGACGGAGTAGATGCGGATGTCAAGCAGAACGTCGCTGCCGCCGTCGATCATATCTCCGAGGGTGGCGTTGATGACCTTGATGGTTTCCTCGGGAGCGCGGACGACGATGGTGCCGAGGCCTGGCTCGACGGAGGACTGCTTGACGTCGAAGACGGTCTTGATGAGGGTGTTGACCTCGGTGATCTCCGTGGTGCTTAGGCCGGGAAGAGCGAGGGTTTCGGTAAGCTGCGTCTCGAGACTCTGGCGGTTTTCCGGGGTGTCGCGGGCGAGGATTACGCTGGTGGGATCGAGCGGAACGGCGATGGTATGCGTCATGAGCAGAGCGATGCGCATGGCGTCGGCGTAGCTGGCATCGTCGAGGTCGAAGCGGATGTCCTGGGAGGCGACGGAGCTGTCCATGTTGGCGCGGATGCCGTAGGCCTGCGTGATGCTGCGGAGGACTTCTTGGGAGTCGGCGTGGGTGTGGAAGCTGTGGCGCGCGGGGGAGGGCTGCAACTGGATAGCGCCGGCGAGATGTGGGATGGGCGGCAGCCAGGCGGGCTCGGCGGGCGGGGTTTCGGCGGGCGGGAAGAGCTGTGAGGTGCTGGTGATGTTGGGGCTGACTTGTTGTGGAGCGGCATTGTCGTGCTGGAGGAGGATGGGATTGGTGGGATCGAGCGGGCGGGCCTGGGCGAGGAGGGCATCGGCCTGGATGTCGTGGCCGAGGATGCGCTCGCGGCCGGACTGCTGGACGAGCTGCGTGATGCGGTGCTCGCGGGCGATGAGCAGGGCGCGCGGGTAGTCGGGATTATCGGGATTGAGCTGGGCGGCGCGGGTGAAGTCGGCGATAGCGTCCGCGGGGTGGTCCTGATCGAGCTCGCGGGCACCGGCGAGATAGGCGTCTTCCGCCTGGCGCTGCTTGCGGGTGGAGACGGAGGATGTGGAGCTGGGAAGGGCTGCGACGGCGATGGAAGTCTGGGCTGGTGCGGCATCGGAAGGTGTTTGGGAATGGGCGCAGACGGCGGCGGCGAGCAGGGTTAGGCAGGCGGCGTGGCGGCGAATGCGGGGCATAGCGAGGCTGCTGGTTAGACGGTCCGGAAGGACAACGGACAACCTAACTTGCAAACTCCATGCTATATCGCGGGAGGCGGGAATTAGCGGATATTGACGATTTGCGGTTGCTGGATGCGCGGACGCTCGCTGCGAGGCGGACGGCGCAGACCGCTCTTAATCTGTGCGGGGCTCATGTCGAGCTCGGCGAGAGTGCGGCTGAGGGTGTTGCGGTGCATGCCGAGTTCTTCGGCGGCTTTGCACTGGTTGCACTTGTGCTGGGAAAGGACCTCGATGAGGTAGCGCTTCTTGAACTCGCGGACAGCTTCTGAATAGCTGATACCGGCGGTATGCATCTGAGCGACTAACGATTCCAATTCACGCTTCACGCTGTGGTCCTCACTCATTTGTTTGCAGTACGTACGAGCCTAACTGGAGACGGGCAGTTTGTCTACGGTGTTTACGGGGCTTCGTTGGGATGATCGAGACGGAGCGGAGGTTGCTGCAAAAGCTGGTCCGCGCCGTCACGAATCTGCTGCCGGAAGTCCTGTGGCACAACGAAGGATACAGCATGAGCGCCGCTAAGCAAATAGGGCGCCAGTGCAGATTTAGTAACCCAGGCGGCGGTGGGGAAGAAGGCCACCACGGCCATCATGATGGCGACGCAGAAGAGCACGCCGCGAGCCATTCCGAAGAGGGCGCCGGCAGAACGGTCAAAGAAGGCGAGGCCGATGGCGGAGGCGGTGCGCTGCAGGAGGACGCCAACGACCGCGAAGAGCGCCATGACCACGATGAGGACGAGCAGAAAGCTGACACAGTGCGCGGCAGCGTTGCTGGAGATAACGCGGCTGAAGAGAACAGCGACGCGTGTGTAGGTCCAGCTGGCGACGAGGATGCCGACGATCGTGCCAATGAGCGCAGAGATCTCCCGCAGGAAGCCGCGGCGGAAGGCGGAGATGGTGGAGTAGAGAATCACTATGAGGATGAAGGCGTCGAAGAGGTTCATGATTGGCCCTATAAACGCGCTTTTCCGGTGAGCAAGCGGTAGGCCTCGAGATATTTTTCACCAGTTTTTGCGGCTACATCCGCGGGAAGGGCTGGGGCCGGGGCCTGTTTGTTCCAGTGGATGGATTCGAGGTAGTCGCGGACGAACTGTTTGTCGAAGGAGGGTTGCGGGCCGCCGGGTTTGTAGGTGGCGGCGGGCCAGTAGCGGGAGCTGTCGGGGGTGAGGACCTCGTCGCAGAGGGCGATGCGGCCGTCGATGAGGCCGAACTCGAACTTGGTGTCGGCGAGGAGAATGCCCTTGGAGGCGGCGTGGGCGGAGGCCCTGGCGAAGATGGTGAGGGTGAGGTCGCGGAGTTTCGTGGCGGCTTCGACGCCGATGGTTTTGGCGGCCTGGTCGAAGGTGATGTTCTCATCGTGGCCGACGTTGTTCTTGGCGGCGGGGGTGAAGATGGGCTCGGAGAGCTTGTCGGATTCACGCAGGCCGCTGGGAAGGGGAACGCCACAGACGGCGCCGGTGCGCTGGTAGTCCTTCCAGCCGGAGCCGGAGACGTAGGCGCGGGCGACGCACTCGATGGGGAACATTTGGGCGCGTTTGACGATCATCATGCGGCCGTTGAGTTCGGCTTTGTGCGGGGCGAGTTCTTTCGGGAGATCGGCGACGTCGGCGCTGATGAGGTGGTTGGGGATGGTGTCGCGGAGGTGATCGAACCAGAAGAGCGAGAGCTGGGTGAGGATGCGGCCCTTGTCCGGAATGCCGGTGGCGAGGACGTGGTCGAAGGCGGAGATGCGGTCCGTCGCGATGAAGAGAAGATTGCCATCGGGCAGCGTGTAGATGTCGCGGACCTTGCCGCGGGCGGTGAGCGGGAGGGGGAGCACGGTTTCGCGGAGGGCTTCTGGCATCGTGTTTTTAGTATCTCGCATGACCTCCCCCTCTCCCTAAAGGTATGTAAAGTACGGCGGAATAAGGACTTAAGTCTAGACCTGGGTATAGCGAGGTCTAGAAAGTTCTTTGTTTTCGGGGTTGAGGTATGCAAAGTCCAAGAATAAAGGACTTAGCGCGGCTATGGCCCGGTTAAATGGAAAACCCGGCTTGCGCCGGATTTGGTTCTCTTCTGTCTCTATTATATCGGGGATGTCAAGGGGTTGAGCCAAAAGCGGCTCATTTGCCGACCTGGAAATTCTGCGGAGGGTAGATGAAGTAGTCCTCGCCGGTGGAGGGGTCGTTGGCGATGCCTTTGGCGATTTCGGCGCGGGCTTGAGGTGTATCGAGGACGGCCGAGCATTCTTCCAAGTCGAAGCTAGTTCCATTGATAGGAAAAGGATGCTGGAAGAGAACGATGTAATGGCTGTCCGTAGTGAGAGGAAGTAGTTTGTCCAATGATGCAGCCGTTGGTAGTGGGTTAAGGCGCGAGGTATCGCCGTAAAACCGGGCCGTGGCTCCCATATGAAAGTTGAAGGCGTTCTTGAGCGGCTCGATCACCCTTGCATTGGTCATGTAGCTGTCGATCTTGCCCTCCACATCTTTCGAAACATCCGATGAGAGAATGTCGATGGCCATGATGTTGTCAGCTTCGGTGGCGCGCGTGCTCAGAGGTACTTCACAGCGGGGGTCTCGATAGGCATCGCGGGGATCTTTGAGCTGCTGTGGCGATGTGGTCTCAGCGCGATCCTGTGCCTCAACGCCAGGAGCGATGTCAGCGATACCTGTGCATGGGTGAAAACGGGTGATACAGGAGAAATTGATGACCGCGAGACGGTCACGGTTGGCCTTTGGGGTAGAAGGCGTTATTGCGAGCCATTTTTCGATGCAAAACATACATCTTGATGGCTGATCAATCCGGTAACGGTCACGGTATACGGCCGCGCTGATCTCGCTCCTGTGAGGCGGTGAGAAGAGTCGCGGTCCGAAGGCGGTATCGATCCCAAGGACGAAACCGTCGTCGAGACCAGTCACCATGGAAGTAATTCCGGTGGCAAGGTTGAAGTGGTAGCCCCAAAGATGGTTTTGCGTCAGACGAAGCTCAGCATCGACCCAGGATGGACGACCACCGAGTCTTATGTAGGCTTTGAGTAGCCAGAGCGGAACTGTTTCGATCCGCTGGCGGTCGAGAAAATCGCTGATATAGATGTGGTAGTCGCAGTGTTGGGGGTTGCAGGTGCCATCGTAGTGGGCGAAGGCTCCCCAGCGTTGCTGCATGCGCTGGAGGTCTGACCAGTTGCCGGGGTGGTCGCGGAGGTAGGCGATATCGGCAGCCAGTTTTTCGGCGCGATGGCGTAGGAGGTGTTGCTGGAATTGGACGAGGGCGAAGAGGACGAACAAGATGGACAGAAGCGCGAGGGTGGTGGCGCGAAGGGTGCAGTAGATCCGTTGGCGGAGGGGACTTGGCATCGCGCTCGATAGATTACTACATAGGGAAGTGATGCGGCAGTTTTTCGGGAAGCAGGGAGCTAGTTTTCTGAGGGTAATTCAACGTGATCGATGACTGGTATGTCGATATTGGCGCGGGTGGATTTTAATTGCAGTCCGAGTTGTTCTTTGATGGCTTCTTCGAGGGTTGTTCCTGCGGCATCAGATGGAGTGGCGGCGCCGGGTGGTTGCGGTGTCCATTCGATGCGGAAGTCGTAGTTTCCGGTGAGGCCGGTCTGGTCGACGATGGTGCGGTCGAAGCGGCCGATCATGGAGAGCATGTTGCCAATGACGGGTATCGTTGTGTCACGCGATCCCATCCGAGTGGCCCTGCCGTCCATGTCAGACATGATGGCGTAACAGATCGGCGGGAAGATGGCAGAGTCCTGCGGAGCGCCCGGCGCTGTGGTGGGAACTACCTTGTCGCAGGGTGGGCCTTCGGCGTGCGGGCGGAGGCCAGGGCCGAACTTGCTGGATTTGATGAGGGTGAGGGCGAGCACGGAGGCTTCGCGCTTTTCAAAATGGAGCGCGAGGTGGAAGCGGTCCGCGAGAAGAGATTGCAGCATAAGGCGCATCTGGTCCTTGGTGGGCTTGTCCATAGGTGCGCGGGCTTCGATGACGAAGTTCGACGCGGTGATCCATTTGGGCTGGCCGGTGAGCATGGCGTCGCGCTGCTCCTTGCTGAGCATGAGCTTGTAGGCGAATTCGATGTATGTCTCGAGGGAGAAGCCGGCCTTGAAGAGGTTGCCGGGCTGGTTGTTGTAGCCGTCGTTGGGATCGAGGGCGAAGCTGGGAGGGGTGAACTTGCCGGGCTCGGTGGGACGGACAGAGGCGACTTCGAAGGATAGCTTGTTTCCGGCTTTGGTTTGCCAGTCCGGCGCAGGCTGCTGGGCGTGGCCTTGAGCGGCCAGAGCGAGTGTTGTCAGAAGAGCGATCGTTCTCGCGGTCATGCTGACGGCTCCTTAGTTCTCTGAGGGTAGTTCAACGTGGTCGATGACGGGGGTGTCGATTGTGGCTCTCGTAGATTCGAGTTTCAGGCCGAGCTGATCTTTCAGAGCCTGGAGGGTGGTTGCGCCGGGCATTTCGGGCGTGATGGCAGCCTGGTCGGAGGCATTTTGTCCCCAGAACGCAATTGTGATAGCGATATCGAATGTGCCGGTGAGGCCGGTCTGATTGACGACGAGACGGTCGCCCAGGCCGACGAGGGGCAGAAAGTTTGCGAAGTGATTGAGGGAGACATCTCTGAAGCCAACAAATTTCTGCCGATCCGGCGTATCCACTCCCATGGGCATATTGCAGGGCAGCATTTCGGGCGTGAGGTGCTGCTGATCGACGGGATCTCTCTTGTCGCAGGGCAGGTCCTGGGAGTGGGGACGGAGCTGTGGGCCGAGTTTTCCGGGCTTGTCGAGTTTGAGCGCGAGCACTGGAAGATCGTGCGATTCAAAATGGAGCGCGAGGTGGAAGCGATCGGCGAGCAGAGATTGCAGCATGAGGCGCATCTGATCTTTGGTGGGTTGGTCGATGGGTGCGCGGGCCTCAACGGCGAACTTGTCTGTAGCGGCCCACTTAGGAAAACCGGCGGCAAGCGTGTGTTGCTGGCTTGGTGTGAGCCAGATTTTGTAGGCGAAGGCGACGTAGTCAATTAGCGTGAGCCCTGATGCTGTGAAGCGATTGCCCGTCGGGGTGTAGGCATCTTCGGGGGTGATGTCGAGGGGGTTGAACTGACCGTTGGTGTCCAAGCGAATGGAGGCGACGTCGAAGGAAAGTTTGCCGCCGGCTTTAGTTTGCCAGTCTGGGACTGGCTGCTGTGCATGGGCGAGGGATACGAGGCAGAATGCGGCGAAGAGCAGGAGCGATGGGAGGCGTCCGGGCATGCGGGCGCTCCTTTCTTGCGGCGGATGTGAGTTCTCCTGATAGACGTTTGGAAAGGGCGTGCGTTCGAATTTATTTGGGACGATCCTGCGGAGATCAGTGGGCCTGCATGAGGTGGTCGCGGTAGTCGAAGGTGAGGTTGGCGCCGTGGAGGGCATCGCGGGCTAGAGTGCCGTAGATGCCCATGCCGAGGATGGGGAAGCGCGGCTCTACCCTGATCGAAGGCGCGAAGGCGAGGACTTTGCTGCCGATCTTAACGCGGATGTCGTTGATTGCGTAGTTACCGTCGAAGCCGGTGAATCCACGATAGTCCGGGCTGTGGCTCGCGGTGTCGGGCGCGACGGAGCTGTTGGATGCGGCGATGGAGAGCAGGAAGAGACGCAGTGATCCGGAGCCGATGTCCACGGGGACGAGAATCTGGTGGCCGTGCGGTACGAGGTAGAAGTGAGTCCAGTGCGGGCCGGAGCTGGCGGTGGAGACGGTGGGCGGGACGGCGGGAAGCGGAGCGAGTGTGAGGACTCCGTTCCAGATGTCGAGGGTGATAAGAGAACGACTGAAGGCGTAGAGGCCGATGGAGCCGTCGGTCCAGTCGGCGGGCGCGTCGCGTATGTTTTCCGGCCGAGAGGTGACGGTGATGGGGACGTTAGTGCTCTGGATGTCTCCCAGTTGCACTGCTGCGGTAGAACGGAAGGCCGCGGACGGTGAGATTGTGACGGTATAGGCTGCCCGGCTTATGGGTCTCCCTACGGGCATGGAGCTGTTGTTGATTCCGGAGACACCAGTAATGGGAGAAGAGTAGGACGTGGTCCGGGAAGGCACGCTGACGGTGCGCGGCTTGCCTCGCGGGACTGGTATGCCGGAGATGCCGGCGCGCTCAGCGGCGGCCGTAGTGAGATCAAGGCCTGCGTCGCCAAAGGTAAGTAAGAGCACCATGGGTTTGCCGTTGACCATGAGGGTAATCGTGGAGCGGTGGCTGGAGCCGAAGGAGCCGAGCGAAGGCGGACCGGCTTTATGAAGATCGATGACCATTTTCTCGGTAGCTGGAGGCAGGAGGAGTTGGTCGGGCGGGTCACCGAAGGGTTCCACGCCATTTGTGGTGGACAGGGTGGCGGGGTGGCGCTGGAGCTGCTGGGAGTTGGCGGTGCGTGCCTGGCGCTGGGTGGTATGGGTATTGCGCCACTCATCGGCGATCTCAGGGACGTTGGGGTTGAGGGCATAGGCGGTATCGAGGTGCTGTTGGGCGTCGACGGTGTCTCCAATGAGGGCGTAGTACTTGGCCGCGGTGAACTGGACGTAGGCGATGCAGGGAAAGAGCTGGATAGACCGATTGGTGGCGGCGATAGATGCTTCGAGATCGCCGGCGCGGAACTGGAGATTGCCGAGAGCACCGAGGAGGAAGGGATCATCGGGATGCTGCTTGGCGCTCTTCTGTGTGGTCTTGCGGATGTGGTCGAGATCGAGGGCGTCGCGTTTGATGGCGGCTTCGAGGATGTGGTTGGCGGCGTCGATGGAGGCGCGGTACTGCGGAGTGGGAGCGGGAAGATTGAGACAGGCGGTGGGGATTTGCGCGGAGAGCGAGACGGGCAGGATAGCGAGGCTGACGAGCGCGAGAAACTTCGGCATGACGACAACCCTCCAAAGTGGCGGTTGCGACAACTTACTTTATAGGAGACGGCGGGGTGGAGGGGTTGGACTCAGAAATATTTGCGCCATAGGTAAAGAGCCCTATCCTTTCGCGATACGACTCCGAAGGGATAGGGTTCCTGGATTTGTGCTGATGACCTAGGCGGCGGGACGGTTTTCCTTGTTGCGGTTGCCGGCGCCGAGGTCGACGCTGACGATCTTGCTGACGCCGGGCTCCTGCATGGTGACGCCGTAGATGACGTCGGCCTGCTGCATGGTGCGCTTGGAGTGAGTGATGACGACGAACTGCGTGGTGGCGGACATCTCGTCGATGAGCCTGGCGAAGCGGCCTACGTTGGTCTCGTCGAGCGGAGCATCGACTTCGTCGAGGATGCAGAAGGGCGCGGGCTGGAACTGGAAGATGCCGACCAGGAGCGAGAGCGCGGTGAGGGCCTTTTCGCCGCCGGAGAGCAGGAGGATATTCTGCAGCTTCTTGCCCGGAGGCGAGGCCATGATGTCGATGCCAGATTCGGCGGCGTTCTCGGCATCGGTGAGCTTCATGCTGGCCTGGCCGCCGCCGAAGAGCTTGGAGAAGGTGGCGGCGAAGTTGGCGTTGATGACCTGGAAGGCCTCGTCGAACTTGACGCGGGAGACTTCGTCGATCTCCTTGATGGAGGCCTGGGTGTTTTCGATGGAGTCGATGAGGTCCTTGCGCTGGGTTTCGAGGAAGGTGTGGCGCTGGGCGATCTCGGTGTACTCCTCGAGGGCCATCATATTGACGGGGCCCATGTTTTCGAGGCGCTGCTTGAGGGCGCGGGACTCTTCTTCTTCGGTGGCGAGGATTTCGCCTTCGATGCGGACGATGGTGTCGTCGCTGCGGAGGATGGCGGCTTCGACGGCGAGGTCGTTGAGGGCGGTCTCGTTGAGGTGCTCGATG
>Ga0206804_10238_pt1 | contig 15145 bp, 16 predicted proteins | sample Alteio_BWOrgCont_62_FD_152888 | JGI IMG/M metagenome (GOLD analysis project Ga0206804, IMG submission 152888) | Enriched cells from forest soil in Barre Woods Harvard Forest LTER site, Petersham, Massachusetts, United States -... | ecosystem: Environmental > Terrestrial > Soil > Temperate forest >... | reverse complement strand
GATTCTCAATCTCCTCTTCTCCATCTATGCCACCATCAAGCACTGGCCCGCCCATCGGCATATGTACATCTGGTGGATCGTCATGTCCTTCGTCTTGCTAGTGCTCGGCACCAAGGCGCGGCTCTATGCGCTCAAGGTGCAGGACCGCATGATCCGGCTCGAGGAACGTCTCCGTCTCTCTTCCCTGCTCTCGACTGCGGACTTCACCCGCTGCGCCAAGCTCACGGAAGACCAGTACATCGCCCTGCGCTTTGCCTCCGACGCTGAGCTGCCCAGCCTCGTTGACCGCACCCTCAAGGAGAACCTCGACCGCAAGCAGATCAAGCAGGCCATCCAGCAATGGCGCGCCGATCACTTCCGCGTCTGATTTGGCCCAACCCAACCGGAACCCGGCCGTCTGTGCTCTATAAGCCTCCTCCTTTGTTCTTTCTCTGAGGCGCTCACGGCGGCCGGATTCAGGTACACTTCGGCGCGTCGCTTACATCACCCCGAGTCGAAAGGATTCGCGCCATGCTCAGCCCTCATCGGTCCTATCTCGTCCTGTTCGTCTTCGCCGCCCTGCCCCTCGTTGCCCAGCGGTCCTCCACACCGGCTCCTGCGCCCGGCGCTCAGCAGTCGCCCTCGCCTGCCTTCCTGGCCCAGGCACTTCCGCCGGACGCCAACGAAGACACCAAGGCGCTTACCGCGCTGCAATATAAGTTTGAGGACGCCACCATCCACGGCGACGTCGCCTTCGTCGACAGCGTCGAAGACCCCACCATGACGATGGTTCACGGCGACCACTGGACCACCGGCCGTCTCGCCCAACTCGCCGACGACAAGGCCGCCTACGACAATCGCGTCACTGGCCAGTTCTACTTCGTCCACGATATCGATCCCACCACCCTCCGCTACGAACTGCATAAAGACATCGCCATCTGTTACGGCCGCTATCTCAGCGTCACGCGCGGCCGCATCGCTCCTCCAGCGGCAGCCGGTTCAGCGCCGCGCCCAATGTCCTCCGGCAGCATCACCACCATCTGGTTCATGCGCGTCTTCAAGAAGCGCCCCGACGGCCAGTGGATCTACCTCTCCCACCGCACGGTGCACGGCCCCATCCCCACCCCTGCCGCCATCGATCCCACCCGCGTTCCCTGGGACGCCACACCGGCCGAGGCCGCCAAGATTCCCTTGACCGTCCCGAATGATCCGATGAATCGTCCCGGCGCTCCCGCCGGCGGCGTACCCGTCGATAAAGATCCCACTATTAGCAAGGGCCCCGAAGCCGAAGAGGTCCTCGCCTTTGAACGCAAGCAGGAGGCCGCCGTCGTCAGCGGCGACGTGACCTTCCTCAAGGACGCCGTAGCGGATGACTTCAGCATGGTGCACGGCGACGCCTGGATTCGTGGCGGCAAGGCCATGCTCGTCGACGACAAGACCAACTTCCTGAAGCGTGCCGAGACCAAGTACTACGCCGTTCGTGACCTCGACCATCAAAAAGTCGAGATGCACGGCGACGTCGCTGTTACTTACGGCCGCTACCTCGCCTATGTCCCCAGCCGCGTTTCCGCCACGCCCAACCAGGCATGGTTCTCTGTCTGGTATGAGCGCGTCTTTGAGAAGGTAAACGGCAAGTGGGTCTTCGTCTCCCATCGCACCGTCTTCGGTCCCACCTACGGCGCCAGCCGGGAAGCCATCGCCGACAAATAGTCGCTGACAAAGAAAACCGGCGGGGCATCTCTGCGCCGCCGGTTCATCTTTTTAAGATCCCAACTATTCTTCGTCTTCCTCAACATCCAGGTCAGCCGTCGCCTCGCCCTTGTCCGGCTCCAGCAACATTTGGATCCGTCCCTCCGCACTGCTTAACTCTTTTTTGCAGGCATTGGATAGGCGCACACCCTCTTCAAACAGCCGCACGCTCTCCTCCAGCGTCAGCTCGCCGCGCTCCAGCCGCTCCACTACGGCTTCCAACTCAGCCAACTGTGCCTCGAAGCTCGGCTTGCCCGCTGCCTTCGCGCTCATCGCAATACCTCCAGCACTTCGGCCGCGGCTGCATATTTGCCGAACGGAGCGCTCACCTGCACACCTTGCACCATACCACGCGACTCCAGCAGCATCTCCTGCGCAATCTTGATGCCCTCCGCCTTCGCAGCCTCCGGAGATCCCACTGCGGCCATCCGAGTCATGATCTCCTCCGGCATGCTCACCCGCAAGTCATTCTTCATAAACTCAGCATTGCGCAGACTGGTCAGCGGCCATATGCCCGCGACTAATGGGATCCGAAAGCCTTCAATTCGCTTCAGAAATGCCTCCAGCAATCTCAGGTCAAAAACCGGCTGCGTAATCACATACTCCGCGCCCGCCTCCACCTTATATGCGAACCGCCGTATCTCGTTTTCAATATCGGGAATCCCAGGATTGGCGGCCACCGCAATCGTAAACCCCGTCGAAGCCCCAATCGAATTTCGCCCGATGTCCAGTCCATGGTTCAGGTTGCGGACCACGTTAACCAGCCCAATCGCATCCACGTCAAATATCGCCGTCGCATCTGGATAATTCCCCAGTTTCGGCGGATCACCCGTCAGGCACAGGATGTTCCTCAGCCCAATCGACGATGCGCCCAGAAGGTCGCTCTGAATACTGAGCACGTTCCGGTCCCGGCACGTGTAGTGCAGGATAGTCTCGATCCCTACGTTCTGCTGGATCTGCACGCACAGGCTCTGCGCGCTCATCCTCGCGCTGGCCCTCGGCGAGTCCGGCACATTGATCGCATGCACACCCAGTTTGTGCAGCTGATCTGCGCCCTCAATCTCCTTGCTGCAGTCGATCCCGCGTGGCGGCACTATCTCCACCATCGTCATAAAGTCGCCTGCCGCGATCAGGCTGCCGACCCTGGATCGCTTACCCAGCGGCTCGGGTGTCACCTTGCTCTCGGTATGCGGTTGCGCCACCGGGCGTACAGCCGCCTCCTGCGCGTCAATCGCTCGGAGGGAGCTGCGCATGGCCCGTATATGACTCGGTGTCGTGCCGCAGCACCCGCCCACAAACGTCGCGCCCGCCTTCACCATCTTGCGCGCAAAGCTCGCCATGTACTCCGGCGAGCATAAGTAAATATTTCGTCCATCCACCGCGCGCGGCAGTCCGGCATTCGGCATCGCGGCAAGGGGCAGCTTGGTCGCTTTGCTCATGCACTCGATCACGCTTAGTACCGTCGCCGGCCCGGCGCTGCAGTTGCACCCGATCGCATCCGCACCCAGCTCCGTTAGCCGTACCGCCGCCGTATCCGGCGAAGCGCCATCCAGGCAGTTGCCTTCCTCGTCCACCGTCATCATGACGATGATAGGTAGGTCCGGCGCCTCGCTGCGTGCCGCCCGGATAGCCTGCTCCGCCTCATCCAGCGACATCATTGTCTCGACAATCAGTAAGTCCACGCCGCCCTCGGTCAGCGCCTTCACCTGCTCGGCAAATGCCGCTCGCGCCTCATCCAGTGAGGTCGGACCCAGCGGCTCCAGGCGCACGCCCAGCGGCCCCATTGCGCCAGCTACAAACGCATCGCTCGCCTGCTTCTCCCGGATGCGTTCCACGCACTGCCGCGCCAGCCGCGCGCCGGCCAGGTTGATCTCTCGCACCTTGTCGCGCAGCCCGTACCGCTCCAGGCGGAAGGCATTGGCCCCGAAGGTATTAGTCTCAATCACTTGCGACCCGGCCTGCAGGTACTCCTCGTGCACGCCACGCACCAGGTCCGGCTGCGACAGGTTCAGCTCGTCAAAGCACTTATGGATGAAGACGCCGCCGGCATACAGCATGGTGCCCATAGCGCCGTCGCACAGTACCGTTCCACCGGTAAATAGCCCTTCCACGGCGCCCGTCTTCATCTTTTCCGCGGTCATTTCTTCCATTTTACCGCGCATCTCCTGCGCTCGCCGCGGGGTCCCCGGGCCGGTCTTTAGCGCCCTGTTTTGTTATACTCAACGAAGAAATTCAGGAAGTTTTGCCGCTCGCCAGGCTGGAGTTTTTACGTTGAAGAAGAGAAGTTTTTTGTTCCGGATTTGCAGCGGCCTCCTGCTTGCCGTTTCACCTCTTGTACTCGGTTCCTGCCACGCACCCCTCTATCGTTACCCGGAGTTTAACTTCGCCGGCCGCGTCACCCCGCCCAGCGGATTGCTCTATCGCGTCATGATCGGGCAGACCACCGACGGCAGCATCTCCTCGTTGCAGATCCTCGACGGCCTTAACGACCTCCGCAGCAACATCCAGAATACGGTCCACGCCTTTTTTATCAGCGGTTACAGCCTCGGCTTTCCCAATGACATCATCAATTACCCGGCGGAGACCCGCGGCTACGTCTACTCCACCACGACCGGAAGCGTCACCGTCGTGGACTATGAGAAGGAATCCGTCAGCAACACCTACACACTGGCCCCCAACGCCGGTGTCGCTGTCCCTACCGAAGCCCTCCATCTCTACAGCGGATCACCCAGCACCAATCAACTGGAGATCGTAGACCGCTCCCAGAACGCGATCAACCCCAGCACCTACAGCCTGAACATCCCGAACCTCTTTCAAGTGGTGGCCAGCTCCGGCGACAGTGTCATCCTGGCTTTTGCTCGTAACTCCAACGCCGTCTACCGCGTGGTCAAGCTCAATAGCAACCAGCCCGCACCTCCTGGTGCCATCGATTGCCAGCCCTATAACCTGCCTGTCTACTGCGCAGTCCCCGTCAATGGCGGCACCTTTGACCGTCCTACCGGCGCCTTGTTTTCTACCGACGGTTCCACGGTATACATCTACAACTCCGGCCCGGAGGCTGGCGGCAGAACCGCCAGCGTTACCTTCCTACAGCTTTCCCCGCTCAACGTGAACTCTATCCCCACCACCACCCCGGACGCCTCTGCATTTCTGGCCAACGTCCCTGTACCCGGCGGCGTCACCGACGCTCTCTCCGACGGTGCGACCCTTTACGTCTCCGGCCAGCAGCTGCAGTCTGACGGTCTCTTTGCCGGACGCCTCAGCACCATCAACCTCACCTCCCATGCTGTCACCGCCACCTACTCCATCTCGGATGGGAACCACTCCAAGATGCTCTTCGCGGACGACAACACGCTCTGGATCGGTTCCCAACAGTGCGCCAATGGCGAGCGTGAGCACCAGGCGGTCCTTGGCGTGACCACGCAGGCCGCCAACTACAACTGCCTTACCCGCTTCGACCTCGGCGCACTCTCTGCCACCATCATCCCTAACGCCGTGCAGGGCACCTCCAACACCGTTCCCTACCCCAACCAGGACGCCAACAACTATTACTATGGCGACCTTACCGGTCTCTGCTGGGTGCAGAACCTGCATAAGGTCTACACCGCGTATGGCGGCCAGGTGCATGCCTTCAACACCGGCGACGGCTCCGAGATCAATAACTTCTACATCACCATCACGGGCACCGCACTCGACGCTGCCTATATGGACGCGCTCAGCGACGACGTCGACTAAGAACCCGCTTCAGGTCAACAGGCAGCCCGGCAATCGCCGGGCTGTCGTACACATGAAGCTCTTCAGCTTATCGCCGCCTGGGCCAATACTTACATCTTTTTATTCAGTCCTATTCTTCCACATAGACAAAATGCCGTAGTCCTCCGCAATGTCAGCTCTATGTAGCAAACGATATAACCGTAGCAGACTACATAGCTTTCGTGTATATTGCTTCGCAATAGGAACTCGACTATGCCACTGACTCGTCTCTCACACAGCGCCGCCCTCATCCTCAAGGCCATCAGCCTTGGCTACAGCTTCGGCTTTGACATTATGGAGACCACAGGCCTGCCCAGCGGCACGGTCTATCCGGCCCTCCGCCGCCTGGAACGCGACAAGCTCGTCTCCTCCAGTTGGGAGTCTGAGTCGACCGCCTCCGCTGACCAGCGCCCTGCCCGCCGCTATTACCACCTCACCCGCGAGGGCAAAAAAGCCGCACTCTTCGCCGTGCAAAGATATCCCCTCCTCGCCCGCCTGCTTCCGGAGAAGAATTCATGAACCCGCTGCCTCCGCTTCATCGCTACGTCCTCGCCGCCGCCGCGCTCCTTGTGCCCTATGCCGACCGCGAAGACTGGTCCCGCGGCTGGCACTCCGAGCTCTGGCACATCCACCAGCGCCGCCGCAGCCTGCGCAGCAATGTGGACCTCGCCGCCGGCATTGCCTCGGACGCCGCATGGCTCCGCGCCGAAGCCCTGCGCCTGCGCTTCTCCGGATCGCCGATCCTATGCATGGTCACACTCGCCGCCTCCTGCATCCTCTGCGTCCGGCTCGTATACTACTTTAGCGGCGGCTTCAATCAACTCATCGATCTCAGTCTCCAACTCCGCCTCTCTTATCTTCTCGGGGCAACCATTGCCATCACGGTCACGATGCTTACCACCGCCGAGGCGCGCATGCGCTACGCCGACGCCGGCCGCCATCTTCCGCCCGATCTCCGTGCCAAGCGTGTCTGCTTCTTCGTCACCAAGCTCACACTCTCGCTCATCCTCGGTCTTCTCTTCACCGCCGTCGTCTTCGCATCTCTCCATTCCAGCGCGATCTGGATCATCCTGCCGCAGATCTATCTCACAGCCGCCTTCGTCGCCGGCACGCTGCGCTGGGCCGTCTGGGATCAGCAGCAGCGTTGCCAGCACTGCCTCCATGCCCTTGCTCGGCCCTCGCGCGTCGGCCGTCCTTCGCACAATCTCCTGGAATGGAATGGCACTGAGCGCACCTGCCGCCACGGCCACGGCTCCCTGCACGAGCCCGAGATGCAGACCAGCTGGCAGGAGTCCAGCCGCTGGGTCATCTCCTAGTGTGACCGCCAACGACTTCCGCCGCATTGCCCTTAGCCTTCCCGGGGCCGAGGAGTCCTCCCACATGGGCGCAGCTGACTTCCGCGTCGGCGGACGCATCTTCGCTACACTCGCCTCCGTCCAGCTCGGCTACGGCAACCTCAAGCTCACTCCCGAGCAGCAGGCCGCCTTCATCGCCGACCGCCCCGATCTCTACCTGCCCATCCACGGCGGCTGGGGCCGCTCCGGTATGACTCACATCCGCCTCGCCGTTGCCACCGAAGACGAGCTCGCCGGCGCCCTGCGTGCCGCCTGGAAAAATCGCAGCGCAAGCAATATGGCCGCCAAAAAGCCTCGTGCCTCCGTAAAAAAACGCCCTTCTCGTGCCCCGAAATAACATGGTTGCGTTACTCTAGGCCAAGCAACCCTGCAACGGAGACCTAGAGATTGACCATCCGCGACATCTACGAGCTGATGGGTGCCATCTTGGCCTGCCTCGCTCTCTACGTCTTCCTCATTCAGCTCAGCATGCCCAACATCCGGGGTACCCGCTGGGTCTCGCTCTCCTTTCTGGCCGGCTCAGCCAGCGTCTGGCTCATCGTGTTGCGTGGCTCCGCCCCGCTCTTCCTCACTGAGGTCCTCTCCGGCCTCTTCGCCATGCTGGTCAACGTCTTCGTCTACTGGGGATTCAATGACCTGCTCGTCATCGGCCGCCGCAGCAGTTGGATTCTTTGGCTTACCGTTCCCGCACCGATCGCTATCGTCGCCTGGTTCACCTATGCGCATGACAACAATGCCGCGCGCGTCCTCACCTACAGCCTCTTCACCTCCATCCAATACCTTCTCCTCGCCGTCCTCCTGCTGCGCAACGGCACCCTGCAGACTCGTCTGCCGCGCAATATTCTCGCTGTTATCTATCTCTTCTGGACCGCATACCGTATCGCCGGGATCTTCAATCTTGGCTCTCATCCCATGGCGATCTACCAGTCACTCTCCACGCCCATCACCTCCATCCTTCCCGTCGCGCACGTCTTCACTGCGCTGCTCACCGGCAACGGCTTCGTCTGGTTAGCCATGACCTATCTCCATGGCGACCTGGAGCGCCAGTCCAACACGGACGCACTCACCGGCCTGCTCAACCGGCGCGCACTGGAAACCGTAGCCAACCACGAGATGATGCTCGCCCGCCGCAAGCAGCTCCCTCTCGCTCTTGTTCTGCTCGACCTCGACCACTTCAAATCCATCAACGACGACTTCGGCCATGAGGTCGGCGACTCCGTCCTCTCGCTCACCGCCTGGTGCCTGCGCGAAAACCTCCGCAACGTCGACTTCATCGCCCGCCTCGGCGGCGAAGAATTCGTAGCTCTGCTCCCCGACACCTCGGAGGAAATCGCCTGCGAGGTCGCCGAGCGCCTCCGTACCCACATCGCCGACCTGCGCGTGCCCAATCTCCACCTCCAACTCAGCTTCTCTGCCAGCTTCGGTGTCACCACCTTTACCTCCCTCGATCCCACCTGGGAGGAGATGCTTCGCCGCGGTGACCGCGCCCTCTACCGCGCCAAACACAATGGTCGCAACTGCGTCCAGCTTGAAACCGTCGGCTAATTGCCAAACCTGCCAGCAAAAATCATGGGCCGAGATCGTTACCCCACTCGCCGCCGGCCTCGCTCTCGGATGGCTCGCCAGCCTCGCCATCGGCCGTGCCATCTCCGCGCTGCTCTACAACACCGCGCCCACCGATCCAATCGTCGCCCTCGCCACCATCAGCCTCTTCCTCATCGCAGCAGCCACAGCGACCATCCTCCCCTGCCGCCGCGCCGCCAGCATCGACCCCATGGAAGCCCTACGCGCTGAGTAGCCGCCCCCGCACAAACTCCACCACCGCCGGCGAAACATATCCAGGAGCCGCCACCTCAAACCGTGGCACACCGTCAATCAGCTTCAGCGAAACCCCATGCCACGCCACGCCCGCCAACCCACCCGGCGGCACCAGCACCGCATCCGCCCGGTCCAGATACCGCAGCGCTGACTCCTTGAAATCCTCCACGCCCGGGTCCAGCACGCTCAAAAACAAATCCGGCCGCAAAAAACGTAGCACCGAATTCGACTCCAAAATGACCGCGCCCGCCGCCGCCGCAATCTCCTTCTTCACCCTCGGCATCGCCTCAGCCAGGCTCCCTTGCCGCGTCCTCACCCAGAACGACCGCGACGCCCCCGCCGCCAAATACCGCGCCGAATCCGTCCCGCTCGCAGCATTGCGCTCTTCGGTCACCGCAACCGTGTGGTCATCGGTCTCGCAATCGCACGGCTCGCCATTCGCCGAGCAGATCCCATGCCCATACTGCGTCACCTTGAACGCCGTCCACCGCATCTCCGGCATCGCCGCAATCAAGCCGGCCACGACGGAGGTCTTCCCGATGTTCCGCGTATGCCCGCCGATGACGACAACCGCCACAAAGCCTCGCTCTCGTTACTTCAGGCGCCGCACGCGAGCCACCGTCTTCAGATAGTCCTTCAGCGGCTCCGCCGGTACGCCCATAAACATCTGCCCCGGCCCCTCCAGCCGTTTGCCCGGAAACACCCCCGAAGCTCCACCCAAAATCACCCCTGGCCCGATCGTCACATGGTCGCCCAGTCCCACCTGCCCGGCCATCACCACGCCATCCCCCACCACGCACGACCCCGACATGCCCACCTGCGCCGCGATCACCACATTCTTTCCGATCACGCAGTTATGCGCGATGTGCACCTGGTTGTCGATCTTCGTGCCGCGCCCGATCCGCGTCTCGCCCAGCGCTCCACGATCGATCGTCGTGTTCGCACCGATGTCCACGTTGTCCTCAATCACCAGCGTCCCCTGCTGTGGAAACTGGATGTACTCCCCCGTCTCCACATGCGGCACGTACCCAAACCCCGTCGAGCCCAGCACTGCACCTGACTGCACCACGCAGTCATCGCCCAGCGTCACGCCCGGATAGATCGTCACATGCGGCAATATCTGGCACCGCTTCCCAATCCGCACATTCGGCGCAATCACGCAGTATGGCCCAATGCTCGTGCCCTCGCCCACCAGCTCCGGCTGCACCACCACCGCCGTCGGATGCGTCCCCGCCGGAGCCCACATCGGCGTCAGCTTCTGCGCCGCCAGCGCAAAGGCATACTTCGGATGCTTCACCCGCAGCAGCGGCTTGCCGTCTCCCGCAGCACTCATCGGCCCAATCACCGCCCCGGCCTTCGATGCCATCGCCGCAGCCAGCGTCTCCGCATCCGTGGCAAACACCACCGTGTCCGCCGCCGCATCCGCCAGCGAAGAGACCCGCGCTACCTCAACATCCGCCGCGCCGCTCAACTCCGCGCCCAGCCACTCCGCAACTTCCCTCACCTTAGCCATCAGTAAAGCCCCGCCTCGCCCGCCGGTCGTGTCTTCCACCGCCGATGCACCCAGAGCCACTGCTCCGGATACTGTCGAACATAGCGCTCGATCGTCGCCGTGTACAGCGCCGTATTCGCCACAATGTCCGCACCCGAGTCCCCCGTCTGCACCGGCGTCAGTATCTCGCCAAACCGCAGCACATACCGCCCCTCGTTGGCCTCCCACACTAGGAACCCCGGCAGCACCGCCGCGCCCGTCTTCAGCGCCACCCGCGCCAGCCCCGAGGCCGTGCAAGCCGGAATCCCGAAGTACGGCACAAACACCCCCTGCGGCGGCGTCATGTTCGTGTCCATTAGGATCCCAACCGTATCGCCCTCATGCATCGCCCCAATCAGCCCGCGCGCAAAGTCGTCCTTATGCAGCACCCGGTTCCCATGCTTGCATCGGATCCCATTCACCAGCGCGTCCACCCGCGCATTGTCCAGCCGCCGTATCACCATCGACATCGGATGGCCCATCAGCGAATGGAAGTAGCTCGACAGCTCCCACGCCCCTAGGTGTCCCGTCAGTACCAGGACGCCCTTACCCCGCGCCTTCGCCGCCAGGTAGTTCTCCAGGCCCTCATAGCGCACAAACCCCTGCGCCTCCGCAGCCGTGTACCTCGACATCAGGCAGAACTCGGCCACCTGCCATCCCAGCCCGCGAAACAGCCCCCGCAGCATCTGCTCCCGCTCGACAACACTCTTGTCCGGATACGCCAGCTCTAGGTTGCGCATCCCCACCCGCCGCAACCGCCCGCTCACCGCATAAGCCAGCGCTCCAATCCCCGCGCCCACCTCCCGCGCCACATTGCGCGGCAGCCGGCCAAGGGTGCCGACCAGCGCCGCCACCACGGCATACTCTAGCCACTCCCACAGCCCGCCGGGACCCTTCGCGTTGATGCGCTCTTCCGCCAAGTTACCAGTTTATCGGACTCTTGGGCCCACCCCAAAAACAAACAGGCGGCCCCGAAGGACCACCCGTTGCTACAAACTAAGCCCTGTTACTGGGCCATCTTCGATTCAACAAAGTACTTCGCAACTGCACCTACAAATCCACGTCCCGCCGGAGGCGTCGGCACGTCACCATGCAGCAGCGAGTTGTACTTGATGTCGGTGCCGTAGAAAGAGCGAGTGTCATCGCCATTCTGTGACAACGTATCGCCCGTCAGGTCAATGCCGGCAAACAGCCCGCGGCTGCGCGAATAGGTCAGGAACTCAGCATGCATCGACACGTCGGTCGAGGCCTGCGCATTCCGCCCAACCGGGCCCGCTGAAGCAGCTGCATCCCCGCCTAGCTTAATCTTGCTGGCCAGCGCATGCTCCAGACCATCATGGTTCATGTCCACCAGTACCAGGTCCGTCGCCTGCCCGCCAATCTGGAAGCCAAAGCTTGCGCCCTCCAGCCGCACAAACACCGGTGCGCTCCAGCCATGTCCAGTGCGGCACGTCGCTACACCCTGCCCATACTGCGCGCCAACGCCGAATGCGCCCTTTTTGAAGCTCGGCACCACCACCACGCAAGCCGCGCCCGCCAGAATGCTCTGCGGGATTGCCTTGTCCGGCGTTGCCATCACTTCTTGGATTACATCCCGTGCCGAATTCAACCGCTCATCCAGCTTTGCGTCCTGCGCCAGTGCAGTCCCTGTCATTGCTACCGCACATAAAATCGTCATCAACTTCTTCATGTCTTTCACCTTTCAAAAAGCCATGTAACGGGCAGGTTAAGTCCTACGCGCACTAGCCATTATCTATCAGTTAGTAGGAGTGTGATGCGGATAGGGAAGTTGCATCTCGGACAGAGGAAAGTACAAGATAAGCAAGAATCAGTAAGAAGGCGCTGTTGCTTGCACTGTGGGGAAAACTAAAAAATGGGGGCTGCGAAGAGCAGCCAGCATATCTGCTAATCTGCTAACTCTCTCGTCAGCCCCGCTTCTCCCAGGTCTGTATTACTGGTGTTACTCTGCCTTCCACTCACCCAGTCTGCAACAGTACGTAGGTATATATACCTGTAACCAATCCATATTACTAATTCATAATTAGACTAATTGCCGCTTTTCTTGCGTTTTCCGCCAAAACCACGCGCCGGCGCCGCTGGTATGGACACGTTCTCCGCCAGCACATGTACCGACAGCGATATCCGGTTGGTTACCCCTACTTTGCGCATCATTCTCCCCACATGCGCCTTAATCGCCTCCTCCGTCACCCCCAGGGATCGCCCGATCTCCCGGTTCGACTGCCCCGACGTCAGCAACTCCAGCACTTCCCGCTCGCGTGGCGTGAATTGTACCTCCATCGGCGAGGCTAGCAGCCTCTGCCGCGCCTCCGCTCCTGCATCGATCAGCCGTGCCAGCACCTTGCGCGGGGCCCACACCGACCCATCGTTCACCACCTCGATCGCCATGTGTATCTCGTCCGGCCGCGCTGTCTCGGCCAGGTATGCCTTGGCTCCGGCGCCAATCACCCGCTGGATATACCCTAGATCCATCGACGAGCCCATCACCAGCAGCTTAGTCTGCGGTCGGCTCCGCCGAAAGCTCCCAATCAACTCAAACAGGTGCTCCGTGCAATGCGCGTCGATCAGCACCAGCGACAGCGCCTCGGCCTGTAGCGCCCCCGGCACGGACAGGGGCACCACCTCCACATCGCCCGCCTGCTCAAACATCGTCTGCACGCCCAGGATGCGCAGCGGATCGGCGGCCACCAGCCCTAGCCGTACTCGCGGCGCCTTTGTCTCCGTCATGGCTTACAGCTTCGGCAGCACAATCCCCTGCTGCTTCTGGTACTTGCCCTTGCGGTCCGCATAGCTCACCTCGCACACCTCGTCGGACTGGAAGAACAGGATCTGGCACAGCCCCTCATTGGCATAGATCCGCGCCGGCAGAGGCGTCGTGTTCGATATCTCCAGCGTCACAAACCCCTCCCACTCCGGCTCGAACGGCGTCACGTTCACGATGATCCCACAGCGCGCATACGTCGACTTGCCCACGCAGATCGTCAGCACGTCCCGCGGAATCCGGAAGTACTCGATCGACCGCGCCAGCGCGAAGGAATTCGGCGGCACAATGATCGTATCCGCCTGCACCGACACGAACGACCGCTCGTCGAACTGCTTCGGGTCGATGATCGCGCTGTTCACGTTGGTAAAGATCTTGAACTCGTCCGACACCCGTAGGTCATACCCATAAGACGACAGTCCATAGGAGATCACGCCTTCACGCACCTGCTTCTCGCTGAAGGGCTCAATCATGCCGTGCTTCGTTGCCTGCTCGCGGATCCACCTGTCGCCTTTGATGGCCATGCTTCGTCTCGTCTCCTGCCTGCCGTTGCGCGCGGACCTCCCAGTTAGTGCCCCAAAAACGGTGCACCGAGGGCCATCCTCCGCTATCCCGGATTTTGTCGCCGGTAGGGCTATCCTACGGTACCGCTTCTTTCGTTGACAATCCGGTAAAGCCTTTCTAACATGACGCATGGGCCGCATGGGGCGTTACTTTTCCTCATCCCGCCGGTCCCTCGGAAAGGCGTGTAAACATTGATAAAGCAGGACTTGATTCAGCGGGTGGTGGAGAGGACCGGTTTGCCCAGGATCAAGGCTGAGGCTGCTGTCGACGCCATTCTCCACAGCATGAAAGATACCCTCGCCGCCGGCGAGCGCATTGAGCTCCGTGGCTTTGGCGTCTTCAACGTCAAGCCCCGCAAGACCGGCATCGGCCGCAATCCGCGCACCGGTACCGAGGTCAACATTGTCCCCGGCAAAGCCGTTCGCTTCAAGCCCGGCAAGGATCTGCATCTGCTCGACTAAATCAAGCACCGCTCCCTACATCAGGTGCACCGCATCCACATCCACCACCAGGTTCCTCCGCGGAATCCCACGCTCATCTGCAAACCGCAGCATCGCCCGCAGCGCCGCCCCCAACCCTGACCTCTGCTCACCCTTCAGTACGAAGTGGTACCGGTACACCCGCTTCAGCCGCACCAGCGGCGCTGCCGCCGGCCCCATCACCCGCACCTTATCCAGCGTCGTTTCCCCAAACCACTTCCCCAGCTCCCCCGCCCAGCGCATCACCTCGCTCAGGTCCTGCCCCTGCACCACCACATTGGACAGCGCGGTAAACGGCGGATAGTGCATCCACCCCCGATACTGCATCTCCTTCGCCGCAAACCCCTTGTAGTCATGCTTTGCCGCAAATTCGATCGCGTAATGCTCCGGATGGTACGTCTGTACCACTACTTTGCCAGGCAAAGCACCACGTCCTGCCCGCCCTGATACCTGCGTAATCAGCTGAAATACCCGCTCCGCCGCCCGGAAATCCGGCAGCCCCAGCGCAAAATCTCCGCCCACCACACCCACCAGCGTCACCCCGTGAATGTCATGCCCCTTGGCGATCATCTGCGTGCCCACCAGCAGGTTGATCTCGCCCGAATGCAGCCGCGTCAGCAGCCGCTCCATGTCGCTGCGCCCGCGTACCGTGTCCCGGTCCATCCGCCCGATCCGCGCCCCCGGAAAGATCTCCTGCAGCCGCTCCTCGCCCTGCTGCGACCCAGCACCCAGGAAATATAAATGCTCGCTCCCGCACTTCGGACACAGCTTCGGCACCGACCGCCGGAACCCGCAGTAGTGGCACTCCAGCCTCTGTCCCGCCGCATGCTCGTCCCGTACCGGCTTGTGGTACGTCATCGAGATCGCGCAGTTCTCGCAATCAATCTTTTCCCCGCAATTCCGGCACGTTACAACAAACGAATACCCCCGACGGTTTAGCAGGATAATTGCCTGCTCCCCGCGGTCTAGGGTAGCCTGCGTCTCTTGGATCAATCTCCGCGAAAAGATCTGCTCCTGCCCCGTCTGCTGAAACTCCACGCGCATGTCGATCCGCTCTACCTCGGGTAGCGGCCGATCCTCCACCCGCTCTAGCAACTCCACCCGCGCATACCGCTCGCGCTCCGCATTCGACCAGCTC
>Ga0206804_10235_pt2 | contig 15168 bp, 9 predicted proteins | sample Alteio_BWOrgCont_62_FD_152888 | JGI IMG/M metagenome (GOLD analysis project Ga0206804, IMG submission 152888) | Enriched cells from forest soil in Barre Woods Harvard Forest LTER site, Petersham, Massachusetts, United States -... | ecosystem: Environmental > Terrestrial > Soil > Temperate forest >... | reverse complement strand
AAGGCCGACGGCATCGTGGTGACGCCTTCGCATAATCCGCCGACGGACGGCGGCTTCAAATACAACCCGCCGACCGGCGGCCCGGCGGACACGAGTGCGACCGGGTGGATTCAGGATCGCGCGAATAAATTGCTCGAAGACGGCAACCGCGACGTGCGGCGCGTGTCGTTCGCACAGGCGCGAAAGGCTGCTACGACTTTCGAGCGCGATTACCTCACGCCCTACGTGCGCGATTTGCGCAATGTCGTGGACATGGCGGCGATTCAGGGCGCGGGACTGAAGCTCGGCGTGGATCCGTTGGGAGGTTCTTCGTTGCCAGTGTGGGAGCGCGTGGTGGAGGAATACAAATTGAATTTGGAAATTGTGAATCGTTCGCTCGACCCGCGCTTTGCGTTCATGTGCGTGGATCACGACGGAAAAATCCGCATGGATTGTTCGTCGCCCTACGCGATGGCCGGCTTGATTGCTTTGCAGGAGCGCTTCGACGTGGCGTTTGCCGACGACCCGGACGCCGACCGGCACGGCATCGTCGCGCGTGGGTTTGGGTTGATGAATCCAAATAATTATCTGGCGGTGATGATCAACTACCTCTTTCAAAACCGCCCGCACTGGCCCGCGGCCGCGGCGGTGGGCAAAACGCTGGTGTCGAGCGCGCTGATTGACCGTGTGGCGGCGGCGCTCGGGCGTCCACTGAGCGAAGTACCGGTCGGATTCAAATGGTTCGTGGACGGATTGTTGACCGGCCGCTACGGTTTTGGCGGCGAGGAAAGCGCGGGGGCGTCGTTCCTGCGTCTTGATGGCACGCCCTGGACGACGGACAAGGACGGCCCGATTGCGTGTCTGCTGGCAGCGGAAATCACCGCGAAAACCGGGAAAAATCCCGGCGAGCATTACCGCGAACTCACCGCTCGTTTCGGCGAACCCTTTTATGAACGGCGCGACGCCGCGGCGACTCCCGCGCAAAAAAAAGTGCTCGCGCAACTCGCCCCGGAAAACGTCACGACGAAGATACTCGCGGGCGACGCCATCACCCAGGTGCTCACGAAAGCGCCCGGCAACGGCGCGGCGATTGGCGGCCTGAAAGTGGTGACGGCGAACGGCTGGTTTGCGGCGCGGCCCTCCGGCACGGAAGATATTTATAAAATCTACGCGGAGAGCTTTCGCAGCCCGGCGCATTTGCAGGCGTTGCTGGAGGAAGCGCAGGCGCTGGTGACGGCGGCCCTGCAAACAGCGGGGAGATGAGAATGTTTTTATACAGAATGAACAGAATTAAGAGGCGAATTTACATAGAAAAAATGTTGTATTAGAAGTAACATACTGGCCGTTTGTTCTGGAAAAAATCGGCAGTTTGATTCTGTCAATTCTCCCAACAATTCCGTCAATTCTGTATAAGTCGGGAAGCCCGCGCGATTTTTTCGGGTTGGGGCGCATTTTTCGGGGTGGAAAATCCTTGCGGAAGCCATAGAAATCCTCCATGCCAACCTACTGCGCTGGCGCCTCCTGTGATTCGGCGGGGCCCGCACAACTGGTTTGACGCAACACCCACCCTTATTTCCCGGCAACTTTTCCCCGATTGACTGGCCTATGAATGCATTGCAGCAACGTCTCCTGTCCCGCGCCGGTTTTCGGCCACGCCCGGCCCGCCGCGGCTTCGCCCTCATCGTCACACTCAGCCTGATGACGCTGCTGATGCTCTTGGTGCTGACGCTGGTGGTGCTGGTGCGCGTCAACATGCAAACGGCGACGACCAATTTGCTCAACGCGGAGGCGCGGCAAAACGCCTTGGTCGGCGCGCAAATCGGCCTCGGGCAATTGCAAAAATTCGCCGGCCCGGACCAGCGCATCACGACCACGGCGGATATCGGGCGGATTAATGACACTGTTTATGACCAAGCTCTCACCCAGCCGCCAGGCTCGTTTATCAATATCATGTTTAATGTATTCAACAGCCAAGTTAAACCTTATGGACTCGCTGGTGGCTATGGTGGTACACGTGCCTGGACGGCGGTATGGGCCAACCAATATGCCCCACTGAGCATTTATACGGCGGGAAATACAACCGCCAACCCAAGTCCAACGCCGTTCCTGCTCACCTTTTTGGTCAGCGGGAATGAAAACACGCCTTTGTGGCCCGGTCCATCCGTGACGAGCAAAACCACCCCCTCCAATGCACCGGCTGGGAGCACTGGTACCGGCAGTGTTAACTTTTCATCCTATGGGGCGAATTACATCCCCTTTCTGTCGAGCACTCCCTTGGTGAGCAACAGCACAGGAGCTGTCAGCCAAAATAGCTGGACGGCGCTTTCCAACGATCTTTTTATCACCAGCAGTGGCGCCCCGTCCAACGACCTTTCAACCACCCCGAATACCAACTCAGGATTGAAGCAGCCCGCGGTCATGCTGGCCGGGGCCAATACCGTTGGCAGCGGCCTCTATTCGCTGTCCACGGCCTCCGGTTATGTTTTTTCCAGCGGCGTCAGCGAATCGGCCAATAATATTATCGTTCCGATGGTCAACATCACCGTTCCTTCGGAACAATCCACCACCACCAATCTCGCGACAGGACGGATGGCTTATTGGGTGCGGGACGAAGGAGTGAAGGCCAAATACACCCCCACCGACCCCTACGCCGGGCAGCTTTTGAAAACCGGCAGCCTCACCGGCGTGACCGCGCAGGTGGCGCGCTACCGCTTTTTTGCGCCGCAGCGCACCGGCATAGAGCGCATGGATGGCTTCGCTAATTATTTTAACCTTGTTTCGCCCACCTCCGCCATCAGCAGTTCGACGGCGAATGTAACTATGTTGAGCCATATTACACAGCCATCCCAAATCCTGCTGGTAGATGGCAACCTGTCCAAGACCAACGCACCGACTACACTCAATCCGCAGGCCCCCTATAAATACCTCCAACAGCATTTCAACGATTTCACCACTTATTCCTACGGCGTCGAGGCCGACGCGCTGCGCGGGGGCCTGCGTTACGACCTGACCACGGCCTTTGAACCCGGCACCTCCACGAATGGAGCCGCCGGGGTTTTGTTCGACCAGTTCAATGGTCTCGCTGGCAAATCCTTTTTGCCTTATGCGGCCATGGGCGCCGTCACCCCTACCAGTAGCAATCCGCCCACCACCGAACCCAATGCCGCCATGAATTCTGCTGGCACTGGCGAGACCGCAACCATTAACGGAGGCGCGGTGCTTTTCAACGGCCCGGCCATGGCGCCGAAGTGGAATTTGCTCTCTTCTTATTACAATATCGCCGTCAACAATCTCACCGGCGCCGCAAACCCGATCGTGACCATGGTACCGGGCAACAGCACGACCGCCGGCATCTCCCCGTTGATCGTGCAGGGTCGTTTGGAATTTGCCATGTATTCGGACAGCCAGCAGCAATCTGGAGTCGCAGTTTATGCGTCATTTATTCTGGCCAATCCCTACAATTTTCCGATTGAGGCTTCGGCCGGAAATAATACTTCCGGGAACACCGGCGGCCTTGATTTAGGCTACCGCATCAGCACGGATACGAAAGAAGACTGGGGCCTGACCGTCGAAGTGCGCTCCTCGGACCAGCATACTTTTGTCAACATCTTCAGCACCAGCGAAGATCTCAATGTTTTCAAGAACGCCTGGTCGCCGGCGAATGGAAATTTCACCGATCATGGCAACCTTTCCACCAATTATGGCTTTAGCGGCTATCTGCCCCTTTTAAAAAATCCCGTCAGCTTCAGCACCTTCGCAAGCAACAGTCAAATTGATTCCGTGCTGGATCAAATGGCGTTTCATATCAGCCAAGCCGACTCGCTCCTGCAACCGGGCGAAGCCAAAATTTATTCGATCGGCGGGGGCCCCACCGCTCCTTTGACCGTTGGCCCGAACGGCACTTACCTGGGAGGCGCGGCACCCCAGGCACAGGTCGCAGCGGGGGGAAGTCCCTTTATTTTGCGCCCCGGCTCGCAGTGTTTCGGTTATATCCCTAATAACGGCGGAGGGAATAGCACCCTTTATTCGGTGCCCATGACCCCCGGTTTTAATCCCTTGAATTTCGTCCTGCGCATGGCCGGAAACCGGGAGACGGGTTCGGGTTCCGGACCGACGGCCACCGGCAGCCCGCTCACGCAAGCGGGCGGCAACCCTGGCACCCCGTCATTTTGGAGTCCGGTTCCGGCGGCTCTCGTGTCGGGCAATGTTTTCCCCGATCCCTTTAAGTGGGGTTGGCTGAGCTCCGTGCATCCCTCAGTCGCAATGACGATTGAGGCGCGCATGGGTGGCGCCGCACCCGGCAATTCGACCTTGCAAGACATCATTAACATGGATTTGTCCGGCGCGGGACTGAGCAACCCGATTAATGCCAGTTCGACCACCTATACGCCGTTCGGGTCGGGAAATAACACGACCTACTACCACAACTACCCCAGCAACGGCAATGCCACCCATGGGGACTATGGCAATCTTCCCTATTACATCGGCAGCTATTATTTCACGATGGTTCCCCCTAATTCCACCAGCGGCTTCCAGTTTTTTGAAAACAACGGCTCGGGCACCACTCCTGCTTTCACGATGACCCCGAACCTCACCGTCGCTTTTCGCAATTTTGCCGATTATAACTTGCGGGCCGTCAACATGGCGCTGCCGCCGTTCATGCCCTTGACGACCCCGAGCAACTCTCCTTCCGGATCCGGCGTCGGCCCGGTCAACAATGGTTTCCTCACCGTTCCTCTCTACACCCGAATCTTCGACGAAGGACCATATGACAATGGCGGCGGCGCCCCGGCCGGCACCATCGCGGCTCCTTTTAACATATTCACTCAAAATACCTTGGGGTTTTCCGGGGCGCCCAATGACATGGCCTGGGGCTATAGCGACAGCAACAACGGGCCACAATATAACATTTTTTACGCATTGCCGCAGCGAACGGCCAACACTCCAGCCCTGTTGGCGATTCCCAATGCGGGCGGCGCGACGACGGCGGATGTGCCGATACTTTCCATCGGCCAATTGACCAATGCGGATGTCACGGCGGACGATGTCTATACTTCGGTGGGCTATCAACCCGGCAACGCCATCGGCAATTCGCTCTATACCCCCTATGTTTCCCGCGCTCACGTCATCGAACTTCACAATAATTTGAGCAGTGTTATTCCACCTGCCGTGAACTCAACCGTTTTTTTCGGGAATGCAACGCTCAGCCAAACCTACAAAGGCTGGGCCACGGGCAACACTTCCACCGCCGCCAATAACGCCAATGCCTACGATATCAGTTACCTGATGAACACGGTCTTGTGGGATCGTTATTTCTTCTCCGGACTTTATGCCCCGTCTTCGGGAAGCACGACCGCCGCGCCCGTCACCGCCAACAACCGGCTTAAATTTGCCGCTGGCTTTTCGCTGACCAACGGACAAGCCAACACGCCCAATTTAGGCATCGGCCTCGTCACCAAGCAAGTAGTCGATCCCGTCACCGGACAGAATATTTTTCGCGCCTATGCTCCCGCACGGTACATGATGATTGACGGCGCTTTTAACGTCAATTCCACCTCCTATGACGCTTGGCGTGCCGTGCTTTCTTCGATGCGCGGAATTCCCATCAACAATGGCGCAACCAGCACTTCGACCAGCGGGACGACCAATATCCCGCGTTTCATTGAGTCCAATAGCATGACTACAGGCGCTTATACATCTGCGGTTCTGCCCATTACGTCGACCAGTGCCACTGCGGGCGCCGACCCCCAATCTTTTGCGGGCTTTCGACAATTGACGGATGCAGACATCGACAATCTGGCCTTCAAAATCGTGCAGCAGGTGCGCCTGCGCGGGCCGTTTTTGTCTTTGGCCCAGTTTGTCAACCGCCGGATTGGAAGCAGCAACACCGATTTCTTTTCTTACTCTGGCGCGCTGCAAACCGCGATTGATTACCAATTCGGCACTAGTGTCGGGCTGACCCACAATAGCCTTGCGGGCGAAGTAACGGTTGGATCCGGCAGCTCCGCAAACATGGTTTCCTGGGGGCCGGCCAATATCACCCTGCCCATCGCGACTGGCGGGCAGCCCAAAGCTTATCCGGACGGTATTCCCACCCCAGCGAATGGAGTGGCTTTCTCAAGCACCTCGGCTAATCTTAATAGCAAAGTCGAAGGTATCCCGGCGTGGTTGACCCAGGCGGATATTTTGCAGGCTATCGGTTCCATCATCGCCGTGCGCTCCGACACCTTTGTCATCCGCGCATACGGCGATGTGCTCAACCCGCTAACCCCGCAAACCACCACGGGCAAGCCCACCGCCATGTCAGACGCCATAACCAACGATCCCACCCTGATTCAAAGCCGCGCTTGGTGCGAAATGGTGGTGCAACGCTACCCGGATTACCTTGACACCACTTCTACAGCCAGCTACGATGACGATCCAGCCGCCACCAACGGGGTCAATACCTTCAACCCCGATGGGCCGTTGAATGGCGGCAAGACGCTGTCGTTAGTCAACGCCACCTTTGGTCGGCGTTTTCGCATAGTTTCGATCCGCTGGTTAAACCCCACTGATATTTAATTCTCTTCATCCCCATGAAATTAACTTCGATTGTCCGCCTTGTTTCCCTCTTGTTGCTTGGTGGTCTGACGGGCCGTGCCCAGTCCAATGTAAGCGTCACCTTTCAAACACTCCAATTAAATAGCATACCGGCGAAGCTAGCCTATTCATCTGGTGGCCAATATATTACGGTGGCGCCGGCCTATCGTTACATTACCACTGCACAATATGCTTATTCCGGAAATTCCACAACCATGGGTTTCTTTGTCCCAACGTCAGGGCGCGGAGGATCTGGTGCGGGCAGTGGCGGTGCGCCGACGATGAAGCAGGTCGGCAGCGTGACATTCCCGGCCACCTCCGGAAAATTCCTGGTTTTGATTAATAACTTGGCGGATGGCACCATCACCGCGAATGCTGTGACTGCTTCGACTGACAGTTTCCCCACCGGCTCTGTGCGTTTTGTCAACGCTACTGGTCTGCCTATCATTGCGTCCTGTAACGAGCAACATGTCCCGGTGGCGGTTAGTAGCTCCACGACTTACAAGGGAATCAACACCCCCAATCTCGCGCTCCGGGCTCTTTTCAAAAAAGGCGACAAGGAACTTGATTTGAAGGATGCCATCCAACCTAATATTCAAAGCGATCGCACCTGGGTTTTCGTCACCTTGAACAATGCGGCCGCCATGAAAGCCGATCACACGATTGATCCCGGATTCAGTATGGATGTTTTCCAGGAAAGTCCCAATGGCGATGACTCTGGCAGTTCGCCTGGAGCGGCTCCTACCACCTCCGCCGGGATGCGGCGTGGCACGGCAGGCACCGCTGGCACCGGCGGCGGGCGGCGCGGTCGGTCAGCAGGCACGAGTGGCAACTCCGCGCCGTCGAACTCGAATTCATCCAATCAGGTTCCGCCGTCGGACGATCCTTTTGGTCCCACTCCCGCGTCCGGTGGTTAATTTGAACCTCGGAGGGTAGCACGGCGAATTCTTTTCCCGCAAACAAAGCAAAGCGTGTGGAAAAGAACCCGTTTTTGTTTTCGAGTTCCGGGTTTTCAGTTTAGCATTTATCGTTGATCACTTATTGCTGGCTGCTCGGTCGCTGCGTCATTCCAAACCGAGTTTTTCGCGGCCCGCAGGTGAAATCATGTGCGGAGTCCACGGTGGATCCCACACGATGTCCACTTCCGCCCCGGCCACTCCTGGCAACACCTCCAGCCGCGCACGCGCATCGCCCGCAATGACGGGCCCCATGCCGCACCCCGCTGCGGTCAGCGTCATTTTTACGAAAATCTTCCGGCGGCCATCCGCTTGGGACTCGACGCGCATATCGTAGATCAACCCCAAGTCCACTATGTTGACCGGGATTTCGGGATCGAAACAAGTCCGCAATGCGTCCCACACGCGCTCCTCGGAAAACTCTCCAGTGGTCGCAACCGGCGCCGTCGCGCTCTCGGCGCGGGTTGCCCAAGCCGCCGCGCGCGGGCCGAGGGCGTCCAGCTCGCGCGGGCCAATGCGATAAAGACCCAGCGCATTTTGCACCGTCAACGCGCCACCCAGCGCCTGCGTGACCGTCACTGTGGAGCCTTTGCGCAAAATGACTGTGTCGCCCGCCGGGATGAGGGTCGCGGGGCAATCGCGCTGCAACTCGAAGTCTTCGTTTACCATGCCCTGAAACTTCCCGGCTCCGCGAGGGTTGTCAATGGATAAGCCGCAGGCGTTGCTCACTCCACTCCCTTCGAAATCCCGTAGCCCGACCGGCGCGCGCTGCTTATCACCCTGATAATCGTCCGGATTTTTGTCGGAAATAAACGTAAAGTCGCGCGAATTTCACTTGGCGGCGTTTGCTTCTTTTGCTAACGTCAAATTTCGCCCCTCTCCTACCCCCCTATTTCTCTCCCCATGATGCGGAAATTCATCACGTTGTTGCTGGCCGGTTCTTGCGGCTGGGTTCTTGCGGCCCAGGCCGCCGATGCTCCGGCGGCCACCACTGGCAACGCGACGGCGTCCGCCCAGACGGCCACGTCCATTCCCGACAACCAAGTTCCGCGTTATCTCTCATCCGCCCAGCGCGCACAATGGGAGGACGCTCAGAAGAAAGTCATTGAAGGCAATGGCATGATCAAAGATGGCCAATTCTTACAAATTAAACCGGATGCGGGCGCGGTCATCCTCGATCCCGCTGCGCTGGCCGCGAGTCAAAAACAAGGCAAACAGGAACAAACTGACGGTGAGAAAATGGTGAGAGATGCCAATGCCGTTCTTGCGACCCTGCGCAATGCTGCCTTGCAAAATTACAATAAGGCTCCCGTCGAGGTTAAGAACACCGCTCCAGCCAATTACACGATGCCCCTCGGCCAATGGCCCGATGTCATCCAAGGCATGTCCGAGAAAATTTACGGCGCACTGGCGGCGGACGGCTACAAGCGCGTCTACCTCGCCAGTGTTTATAATTTCGATGAGCCACGTTATTCCCCGAAGTTCGAGGCTGCCGAGCAAATCCGCCAAATTTTCATCAACCTGGATCGGGGCAAGGGCATTTTTGTGCCACAGCACGATTGGAGTTTTCGCATCGGCCTGCAAAGCGGTAACCTCACGTTGACTTATCCCGACCGCGCCGCCAATGAGAAGAGTGGTCTTAGATCCGCCATGGTGCTCGGCGAAATTCTTTACGAATCCAACGGCTTTGCCACTTTCTCCCTGCGGGCGGTGGACTTGGATAATTGGAGAATCATCGCCAATCAGACCATGTTTCTCTCCGTGGAACCTGTCTTGGGCAAGAGCCTTGGTTTGCTCGCCTTCCAAGTCCTTTCCAGGCATGAAGCGCCTCCGGCTCCCGCTGCGCCTGCTCCGGCGGCACCCGCCGCTACATCTGCCCCCGCCACCACTGCGCCCTCCGCCACGATGGCAACCGCCGCGCCGTCGCCTGCCTCTACTCCAGCCTCCGCTATCACCATCGCCCTGCAAGATACAAACAATGGTCTGACCGAATACCGCGATGCCCCCCGCGACTTCATTCTCCGCTTTACCAACACTGGTGGGGCCACTCTCGAAAATCGCGCGGCCACCGTCGCTTTAAAATCCTATCTGCGCGATCAGATCCCGGGCTTGATGCTCAACGATTACGATTTCCTCGTCCTGGCCCTGTCCTCGGACGCGCCTTCCAGCGCGACCCCCTCCGCAGCCCAAGCTAATACCATCTGGCAACTGGCCAGCGTCATTGACCTCGACACCAGCCCCCTCGAAATCGGCCTCAAGTCACGCAACGTGCCCGGCGGCACAACAGACACGGATATCGGCAAAATCGTCATTGGCCGCACCCTGCCCAAACTCACGCGCCCCTTGCCCGAGGAACTGAGCGCCGCCGGCTACAGCATTGGTGGAAAATAACCCCGGCATCTGTAAGTTCATATGGGATGACCCACGGCGACAGGCCATCCATCCATCTCGGGATGGCCAATGAAGTCTGGACTGACAGCCTATGATTTGGCCCGCTTTTGCGATTGCCTTTCAGCAACCATCGGATATTGAATTCCACCACCGGAGAATCCGTCCCGGAAACGGTGATGAATAAGCAGCCCTATAATCTGCTGGAGCCGGACACGCGAAATCCCGCCGCCGTGGCGGATGCCATCGAAAAATTGCACGCGGAGATGTTTCCAGGCGTCACGTGTCCCTACGTCCGCCCCATCATCGGTCGCATTGAGGACATTTTTGCGGGCCGCTACGCGAATTATCAGGCGATGGATACCGCCTATCACGATATCGAGCACACCCTGCAGGCCACCCTCTGCGCCATGCGCATTCTCGCCGGCCACCAAAGCGCCGGAGCCAAGCCCGTCATTACCCCGCGCGATTTCCGCATCGGCTGCCACGCCATGCTTCTGCATGATGTCGGCTACATCAAGGAACGCGGCGACAACGACGGCACCGGCGCGAAATTCACCCTCATTCATGAAGCCCGTGGCTGCGATATCGCCCGCGTTTTTCTTGCTGAAGAACACTGGGATCCTCCCGATATCGAACGCGTCTGCTCCCTCATCCTCTGCACCGGCCCGCGCAGCAATCTCGGTGGCACCCGCTTCGGCAACCCCGCCCACCGCCTTCTCGGCCAAGCTGTCTGCACGGCCGACTTTCTCAGTCAGATGAGCGACCCCCATTACCCCGCAAAACTTCCCGCACTCTTCGCCGAATTTTCGGAAGCCGACCGCGCCAACCACGTCCCCAAAAGTAAACGCCAATTCAAAACACTGGAAGACCTCTACCGCAGCACCCCTGACTTCTGGGAGAAATTCGTCGTGCCCAAGCTACACGACGAATGCGAAAACGTCAGCCGCTACCTCGCGGTTCCACCCCCTGACGGCCCCAATTCCTACCTCGACCAAGTCGCGGCCAATATCGCCGCCATCCGCCGCGTTTCATAACCTGGCCTCGGAAAATTTTGTTGCTGACCGGCTTTTAGGTAGATATTTTTTCCTCTTAACCACCCCATGGAATTTTAATCTTTATTTGACGCCATGTGCGCTGCGAAGATAATATACGCGATTGACCCTGACTTTGCGGCTGTTTACTCTGTCGTCAAAAATTAGGTGTCGCGGTTGAAAAAACAAGCACCTAACACTTTAGCTACGAAAGCGACCGGATTTTCTGGCTCCACGCCAAGGCATCCGGGCCGCACCGCAAGCAACGTTCGCCCCCTTCATGATATAATTTTGCCCACCCGTGCAAAAAATTTTTAAGAATTTACTCTGGCTGCTCAACGGCGGCATTGGCCAAACCATCCAGCATCGCAACGAGCTGAAGGAACGGCTGGCCGTCACGCAAGCGGACTTGGAAAAATCCCGCCAGCGCGAACTCACCCTGACGCAGGAACTGCAACGATGCACCAACAGTTACCCGGTGCCTTTCATCCTGCTCAATACGCTGCCCAAATCCGGCAGCATTTTTCTCACCGAGTCTCTCCGCCAGGGGTTAAATATCGCTTTCAAACAAGTGTCGCTCGGCTACTTTCCCGTGGACGTGGCGGACTATCGCAAACTCATCGAAGCCTCTCCAGGCCAGGTCATTTCCCAGTCCCATCTCGACGCCAATCCCACAAATCTGCAATTGCTCAGGGCCTATTGCCCGCGAATGGTTCTGCATTTGCGCGATCCCCGCCAGGCGCTCCTCTCCTGGGTGCATCACGTCAAAAAATACGTGGAGCAAGGCCAATTGACCCAGGCTTCCGTGACGCCGATTCCGCCCACGACCTTATTGTTCGCCGACAATCTGTCGGCGGCAATCGACTGGCACATCGCCCATCATTTGCCCAACATTCTGCAATGGACCGAGCAATGGCTGCTTCATGTCGAAACGAAGGAGAGTCCGGCGGTGTTCGTCACCTATTACCACGATCTTCGTGAAAACTCACAAAACGTCATTGCCCGCATTCTTGATTTTTACGGCATTCCCGCCTGGGCCTACACGGCGAAAGATATTCCAAAAAATGAGTTCACCCATTTTCGCAAAGGCCAGTTGGATGAGTGGCGAAGCGCCTTCAATCCTGCCCAGCAAAAAATTTGCGCCGAGATGATGGAGGGCTACCCGCGCGTCTGGCGCCTTTATGCCGACGATCAACTCCCCGCCGCCAATCTCCAGCGTGTTTTCACGAAACCGGCGATTCAAACCGCCGTTTCCGAGTATGATATTCCTGCCCCTCGTTCCCGTTATTAAACGAGGCGCTTACTAAACCACCCCCCACTCGGGGTGTGCGTCGTTATAGCTGCGCACGTAAGCGCGAAAAGCCGCCTTCAAGCGGCGGGTCAGCGTGACGGAGCCAAGGCGGAAATGGTGCGCGCTGATCGCAGACACCGGGGCGATATCCTGGGTTGAGGAAGTCACAAAACATTCCGCAAACCGCGGCAAGTCCTCCGGTCGTAACGTTTCCTCCCGCAGTTCGATACCCACCGCCGGTCCGACCTGCTCGAATAATAGCCGTCGCGTCACGCCCGCAAGAATGCCGTCGCTCAACGGCGGCGTCACCACTCTCTCACCCTCTACGAACCAAAAATTGCGCACCGAACCTTCCGTTAGGCGCCCGTCTAGGTTGACCATCAGCACCTCCTGCGCGCCGGCGGCGACGGCTTCGCGCAACGCGAGGACATTGTTCAAGTAGTTGCCGGTTTTGAGGCTGGGCGGAAGCGTTCGTGGGTCATTGCGCCGCACCGCCCCACCCATTTCCACCCGCATTCCGGTGTTCAGTTCATCATCGGTCAAATCAGCCAGCGGTTTGACCAGCAATACCCAGAATGCTTGCGTCCCAGCCAATTGGGGATCCAGCCCAATCGGCCCTGCGCCACGGCTGATTTGCAGGCGCACATAATGCTCGCCGGCCCAATGGGTAACCGCGCACGCAGAGGCGATGGTGCGGCGTATCTCCGCCAGCAGCCGCTCAAAGTCCAGCGGCAGCCGCAGGCCGATGCCCGCCGCGGAATTCTCCAGTCGCTCCCAATGTTCCCGCGCCCCGAAAAGCACCCCGCCGTAGGTGCGCCAGACCTCATAGACCGCATCACCGTAGAGAAAGCCGCGATCGAGCGGGCTGATGGCGGCCTCGCGCGCGTCGTGCAGGCGCCCGCCAGTGTTGGCTTGGATGAAATCGTGCATCGGCGGATTGCCATCGACAAAAGCGGCGGCCCGGGCGGCTGTCAAACCTCCCGCACAGAATTTCGGGTTGGCGAAAAAACTTCTAAACTTTGCAATTGAGCACCGGAAGGGATACGCTACTGTATGCAACTTATGCCCCGGTTTTCCCCCCATCTTCGCCGCCCTGCTGGAGCCCGCGGCTTTACGCTCATTGAGTTGCTCACCGTCATCGCTGTGATTGCAATTTTGGCGGCCATCCTCGTGCCGGTGACTGGGAAAATCCGCCAGCAGGCGAGAGTCGCGGAAACATTGAGTCTTTTTTCCAAGGTCACTCAGGCCTTCGAGCAGTATAAAACCGCCTATGGCAACTACCCCATTGGCCTCACGGGTTTGACGCCGACCGCGACGAAGTCCACGACCACCGGCGAAACCGATTATTCTTTCTTGATCAATGATGGCAATAACATCCTCCGCCAGGTGCTGACGGCGGATCCCGCCTACTATGCGTCGGCTGCATTGACTGGCGCCACCAACTATAACCCGCAAAAAACGAATTTCCTGGCGGGACTGGACGACTCCTATCTCTCCACCACCGCGACCGGGGGAACTTCATCCGACCCTGCCATCATTGATGGCTTTGGCAACACCCAGATCGCCGTCGTGGTGCATTCGGGCAACAGCCGGACCATCAGCCACAATGCATTCACTCAGGGCGTGGACGATGTTACCGGCGGCGGCCCCCTGACTCCCCCGGTGGTGCGCGACATTCCCACACCCATCGCGCTTTATTCGCTCGTCCAGGCCGATGGCACGGACGCGGCGGATTCCCAATGGGTCACCACCTGGACTTTCGACGACTACAAACAATAACCCCGCACCTACCCCAAGCCGTTTTTTGCCGCCACCCTCCCCACTTCCATGAAATCCTCCTCCTCATTCCATTCCCTGCGCCGCCCGCGCGCCGGCTTCACCCTCGTCGAGCTGCTGACGGTCATCTCCATTATCGCCATTCTCGCTGCGATTCTCGTGCCGACCGTCACCGTGGCGATGCGGCGCGTCCAGTCGGTCAAGTCCCGCGTCGTCCTCACCAACCTGGTTTCCATCGCCACAGCCTATAAAAACGAATACAAAATTTGGCCCACCCTTGGCGGCACCGTGACGACCACCCGCGACACTCCGTTTCAACTCAAATCCAACGCGCCCCAATGGGTGGCGGTGATGGAAGGAAAAGCTACCAGCGACTACGTGAACTATAACCGCAAAAGCATTCAATTCGCCACTTTCAGCGATGCCGATTTGAGCACCGACGTGACCACCCAGACCCCGATTGACGCCTTCGGCAACACCGACCTTTGGCTGGTCTTTAACACCAACTTAAACCAAATCGGCCAAATCCAGCCCGATATCGTCAACAGCGTGGCCATGACGAGCGCCGACGGCTCCAAATCCATCAGCATTGTCCAAAATTCCAGCATCCCGGTCAATTCCGAGTGCGTCGGCATGTCGGCGGGAGCCGGAATCTCGAACATTGACGCCGTGACAACCTGGGATGTTGCGCCGTAAACGATAATTCAACTTTTTCGCGGTTTCCCTCTAGAATAACTCCATTTGCGGGGCATTATCTTCGTTAGTTGCAGGTTCTGTGTCCACCGCAGGGGCCGAAGAATTTTCCGCGCTGAAGGGCGCGCCCGCTTTAGCCAGGGAGTGGCGCACGTGGGCGGGCAACGCCTGGCCTTCCGCTTCGAGGTGACCGAGAATTTCCCGCGCGCGCGCAATCACCTCGCGCGGCAGCCCGGCCAGCCGCGCCACCTGGATGCCATATGACCGATCCGCCGCGCCGGGCGTGACCTGCCGCACGAAAATAATTTCGTCGTTCCACTCCTTCACCGCCACGGCGTAGTTGCGCAGGCGGGGCAGCGATTGCTCCAGCTGGGTTAATTCGTGATAATGCGTGGCAAACAGCGTGCGCGGCCCGGCGGTCGGGCCGTGCAGGTGCTCGACCACCGCCCACGCGATCGCCAGCCCGTCGTAG
>Ga0206804_10237_pt1 | contig 15206 bp, 12 predicted proteins | sample Alteio_BWOrgCont_62_FD_152888 | JGI IMG/M metagenome (GOLD analysis project Ga0206804, IMG submission 152888) | Enriched cells from forest soil in Barre Woods Harvard Forest LTER site, Petersham, Massachusetts, United States -... | ecosystem: Environmental > Terrestrial > Soil > Temperate forest >... | reverse complement strand
CCGTGGCGCGACGCTGCATGGCCTGAATGAAATTATTTTGAGCAGCGGACTCGCGGTCGATTACAACGAGGTGAGCAAGCAGGCGGAGAAATTGCGGCTCGGGCTGACGAAGGCCGATTGGTTCGAGGTCGATTTCGAGGTCGGCGACCGCAAGTACACGCTCAAGCTGATCATCAACAACCAGGAAGCACAGAAGAGCCACGGGATGTGTCGCGGCCCGGAAGCCGATGTAGCGAATCTGCCCGCCGGCGAAGTTTATTACGTGCCGGAAAGCGCGGAGGGCCAGTTCCCGATGCGCTACGAGACGGGGACGATTGCGCAGATGGACGTAAAGGACGGGCGCATCGTGAAGGCAACGCTGATTAAGGGCGACCAGGCCGAGGTCGATGCGCACAATGCGAAACTGCAGAGCGATCCGGTCACGGGCGAGATCGGCGAGTTGGGCTTTGGCACGCAGGAACTGCCGGTCTCAGGGCGCGATATTCAGGACGAGAAGGTTCTGGGCACGATGCACGTCGCGACGGGGCGCAGCGATCATCTCGGCGGCCATCTTGTGCCGAAGCTTTTCAAGAACGCGAAGAACGCGACGCACGACGATATTCTTTTTTCGCCCGCGAAGACGCCGGAAATCACGGTGACGCAGGTGCGGATGAAGCGGGACGGGAAGACGGAGGTGGTGCTGGAGAATTATCGGCCGGCGCCGTATTTGGCGAAGCTGCTGGATCAGTAACTCGACCCTCCGCGGCTAGCTGCATAAGCCCTTGCTTTGGCGATCGCGGTTTTCGCCTCATCGTTTCCCTGGGTTGCGGCAGTTACCAATCCCTGTGAAGCCTCCGACCAAAGTGGCTTCACGGATTCGTCGTTGATAACCGTCACGAGAAAATCGACTGCTTCTTTATTGTTGTTGAGCGCGGTAGCCTGCATGGCCAGAACAACTGTAGAAAGCAACATTCCGTGCTCCTTGTAATGCGCGAGCACGTCCAGTGACGGTTGATGTCCCACCGCCGCCGCAGTCCCGAATGGCATCACGGTAAAGCGTCCTAATGTCGGTTTGCCCAGGGCATAGACCAAAGAGCGAAAGGCGGGGTCCGCAGTGTCGTTACCCTTTACAGACTTCCCGATGACGTCAAATGCTGCATTCATCAACGCATAGTTGGATCTAACCCTGACCCCCTCCTTTTGGTAATCGATGTTTTTGAAAAGCTCATCGTACGCTTGTCCGATTTTGTCTATTGCGCCGGTGTCGCCCGAAGCCGCCTCGCGCCCCAGCCCCTGCATCGATTCAGCGGTAATGCCCTCAGCGAAAACCGGGCCGGAAAGGAGCAGCGCAAGCAGGAGCGAAATGAACAAACCATTTTTCATAGACCAGTGTCTTAGTCCGGAAACGTGACCAGGGGAAGGTTCAAATTATTGTATTAGAACCGAACGACGAGATGATTCATACGCTTCTACCGCAATCTCCATTCCTGCCGCTTTGTGCAGCGTTTCCTCGTACTCGCGGGCGGGGACTGAGCCTGCGGTGATGCCGCTTCCGGTGGAGAAGTGGAGATTCTCGCCTTCGAGGACCATGGTGCGGATGGCGATGCTGAAGGCGGCGTCGCCGTTGTCGTCGAAGTAACCGATGAGGCCGGTGTAGATGCCGCGCGGGCACGGCTCGAGTTCCTCGATGATTTCGCAGGCCCGCTTTTTTGGCGCGCCGCTGATGGAGCCGCCGGGGATGCAGGCCCTGACCGCGTCGAGCGCGTCGATGCCGGGGCGGAGCATGCCTTCGATGGTGGAGACGAGATGGAAGACCTGCGCGAAGCGTTCGAGTTGCAGGAGCTGCGTGACGGTGACGCTGCCGTATTCGCAGATCTGGCCGAGGTCGTTGCGTTCGAGATCGGTGATCATGACCAGTTCGGCGAGTTCCTTGGGATCGGTCTGGAGCTCGAAGGCGAGTTGCTCGTCGCGAATGGGGTCGCGGCTGCGGGGACGCGTGCCCTTGATGGGACGCGTTGTGATGTGCCGGCCCCGGATGCGGAGGAAAAGTTCCGGCGAGGCGGAGAGGATGCGCGTGTCGCCGAAATCGAGGAATGCGCCGCCCGGTGCGGGGCTGCGCTCCAGCAGGTGTTCGAAGAGGCGGTAGGGATTGCCGGTGAAATGCGTGCTTAATTTCTGCGCGAGATTGACCTGATAGATGTCGCCTGCCGCGATGTAGTCCTGCGCGCGGGCGACGCGGGCTTCGAATTCGGCGCGGGTTTGGTTGGAGCGCCAGCCGGACGACCGGGAGGTCGTCCCTCCATGAAGAGCGGCGTTCTCGACCAACGTACATCTCTCCTTCCATATCGGACTAAATCCGTTCTCCGGCAGGAGGACGATCTTGGGAAACCAGGCGAAGCGGAACGCGCCTTCGTAGGTGATATAGCCGACCGCCGCGCTTTGCGGATGCACCGAATCGCGGCCCGTTTTGCGACGCCGTACAAGGACTTCCCGTAACTTTTCCCAGTCGTCCGGACCGCCCTCGACGAACTCCTCCGGCTCCGCAGCCTGCAGGATGGCCCCCGGCTCGTTCCAGGAGTTGAGGGAGATGAAGGGCATTTCCTAATGTAGCGGCGGCCTATTACCGTCGCACCTTCTTATTCACCATCCAAAACCGTACATGGAAAGCAAATCAACGCTATAGCCAGTCCGCTTTGCGTATTCTGTCCCACACAAAAACGTCTTCATTCTTTTGTTCATCGGGCGGGCAATAATCCCGGAGATGACAAAGAAAGCACCGAAGATGACAGTGCTTATGGCTATCGCAGAAAAATGGGAAAAACTTTCAAAGGATGCATCGCTAAGGAATACGCTTAAAATCGCTCCGGGGCCAACGATCCAACCACCAAACCATGTTCCATTTTGTGTTGCAATTGCATTCAATGAGGAATGTTCCTCCGGCGTTAGGTGAGAAGTAATGTCTTTCACTTCACGTGAACGGAAAGGATACCAAAAGGCCATAAGGAACCCTCCAAAATCTTACGCCACAACTTTGGGTTCGGTCTTGGCGGCGGCCTTGGACTTTTTCAGGTAGGGGAGCGTTTTCTCGACGGTGTTGGTGACGCTGATGCCGTACTTGGTGCGGAGGGCGTCGGGCTTGCCGTGTTCGATGAAGTTGTCAGGCCAGCCGATGCGGACGACGGGCGTTTGCAGGCCGCGATTGGAGAGTTCCTCGAGGACGGCGCTGCCGAAGCCGCCGGAGAGGACGTGATCTTCCATCGTGACGACGACGTCGGCGCTGCGGGCGAAGAAGGAGATGGTGTCGCCGTCGAGGGGCTTGACCGAGCGGGGATTGATGACCGCGACGGAGAAGCCGCGCGCTTCGAGTTCCTTGGCGGCTTCGAGCGCCATGGGCAGGAGCGCGCCGAGGCCGAGGATGACGGCCTGCGTGCCGTGCTTGACCACTTCAGCCTTGCCGATCGGGATGAGAGCGGGCTTGGGCTTGAGGGCGACGCCGGGGCCGTTACCGCGCGGATAGCGGATGGCGATGGGGCCGTCGTGATGGAGCGCCGTGAAAAGCATGTCGGCCAGCTCGTCCTCGTTGCTGGCGTCGAGATGGACCATGTTGGGAATGCAGCGCAGGTAGCTGATGTCGAAGAGGCCGTGATGGGTCGGGCCGTCGTCGCCGGAGAGGCCGCCGCGATCCATGCAGAACACGACGTTGAGATTCTGGAGGCAGACGTCGTGCACGATCTGGTCGAACGCGCGCTGCAGGAAGGTGGAGTAAATCGCACAGAATGGCTTGTAGCCCTTGGTCGCCATGCCCGAGGCGAAGAGCACCGCGTGCTCCTCGGCGATGCCGACGTCGAAATATTTGTCGGGATGCTTGGGCTGGAAAAGATCGAGCGCGGTGCCGTTGGGCATGGCGCCGGTAATGGCGACGACCTTCGAGTTCATATCGGCCAGCTTGATCATGGTCTCGGCGAAAACCTGCGAGTAGGTCTTCGGCGCGGTGGTGGTGGTCTCGATGCCCTTTTCGGGATCGTAGGTGTTCGGGCCGACGCCGTGATATTTTTTCTGCTTGGCCACGCCGATGTCGAAGCCCTTGCTCTTCTTGGTGAGAACATGGAGCAAAACCGGCTGCTGGTAGTGTTTGGCGAAGTCGAGCGTCTTGATCAGGTTGGGCAAATCGTGGCCGTCAATCGGGCCGTAATAAGAGAGGCCCATCTCCTCGAAAATCAGGCTGGGACGATGGCCGGTGGAGAGCAGGCCCTTGACCACACCCTCGGCCTTGAGCGCGAGCTGCTTGCCGGTCTCGCCGGTGAAGCGCTGCACGAGCTTTTCCATGCTCTTGTGGAGATTCTCGTAGCGGGGATTGGTGACGATGTCGGTGAGGTATTTCGCGATGGCGCCAACGTTTTTGTCGATGGACCACTCGTTGTCGTTAAGGATGACGACGAGGCGCTTGGCGTGGGTGGAAATATTATTGAGCGCCTCGTAGGTGATGCCGCAGGTGAAGGCCGCGTCGCCGCAAAGCGCAACAATGTGTTCCTTGCCGCCGCGGAGATCGCGCGCGGTAGCCATACCCAGCGCGGCGGAGAGCGCGGTGCCTGCGTGACCGGCGCCGAAGCTGTCGTGCTCGCTCTCGGTGCGGAGCATGAATCCGTTGAGGCCGCCCGCCTGCCGGATGGTGTTGAAACGGTCGCGGCGGCCGGTGAGGAGCTTGTGGACGTAGGCCTGGTGGCTCACGTCGAAAACGAAGCTATCGGTTGGCGTATCAAAAACGGCGTGGAGCGCGATGGTCAACTCGACCACGCCGAGATTGGGCCCAAGATGGCCGCCGGTCTTGGCCAGCACGGAGATGAGTTCGTCGCGGATTTCCTGAGCCAGTTGGGGAAGTTCCTCCACCGGTATTTTTTTGACGTCGGCGGGTGAATTAATCGAGTCGAGAAGGCGAGCCATAATTGGGAAAGGTGAGAGTTAGCGCGATGCGGCCCTTATACGCAAGAATTATTGCGGGCTATCGAAGCAAAGCTTATAGACGCTTGGTTATGGAGTTCAGCGCCTGAACAACGCAACCCCGCGTCTTGCCGAGATTGGTTGAACCTGTAACGTGTCTATTGCGTCAAAGGACGTAACAAAACATGAAACGATTTTTTCTCACGACGGGCGGGCTCCTTGCCACGATGGCGATGTTGCCGGCCCAGACCACCGGCAACGACGCAGTCACGGAAGTCAGCAAGGAGACGACGCTGCTCGGCATGGTCGCGGCGGCGGGCTGGGTGATGATCCCGCTGGCGCTCGCGTCGATGATCACGCTGACGCTCATCATCTATTGTTTTTTCACGCTGACGGAAAAGAGCATCGTCACGCCGGAACTGCTCGACCGCATCGAACCGTTTTTCGAGAACGAGGACGTGGAGGGCCTCGCTGCTTACGTCGCGGAACGGCCCCAGGCAACCGCGCGCATCGTGGATCGCACGCTGCAATTTCTCGGGCGCCATCCCGACGCCGACGCCGAGTCGATCCGCATTGTGGCGGAGACGGAGGGCAACCGGATCGCGGCTTCGCTAAACCAGCGCGTGTTGTACATCATGGATGTCGGCGTGCTCTCGCCGATGCTGGGCCTGTTCGGCACGGTCGTGGGCATTCTCAATTCGTTCGGGCATATAGCGTCCGAGGCGAGCCCGATGCGCACGATGTTGCTGGCCGGCGGTGTGTCGCAGGCGCTCGTGGCCACAGCGGCGGGGCTGACCGTGGGCATCACGGCGATGGCGTTCTATGCCTACTTTCGCGGACGCGTCGGGCATCTCATTTCCATCCTAGAATCGGAAGGGACACTGCTGGTCCATGAACTGATCCTGCTCACGAAGCGGCATCGGCTGAACCGGGTGACCACACCGTAATCCTTCGATGAACCTGCGCCGCCGCATCAACCAGGACCCGATCCAGCTTCAGCTCGCGCCGATGATCGACGTGATCCTGTTCCTGCTTTGCTTTTTTCTGCTCACGTGGAATCTCGCCCGGTACGAGCAGGACATCGCGGTCAAGGTGCCCACGGCCAAGAATGGCGAGGAGCCGAAGCAGTTGCCCGGCGAAGTGATCATCAATTTGCGCTCCGACGGCACGGTCGTGCTGGAGCACGCGACGATTTCCTTCGAACAATTGCAACAGAAACTCGATGCCATTTCCCAGGTCTATCCCGACCAGGCCGTCGTGCTGCGCGGCTCGGAGAGCGTCGAGTATAAGTGGGTGGTGAAGACCCTCGACGTCTGCCGCGCCGCCAAGCTGACCAATATCTTTTTCGCCACGAACCGCGCCGACAAGAATGAGACGCAGTAGATCAGGCGTACGGTAGCCGTTTTCGCGGCGCTCGATGCGCCTTCATGAATAAGTCCATGCGTCATTTTATTCTGCTCGCGATAAGCTCGCTCCTTGCGAGCTTGGGAACACTGTCGGCACAGGACGCGACGACTCCTGCCGCGCCCACTGGAGGACAACCCGGCGCCGGGATGATCGTGACGACACCCGCCGCGGCGCGTTTCGACAGCGCGATGGCGTTCTTCACTGCCGGGCAGTACGTCGATGCGGTCACGGCTTTCTCCGATTTCGTCGCGAACTTTCCGCAGGACCGCCACCGCGAGGAAGCGCTCTACCGACTCGCCGAATCGTACCGCAATCTCAAGCGCACCGACGACGCGCTGGCCGCATATACATTCCAAGTCCAGAATTATCCCGACGGTCTGCTGCGCGTGAATGGCGAACTGCAGCGCGGCGCGATTCTTTTCGACCAGGGCAAGTTTGCCGAGGCGATCGCGCCGCTGCAATTTGTCGCCGACAAGGGCGATGGCGAATTGCAGTCGGCGGCGAAGTATTTTCTCGGGCGCTCGCTCCTCGCCACGCAAAAGGAAGCCGATGGCCGTGCGCTGCTGCAAGGTCTCGCGGACCAGCAGCCACCCGCAAAACTTTCCGGCGACGCGGCACAGACCCTCGCCGAGCTAGACGACACGCAGGGAAACTCCGCCGGGGCACTTGCGCTCTGGCAAAAGGCGCTGGCGCTCGCGGACGATCCCGCCGTGAAGGCGACCGCGGCCGCGCGCGGCGGATGGTCGGCCCTCGCCGCAAAACAACCGGACGTCGCCGAAAAACTTTTCCAGACCGCGCGTCAACTCGGCGGCAACGAAGTGCGAAAGGTGGCGACCACGGGTCTGCTCCGCATTCTCTTCCAGCAAAAGCGCTACAAGGAATGGGTCGCGCTCTACATGGTGGAAAAGGAGAATCTGCTCGACAGCGCCAAATCGGAGTTTCTTTACGACCTCGGCCACGCGCAATTCGTCCTGAAGCATTGGGCGGAGTCAGTCGCCGCCTTCGATCAATATCTCGCCGCTTTCGGCACGCAGGAATCGGCCGTGACCGCGGCCTATGAGCGCTTTCTCGCCGGGGTTCAGATTGATCGCACGAAGACGGTGAGCTACGCGGAAGATTACCTGAAGACTTTTCCCAAGTCGCCCTACCGCGCGCGCGTCCGCCTGCTGGAGGCGCAGGAACTTTCGCGCGAGGCCAAGTTCGCCGACGCGTTGCCGCTCTGGAAAAACCTGGCCGATGAGCCCGCGTCCGATGCGTGGCCGCACCAGGACATCCTGCTCGAACTGGCCCGCGCCTACGACGAACTGGGCGACAATCCCCGAGCGGCGACCGCATACCAAAACTATCTCGACGAGTTGACGAACCATCCCGGCGGCGACAAGAACGCGCAGGCGCAAAAGGTCCTACGTGCGCAGGCTCGCCTCGCGGTTTGCCTCCAGAACTCGGGCCAATTACTCGCCGCGACTGATGCGTGGACGGCGGTGCAGTCGCTCGCGCCCGACGGCTCGCATGAGCAGGAGACCGCGCTGGAATCGCTGGGGCTGATTTACGCGAAAGGCGGCCCCTCGCAGGAAGCGGCGATGGCGGCGACCTTCCGCAAACTGCTCGATCGTTTTCCGCAAAGCCCGTTGCGCGCGATGGCGGCATTTTCTGTCGGCGATTCTCTTTTCAAGAATCGCGACTATGCCGGCGCGGAAAAATTCCTCCTGAATGCCCGCGACTGGGACGCGAAGACGTGGCTCCAACCTGCGGCGCAACGCCTGGCCCTCGGCGCGTATGGGATGAAGGACTACGACAAGACCGTCGCTTATCTCAAGGACTACTACACGATTGCTGCGCCACTCGATCCGCAGGCGCGGGCCGCCGCGGAGCTTCCCGCCGCGCTCTTTTACTGGCTGGCCGAGACGGCGCGCAAGACGGGCAAATGGAACGAGGCCGAGCTTTATTACTCGCGCGTCACGGCGCATCCCGACCTGGGCGAATTGCGCGCGGGCGCGTGGTGGCAGTTGGGCGAAGTACAGAGCCAGTGCAAGAAATGGGCCTCGGCGGTTTCCAGTTACGAAAACTATTGTCAGCTCAAACCGGACGTGAAGGACGCGACGTCCGTGTTGCTCGCGCTGGGCCGCGCGGAACTCGGCGCGAAAAATTTCGACGCCGCGAAGAAGCTCGGCGAGCAGGCGCTTTTGCAGGAACCGGAAGGCCCCCGCAGCGCCGCCGCCCGGATGCTTCTCGGCGAGACGGCGTTTGCCACGCAGGATTATCCTGGAGCGACGCGGATGTTCGGGACACTCGCGGTGCTTTTCGACGATCCGAAGATCACGCCGCAGGCCATGGCCCGAGCCGCCGATGCCTACGAGCGCACCGGTGATGCCAAATCGGCCGCGGAGTGGCGCCAGAAGCTGAAGGACAAATATCCGCAATTCCAGGAGACGCCGTATTTGTAGGTAGGGACGGCAGTCCCTTGCCGTCCCATTTATTTAGGAACGCGTAGGGACTCCCGTTCCTACCTCAAAAAGATTGAAGCTGTGCGGGCCCGGCGAAGTCTAACCTAGTACATGAAAATCACTCCTCTTCGATTGGCGGCGGTGGGCATACTCGCCGCTGCCATGACGTTTGTCGGTTCCAATCAGGCCTCCGCCGCGACCTATGTCAACGTACGGGTCGGTGGCCCTCCGCCGCCGCCGCCGGTCCGCGTTGACGGCGCTTGGGCGAGCCCCTATCGCGGTGCGATCTGGATCAGGCCGCATTACGAGTGGATCAACGGACGCTGGGTCTGGATCCGCGGCTATTACTCGTACCCTCCCCGTCGCGGCGGCCATTGGGTGCAGCCTTATTATCGCCACGGCTACTACTATCCCGGCCGCTGGGCTTACTAACCGGCATACCGGTTGGTGATCGGTCAACGCGCTGTCCAAATCGGCGCGTTGATGGGGCTCCTTTTTAATTGCGGTTCGCACCGCTCGCGCCTTGAGTGTGGGAGCGCATGAACGCCTTCTGTCGCCGCGGATGGTTTGTCTTCGTATTCGGCCTTATTGCGCTTGCGGCGGTTCGCGGACAAAGTCCTCCGGCCACGCTGACGCCGCCCTCTCCCGCGACACCGCAAATTCACTGCGCGAAAGTCTTCGGCGTCCATCCGGGCGCACCGTTTCTTTTCACAGTGGTGGCAACGGGCGAGGGTCCGATGACATTTTCCGCCGACAAACTTCCCGTCGGGTTGAATCTCGATTCCGCCACAGGCCGGATCACGGGCGCCGCACCGAAAGCAGGGAGTTATGCGGTCGTCCTCCACGCAAAAAACACGCTGGGCGAAATCAGGAGCGAGCTGCTCATTAAATCGGGCAAGACCCTCGCCCTCACGCCACCGCTGGGCTGGAATAGCTGGAACTGTTTCGCCGGCGCTGTCTCAGACGAAAAGGTGCGCGCTGCCGCCGATGCGATGGTGAGCAGCGGCCTGATCAATCACGGCTGGACGTACATCAACATCGACGACTTCTGGCAGGCTAATCCGACATCGAAGGACTCTTCACTGCAAGGCACTGAGCGCGACGCGAAGGGCAACATTCTGCCCAACTCGCGCTTTCCTGACATGAAGGCGCTGGTCGATTATATCCACTCGCGCGGCTTGAAAGCGGGCATTTATTCGTCGCCGGGGCCTTACACCTGCGGCCGTTGCACCGGCAGCTACAAGCATGAGGCGCAGGACGCGCGGCAGTATGCGGCGTGGGGTTTCGATTACCTGAAATACGATTGGTGCACCTACGACGACATCTACAAAAAAGAGAGCGGCGGGAAGGGTCTCGACGGATTGAAAAAACCGTACCGCGAAATGGCGGCGGACCTCAAAGCGACGGGCCGCGATATCGTGTTCAGCTTTTGCCAAGGCGGCATGGGCAATGTTTGGAAATGGGGCACGACAACCGGCGGCAATTCGTGGCGCACGACCGACGATATCGTCGATACGTGGGACAGCATGATCGGCAACGCGGAGAAGAGCGCTCCCCTCTCCAAGTTCGCGGGCCCAGGTCATTGGAACGATCCCGATATGCTCGTCGTGGGAAAAATCGGCTGGGGCCCGACGACCCACGACACGCGCCTGACGCCCGACGAGCAATACACGCATATCAGCCTTTGGTGCCTGCAGGCAGCGCCGCTGCTCATCGGCTGCGAGCTGACGCGGCTCGATCCGTTCACGCTCGGGCTGCTGACCAACGACGAAGTGCTGGCGATCGACCAGGACCCGCTGGGAAAAGCGGCCCATCTGGTCCCGGACAACCCGAAAGAAAAAGATTCGCCGATCCAGCTTTGGGTCAAGCCACTGCGCGACGGCATGGCGGTGGGACTGATCAATCTGGGCGATGGCCCCGCCCAACGTACCGTGACGTCCGACGATATTGGCGCCAGCACCAAGGCTGAGATCTACGATGTCTGGCAGCAGAAGAAGCTCGGCGTTTTCCAGCGGGAATTCGAGAGTCCGATGATTCCGGCGCATGGCGCGCTGCTGCTACACTTGGTCAGGCCCACCAGGTAATTGAAGAATCGGAATTCAAAAATGAATCAATTTTTTGACCTGAGAGGTTGGAAAAGCTATCTCCTGTGGGAAGGCCTCCCCTTCCTGCTGCCGCTGTTCGTCTTTGGTCTCTTCTCGGCTCTTAACTGGGACTACGAGAGCAAACTCATCAGCCTGGATCAAAACGCTTCCGATTGGACTGGCGTCTATTTGGGTCCCATCCTGTTGGCGAGCGCAACGGGGGCGGCGGCGGCGGCCAGTCTTATTCTCCTTACCGTCCGGATCATCCTCCGCGTTGCCCAACCCAAATCGGGTGGCGCGTGGTATATGCTTTTTTCGTTGATCGTCGTCTCCATTTTTTTCATCTTTCCAAGTTTGTTTATCATTGTTCTGGCTCCGGCCAGCATCACCATGATCGAACAAATGAGGGTGACTCCCAATTAAGGCAGAGCACGAAGCGATTTGCTTTATTGACCCTCCGCGCCATCTGCCCGATAATTCGGGATGTCTGTTGAAGCTCCCCTCCCCGTGAAAGAAACTCCCGCGTCATCTCCCGTTACGACGGAAGCCCCAGCGCGCACGGAAATCCAGTCGCTCTATGACCAGTACGTGGTCGGCACGGTAAACCGGGGACTCACGCTCGTGAAGGGCAAGGGCCGGTACGCGTGGGATGACCAGGGGCGGAAGTATCTCGATCTCGGAGGCGGCGTCGCGGTGAACAGCCTCGGCCACGCGCATCCGGCGATTAAGGAAACGCTGACGCGAATGGGCGACGTGCTGATGCACAGTTGCAATCTTTACTACAACGAATGGCAGGGCCGGCTCGCGCAACGGATCGTCGAGCTGACCGGACCGGGCAAAGTTTTTTTCTGCAACAGCGGCGCGGAAGCGAACGAAGCGCTGATCAAGCTCGCGCGGAAATTTGGTAATGAGACCGGCCGGTACGAGATCATCACAACGACGAATTCGTTCCATGGCCGGACCATGGCGACGCTCTCCGCGACGGGGCAGGACAAGATCAAGCATGGCTTCGAGCCGCTGCTGCCGGGTTTTGTGCATGTCGCGTACAACGACCTCGCCGCGATTGAAGCTGCGATCACGCCGAAGACCGTCGCGGTGCAGATCGAGGGCATCCAGGGCGAAGGCGGCGTGAACATCGCCACGCCGGAATATCTTCTCGGTCTGCGGGTGCTGACGAAAAAGCACAACCTGCTTTTGCTGTGGGACGGCGTGCAGGACGGCTTTTTCCGGACCGGCCGGTGGCAGGCCTACCAGCGGATTTTGGAAAACACGGCGGGAGCGGAGGACTTCGCGCCGGACGCCATTGCGATGGCGAAGTCGCTCGGCGCGGGTTATCCCATCGGCGCCGTCTGGATTCGGGAACCATATCAAAACGTCTTCACGCCCGGCAGCCATGGCACAACTTTCGGCGGCTCACCGATGGCCTGCGCCGTCGCGTTGACCGTGCTCGATGTGGTGGAGCGGGAGAAGCTCGTCGATAACATCCGGGCCCGGGGCGAGCAACTGAAGCGGGGTCTCGAGCCGCTCGTGGGCACGCGCATCAAGGAAATCAGAGGGTACGGCGGCCTCATCGGTATCGTCGTCGCCGAGGAACCAGCCGCCGTCGTGAGCAAGCTGGCCCATGCGGGATTGATTCTTATTCCGGCCGCCAACCATACGGTGCGGTTCCTCCCGCCGCTGAACGTGACCGCCGACGAGATCAACGAAGCCGTTCGGATTGTCGAGAAAAGCCTGTAACAACCTCATCACAAACATCTTTTGATTGAAATATTCGAAATAGTGAGAACTATCGATGCTTTGTCTGATTTTTAAAAAAATAACGCGCCAAGCCACTTTTGTTGTTGGCTTTCTGTTTTCTTTAGGTATTACTATAGTTCGTGCGGGTTGTTTTAGTAACCCCCTTGCATAAAGATGGCTGTCAATTCAATCTTAGCGAGAAGTTAAACGACAAAATTATGAAAACAAATCGAGTACAATTTGTCTCCACCCTGCTAGCCGGGGTTGCCACCATCCTCACTTATGGCGTTGCCTGCGCCGACTCGATCTACGTATCGGATGGCGGCTTCAACACGATTTCGATCATTAATGGAAGCAGTGTCTCCAGTTTCGGTTCACCCGCCTTGGACGACCCGACGGGCGTGGCCTTTGATCCGCTGAACGGGAATCTCTTCGTGGCGAACAGCGGCAACGGCAACGTCGCCGAATTCACCTCTGCGGGCGTTTTGGTTAACGGAACCTACGCGAGCGGTCTCGGTGATGCCGAGGGAATCGCCTTTGACTCGCAGGGAAATCTTTTTGTCGCCAGCAAGAACACCGGCAACGTGTATGAAGTTGCTCCGGGCGGCGGCGTATCGACCTACGTCACCGATGTCACCGGCATCAATGACGTGGCGTTTGACAAGGCGAGCAACCTTTACGTCAGCACCGGCAGCAGCGATGGCATTACCGTTACCACCACGACCAAGTTCAGCGGGAATCTGACGGTCATCGGGCCGGGGTTGCATGGGCCGGACGGACTCGCCTTTGACTCGGAGGGAAATCTTTTTGTGGTTAATGACTTTGATCCGTCGGTCGAAAAAATCACACCGGGCGGCGTCGGCGTCGGCACGACTTTGGTCAACAATGTCGCTCTCTCCACGCCCAGGGGCATCGTGCTGGCCAACGGGGAGGCTGACATTTATGTGGCCGACTCGGGTAACGGCACAGTTTCCGAATACGACGCTGTGTCCGGTGCGTTCATCCAGACCTACACCGGCTTTTGCGATCCCAACTTCCTCGCCGTTCTGCAGAGTTCGCTTCCGGTTCCCGAGCCCTCGACCTACGCGCTTTTGTTGGGCGGCGTGGCCGCCCTCCTCTTCATCAATCGCCGCCGCAAGCTGGCGATGGTCTGAGCGACTTTCTTTGGTTGGTATGAAAAGAGCGGGGAGAAATCCCCGCTCTTTTTATTTGCCCCAAGTCGCGGCCTTCCAGCCCGGAAAGGCTGCACGGTAGCGCTTGGAGAAACTTACTTCGCTGCTGCCGGCATGCGGTAAATCTGGTCGAAGACACCGCCGTCGCCGAAGAATTCCTTCTGGACACTGCCCCAGCCGCCGAACAGGTCCGTCACGGTGAAGAGCTTGATGGCCGGGAACTGGCTCGCGTATTTCGCCAGCGCAGCCTTGTCGCGAGGCCGGTAGAAATTCCGCGCGATGACTTCCTGGCCCTCGGGCGAATAGAGATGCTTCAGGTATTCCGTGGCAACCTCGTGCGTGCCGTGCTTGTCAGCAATGGCATCAACCACGGCGACGGGAGGCTCCGCGAGAATCGTCTCGCTCGGATAGACGATCTCGAATTCTCCCGGATTGAGCTTGTTCACGCTCAGCAGCGCTTCGTTTTCCCAGGCGATGAGAACATCGCCCTGCTGCCGCTGCACAAAGGTCATGGTCGAGCCGCGCGCGCCGGTATCGAGGATCTTCACATTGCCATAAAGCGCCTTGATGAAATCCCGCGCCTTGGCCTTGTCGCCCCCGTTGGCGTGAAGGGCATAGCCGTAAGCGGCAAGGAAATTCCAGCGCGCACCGCCGGAGGTCTTCGGGTTGGGCGTGACGACTTCCACACCGGCCTTGGTCAGGTCGGGCCAATCCTTGATCGCCTTGGGATTGCCTTTGCGCACGAGAAAAACGATGGTCGAGGTGTAGGGTGCGCTGTTGTCGGGATAGCGGCTCTGCCACTTCGGTCCGATGATGTGCGCTTTGTCCACGATGGCGTCGATGTCGGGCGCAAGCGCCAGCGTCACGACATCCGCCTGCAAGCCATCGATGACCGCGCGGGCTTGCTTGCCCGAGCCGCCGTTCGATTCGTGGACGGAGACAGTGTCGCCGCTCTTCTGCTTCCAATAGTCGGCGAAGACCCGGTCATACTGGTCGTAAAGTTCGCGGGTTGGATCGTAGGATACATTGAGCAGTTCGATTTGTTTGGCGGCGGCGGGCGTAATACTTAAGTCGAAGACGAACAGAAGAATTGACGCGACGATGGCTGATTTTATATTGTCTATCATGTCTGTAGGAATAGTAATTTTAGATGAATTTGTCAACACTCTTCGTCTCTCTTTGCTTAAGGAGCCCTTTACAAGTCATTGAAAAAAATGCCTTTACGTCCTAATAATTCTTGTAATTTATCTCATGCCGACCTCAACCCTACTTCAAACCATCTTCCTGCTCATTGCGTCCAACATTTTCATGACCTGCGCGTGGTACGGCCACCTCAAGTATCTCGATGCCCGGCCAATCTGGCTCGTGATTCTCATCGCATGGAGCATCGCTTTTTTCGAATACTGTTTTCAAGTGCCGGCGAACCGAATCGGTTTCCGGGTACT
>Ga0206804_10236_pt1 | contig 15243 bp, 12 predicted proteins | sample Alteio_BWOrgCont_62_FD_152888 | JGI IMG/M metagenome (GOLD analysis project Ga0206804, IMG submission 152888) | Enriched cells from forest soil in Barre Woods Harvard Forest LTER site, Petersham, Massachusetts, United States -... | ecosystem: Environmental > Terrestrial > Soil > Temperate forest >... | reverse complement strand
ACCGAGTGCGGGATGGCGTAATGCACATGCAGCAGGTCGAGCTGATAGAACTCGGCGACCTCGGCCATGCGAGTGGCCAGGGCGAGCTCATAGGGCGGCTGCTCGAAGATGGGGTAGTGGAAGGCGGCGACCTCGTGATAATGGATGTTGGCTTCGCGGCCGGTAAGGCGGAACGGCGGGGACGAGGTGATGAAGTGGATCTGGTGGCCGCGGGCAGCCAGTTCAATGCCGAGCTCGGTAGCGACAACGCCCGAGCCCCCGTAGGTTGGATAGCAGGTGATGCCGATCTTCATAGAACCTTCTCGTATCCGGTGGGTAGTATGTACTGGCCGAGCTCGCGCTTGACGCTGTAGACGCCGAGCTGTCCATAGTGGATGAACTGCGGCGGGTTTGGTTGCGAAAACTTCTGTGCGGCGTCCAGCAGGGTTAGACGCTCGATGTTGCGCTCTTCGCGGAGGCGGGTTGGGGCGAGTTCCAGATCTTCGTCATTGTAGCCGGGGTGGCAGACCAGCTCCCAGGTGCCCTCCGGCATGGAGGCGAGGGTGCGGGCCAGCGTGGCAGGGTTGAGGTTGCCCGTCGCGGAGATGCCGATGGTGCCTTCGGTGGTAGTGACGACGCCGGAGCGGATCTGCGGCAGAGAAAAGAACTGGCTGTGGAAGTAGCGCAGGGCGTGTACCTGAAGTTGGCGAAGCATGCCGCCCTGCATGCTCCAGGGCTGTTCAAACGGGTTGCGCACGGCGCCGATGGAGCAGCGCTCGGCCACGTGCAGCAGAGGGCGGGCGATAACGGGGAAGAGGTGGGTGTGCTTGTGCGTGTCGAGGTGGGTGATGTCGATGCCGGCGCGCTGGAGCTTCTGCACCTGGGCTGCGGTCTCGCGCAGGACGTCCGTCTCACGGATGCGGCCGAGGAGGGCGTCGATCACGAACTCCGCGAGAGACACGCGGAAGGATTTGCCGTCGGCGCCGATCAGCGTAGGGATGTCCTCCGGCGCAGAGATGGGCATGCCGTCAACGAGGACGATATGGCAGCCCACGCTGAGGCTGGGCCGAGCCCTGGCGATCTCTACCGCGCCGAGGAACTCGGAGCCGTCGGCCATGAGGGTGGCGGAGGTGATGGCGCCGGCATCATGCAGCTCTGCGATGGCGCGGTTAATACCGGCGGTCAGGCCGAAGTCGTCTGCGTTGATAATGAGGCGTGCGGACATAAAATTCGCGGCAGGCATTTCCCGGTGGACAGGGCGCTTCCACTGGTCTTATCTTCTACGATCTAACCGATTACAACATGAAAGATACCGGATCAGAAACCATGCGGACCCAAGATGACCGGCGGTGGGCTGCTATTTATCGGCGCGACGACGGTCTTCGATAAAAAGCGATGGCAAGCAGTATGCGGCGGTATTGAGCGGAGGCGGCAAGGCGCTCGGAAAGCGTATGTGGCCTTTGCTTTGTCTTGAGAGGGAAATGGTGGGCAGTGAGGGACTCGAACCCCCGACATCCTGCTTGTAAGGCAGGCGCTCTAACCAACTGAGCTAACCGCCCCTCATGATGTCCAGTCTATCGCAGCACAGGCTGGATTGTTCTGTGATGGCAAGCTAAGTGATTGATAAACAGAGAGATGTCGCCTTATTGGGGTATGTACAAAGTCATACGAGCGGAGACAACCTTTTAATTTATTCGATGCATCGAACAAAAATTAGCCCCTACTGCTTGTTGGTTTGAAACTTGACAAAATCTAGTTCATGTCAAGTGAGATAGGCACCTCTGTTGTAGAACGATCGGGGAGTTGTGCTTTTCATGCTTTGTGTGCGTGCTCGATGGGAACGATTCGCCGCATTGGTTTTCCTTGCTACTGGATGCATTCTAGGTGCATCTGCGCAGGAGTATCAGATGCAGGGCACCACGAATACACAGCAACTGAAGAACCTTTCCCTGGAGCAATTAGGGAACGTCGAGGTCACCACTGAATTCAAAGAACCCACCCAGGTTTGGAATACACCGGCGGCGATCTATGTGCTGACGGGGGATGACATCCGCCGGTCGGGAGTGACGAGCGTACCCGATGCGCTGCGACTGGTGCCGGGGGTGAACGTCGAGCGGGTAAACGGCTCGCGCAACTGGGCAGTGGGGATACGCGGCTTCGGAGACCAGTTCTCCAAGTACGTACTGGTGCTGATTGACGGCCGCAGCATCTATACCCCGCTGTTCGGCGGCGTGTACTGGATGATCGACAACGTGATGCTGGAGGACATCGACCGCATCGAAGTAATTCGCGGGCCCGGCGGCACCATCTGGGGTGAAGACGCCGTCAACGGCGTGATCAACATCATCACCAAGTCCTCGCAGGAGACGAAGGGTGTATTGCTCTCCTCCGGCGGCGGAAACGTAGACCAGAATACCGAGTCGCTGCGCTGGGGTGGTGGAAGCGGCAACTGGAACTTCCGCGCAAATATGTTTGGCTTCGTGCGTTCACCGGAGTTCCATATTGACGGGCAACGGCCGTATGACTGGTCGCGGCTTGGGCAGGTAGGATTTCGCGCGGACCGTAAAGTAGGCCATGATGAGATCCAACTTTCTGGCGACGCGTATTGGGGCAAGTTTGGCGATGCGCAGAGTATCTCCACTTACACGCCGCCGGCTCTCTTTATCTCCTATGCGCCGACGGATGCTTCTGGCGGGAATCTGCGTGGCATGTGGCGTCGCGATCTGGGCAATCATTCCAATCTTTACCTGCAGGGCTACTGGGCCCATGACCACCGCATTGGCTCCAACTTCGGTGAGGACCGCGACGTCTTCGACATGGATTTCCTGCATCGCCTACCGGATTCGCGCTGGCACCAGTTCAGCTATGGCGCAGGCATCCGGGTAAGCCCATCGTTGCTGACGCAGACGGTGCCGACGGATAAGTTCGTCCCCGCGAGCAAGACCGACGCGGTCTATAGCGGCTTTGTGCAGGATGAGCTGCGCCTCGCTCCCGGCAAGTTTTCGCTGACTATCGGTTCCAAGTTTGGGCACAATGTCTATACCGGCTTTGACTACCAGCCCAATGGCCGCCTGCTGTGGACCCCGACGCCGAAGCAGAGCTTGTGGGCGTCAGTATCACGCGCTGTGCGTATTCCGGACCGTGTCGATGACGACATCCAGGTGGACGCCTTTTTCGAAAATCTGCCGCCGCCGGTCTTCGCGCGTATCACCGGCAACACCAACCTTCGCGCGGAACGGCTAGTGTCGTACGAGGAGGGATACCGGACACTCATCCATCCGAAGCTGTATCTCTCCATCGCAGGTTTTCATAATGACTATCATGACCTGATTGCGCAAGGCGCTGGAGTTATTTCGGCTGTTGGCGCGCCTTTCCCAAATCCCTCGCTTCTCGTCACCTTCCAGTACACAAACGGCATTCATGGTAATACCGACGGCGTTGAGATCGCGCCGGATTGGCAGCCGGTCAATTGGTGGCGCATCCGGGCGGCGTATTCTTATCTGCACATCCATCTGGCAGACCAGAATGGCTTTACCGACACGACAACACTGACCACGCTGCACGGTTCCAGCCCGAACAGCCAGGTTTCGTTATTCTCCCAGATTGATCTGCCCGGCAAGGTGCAGCTCGACCAGACGTTCCGTTTTGTCGGAGCTCTACCGGCGCAAACGGTGAAGGCGTATATTACGGGCGATGCGCGGGCCGGCTGGAGTCCGAATAAGTCCTGGTCGTTCTCCGCAGTGGGACAGAACCTCCTTCAGCCACACCATGCAGAGTTCAATATTGATCCGTCGCCGATGGTACTGATTAAGCGAGGCATTTACGCCAAGATAGTCTGGACCCGATAGTAAGCAAGAAACCCATGCGGCAAGCCTTTTCATTTCGTCGATCGTCTCCATGCAGGCAGAGGTGTACGTGGTTTGGTGTGTGGCCCGCGCTGATGGGTGTGCTCTGCCTGAGCTTGGGCCTGCTTCAGGCACAGGCGCAGTTCAGCGACGTCGAGGTAAAGGCAGCCTATCTCTCGCACTTTGGCGAGTACATGAGTCTGTCAGCCGACGTAAGCGGGACGAAACCGGCCAGTTTCGACATCTGCGTGGTGGGGGATGACCCGATTGGTCCCGCGCTGGCCCATATTGCAGTCGATGAGCAGCTCGGCGGGCGTCCCGTTCGCATCCTACTGAATAAGAACGCCGCAGATGCTAGAAGCTGCTCCATTGCCTATATCAGTGCGTCCGAGGGGACCCGCACAGAGCGAGACCTGGCCGCACTGGCAGGGGATGACGCGCTGACGGTAAGCGATGCACCGGCGTTTTTGGAGCATGGTGGAATGATTCAGTTTGTTCTACAGGAGAATCGGGTCCGTTTCCTTGTAAATCTGGATGCGGTTTATCGTACGCACGTGCGGCTAAGCGCATTCCTGTTACGCGTGGCCGCTATGGTGCGCGGTAAATCACAGCCGGGGGTGGCCCCATGAGCTTCTTCCGGAATTCACGGTCGATTGCAGGCAAGCTGACGCGAATGAACCTGCTGGTGAGCGGTACGGCTCTGGTTCTGGCCTGCGTCTCTTTCCTGGGTTATGACCTCTATACCTATCGACAGCACCTGATCCAGTCGCTGAGCACTGAGGCGCAGATTGTGGGCTCCAACAGCGTCTCGGCACTGACCTTCGACGATCCCCAGGCCGCCGAGAGCACCTTGAATGGCCTGCGCAACTCCACGCAGATCCTCTCTGCCGTGGTTTTTGATGCCAATGGAAAGCCCTTTGCCGAGTACCAGCGCGATGCCGAGGCAAGCGGCCGCGTCCAGATCGCGCCTCGGCTGGCTGCAGGACAGACTAAGGGTTACTGGTCGGTGGGGCAAGACATCCTGCTGGGCAGCCGCATTTCGCAGCAGGGAAGGCCACTAGGCTCAGTTTACCTGCTGGCCGAAACGACTGAGCTGATGCACCGGGCTGAACAGTATGGCCTGATTGCCATCTGCATCCTCATGCTGTGCCTGGCAGCTGCTTTGCTCGCGACCTCGACGATTCGCCATCTTGTCACCGATCCGCTGACCGGGCTGGCAGAGACGGCACAGATCGTTAGCCGCAAGAAGGATTATTCCGTTCGTGCCAAGCTGCCGCGCGAGGGCGATGAACTGGCTCTGCTGGTCTCGTCCTTCAACGAGATGCTGGAGCAGATCCAGCAACGCGACCACGCGCTGTTGGAGTCACGAAATGTGCTGGAACAGCGTGTGGAGGAACGAACGGCGGAACTGACTGCGGCGAACAAGGAGCTGGAAGCCTTCAGCTATTCGGTGGCGCATGACCTGCGCGGTCCGCTGGACATCGTAGGTAACATCGGCTACCTGCTGCGCGAGACAGGGGCGCAGGACAAAGAGACCCAGGAACTGATTACGAGTCTGCTGGATGGCAGCAAGCGCATGTCCAGACTGATTGATGACCTGTTGAACCTTTCGCGCGCCAGCAGTGTTGCGATCCATCGCATCCCGGTCGATTTGACGGCGATGGTGGACGGCATCATTAGGCATCTGCAAGCCGATGCGCATGACCGCAAGGTCCACTTCACCGTCGCTGCAGGAGCACGAGTGATTGCGGATGAGGGCCTGTTATGTATCGTGATGGAGAACCTGCTGCGCAATGCCTGGAAGTACAGCTCGCGTGTGCATGCCTCTGAAATTGAGTTCGGTTATCAGGAGGAATCTGGCCGTACGGTCTTCTTCGTCCGCGATAACGGCGCAGGCTTCGATCCTCGTTACGCAGATCGCCTCTTCCGTCCCTTCCAGCGGCTGCACTCGCAGAGCGAGTTTCCGGGTACCGGCGTCGGGCTGGCCACGGTGCAGCGCATCATCGCCCGGCATGAGGGACAGATTTGGGCGCAGAGCAATATCGGCCAGGGCGCTACCTTCTACTTCACCATTCCATACGAGACGACGGCATAATGCGCATGGCAGTGGTTGACCGTCAAGGCAGCAGCCGATAGACTCGAAGAGTTGCGTGTGTAGCGGTACCGATTGCTGCGCAGGCGCCCAGAGATGAATTCTGGGGACGTAGCTCAGTTGGTTAGAGCGCTGCCCTGTCACGGCAGAGGTCGCGGGTTCGAGCCCCGTCGTCCCCGCCATATATTCCAAAGGACTTATGGAATGTATGGGACCTAAGTGACACACAAATCCGGGCACAATATGGGCACAATAAACTCGTTATCGAGCAAAATTGGCCTGCTTCCCAGAGTCGATTGTGCCCACGTCGGGCACCATCATCTTTACAACCTTGCTCTGCGCGGCGCGCTTGGTCGAGTTCACGGCCTGGGTATAGACATCCAGCGTGATCCGGCTGTTGGCGTGTCGTAAGAGCTCCTGAACGGTTTTGACATCCTCTCCGTTGGCCTTCAGCAACGTGCCGAAGGAATGACGGAAAGTATGCCACCCGATGTTCTTGTGGATGCCGGCTGCGCGTGCCACCGGCCGAATGTAACGCTTCATCAGATTATCCGGCCAATAGGGCTGTTTGCCGTGCATGGTCGGGCTGGCGAAGACATAATCGGCTGGCATTGGGTAGGGACTCTGACGACGCCAGCGCAGAAGATCCTCTGCCATGTAGTTGTCCATCGGGACAGGCTTGGCCGAGGCTTCCGTCTTGCAGTCGCCTACCACCTGATGCCAGATCGAGCGGGTCACGCGGAGTTCCAGATTCTCAAAGTCAACATCGACCCAGCGCAAAGCAAGCAGTTCGCTGACTCGAAGCCCGGTAGCCGCGTCGAGCAGTGCCAAAGTGCGCTCTCGGACGGACAACTTACTGAGGAGAAGCTGGAGTTCAGCCAGTTCGAGAACGTCAGGCACTTTCTCCCGCTTCGCGCTTTGGCGCACGAGCTTGATTGGGTTGCGATCAACCCACTCGTACCGCATCGCGTGATGAAAGACTGCGCTCATCAGATTCCGAATCTTGGCCCGTGTAGCCCTTGCCCGCTTGATGCTGTCCAGCCACTCTTCAACTGCGACTGGCTTGACCTGATCCAACCTGTGGCTTCCCCAACGAGGAAGAATCCAGGTCTTTAGATAGCACTCATAAGCGGCCCGAGTCGAGAACGCCTTCCGCCCTTGATTCTCGCCTACCAGCTCTTTGAGCCGGTAGTGCGCGACCAGTTCGTCGATTGTCCTCGGCCCGCCTTCCGCCTGCGGGGTTTGTTGGTTGGCGTCGATGCGCAATGCGTGAGCTGCTTTGAGAGCCGATGCTTCAGTGAGGAGAGTTGTGACCGTTCCGACAATGACCTTTCGCTGCTTGCCCTTGCCATTTGGTCCAATCTCACGCCACCTAAAAATCCATACATCTGGCCCGCTCCGCCGCTTTTCGCGCTGCACGCTTCCTTGCTGATACCGTGTTCGCCTTGACATGATTTCTCCTGTTTCAGGCGGCAACGGATGGCTTGTATCAAGCGTACCGCCGAACGGGGTAGAGGTCGATATTTTTTTCCTCAGCCTGCCATCTGGTGCTGTATCCAATCCTCAATTGCAGAGGCCCTGAATCGCCACAACTTGCCGACATGCAAGCCGCGGACTCGCCCCTCACGTGCGAATCGCTGAAGAGTTTTTGGATGGATTTTCATGATGGCTGCTGCCTCATCAGTGTCGAGGAGGGGTTCCGGGACGAAAACAGCAGCCGAAACAGGTTTTCGGCCTAACGCTGAAAGAGCATCCTGTTCAGTATGCATAGCCGGTAGTGTGGAGTTTTGGGACATTTTGGATTCTCTAGGGAACAGATAGTCATCCCCCGACGCGATAATCAAGCCTGGTGGATTGTCAGTCCAATACTTTGTAGGTATGGGGGTATAGGCAAGACCTATGGCGACCGAGCCGTAAAGGGTAATGAAAATCAAATGAATTCATCGGCATAGATATCAACTATGGGGATACCTGGGGCAGAAAGAAGACATCTTATTTGCAAGGAGTACCAGCGACAGAAGTAAGGTATCTTTTTTCACCAGGCGTGCATGGCCCACCTGCCATCACCAGTTCGTCACGGTTGCCAAATCCATTGAGTAGTAGGTGCAGCATGTGCGATATTGTCGAGTTCCGCCATCTGAGATATTTCCTCGCCGTTGCGCAGGAAGGGAGCTTTAGTCGGGCCGCAGAAAGGCTCCACATTTCACAACCTTCCCTCAGCTTACAAATCAAACAGATAGAAGACTGTATCCCCGCTCAACTTTTCGTTCGAGAAAAGGCCGGTGTGATGCTGACTCCAGCCGGTCATGCGATATTGCCAGTCGTGCAGCAATTGATGCGCATTCGGGAACAGCTATTCGACACCGCTCGCGCGATCCATCGCGGCACCGTTCCGCCTCTGACAATGGGCTTTTCCCCTTTTGCCAATCACACTCTCGTGGAATGGGCATTTGAGTGCTATCAGAGATTGTTCCCGGAGAGCACGATTCATCCAACGGCGGATTGCACAACGCATCTCCTATCACTGCTGGCTGAGAAGAGCATCGACGCGGCGCTTGTCACCCTGCCTATAGACGCAAGGGATCTAATCATTCAGCCTGTGGCAAAGGAGAGGTTATTGGTTTGCATGAGAAAGGATGATCCGAACTCAGCCGGGGATGCAATTTCCCCAAGTCAACTGTCAGGGAAATTAGTGGTGTCGTTTGATCCCAAACAACACCCTATCTTCTATGCTCATCTCGATTCCATGCTCTCCCGCGCTGGCATCACCATGCGAGCTACACACGTCGGTTCTTCTCCCAGCGATATGCAATGGATGGTGAAACAGCACTTGGGATACGCTCTGGTCCAGGAAAGCCGCCTGCTTGATCCTGAACTCATTGCAAAGCCAATCGCGGGCATTGAACTCCTAATCGAAACGGCATTTGTCTACAGAGCTACGAACCAATCGCCGCAGTTGTCATTGCTTGCTTGTGAATTGAAAAATACGACATTGTCAAAGGAACCTCCCACGACAAGAAAACGCCAACCTGAAAAGGTGCGCTCGATGCCGAGTCCACAGATGAAACTACTTGGATAGGGAACAGGTGTTTATTACGCACCTATGGATGATGTTCAACTGCCTATAACGGTATAGCTATAAAGTATTGGACGGGGGAAGAGCGAGGACATACGGTGTCGGCATAGTGCGGTTGAAACTTCGACCGCTGGAGGTGTCAATGTCCCGCAGTATCCGTGTTATCATTCCTCGTCAGGTGAGCCAAGCGATCAGCAGATGGATTCGTCCACTCATAGCGACCGCTTACCTCCTCTTTCTCCTCCCACTCGCCGCCCATGCACAGTCGAGTTCGCCTTTCGACAGCGGCTTTGCCTCTCTGCAAAACCTCTTCACTGGCACGATTGCGAAGGTCGCCTCCCTGATTGCCATTGTGATCGGCGGCTACGGCTTCGCTCATGGTGAACCCGGCGCGAAGAAGGCCCTCGCCGGCGTAGCGGCCGGAACCGGCATTGCGGTCATGGCCGTGAATGTCCTGAGCTGGCTCTGGGGCGTGTAACGCTCTTGCTCTCTCGTCATCCATGTCAACCAAATCAATCGAGGGTTTATGCCGGACACGAAGCAGTCAATCCGCCGCCGCAACAGGGTCTTCAAGAGCCTGCATAAGCCCCTCACTTATTTGGGCGTAGAACGCTCTCTCTTTTACTTCGTCTGTGTGGGAGCAGTGGGAGCATTCAACATCTTCAATTCGATTCTCGCTGGAGTTGCAGTGTTCATCGGCGGTTTTGCCTTTGGGCATTGGGTGACGAACAGCGACCCTGCATTTCTGCGCATCCTGGCGAAGTCCGAGAAGTACAAACTCCGGTATGACGCAGCAAAGCAGAGTATTCCGCGCGTGGAGGTTGTCTGATGCTGCGCATTGACCGAGTCATCAAGCCGTGGAAGGAGGCCGCAGCGCTCACCGACCACATCAACCTCTACGGATTCTGGAATGAGACAGCATTCCTCACCAAGAGCGGCGACCTCGGCATGGTGCTTCGTCTGCCGGGCGTCGATTACGAGAGTCTTGACCAGAGTGAGCAAGAGTATGCCGTCAAGCGGCTTGAAGCAGCTCTTAAAGCGTTCGGGCCAGGCTTCCACGTCTATCAGTATCTCTTCAAGTCGAACCGTCCCGAAGTGCCCTTTGCGCGGTATGACGATCCAATCGTAGAAGCGGCAATTGACCAGCGGCGGCAGTTCTTTGAGACCAAGCGTGACCATCTCTATCAGGTCGAAATCTTCTATTGCGTGCTATTGGAAGGGGCAAGGTCGAAGACCGGGGTGGGCGCCGCCCTGGGCCGTCTCTTCCGCGATCCGGCGGGCGCTGTCGGTGAGTTGCGCGCACAGTTCACCAACAACAGCATGAAGTCTCTGCTGCGGACGCAGATCGAACACGACCTGGCGCGGCTCGACCAGCACGTGCAGGCGTTAGTCCGCCAGCTCGCTGACTTAGTACAAATTGAAGTGCTCAAGCAAGACGGGCAGTTTCGATTCTTCCGCCGCTTGCTCAACTACGACTACTGGCGGGTCGCGGGCCACCCCCAGCACACACAGTTTCTCGACTACCAGGTGGTGAACTCCAACATTGAGGCAGAGCGCGACCATCTCTGTGTCGGCGACCATGTGGTGCGCGTGCTGACGATGAAAGAAGCCATCACCGAGACGCTGCCCCTTGTTTTGGACGCGCTACTTAAGATCCGCGCCAACTTCTATGTCGTCACAGAATGGACGCCGCTTCCAGCAGACAAGGCCCGCAAAGAGGTCATCAAGCGCCGCCGTCACTTCAATATGTCGAAGACCGGGTTTGTCTCGCAGATGGGCAGCGACAGAACGAATCCCCGCGATATACTTGTAGATGAATCCAAGCAGTCCGATATTGAAAATCTTGGCGATTGTCTGCGTGCTCTGGGCGATGGGCAACAGCTTGGGGATTTTTCACTGACCGTTGTCCTCTATGGCCGCTCGAAAGCCGAGCTTGATCCGCTCGTGGGAGAGTTCACAGGAGTCTTTACCAACGCGGACGGCAATCTCTTTGCCGAGACCTATAACCAACTCAACGCCTACTTCGCCACCATTCCGGGCAACTATGCAGTCAATCTCCGCAGGCTGTACCTCCTCAATACGAACTACGCGGATTTATCGTTCCTGTTTACGATCCTTCCGGGCGAGAGAACGAACCCACATCTTGGCACGGAATATCTGGCCGTACTCGAAACCGACAATGCAACGCCGTATTTTTTGAACCTGCATAACGGCGAGGTAGCGCACACGTTGATCCTCGGAATGACGGGTTCGGGCAAAAGTTATTTCAGTTCCTTCGTGCTGCAAAACGCCCAGAAATATGCTCCCCTGACCTTAATCTTCGACATTGGCGGTAGCTTTCAATCGCTCACCAGCATCTTCGGTGGCAGCTACCTGAATGTGGGCCAGGAGGCACGGGACTTCACCATTAACCCTTTTTCACTCCCGCCCACCAAAGAGAATATGCAGTTTCTCTTCAGCTTTTTCCGCGTGCTCATTGAAGGCAATGAGCAGCGTTACCGGCTTGATTTCAAAGAGGAGCGCCGCTTATGGGACGCCATCGAGCGGACCTACATGCTCGAAGACGACCAGCGCACGATATCAAACTTTGCCAACATCATCGGCGAGTTGAAGGAGCGGCTGCACCGCTGGACGCGTGGCGGGCAGTACGGCTTCCTTTTCGACAATTGTGTGGACACGCTTTCCTTTAGCCGCTTCCAGACCTTCAACTTCGCCGGCTGGGGCGATGCGCCCGATGTTCTGGAGCCACTGCTGTTTTATGTGCTCCACCGGGCAGCGAATGAGATCTCCGACCCGAAAAAGCTGGCGACCTTCAAAATCTTTTTGCTCGATGAGGCATGGCTGTTCATCCGTAACGAGACCATCCGCAATTACGTTGTTCAGGCGCAAAAAACGTGGCGCAAGCTGAACGCCGCGATGGTGCTGGCTACTCAGTCCATCAAAGAGCTGCAGGAGTCGGGCATGTTGCAGATCGTCTCCGAGAGCTGCCCCACCAAAATATTTCTTGCAAACCCGGAGATGGACCGCGATGTCTACCGCGAAGCCTTCCACCTGAACGATACCGAGCTTGAGTTGATTGCGGGCCTTGTCCCGCCCGGTCAGATGCTCATTCGCAAAGCGCAGTCGAGCAAGAAGGTTCAACTGAACGTCGATTCGGTCTCGCACTGGATGGCGACCAACAACGCCCGCGACAACCTGAAGAAGCACGAATATTTCGAACGATACGGCGTCGTCGAAGGCTTACGCAAGCTCGCCGAAGATTTCCCCTTCCGGCCCCGCACGCTCGCCGGTATCTCTCCCACCCGCAAAGGAGCAGTCGCATGAACCGCCTATTTATCATCACCGCCGGGATTATCCTGGTGCTCACCTCCGCTGTGGCCAACGCGCAAGAAGCGACGGCCCGCACCGTTCAGTACCACTCGCAAGACATAGTGCCGATCAAGGCCAAGCTCAAATTCACGACGCTCATTCAAGTGCCCACCACCGAAAAGATCATGGAGGCCGCGACCGGCGATAAGGATTTCTGGGTTGTCGATGTAGTGGGCAACTTCTGCTTTGTCCATCCGGCCAAAGCCGGCATCAGCACCAACCTCAATCTCATCACCGATAAAGGCAACATCTATTCGTTTACCTTACAGGATGTCTCGAACACCTCCGAGGCACCCGACCTAAAGGTGCTTATCCAGCCCGCCGATCAGTCCTCCATCGTCGCCTCTAGCGGTCCTCCGCAGTTTGTCCCCGCTGCACAGCTAGAACAATCGCAGCAGGCGCTCGCCGCCGTGCAGTCGCACGTCGTGCAGGCCGTGGACGAGTACAAGAGTGCCTATCCCATGCAATTGAAGTTCGACTATGTGTTCAAGGCCAACGAAGCGCCCTTCGATATTCAGTCCATCTATCACGATGACAAGTTCACCTACATCAAGACCAACGCGTCAGAGAAGTTCAGCGTGTACGAGATGAAGGACGGGAAGCCCAACCTCATCAACTATGACCTCAGCGACGGCACCTACATCATCCCGAAGGTGATGGATTCGGGTTACGTCGAGCTAGGCAAGAAGAAGTTGGAGTTCTCGCGGAAGGGATGACGACCATGGCAGAGCAGATTCAGGAAACGGCAGAACCGGCCCTCAAGCAACGGGCCATCGAACCGAAGGGTGTGCTGCAGAAGAACATGAAGATGTCCATCTATCTGGGCGCGGCGCTGCTCGTCATCCTTGCCGCCATCTTCAGTGCAGGCGGCAAGAAGTCTTCGGCGAAGGCCGCATCGAAGGGCCAACCGCCGCAGCCTACAGTGCTCGACAACACCGACAACAACGTGGCCGACTTCAAGAACCAGGTCGCGGCCGAGCAGCAAAAACAGCAGGACGCGCTCGCAGCGACTGCTGTGGGCGATCCAACCTTGGCGAATGCCACCGTCGCCCAGCGCGCGACCGCGGCGGGATACACGCCCACGGGCCTGCCTGTGGGCTGCATGCCGGGCCAACCCTGCCCGCAGATGCAGACTGGCTATCCCCAACAAGCGGGTATCGCGCAGCTCTCGCCGGACAAGCAGGAAGCTGAACAACTCGCCGCCAAAGAGCGGGAGCGTGCCGACAATGCCCGCTTTTCCTCGAACATCGCCTACGCACGTCCTTCCGACACGCCACCGCGGAGCCAGCCGGTAACGGCACAACCAGCAAACGCATATGCGGCGGCAGCCGGCGATAACAGCATGATTGCGCCGCGTGCGGCTGGTGAACAAGCGGCTCCATCCGCACCGAAGCGTGCGCCCGAAGTGAATATCGACGTGGCCTCCGGCCAACCTTACGTCGTCTACGAAGGCACAACGCTCGACACGGTTCTGATGAACCGGCTTGACGGCGATGCCGTCGGCCCGGTTAAGGTGCTTGTCTCGAATCCCTTGTACTCGCACGACCACCAACATGTGCTCATCCCGGATGGAACGATCGTGTTGGGCGAGGCCAAGAAGATCGGCGCTGCCGGTTTCGGCCAGCAGCGCCGCATGGCCGTCACCTTCCACCGAATGATTATGCCGGATGGCTACTCCGTGGACCTTGATCAGTTCCACGGCCTTGACCAGATCGGCGAGGAAGGCTTGAAGGACAAGGTGAACAACCACTATCTCGAAATCTTCGGTACCTCGATTGCGCTGGGCGTGATTGCCGGTGCGGGCGAGATCGAGCAAGGCGGCGGCACCATCACCACCAGCGGCTCCCAGGCATTTACCACCGGCGCGGCCTCCAGCGTCTCGCAGTCGGCCACGACCATCCTTGACCGCTTTATGCAGATACCGCCGACCATCACCATCCGCGAGGGGCATCGCGTCAAGATCTATTTCATGCAGGACATGCTCTTGCCTGCCTACACCAACCACACGATTCCGCAGACGTTCTGAGGAGGTTCCACATGCGCTTCGCTCTCGTATTCATCGCCTGTATGTCTCTGACCGGATGTCAGGGCAAGCAGGCCGGGCTTGCTCAACTTAATGCCGAGTACAAGACAGACAATCAGCAGTATTTCGATGATTGCATCGCGCCCGCTCAGGGCGGTACCGATACGTACTTCAAAGGCGCAAAACCCAAGATTGCAACCCCACAGGAGGAAGCAGCTCATAACCAAAAGTGTGCTCAGGAGTTAAAGAACGTCACGGCCCTTGAACAACAGATCGCGGCGCTCTCGAAATAGCGCCTTCAATCACAACGACCGCCCTCACCTCCGTTGAAAGGAGACAAGACCATGAAGATGTTTTTACGCAAAATTCCCCTCATCCTCAGCCTGACCGGATTGAGCCTCACTGCGCACGCGCAGTTCGGCTCAGGCATCGTCTACGATCCGACTCAATCCGCCCATGCGATTCAGCAGATCGAACAAGGCCAAAACATCTTTACCAACTCTGTAAAGCTGGCCGACAACGCCATCGCTACCTACAATCTTGCGCACCAGATGGCGATGTCTCCGAACAGTCTCTACCAGCCATTCATGTCTTTTTCGTCGGTCTGGATGATGGTCAATCAGTCCGCAAATACCTACAGCAACTCCCAGGCGTGGACGAACTCGGCAAACACCGGCGTGAATGCCTCGTATGCCTATCAGCAGGCCAGTGTTCCACATACCGGGCAGTTGAACGGCTACGGCAACTTGAGCACCTCCGGCCAACAGCAGATAGCCGCGCAGGGTGCAACGTCTGATCTCAACGACTCAGTGACGGCCAGCAATATGCAGACGCTCGGCACGATTCGCACCAACTCCCA
>Ga0206804_10234_pt1 | contig 15277 bp, 11 predicted proteins | sample Alteio_BWOrgCont_62_FD_152888 | JGI IMG/M metagenome (GOLD analysis project Ga0206804, IMG submission 152888) | Enriched cells from forest soil in Barre Woods Harvard Forest LTER site, Petersham, Massachusetts, United States -... | ecosystem: Environmental > Terrestrial > Soil > Temperate forest >... | reverse complement strand
TGGATGACGCCCCACAGGTCGAGGATGAAGCCGTCGAAGCGTTCAGCGAGCGGAGCGAAGCCGGGCAGATGTTCCATCGGTGTATTCTGCCAGACGTTCCGCGTCCTTGCCCACAGCGTCGGCGACGCGCGCGAAGCCGAATGTTCGCATCGAGGCGAGGAGTTGGCGCTTCAGTCGGGGGATCAATGCCGGACCGGCATAGGCGAAGCTGGTATAGAGCTGAACGAGCGATGCGCCGGCACGGATTTTCATCAGCGCGTGTTCGCCAGTGGCCACGCCGCCGGCGCCGATGAGCATGAGGCGACCGCGTGCCATCAGAAAGGCGCGTGCCAGCACCGAGGTGGAAAGTCTGAGCAGCGGCGGGCCGGAAAGGCCGCCAGCCTCATGCGCCGATGGCGAACGCAGGTCCGGTGGACGAGCGATTGTTGTGTTGGACACGATCAGTCCCTGCACGCCTTCCGCGACGCAGGTTTCGACAATGGCTGCCAGCGCTTCATCGCTGAGATCGGGTGCGATTTTCACCAGCAGTGGGGGATGGTCTGGCACGGACGCGCGAACCGCGCGCAGGATCGCATAGAGCCGTGCCTCACTTTGCAGGTCGCGCAGGCCGGGTGTGTTGGGCGAGGAGACGTTGATCACGACGTAGTCGGCATGTGGCGCGACGGCGCTGATCAGCGCGGGATAATCGCGCTCCGGGACTGCGCCGTCCTTGTTGATGCCGACATTGGCGCCGAGCAGGACCGGACCGCGCGGGCGCCTCGCAAGATGTGCGATGTAGGCGTCGAGGCCGGCGTTGTTGAACCCCATGCGGTTGATGGCGGCCTGGTCCGGTTCAAGGCGGAACAGTCGTGGGCGCTGATTGCCGGGCTGCGGCCGCGGCGTGACGGTGCCCGTCTCGATGAAGCCGAAACCGAGCCGCATGAGTGGGGCGATGGCGACGGCATCCTTGTCGAAGCCGGCGGCGAGACCAATCGGATTGGTGAAGTTCCGGCCAAGCACGTCGATCGCGAGCGCGGGGTGATCGTCCTCCGGCGCGCGGCCGGCGAGGCCGAGGCGCAGCGCGTGCAGGGCGAGAGTGTGCGCTCGTTCCGCATCAATCCGGCGCATCAGTGGCAGCAGTGCGGAGGCGAGCGCATGTGTCATGGGAGGCTGCCTTATGCCTGCGGCGGGGCCGCGCCGGAAGGCCACGTGTCAGCCAATCGTCGGATCATTCTCCCGACGGGTATTGTGGCGACAGCGGCCCGTTTTGATCGAGTGCGGCGGCGATTTGCGTGCCAATGCCTGCGGCAAAATCGGTCAGTGATTGCAGCGCCTCGCCAGTCGGCGGCAAGTTGTTGAGGTCCCAGGTGAGAAACAGCGCCGCCAGCATGCGCTCTTTGGTGTCGATCACCGGACAGGCCAGGAAGTTGTTGGCACCCAGGACATCGAGCCGCGAACGCAACGCCGGATTCGGCTCGACCTTGGCCGAGCTCAGGTGACACCTGCCGGTGAGCAGCACAGGCAGGAAGTCGTTCCAATCGGACAGCGGCTCGTTGATCAAGGGCGCACCAACCGAATGGCCTGGCGCGGCAACCGCGTTGGTAATGTCGAAACGCAGCAGCGCGACGCCGGTTACGCCGGTGATGCCGTTGTGCACCACGCCGAGGCGCACCCGGGCTGCCTGGGGAGCGCGCGCCAACAACGACGTCAGCAACTCGTCGATCAACTTGTCGGTCTGCGCCGTGTGCCGTAGCTCCAACTGTAACTCGGCGGCTTCCAGGTCATGCCGATACTTTACGCGAAAGGCCCTGGTATCGACGAACGCCACCTCCAGGCCGTCGCTGAGGTTGCCTTCATCGCGGACGTGCCAGCCGGCGTAGAGGAACAGCAACATGATGACGGTGATGAACGGCTGAACCAACATGCTGCTGTTGGATCGAGCGCATCGAAGCAGAGAACGCCGGATGGCGGCGGCTGCTCCTACGGGTTTCCACATTTGCACCTTTGATTTTTGTTCCAAGCGTTGCTGGGGCCGCAGCTGGCCGCTCTAATGCCGCGTCGTGTCGCGCGACAGCGACAACACGTCCTGCTGAAGCGACCTGTGCTCCGTCGCGAGCTGCTGCAACTGGCGGTCGAGCGTTGCGATGCGTCCGTCGAAGTCGCCGTCTTCGCGAATGTGGTCAAGCTGCCAGTGCTTGAGCGTTTCCAGATCCGCCTGGACATGGTTCAGCATTTCATCATGCGCGGCGCCATCCGTCAGGGCGTTGCTGATTTTCGTGTTGTACAGATCTTCCAGGGTGCTGATCCGGCGGCCGTTGATGGTGACCTCGGTGCGCAGCCCCTGTACGGACGGAGAGCCGTTTTGCTCGATCAGTGCGACGCGGCGTTCGGCGTCCTCGATCCTGGCGCTGAGCGAGCCGAACTGGCTGCTGAACCAGATGATCTGGAAGCCGAAGCCGAGCAACGCAGCGACCCACGGAATCCAGGCGCCGGCTACCCTGCGGCCACCCTCGAAGTCACTCATTCACCCGGCCCCCGTTGCTGCGCGGCGCTTGCGCAAGTATCGCCTGCGCCGGACGATGCTGATTGTGTGGGACGAACCGTATCTGGAGACATGCTGTCGATCCGCTTTGCACCGGCTGGCGCTGAGCGGCAGCGTTGGAAGGCCGGGCGGCATGAAGGATGGCGCCTGTCTGGCCCGGCTCGCCGAGCGCGGGCTTGCGCGAGAGAGCGGTGCGGGGCGTTACCAGATCACCGAAGGCGGCGCGCTTCGGCACGCACGCGAGGTGCTGAAGCGGCCGAACGGTTGAAGGATCAGACCAACGGTCCCGTGGCGACTTCGCCGCTGGCGCCTGATGCGACGGTGAGGATGCGTCCGCCGTCCGCTGCCGAGATCATCATGATGTCGCCTTCCGCCAGCATGTCCGCTGCGTCGGCGAAGAAATCGAGCTTTTCCACATGAAAGAGCCGATCGCGTCCTGCCTTGTAGTGCCAGAGCGTGAAGCCGTTGGCGTAGGCGAGCACGGAGAGATTGCGGATGGCGAAGGCCATGGGATTGGGGTTCCCTTCGGGCAAAAAGAAAGGGCCACCGCGGGTGCGGCAGCCCTGTGAGTTCTTGAGGAGGAGAAATGTCAGCGGACGGAGTCCGCCCGTTGACCAGTGATAGTTAGGGGAAGAGATAAGGGCTTGTCAAGATTAATTTCCTAAACGTTCTATGAAATCTCGGACAGTCAACCGACGATACCCTTGACCCTGAGGGGCCACTCCAGGCGGTCCATCGCCTCGCGCCACAACCGCCAGTCGCATCGCTCGCGGGGGACGGCAGGGTTGGGCGGCATCTGTCGCTCTCCCCAGACACGCATGACGCGCGCATGCACCAGATCGATCCGGCGCTGGCGGTACAGGCTGTCCAGGCATTTCACCACATCGTCCGGCTCGCAGGGCCGCATAACGCGCCCTTGGTTGGCCGTGAAGCGAGCGCCTTCGCGTCGCGCCATCAGGGCCGCCATGGTCCACATCCAGGCGTCCTCTGCGTCGCGGAACGGTTCGCAGCGCTGCAGCGGGCCCTGACGCGAGCGCGGGTAGGCTAAGTTTCGGCTGGCGTGTCCCATGGCGATCGTCTCCTTTTGAGCGTGCGAAGCGGGGATGTTATACTTGAATTACCCGCCGCATAGGCTTACTACCGAGACGCGAATCGGATCGCCCGATGGGACGGTCGGTAGTGGTCGCGCGCGGTCTGATTGTGGCGGGAATGAGGACTTTCATCCTAGGCGGCTTAGTCAGTTGGTGCCTCGGTCGATATTGGCCGGTAGGTGGATAGCCGTGCTGGTCTGTTACCTAGATGACAGTGGGAAGGACCCTCAGAACCGCGTCACCAGCCTCGGGGGCTTCATAGCTCCTGATGTGTGTTGGGAAGCGTTCGAGCTGACCGTTGAGCCAATCTTCCGCAAGTACGAGGTTGACGTTCTTCACGCCAAAAAACTGCACGGGACGGACGGGCCGTTCCGTGGATGGAAGATCAATAAGAAACGGGCATTCGTCGCCGAAGTTTGCCAAAAGATGCAGCCGTTTATTCCTCTCGGAATTTGCATGTCGGCGGTGAAAGACACCTACCAAGTCCGGGCGAAAGAGAGTTCACGGAAGCGAACCGTTACCGCCTACACCTTCTGCTTCAATGTGATAGTCCAGAGGTTATTCACTCACGCCATAGTCGGGCAGAAGGCCAACGAAGACGGCGTAGCATTTGTTCTCGAATCTGGCCACGAAAGCAACGGAGAGCTAGAGCGGTCGTTCGACGGGATACAACGGAAGCACGGGCACGAAATTTCCCTACATTCCCTAACCTTTGTCGGGAAGAAAAAATGCCGTGCTATCCAAGTAGCTGACCTAATTGCGTTCTACGGGCGACGGCATGGTGCAGCGCAGGAAAAAACCGCGCCAGAGGGTAGGCCGGGCATCAAGCCAGACCCAATGCTAGAGATCATTCAGCACTACGTGCCGATCGACTCTTTCGTGGCGACGGAGTTTGACCAGGGCGCACAATCTTCCGGAACGCCCTTTCAAATTCCTCTGGATCGGTTGAAGTCCCTAGCTCGCGAGCAGCCTCAATGAACCGCTCTCGCTGCGGTTTCTCATCCTCAGGGCGTGGCTTGCGTGCTGGCATTTACTGATCCCTTCAGAAGAACCATGACGGCGGCGGCTCGTAGCAAGCATAATTGAGTTCTTGGCCTAGGGCTGGTCCAGAGCAGCCCGAGCGTCGGTAGTCTGGCGTGTAGCCGTGAGCCTTCATACAGGTTTCAACATAGGCGCGGATTGCCCCGCTGCTAGTAGAGGGGTCTCCTACGAGATGGGCGTATGTCTTCATGCCGTCTAGCTGGCAACGCGCAACCTGCGTCTTCGCATCAGGATGGCAGCCGCTAGTCAGGCCAGCCCCAGCCATCAAAAGCAGGACGCGCAATTTTATTGCCATACCCCACTGTGTAGCATGGAGGGACCGGATTCACACCCGGCCCCTCCATTTCGCTATCCTGCGGTTGCCACACCAGACAGGGAGCGAATTGTGTTTGAAATGAACTTTACCTTATCAGAAGACCGAGCCGAACTTTCGCTCGGACTTCCGTCCATGACTGAACCGTTGAGAATGTCAGCTTCAGACCTAGATGAAGTCATTCAACAACTTGCTTGGGCGCGGGCATCAATGCTGCCAGCACACGAGCCAGTAGACCTACAGCCGGGAACTGTGTTTTCGGCGATACCGGCAATTCGCTGGCAAGCAACGGAAGATGAGATACCCGAACAGTCGCGACTGTATCTGCTTCACCCGGGATACGGATGGTTATGGATTCCCCTGGATCGAGCAGCCTTTGATAACATGTCGGAGAAGGTACGGCTTTTCCTCCGCCCGCGTACGCCAATGCAGTAGTGTTTTCCATCGTGACAACCGCGCCCCTTCGCGCTACATGGGTTGCAGCGCGGGCGCGGGGCAGCGTCGGCTATGGACGGGAGCGGGGCGGCAACCCCGCCCGTCACTTCCCTTTTACGACTGAACTCCCCTCAAATGGTAGGTCTAACTGTCGCTCGTCTGGCACTGAGCGAGGTTTACCACGCCACCGGAGCAACTTAGGCGGACGTTGGCGCTGCCCCTGCTCCACGAGTCGTTCGATAAGTAAGCCGCTTCCCAGCGGCCCCACGCACGGCTAGATCGGTGCGCTTCACGTCGTCAACGCCCAGCGCGATGCGGTTGGAGTAGCGAAAATCGAACTCGCACAGATAGCGGTGCAAATGAGCTTCGCTAACATGTTGATAAGTCCCGTAAATTCCCCTCTTGAGGATGCTGAAATATCCCTCGACAGTGTTGGTATGGATCGCGCCGATCACGTACTCCTTGGCAGAGTGCTGCACGGTACCGTGGAACGCGAAATTCCAGCCGATGCCGGTGTAGATCGGGGACTCGTCCGACATGAACAAGCTATCGCGATAGACGTGGCGCCCGATGATCGGACGGAGGTTGTCGGCGGTCACATTCGGGACGTGAAAGCTGCGGACCCGGCCCCCGCGCTGCACCAGCGCCATAACCGCCTTCTTGGGCGCGACGGGCCTGTAGGCGCTATTGGTGGCGCTGGCGCCAACGTAGGTTTCATCGCCTTCCACGGTATGCGCGGCGCCCCCGAGCGGGGTGAGGAAGGTGTCGCCACCCTCTGCCATCGCGAGCCGGATGCGGTGCGAGAGGAACCATGCCGACTTGAGGGTGACGCCCAGCACGCGGGCAAGCTGGTTGCTCGACATGCCCTTTTTGGAGCAGCAAAGTAGGTGCATCGCTTGGAGCCAGACGTGCAGGGGAATATGACTGGATTCCATAACGGTTCCTACAGTCACGGCAAAAGGCTTGCGGCACACGTAGCACTTGCACAACCCTGGCTTGGTGGACTTGCCGTTCATCCTGCTAACGCGATCCGCCTCGCCACAACGCGGGCACTTCGGACCGTTCGGCCAAAGCCTTTCCTCAATGAAGGCCAAAGCGGCGGCTTCGTCGTGAAAGTGGTCCGCCGAGAGGATGGATTTAGCCATAGACTGAATTCCTACTACCTGAGCGAGAATTTAGCCTAACGGGCTGGGTAAGTCAAGTATAATATCCCCTGCGAAGCTGGGCGCGAACGGAAGGTGAACTATGTAACCATAGGTTGTATATGATGGCAAGCGTTTATTGGGTCATTTTTCCTATTCCATTCAGCCCAGAATCCTACGACACTGCGGTTCTGCTGATTCGCCCGCCCCCGAGCCAGGACTGCATGGGATGAAGCATGACGACATCTGGCGCGCGCTCGACACGCTCGCCGCTGAGAACGGCCTGTCAGCCTCCGGCCTTGCCCGGCGGTCCGGGCTCGATCCCACCACGTTCAATCCGTCCAAGCGGAGAATGCCAGACGGCCGTGCCCGTTGGCCCAGCACAGAGAGCGTGGCCAAGGTGCTGGACGCCACCGGCGCCAGCCTGGAAGCATTCACCGCGCTGGTTTCCGGCGCGCGTGCGCTCGCCTCCAACGGAGCGGGGCGGCCGACGTCACGCCGCATTCCGCTCATTGGCTTCGCGCAGGCCGGCGGCGACGGCTATTTCGACGATGGCGGCTATCCCGTCGGCGGCGGTTGGGACGAGGTGACGTTGCCGGAAATCGGCGATCCCAACGCCTACGCGCTGGAGGTCAGCGGCGAATCAATGGAGCCGGTGTTCCGCGACGGCGACATGGTGATCGTCTCGCCGGCCGCTCCGATCCGGCGGGGCGACCGGGTGGTGGTTCGCACCATGCGTGGCGAGGTCATGACCAAGCAGCTCGCACGCCGTTCGGCCCGCCGCGTCGAGTTGCGCAGCCTCAACCCCGAGCATCCGAACTACAGTTTCGACCTGGTCGAGGTCGCCTGGATGCATCGCATCGTCTGGGCCAGCCAGTAGGCTCGGCGCCCGACAGGATTTAGTTTGACGTTTCGTTGCTCCGCCGCATGATGGTACTTCAACAGGGAGTCCAGATCATGCGCCCGGTTGTCTGGCTGTTTGCCGTGCTTGCCTTTGCTCCGGCGGCCCGTGCCGCCGATAGTGTCGATCTTACGCTTGTGCTGGTCAGCGACGTTTCACGCAGTATCGATGATTCGGAATTCAAGCTTGAGAAGGACGGGTACGCCGCCGCATTCACCTCCAAGCAGGTGGTGGATGCGATTCATGGTGGCCCCATCGGCGCGATCGCCGTTGCGTATGTCGAATTCGCGTCGAGCTTCGAGGTACGCACAGTGATCGATTGGAACGTGATCCGGGACCAGGCCTCGGCGCAGGCATTCGCCGACAAACTGGAAGCGGCGCCACGGTCATTCTGGGGCCGGACCGCGATCAGTGCCGGCGTCGATCGTGCCGTGCAGTTGCTGGCGGAGAGCGGCTTCGACACGCCGAGGCACATGATCGACGTATGCGGCGACGGCACCAACAATGCTGGCCGCGACATCACCGATGCGCGTGACGATGCGGTGAAGGCCGGCATTACCATCAACGGGCTGGCGATCATCAACGATCATCCGGTGTCGTGGACCTATGCACATGTTCAGCCGCCGGGCGGACTGGCGAATTATTATCGAGACAATGTCACTGGCGGTCCTGCCAGCTTCGTGTTGGAAGTGCATGACTTCCATACGTTTGGCGAGGCGATGACGCGGAAGCTGGTCACCGAGATTTCGGACGCGGGCGGCTTGCATCATCTGGCGACCGCGCAGTGAATGACTTGCCGGCTGTCGGGGCGGCCGGCGTAGAGTAGCATCACCGGTCTTGGGGAGGGCGGGGAACCATCATGGGTGTGCTGATCGATGGCGTATGGCAGGAGCAGGAGCCGGCGCGCGCACCTGGCCGCTACGAACGGGCCGACACGGCTTTTCGCAACTGGGTGACACCGGATGGGCGTCCTGGTCCCACTGGGAGCGACGGGTTTTCCGCCGCGGCGGGACGCTATCATCTTTATGTGTCGCTCGCCTGTCCGTGGGCACATCGCACGCTGATCATGCGCGTGTTGAAGGGACTGGAGCAGATGATTCCGGTCTCGGTGACGCACTGGTTGATGGCGGAGCAGGGTTGGACGTTCTCGCCGGGCGAAGGGGTGATCCCCGATCCGTTGTTCAACAGCCGCTACATGCATGAGATATATACGCGCGCCGATGCGCACTATAGCGGGCGTGCCAGTGTGCCGGTGCTGTGGGATCAGCACACCCAGACGATCGTCAATAACGAATCGTCGGAGATCATTCGCATGCTTGGCAGCGCGTTCGATGCGGTGGGCGCGCGGCCGGGTGACTACTATCCGCGTGACAGGCGCGCCGAAATCGACGAACTGAACGCGCGTATATACGATACTGTCAACAATGGTGTCTACAAGGCGGGATTTGCCACGACCCAGTCTGCCTATGAGGAAGCCGTGGCGCCGATGTTCGAGACTTTGGACTTCCTGGAGGAGCGGCTGTCGCGATCGCGCTTCCTGTGTGACGACACGTTCACCGAAGCGGATATCAGGCTGTTCACCACGCTGGTGCGGTTCGATAGCGTTTACTACGGCCACTTCAAATGCAATGTGCGGCGTATCGTCGATTACAAGAATCTCTGGGCCTACACGCGCGATATCTATCAGATACCTGGTGTGGCGGCGACGGTGAATTTCACGCACATCAAGCGGCACTACTATCAGAGCCATAAGCGGGTCAATCCAACGGGGATTGTGCCCGTCGGACCAGCGATCGACTTTGACGTGCCCGCCGAACGCGGCAAGGATGTGAGCCGACTGCTCACCTTCTGATCGGGAATCATCACTTGGAAATCCGCAATCTGGGCACATCGGGCCTGCGCGTCTCTGCGATTGGTCTCGGCTGCAACAACTTTGGGGGACGCATCGACCTCGAAGCGACACGTAAGGTCATCCACAAGGCGCTCGACGTCGGCATTACGCTGTTTGATACAGCGGACGTGTATGGCGAACGCGGTGGGTCGGAGACCTGCATGGGCCAGGTGCTGGGCGACGATCGCAAGCGAATCGTGCTGGCCAGCAAGTTTGGCATTGCCATGGACGATGTGGATGTGAAAGTGGGTGCCTCACGCCGCTACATCATGAGCGCTGTCGAGGACAGCCTGCGCCGGCTGCGCACCGACTGGATCGATTTGTACCAGGTCCACATGCCCGATCCGCGGACGCCGATCGAGGAGACGCTACGTACGCTGGACGATCTGATCCGGCAGGGCAAGGTGCGCTACATCGGCTGCTCCAATTTCCCGGCGTGGCAGGTGACGGAGGCGCAGTGGACGGCGAAAGCGTGCGGGCTGAACGGATTCGTTTCGTGCCAGGACGAATATTCTCTGGTGTTCCGCAAGCCGGAGGCCGAGCTGATGCCGGCGATGCGCAAGCTTGGGCTGGGCCTGCTGCCGTTCTTTCCGCTGGCGAGCGGGCTGTTGACCGGCAAGTACCGGCGCAATGTTGCGCTGCCCGCGGGCACGCGGCTGGCGAATACACAGCGTCTGGCTGACCGTTACCTGACCGAACGGAATTGGCAGATCGCCGAGAAACTGGGCGATTTCGCGGAAAGCCATGGCCATACGATGCTGGAACTGGCATTCAGTTGGCTGCTGGCGCAACAGCCGGTTGCAAGTGTGATCGCTGGCGCAACCAAGCCGGAGCAGCTTGAGCAGAACGTCAAGGCGGGAAGCTGGCAGATGACGGCCGAGCAATTGGCTGAAATCAACGCCATCGCCAATTCTTAGCTGCTCGTTCTTCTGGCAGAACCTAATGCGGCGAGGCAAACTTTGCTGCTGATTCCGTGTCTGAAATGTTGCAATGTCCTGCCGTGACGGATTAGAAAAAAAGCGAATTCGCGTGGCCTGAGGAGGGCGTCGTGGCGGGCAATACGTATACCTGGTTTGGCGGTTCGGGCTCTGCCGACAACTCGTCCAACTGGACGCCGTCCGACGGCGGGCCCAATCCCGGCGATACCGCGATTGTGCTCTCCGGCACCGCTATTCTGCCGAATGATGCGCAACTGAACAGCAACACGCTTGAGGTTGCCAGCGCGACAATCAGCTTTACCGGTGATCAGACGCTCAATTTCAGCATGCCCACGATCGATCAGAACAGTCTGATCACGAATGTCGTCCCGGGTGTCAGCGGTGCCGAGACGACCGTGCTGGACAGCGGCGGCATCTTCATCAACCAGGGATCCATTCAGGCGGACGCCGCGGCCGGCAGCAGCTTCACGCTCAACGTGACGGCGAACGGGACCGTGCCGGGCTATTTCATCAATTACAACCCCATCGAAATCGATGCCGGGAACAGCATGACGATCGCTGTCGGCGCGTCGTCCGAGTTCTTCAATGCCGGCGAAATCGAGGTGAACGGCGGGTCGCTGCTCATCGAGGCCAGCCCATCGGCCATCGCCGGCGGCTATGCACCGATTGCTGGCGCCGTGGTGATCGATGGCGGCGGCACGGTCGAGACCAATGCAGCCTATGCGTCGAACGTCGGCGGCGCCCCACCGTACTATGCATTCGCGGACTCCACTGCGGGCAACACGCTGAAGATCGACAATTATGCCTCGTTCGGGGGTATCATCGTCGGCTTCGGTGTGGGGGACACGATCGACCTCGGCACGTCGATCGTTGGGGCCAGCCAAGTCGTTTTCACCAGCAGCGGCGGCATTCTCAACGTCGAGAATGCCGGAGGCACGATCCTCGCGTCCCTGTTGCTTGGGGGGAGCAATTTCAACGGCGGCAACGTCAGCGTCGGCACAGGCGGCGACGGCGATACGGTGCTTACCTCCACCGTGCAGAACCATGTTTACGACAATACTGGCGGCACGTGGCAGGACGGCGGCGCCTGGTCGAACGGCACGCCAGGCTCGCTTGATACGGCATTCATCGGTCTGAACGCGGCAAGCACGTTCACCCTGACGACGGGGACCACTGCGGTCCAGGTCGGTGCGCTGGACATTGTCGACAACGACGCGCTGCTCCAGATCACCAGCAACACGACGACCGGACCATCCGCCGGCAATATTTTTGGTGGCACGCTTGAAGTGACCGGCGGCAACACGTTGACCGCCACAGCACTTCGCACCTCCGGCGGCTCGATCGAAGTCGATCCGAATGCGGTGCTGGACCTGACCGGCCGTCTCGGCACCTCGGGCGTGGGTGCGGTGAACGGTACACTCACCGTTGCAAATGGCGGCACATCGGCCTTGCGCGTGTATGGCGGATCGCTGTTGGTCGATGGCGGGACGCTCGATGCCGGTCCTGGCCAGCCTGGGGGCAATGGCGGCGCCATCCAGATCGGCTACGACGGCAGCGGTACGCCCGGTTCAGTCACGGTGCAAAACAGCGGCACGAGCGCCGGTGTTGTCACTGACACGTATGCGATCGTGTCGTCCGATCCGACGTCGTTCGGCATCCTGACACTCAACGGCAACGTAACGTGGACTGACGAGATCGATCCGAACGATTCGACCAAGCGTGGCTACATCCAGGTCGGATACGACAATGAGGCCGGCAACAGTGGGACGATCACGCCGCCAGCATTCACCAATACCGCGACGCTACTGGTTGAGAACGGCGCGAGGCTGGTCGAGCAGAACGGCGCCACGATTGCCGCCACCAGCGACAGTTCGGGCAGCGCCACGATCGAGACCGGCGGCCTGTGGAATATCGCGGCTACCGGCAGCTTCACGACTGGCAACCTCAACGTGGGTTCGGCAGCAGACGGTTCGCTCTCGGTGCTCGGCTCCGGAGGGGCGGGGGGCACCGTCGAGGTAGGAACGGGCGGCTTGGGTCTCGGCATCTCGTTCGGTTCAAGCGGCACGATCATGGTCAGTGGGAGCGGCGCGCTCCTCGCGACGACGGGCGGCGTCAACGTCGGGACCGACGGAACTGGCCTGCTGGAAGCGCTCAACGGCGGCACCATTGAGCTGACCGGCACGAAGGGGATCAACGTTGGCAATTCCGCCGGTCCTGGCGGCACGCTGGTGGTCGGCGGCACCGATACAGTCAATGGCGCGTCCGCCCTGTTGAGCGTTGCGTCGACCGGCAAAGGTATATCGGTCGGTGGCGCCAGCAACGGCACGGTCGAAGTCACCAGTGGTGGCACGATCGCCATGGACGGCACCGGCGGTATTGGCGTCGGCACAATCGCCGGTGTCACTGGCCTCATTACAGTCATCGGCCCGAATGCATTGATAAGCACGGGTACTGCGTCCGGTGGAATGTCTGTCGGGCTATTGGGCAGTGGCACCGTCGATATCGAGAGCGCCGGCACCATCCAGTTGAACGGCACTGGTGGCATTGGGGTGGGAGTGTCATCGGGCGTTGCCACCGGACTGATCATCGTCAACGGGAACAACGCTCTGCTGAGCGAGGGAACGCTTGGCGGCGGCCTTGGCATTGGTGAGAGCGGTAGCGGGACGCTGGATGTAAGCGGCGGCGGCGGGGTCACCATTGCCGCCAAAGGAATGGCTATTGGCACCACCAAGAACGGGGTCGGCACGGTCACCGTGTCAGGGAGCGGTTCGACGATAACCACCCTGGGCACCAACGGCGGCATCTCCGTGGGTTCGCCTGGGACCGGTGTGCTGACAATCAACGGGGGAACCGTCAACGCGTCGAGTGGTGTGTTCGTCGCGGCGGGCGGATCCACCACAAGCAACGGCACCGTCACCGTCGAGGGCGGTGGCACGCTGAACGCGGCCGGTCAGTTCATCGTTGGTGATAACGGCACCGGGTCACTGATCATCGATGGTGGTGGCTCGGTCTCCAGTACCGGCACGTTCCACGGTTTCAATATCGGCAACGCCTTCTTTGCTGGGAGCAACGGCTTCGTTTCCATCACCGATGGCACGCTGAACGACAATACCAGCGGCGGCTCTGGCTCCTTTCAGGTCGGTGGGACCAACGATGCCAGCGGCACATTGCAAATCGGCGTCGGCGGCACGCTGATCACCACAGGTGCTTTCGCATCAATCGATTCAAACGATGGCGGCTCCGCGGTCGCGACGGTGAGTGGCGGCACCTGGACCACCGGCCAACTGAATGTCGGCGTCAGCGGCACGGGCTCGCTCGACGTCAATTCGAGCGGCATGGTGAACGGGGGCACCAGCTTCATCTCCCTTGGCCAGAATGCGGGCAGCGACGGCATCGTCACAGTCGAGAGTGGCGGCACGCTGACGACGTCGGGCGGCTTGACCGTGGGCAGCAGCGGCGCCGGCCTGCTGACAGTATCCAGCGGCGGTTTGGTGTCGAATACCGGCAGCAACAGCATCAGCATTGGCTTCAATGCCAACAGCAGCGGCACGATCGATGTCAACGGTGGTGCGCTGACGACCGTCAATGGCGGCATCGAGGTTGGTCAGTCCGGCACAGGGGCGCTGGACGTGAGCGGCGGTGGCGCGGTGACGATTGGTGCCAATGGTCTGGCTATTGGCTTCAACAACACCGGTGCCGGCACCGTTACTGTGTCAGGCAGCAATTCCTCGATCACTACCCTGGGTACCACCGGCGGCATCTCCGTGGGTTCGCCTGGGACCGGTGTGCTGACGATCAACGGGGGGACTGTCAGCGCATCGAATGGTGTGGCCATCGCGGCAGGTGGAACCACCACCAGCAACGGCACGGTCACCGTTGAAGGCGGCGGCAGGCTGAACGCGACAGGTCAGTTCAGCGTCGGCCAGAACGGCGTGGGGACGCTGATTGTCGACGGCGGTGGCTCGGTATCCAGCACCGGCACCTTCCATGGTTTTGGTATCGGCGGCTTCTCTGGCAGCAGCGGTTTCGTTTCCATCACCGATGGCACGGTGGTCGACAATGCCGGCACCCTCGGTGGAAGCTTCCAGGTCGGGCAGACCAACGACGCGAGTGGGACATTACAGATCGGCGTCGGCGGCACGCTGATCACGGCGGGCACCTTCGCGGATATCGACTCAAATGATGGCGGTTCGGCGGTCGCGACGGTGAGCGGCGGAACCTGGACCGCGAGTCAACTGGCAATTGGCGTCAGCGGAACAGGCTCGCTCGATGTGAACTCGAACGGTCTGGTCAACGCCGGCACCACCTTCATCACGCTCGGCCAGAATGCCGGCAGCGAAGGCATCGTCACGGTCGAAAGTGGCGGCACGCTGACGACGTCGGGCGGCTTGACCGTGGGCAGCAACGGCGCCGGCCTGCTGACGGTATCCGGCGGCGGTATGGTATCCAATACCGGCAACAACAGCATCAACCTTGGCTTCAATCCCAACGGCAGCGGCACGATCAATATCAATGGCGGCACGCTGACCGATACGGCCGGTGGCGGGTTCAGTGTTGGTGGTACCAATGCCAGCGGCGCGGTGACGGTCCAGGGCAGTGGTCTGCTGAAAACCGGCGGATCGTTCGCCTTCGCGGACATCAATGCAACTGGCTCCGGCACTGCTTCAGCCGTCGTCAGCGGCGGTACCTGGACGTCAGCAGGTTCAATCATCGTCGGCGACACCGGCGCGGGCGCGCTGGACATCAACTCGAATGGCGTGGTCAACGCCGGGTCTCGTTCGATCCTGATCGGCAACCAATCGGGTGGTGCCGGCACGCTTTCGCTGGAAAGCGGCGGCATGCTTCAGGCCGGCTTCGTCGATCTCGGCAACGCCAGCGGTGCGGTCGGCTCGCTCGTCGTTGCGGGTGGCACCGCGACGCTTGCGTCCCTGCAGGAGAATGGCGCCAGCACCATCACGGTCAGTAGTGGTTCGCTGTCGGTGAGCGGCAGTGCCGTGATCGGGC
>Ga0206804_10211_pt1 | contig 15287 bp, 12 predicted proteins | sample Alteio_BWOrgCont_62_FD_152888 | JGI IMG/M metagenome (GOLD analysis project Ga0206804, IMG submission 152888) | Enriched cells from forest soil in Barre Woods Harvard Forest LTER site, Petersham, Massachusetts, United States -... | ecosystem: Environmental > Terrestrial > Soil > Temperate forest >... | reverse complement strand
AAGATTGGTATTTCCGGTCAGGGGCGTGTGCGTGGCCAAAAAAAGATAAGAGCAATGAACCAGTTTTTTCCCTTCCGAATCGGATAAGGTTTTGTTTTTAATTTCTCCCACTTCCGTATTTTCAAAAACATGGCTGCCGCGGCCGGGAATTGTCCGCAACAGGGCGGTCACATATTTGAGCGGATTAAATTTTGCCTGATGCAGAAATTTTACACCCGGCCGGTTCACCAGCGGCACGGAATCTAAAAATTCTGCCGGGAAACCGAGTTCATTGGCGAGTTTGGCGTCGGCGGCCAGAGCTTTACGTTCTTTCGCCGTATCACCGTTCAGCGGCGCGTGGTAATAACCCGGCACCCACGCAAAATCACATTTAATATTTTCGTCATGGATATTTTTTACGATCTGATCGATCGCGGCGCGACCACCATCCCAGGCGGCCGTCGCCGCTTCTCTGCCGAATTTGGCGGCTAGCCGCGAAATGCGCTGATCGGTGACGCAGGTCAGATGCGCGGTGGTATTGGCCGTATCAAATCCGCCCACGCGTCCGCGTTCGAGCAGCGCCACTTTGTAGCCGGCTTTTTTAAAAAGGTAAGCGGCTGTGACCCCGGTGATGCCCGCGCCGATGATCGCTACGTCCACATGACAAGGTTTCTCGAGCTTTTTAAACCGGGGTAATGACTCTGAATTGCTCCAATAAGAAATAGTATTCATGATTAAAGAATGTGATCTGGCATCTAACCTTCTAGCAAACACTGAGCCGGAATTTTGATGAACGAATTGCAATTTTAGATAGCTCACGTCTTGCAATCCGCAATTGAAGTCGAAAACGACGCGCACATTGCAATTTTTAAAATTTAAAAAATGAATCTAACTTCGGATCATCCTTTTTGGAGCGTACGGAATGGTCTGGTGGGCGATTATCCCTCGCTGACTTGTGATTTGATTTGCGATGTCGTCATTGTCGGCGGCGGCATCACCGGTGCCCTCGCGGCCTTTCATCTCGCCGACGCCGGAGTATCAACCGTGCTAGTGGATAAGCGGGACATCGGAACCGGCAGCACCAGCGGCAGTACGGGTTTGCTACAATACGAAGTGGATGTCCCGCTGCGAAAATTGGCGCAACAGCTTGGCCCGGCCAAAGCGAACCGCAGTTATCAGTTATGTCTTGAAGCGGTTAACAAACTAGAGTCGCTGGTAAAAAAACTTCGCATCCGCTGTGAATTTGAAAAGAAGCCGAGCCTTTTTGTAGTTCGGGCGAAAAACGAGATTCCGGAATTGCGGGAAGAGTTTCATTTGCGGAAAAAGCTCGGGATCAAATTGGATTTTTGGGAGGAAGCGGAAATTAAAAAGCACTTTCCATTTTCCCGGCCGGCGGCGCTTTTTTCCCGTGACGGCGGCCAGGTGGATCCGCATCGCCTGACTTTTGGTCTGCTCAAGAATGCTTGTGATCGCGGACTCAAAAATTTTGACCGGACTGAGATCGTCCGGTTTGTGTCCAACCGCCGCGGCATCGAATTGATCACCGATAAAGGTTTCAAAATCAAAGCGCGTCGCGTCATCATCGCTGCCGGCTTTGAATCAAAAAAATATTTGGATAGCGAAGCGGGAACTTTAAAAAGCACTTACGCGCTGATCAGCGAGCCGGTTTCCGATCTGCGCGATTGGCATCGACGCAGTCTCATCTGGGAAAGCGGTTCGCCTTATCTTTATTTGCGCACCACGGCGGAAAACCGGATCATTGTCGGCGGGGAAGACGAGCCTTTTGTCAATGCGACCCGACGCGACGCGATGATTCCGGAGAAAACCCGTATCTTGCTACGAAAATTTGCCCGCTTATTTCCTGAGATAAAACTGGAGACGGCTTATGCGTGGGCGGGAACATTTGGCGGAACCAAAGACGGACTTGCCTACATCGGTAAACATCGAAGTTTGTCTCATGCCTATTTTGCGCTGGGCTACGGCGGCAATGGAATCACTTATAGTTTGATCGCTGCGGAAATCATTCGCGACGACTTTCTCAGCCGGAAAAATCCCGATGCGGCTATTTTTGCTTTTGGCCGGTAAGGTTAGCTGCCTTGTTATTGGCTGAATAAATTTTTATAAATTCTTTCAGTCACACCGTTGTTGTAATGCACTCTGCAAGTTACATCCCGCCATTTGCATGATTTAACTGACTTTAAATTTCTTCAGTCAGCAATTCACCTTAAATTTTTTTGGCAGGGTTCCAGCTAAAAAGTTCCGGAGGTAACATTTAGTAAACCTTGCAGAATATGGCAGAACATCTTTATTTAAATGATTTGGCGATCAATTTATCGAAGGCCATTATCGATGGTTTAAGGGCTTTAGGCGGAGCGCAAATTGAGTATCCCATCTACGGAAAACTCACGCCGCTGGATTTAGCCGGCGCTTTTTGTCTTCTTTTCCTCACCTTTATTTTTAACGGTTTCGTAAAGATTTTTCTGTCCCGCAAGATAAAACAAGCCCGCCAGGATTCTAAAGAAGTGAAACATCATTTTCTGCGCATAGCCGACCAGCCGCTGTATCTTTTTATCTGGTTGATCGCTCTCTATCTGGCTTTTATTCCGATCTTATTGAAGTTACCGGAAGATTGGAAACCGGTAACGCGTCTGGTCAGTAACCTGCTTGATCTCGGATTATTTCTGGCGTTGATCTGGCTTTTTATGCGGATGACGCGCATTCTGGAAAAGCGCTTAAGCCTTTGGGCCAGCAGAACCACCAGCAAACTTGATGACCTGTTAGTTCCTCTCGCTGGCAAATGCCTGCGCATCGTGCTACCGATCCTGGGGATCATCTTCGCACTGCCGGTTTTAAAGTTGCCGCCGGAATATTCGGACGTGATTGAAAAAGGAACCGGGATAATGATCATCGGCATGATCGCCTGGGTCTTGATGGCCGCCATCAACGTGGCTCAGAATGTTCTACTGCTGGAACATGATATCAGCGTGGCAGATAATTTACGGGCGCGTAAAATCCATACGCAGGTCAAGCTCGTGGTCAAAACGTTGCACGTGGCCGTTTGTTTTTTTACGATCGCTTCGATCCTGATGCTATTTCAACAAGTGCGCCACGTCGGTGCCAGTCTACTGGCCTCGGCGGGTATCGCCGGAATCATTGCCGGGATAGCGGCGCAACAAACGCTTGCCAATCTGTTCGCCGGTTTTCAGATTGCCTTTGCCCAGCCCTTGCGCCAGGGCGATGTCGTCGTGGTCGAAGGCGCGTGGGGAACGATCGAAGAAATCACTTTAACATTTGTGGTCGTGCATGTCTGGGACGACACGCGGTTGGTTTTGCCGCTGAGTTATTTTATCACCAAGCCCTTTCAGAACTGGACGCGCGTTTCATCTCAAATTCTCGGCTCGGTTTTCGTCTGGGTGGATTATACGTTTCCGGTGGAAGCGGGGCGGCAGGCATTGAAACAGATCGTTGAGACCAATCCGCTGTGGGACAAACGTTTTTGGAATCTGCAGGTCAGCGATGCCTCGGAAAAAACCATGCAATTGCGGGTGTTGGCGACTTCGGCAGACTCCTCGAAATCCTGGGATTTGAGATGTAAAATCCGGGAGGATTTTATTGCCTTCATTCAACAACATCATCCTCAAAGCCTTCCACGCTTACGCGCTAAACTGGATTCTCCGCCGGATAAAATAGCGGCTGATGACCAAAAAAATTAAAACTTCAGTCACGCGAAGCCTGACGAGAATGACATTTTATTCACGACTGGATTTAATATGTCACGTTCCTGAAATTTTTTTTGACAGGAAAAGGAATTGAGATTCAATAAATTCTGGTCGTCATTCTAAGTGATGAGGTTGCCAAATTTTAATCCACTGACGTTCTTCTAGAATCCAGGATGGTTTTGAAGTCTCACTGGAAAAAATCGATATGAGGCAAAAAGTAATTAAAATTTAATTTCGCATTAGAAATGCAATGCTCCGCCCGTCTTTCATGCAAAATGCCTTCCGATTACAGAGATCGTTAAAATAGGTATGAAACTTACATTCTGTAGAGATTAATTGTCTTTCAATGACCCTTGTGCGGTTTCAACCATATTTGAAATGCATGGCATTTGTATTGCTCAATAAAAGTGGTAACCACAATTTATCATGCTCAAAAAAGACAATACCTCCCAGGTGACACGCGATCAAATGATAACGCTACTCAATGAAGATTTAGCGAGGGAATATCAGGCGGTCATTGCGTATACCGTTTATAGTCAGGTACTGAAGGGTGCGCAATACACTGACATCGCCCGGGAATTGGAGAAACATGCCGGCGAAGAATTGGAGCACGCCATTAAGATCGCCAAGCAAGTGGATTATTTTGGCGGAATGCCGGTAGCAACACCTAAGCCGGTAAAACTTTCAGAAGACCCCGTCGTCATGCTCCGCGCTGATTTGGACAATGAACGTGAAACGATCGCCCAATACCGTCAGCGGATTCAGCAGGCAGAATCTCTGGGTGAATACGCGCTAAGCGAAACGTTGCGTGCGATCATCGTGCAGGAGCAGGATCATGAAATGGACTTGTGCGATGCTCTGGGTATTGATGTACCCGCGCCGAAAAAGATATGAGTTAGTAGAATGAAAAAATCTCTTCTATTAAAGATAATCACAGTCAAAACAACGCTCTGAACCCCATATTATAAATATGAACCTGATCCTAATCATTCTTCTTCTACTCCTTCTGTTCGGTGGCGGCGGATTTTATTTCGGTGGGCCGGCAATCGGTGGCGGTGGGCTTGGGCTGATTCTGCTCATCGTGCTCATCGTTTATCTGGCCGGCGGTTTTCGCGGCCGGAATTAATTTCGCCGGGCAGTTTTTGACGCCGGTGCGGGAAAATCTTATCTCTACGCCTCCGGCCTTGAACCGGTGGGGATAATATCTTGACGCTGGATGTACCGTATTCCGCTTTAAAATAGTTCTCATGATATACCATTGCGCCTCGTTGCCGGTCTATACTTGTAAGTGTGTGGTGCATTGCTGAAATTGATTGAGACATGCCGTCGAAGTTTAAAGTTGAACTTGCTGAGATAAATTGGACTGAATTTAACTTGAAGCTGGCTTCACGCCGGATTCCGGGGATTTTCATTCTTTTGGTGGCCGCGATGGTTTCCCACCAGATCGCCGGAGGAGTTTTAGGCGCAGGAACAGCGCTGTCAGTCGGTTTCGCGGCCAGCCGTCAATTATGCGGCTCCAGATTACTCGCCATGGTCGTTACTGCATCATTAATGGCTGCTTGCGCATTCCTCGGGACTTTAGCGGGTAATTGTTATGAGCTCGCGTTGGCGTCCGCCGCTGCAGGAGGATTCATGTGCGGTTTATTTTCACTGGCCAGCGAGGACGCCGGATGGGTTGCAATGCAAGGAGTTATCGCCTTTATTATCGGCAGCTCGTTTGCGGGTTTTTGGTCGCACGCCCTGGAGCGTGCCGGCTGCATTTTGATAGGCGGCCTCACGCAATCATTTTGTATCCTGATCATCTGGCGTTTAGAGAATATTTCCAGGTTCGGCGAAGAAGCTGGTTTGGTGGCGGGGAAAACCGGCTCAAATTCTAAAAACTGGTTCAACATTTTCAATGAGGCCATCAAGTCAAAAGTTGGTGTAAGATTCGGTCTGAGAGTCGCGATCACGCTGGCTTTGGCCGTTGAAATTGCTCATTTAATGAATTTACAAAGTGATTATTGGCTGCCGATGACAACCTTAATTGTGCTCAAGCCGGATTTTACACGCACCTATACCGGAGGGGTTCAAAGAGTAGCCGGAACACTCACCGGCGTGGTTTTAGCTTCCCTCATGGCCATTATTTTTCGGCCATCCAATGATAGCCTAATTGCTTTGGTGACGGTGTCAGCCTGGGGGACTTTTTTATTTCAAAAAGTAAATCCGGTTTTGTTTTCGGCGGCTTTGACTTTTTGTGTCGTCTTATTAATTGCCATGACTGGATTGCCGGAATCCGCTGTGACCTGGCATCGGCTCACCTATACATTTTTGGGCTGCGTCCTGGCTTTGATCTCCCACTTTATTGGTTTTTTTATCATTCACCGGTCCGCACCATCGGTTGCAAAAAGTTTTAAAAAATGATTCTGCGATTAAACGAATTATATTATTTCACATCAATGCGTGGGCAAAGTCACGGGTGCCGTGCTTGTCCGGAAAAAGCACCGAGATGTCATTATTCGAAAAATTAGCTGACTTGAGCTGATCTACGATGCTGATGGTTTGCGCTTCAGTTTTTGTGATGCAGAATACTGATGTTTTAGGCATGATTATTAAGTGTTTGGAAAATTTCTTAATTTTTATATAGCCATTAAAATGCCAAAGTTGCCAATACCTTCCGGCAAAAATGGAATTAGCCGCAAATTAAAAGGAAGTACTCTTTATTAAGCTTTAAGCCAATTAATCTCAGACACGACTCCTGGTTTAATCGGCATTTTGCCGGTGGAAATCAGGTTTGAATCATTCTTTTGCACGAATTTAAAATATGATGACTAGGCATCTCAAGAATCATCAATTAAAGGTCAAGAAACATTTAAAAAGACATTCGTTTCAAAATGCGTCATTTACGAAAACATTTCCAGTAAACCGCAAGAGACCTTCAACGACAATTTATTGATTACCCGACTTTTATTTGAACTATAGGATTCTTAAGACTCAATTCCAGCCTCCGCCCAACGCTTTGTAAAGAGCGACTAAATCGGTTGAAATGGCCGTGGTGGATTGAGTTAGTTCATCCTGGGCGGAAAAAGTGTTCTCTTCGGCAACGAGTACTTCCACAAACGTCACCAGGCCGTGATCATATTGCTGACGGACGAGCAATAGCGCCTGTTGGTTTTGCGTGAAGGCCTCGACGAGTTTCGTGTGCCGCTCCTGTTCGGTGGCGTAAGCTATCAAAGCGTCTTCGACTTCCTGCATGGCTTTTAAAATCTGGCTGCGATATTGCAAATCAGCCTCCGCCTTATTCGCTTTTTGTAAGCCGATATTGGCCAGAACGCGGCCGGCGTCAAATATCCGCCATGTCACAGTCGGGCTCAGCAAAAAATACCGGCTTTCCCAATCAAATAGATTTTGCGCCGAAGACGAATCCAAACCGGTCGTGGCGACCAGCGCAAATTTTGGAAATAAATCCGCCGTCGCGTTGCCGATCCGCGCATTGGCAGCGGCCATCTGGCGTTCAGCTTCACGGATGTCCGGCCGGCGTTCGATCAATTGCGACGGCAGACCGATAGGAACTTCCGGCGGCGTTGCGGGTACCGGCCGGACCGTTTCCAATTCAGCGCTTAAGGCATCCGGTTCCTGCGCCAGCAAAATTGAGAGCGCATGGATCTGGCGGCGAACGTCGGCTTGCAAAGGCGGCAGGACGGATGCTGTGGTTGCCGTTTGCGCCGTCGCGCGCCGGACATCGAGATCGGTGGCGAGGCCGGCTTTTTGTTTGGAACGCGTCAATTCGAAGATCTGGTTTTGCGCCGCCAGATTGGTTTCGGCGATCTGCAAACGCTGTTGCGTGCCGCGCAGTTCCAGATAATCGCGCGCCACTTCGGCCAATAGTGTCAGCACCAGATTGCGCCGGGTTTCGACGGCGACCTGAACTTCCGCTTCAGCCGCTTCTACGCTGCGCCGTTTGCCACCGAAAATATCGATCTCCCAGCTCGCGTCGAAACCGGCCTGATACAATTGCGTCGTCTCGCCCGGCAAGCCGCCTTCGCCGATGGGATTGAGCTGGTCGTTGAACGCGTTATCGGCACTGGAACTTTGAGACGAAGAACCGCCACTGGAACCATTTTGTGGCTCGGCTTTGGGACTAACATGTGGCGAACCGGAACTTCCGCCGCTGCTGCTTCCGCTGCCACTGCCGCCGCTGCCACTGCCGCCGAGCGACAACTTGACATTTTTGCTGCCGCGCGACACGGCGTAACCGGCATCCGCGTCCGCTTCGGGAAACAGATCGGCGGCGGCGTAATTGCGTTGATACCGCGATTGCCGCAGACGCGCGGACGCAACCTGCAGATCATAATTGGTGCGCAGCGCCTCGGTGACGAGTTTATCCAACTCCGGATCGTGAAACGTTTTCCACCAATCGGTCGCCGGTGGATTGGTGTTCACGGAAGCATTCATTTCGCCAAAATTATTTTTCACCGCCGCTTTCGGGCGTTCATAATCCGGCCCGACCGCGCAACCGGCTAAAATCAAGCCGCTGGCACAAAGCAATATGGAAAGGTAAAAGCGCATCTTCAGTGGGCTTTGGCTTCGCCCAGTTTAATTTTTTTCAGGAACAACGTCAGCACTGCGGCCGCCAGACTTCCGAACATCAGGACGGCAAAAATATCCAGATACGCCAGCATCGCGGCCTGCGTTTGCATGGTTTTGGCGATGACGGCCAGGGCGCGGCGCATGGCGGTGACGGAATCAAAGCCATAACTTTCAAAGCGCGAAACCAGTTGGTGCAATTGACTTTGAAATTGCAGCGCGGTCGGAGTGAGATGCGAAACGAGCCGGTCCTGATGCACCTGACTTCGTCGTGCGAGCAGCGTCGTCGCGACAGAAATGCCGACGCTGCCGCCGAGATTGCGCATAAGATTGATGAGCGCGGAAGCATTGTTAGATTTTTCCGGCGGCACATCGGCGTAAGCCAGCGTCTGGATCGGCACGAATAAAAACGCAAAACCGGCGGCCTGAAACACGCGTGCCAGCGTTACCGTCTTGAAGGAAACGGCGGTGTCAAAATTGGCGAGATTGTTCAGCGCGGCGGCGAGCAGCAGAAAGCCGACGGCGATCAGATATTTCGGCTGGATTCTTTTCACGAGAAAACCGGCGAGCGGCATCAGCGCCATCAGAAAAAATCCACCGCCCATCAACGTCAAGCCGGCGTGCGTGGCGTCGTAAGGCAGAATCTGCTGGACGAATTGCGGCAGAATTTGCGTGGTGGATTGCAGCACGAACAGCGTCGCGAACATCATGACGTTCGTGAACAGAAAACTGCGATTGCGCATGAGCGGCAGATCTACGATGGGATTTTTCGAAATGAATAATTCCCAAATGATTGCGCCTAAAATTCCAACCACGCTCAGGATCGCAAATGTGGTGATGAACGCGCTGCCGAACCAGTCGTCTTCCTGACCTTTGTCCAAAACGATTTGCAGGCAACCGAGACCCAGCGCGACGAACGCGAAGCCGACGTAATCCACTTTGATGCCGCCGCGCGTGGCTTTGTCGTGTTCCTTCTTCGCATTCGCGGAATCACGCACGAGTAGTTGTGTCATGCAGAGTGAGAGAATGCCGATCGGCACGTTGATGAAAAATATCCAGCGCCACGAAAATTGATCCGTGATCCAGCCACCCAAAGCCGGACCGATCGCGGGCGCAACGACGACCGCCACGCCGTAAACCGCAAAGGCCATCCCGCGTTGCTGCGGCTTAAAAGTATCGGTCAGGATCGCCTGTTCCGACGGCGCGAGTCCGCCGCCGCCGATGCCCTGTAAAATGCGGCACGCGAGCAGAATTCCCAGTGACGGCGCGATGCCGCACAAAAAGGAACTGATCGTGAAGAGCGCGACGCAACTCATATAAAATCGTTTCCGGCCGATCACCGACGCCAGCCAGCCGCTGATCGGCACCACGATGGCGTTGCTCACGAGATAACTCGTCAGCACCCACGTGGATTCGCTTTGATCCGCACCGACGCTGCCCGCGATGTGCCGCAACGCCACGTTCGCGATAGACGTGTCCATGACCTCCATGAACGTCGCCATGGAAACCGTCACCGCGACGAGCCACGGATTCGTCGTGCGGGCGCCATTGGCATTTTTGTCGGCCATAATTCAACGCACCGTGACGCGTGGCTCCACGGATAATCCTGGCGATAACAGCGGCGCGTCGTTCGTATTGGCATCGTGATCGAAAATTATTTTCACCGGCACGCGTTGCACGATCTTAACGTAATTGCCGGTTGCGTTTTCCGCCGGCAAAACACTGAAGCGCGAACCCGAACCGGCCTGAATAGAATCCACATGCCCGCGCCATTTGATGCCCGGAAACGCGTCCACCTGAATGGTGACCGCCTGACCAGGGCGCATGTGCGTCAATTGAGTTTCCTTGAAATTCGCCGTCACCCAGACATTCGGATCGACGAGCATGAACAACGCGCCGCCGGTGACGACGTAATTTCCGGCTTCCACCGTGCGTTCCGTCACGCGCCCGTCCGTCGGCGCAAAAATTTTGCAGTAGGACAGATTCACTTCGGCGCGTTTTTTATTGGCTTCGGAAGTCTGCAATTCACCGTTGGCGGCTTTTACATTTGCCTCGGAAGTTTTGACGCTGGCATCGGCAGCAATTTTTTTGGCCTTCGCTTCATCCAGTTGCGCCTGCGCATTTTTTTGAGTCGTGGTGGCGTTGTCCAATTGCTGCCGCGAACGCGCGCGTTCGTCCACGTCTTGATAGCGATGCAGATCGCGGGTGGCATTGTCGAACGACGTCTGCGCGGCGGCGACCGCGGCGACCGCTTGCGTGACGGAAGCTTGCGACGAACCGATCTCCGCCTGCGCCTGTTCCAAACGGCCTTGCGCGGAAGCGATTTGCGCCTCAGCCTGGATCAACGCGACCTGATAATCCGTTGGATCCAATTCCACCAGCAGATCGCCGCGATGCACGAATTGATTGTCATCGACATGCAGCACGAGCACCTGCGCGGAAATTTGCGGGCTGATCTGGACGACGTGGCCGTCAATGTAAGCGTCGTCCGTCGAAACAAATTGCCGGAGAATGAGCCAGAGAATGATGATGCCGACGATCAATAAAACCAAAACAATCGAAGCGATGATGATGAACGCGGGCTTTTTCCAGAGCGGCGGCTTTTTGTCTTTCTGATCCTTATCGTTTTTCTTGTCCTCTTTTTTATCGCCGTCTTTCTTGCCGTCCTTTTTATCACCATCTTTTTTGTCGTCGCCGTCGCCACTTTCTTTGCCGCCGTCCTTGTCGCTTTTGATGGAAACCGTGACAGCCACGCCGGCGGTTTTATACGTCAACGATTTCGGTTTGTCGTCACCATTTTCCTCCGGTTTTGCTTCAGGTTTTTTGGCGGTGGATTCAGCGTCGTCCTTGTCATCAGGTTGTTCGCCTGCGTCATTCATAGTTGAAAATTTTGACCGGTGATCAACTTATTTGATTTCGTTGATCTTGCCGGCGAGCGTGAAATCGTCTTTGGTCAAACCGCCGGCTTTATGCGACCAGATCTGCAGCCGCACTTCGCCGTAGGTGAGAAAAATATCCGGATGATGATTCTGTTGTTCAGCAATTTCGCCGATGCGGTTGGTGAACGTCAGCGCGGTTTTAAAATCGGGAAACTTGAACGTTTTTTCCAGTCGCTTTTCGTCCGCGACTTTCCAGCCGCCGGTGAGATGACTGTGGATTTCCTGCAGCGACTTGCCGGTGAAACGCGTGTTTTCCGAGTCGCCGGACTTTTCGGTTTTCCGGGTGTGTTCTGATTTCATAGGTGTGGTGATTGTTTTAAAAAATTTACTGCCGCTTAAAAAACTGAACTTGACGCTCATGCCGTTTCGCCGCTTCCAGATTGGAAAAAGTTCCGAGATTGCGCCGCGCGCCCGTGTCGGGATTGCGTTTGCGGGAATACAATCGGAATTCGCCGGATTGAGTTTCCTGATCATAAATTAAAATGAGTGGCGGCTTCGCCTCGCTTTGCGGTTAATGCGAAAGCGGCCGAACGCTTGCGCACGGGATTTCACTTTGCACGAACCATGCCATTGATTTCTTCGCCTTTCGCCGGATTCTGCAATTGCACTTTGCAATTTTTATTTTCCGGAACGTGCAAATTTTAAGCTGTGATGATTTCGCTTAATGCCAACCGCGCGTCAAATAATCGCTTGCGACCAGGGTGAACAGAATCAGCAGCCAGAAAAAACCGGCGGCGGCAAACATCCAGATCACACGCGCGCTGTAACGGACTTCCATAAAAATCAGGATGATCAGAATCATCTGCACCACTGCCAATGTGAGCATGAACGGCGTGTTGACGAATCCGAGATTCAGATAAGCGCTGCCGAGAATCACGAAGTGCATCACGACGAGCACGAGCCAGATGATCGTGAACAATTTTCGTGTTGGATGCAGCGGTTTCATGCGTGACGTTGAACGAGGTAAAGCAGCGGATATAAAAACAGCCAGACGATGTCCACGAAATGCCAGTAAAGTCCGGTCAATTCAACCGGCGTGTGGTAAGTGCTGGAAAATTGACCGCGCCGCGCGCGCAGCCACATCACGAATAAAAGTCCCAAACCAATACAGATATGCAGGCCGTGCAAACCGGTCATCGTCCAATATAACCAGAAAAAAATCTGCGCCGCCGGCGGTAGCTGCGGATTGAAATGCGCGCCGGGAACCAGTTGATCCACGATGTCCTTGTGATATTCAAACCCTTTGACGACGAGAAAAGCGAAGCCGAAAAAAATCGTCAGCAACAGAAAAAAGGGAATCGCACGTCGCCGGTTTTCTTTTGCCGCGTGAACGGCCAGCGCCATCGTGAAACTGCTCGTCAAAAGAATGATGGAATTGAGTGTGCCGAAAAAAAGATCGGTGTGCCGGCTGCCCGCGACGAACGCGTCAAAATAAAAATGCCGGTAAACGGTGTAAGCTAGAAATAATCCGCCGAAGAATAAAATTTCCGTGGCGATGAACGTCCACATTCCCAGATGCGCGGCTTCAGCCTGCTGCTGCGCATCTTCAAATTGTTCCGCGACAATGGGATTTTCTTCAGGCATTTTCGTGTTCGCCGACTTCGTTGAGCGGCGGATAATTGTATGCGTCTTCAGTCACGATGGGCGTGACCGCAAAATTATGTTCGGGCGGCGGCGAGGCCGTCGTCCATTCCAGACCGGTCGCGCGCCACGGATTCGCGCCCGCTTTCCGGCCATAAAATAACGACCAGACGAAATAGATCACCGGCAACAGATAAGCGATCGCCAGAATCGAAGCGCCCGCCGTTGAAAGCACGTTGTAGATCTGAAATTCCGGCGCGTAATCGTGGACGCGTCGCGGCATGCCGAGATAGCCAAGCACGAATTGCGGAAAAAACGTCAGGTTGAAACCGATGAACAAAATGATCGCGGCAAGTTGCGCAGGTTTTTCGGGATACATCCGGCCGGTGATTTTCGGCCACCAATAATGCAAACCGCCCATGAACGCCGTGACCATGCCACCGACCATGATGTAATGAAAATGCGCGACGACAAAATACGTGCCGTGCACGTGGACGTCCACGCTCAACGCGGCGAGAAATAATCCCGTCAAACCGCCGACGACAAACAGGCCGAGAAAGCCGAGCGCATAGAGCATCGGTGCTTCTAGGGAAATTGAGCCGCGATAAAGCGTCGCGGTCCAGTTGAAAACTTTGATTGCGGAAGGAATTGCCACCAGAAAACTGAGAAACGAAAAAACGATGCCGGCATAAATCGATTGGCTGCTGACGAACATGTGATGTCCCCAGACGACGAAACCGACGATGGCGATCGCCACACTGGAAAACGCGACGAAATGGTAACCGAAGATTTTTTTGCGCGAAAAACAGGTGATGAGTTCGCTGACGACGCCCATGCCCGGCAGGATCATGATGTAAACCGCCGGATGCGAATAGAACCAGAATAGGTGTTGAAACAAAATGGGATCGCCGCCGAGTTTGGGATTGAAAATGCCGACGCCCCAGATGCGTTCGACCGCCATCAATGCCAGCGTGATCGCCAGCACCGGCGTGGCCAGCACCAGAATGATGCTGGTCGAAAACATCGACCATAAAAAAATCGGCATGCGAAACCACGTCAGCCCGGGTGCGCGCATTTTCTGAATGGTGACAATGAAGTTCAATCCGGTGAGGATCGAGCCGAAGCCGGCGATGAAAATGCCGCCCGCCATTTCGATGACGTGCGTGTTTGAGTAAGCCGTGCTGTAAGGCGTGTAAAACGTCCAGCCCGTGTCCACGCCGCCGATGATGATCGCGTGCATCACGAAAGCGCCGCCGATGATGAACAGATACCAGCTCAACAGATTCAATTTGGGAAACGCCACGTCGCGCGCGCCGATCATCAACGGAATGATAAAATTTCCGAGCACGCTGGGAATGGAAGGAATCAAAAAAAACCAGACCATCAACACGCCGTGCATCGTGAACAGTTTGTTGTAAGTCGCCGACATCACGAGGTCGCCCTGCGGCGTGAGCAATTCGAGCCGCATCATCGCGGCGGCCACGGCAGCGACTAAAAAGAAGCACAGAATCGTCAGCAGATACAGAATGCCGATGCGTTTGTGATCGGTTGTCAGCAGCCACGATTTGACCGTATCACCCGCATTCAAATAATTTGGTTCCGGTGCGTTCATGGATTTTTGGACGGTGTTTCGCGACCGATACTTTTGATGTAAGCGAGAAGCTGCAACAATTCCTCTTCGCTGACGCGACCCTGATACGTCGGCATGATCGGCTGATAACCGGCGACAACTTGCGACGCCGGCAACAGAATGGAATCGCGCAGATATTTATCATCCGCGCGGACAAACGTGCCATCGCTCAGTGGCACCAATTTTTCGTAAAGCCCTTCGAGCGGCGGTGCGTGCACCGCCGCATTGCTCACGTGACAGCCGCTGCAGCCGAGCTGACGGAATAGATTTTCGCCGGATTGCGCCAGTGAACTGCGTGGACTGCCTTGCGCGAGCCACGTTTCATATTCCGCCGGCGTCATCACAAAAACCGTGCCGGTCATTTTGGAATGATCGGCGCCGCAATATTCCGAGCAATAAAAACGATACGCGCCGGTGCGCGTCGGCTGAAACCATTCCGTCGTGAAACGTCCGGGCACGACATCCTGTTTGATCCGGAACGCCGGCACGTAAAAACTGTGGATCACGTCTTCGGACGCCAGCGTGAGTTTGACGGCGCGGTTCACCGGCAGATGCAATTCATTGATCTCGCGGTTGCCGGATTGATGTTCGATTTTCCACATCCACTGTTTGCCGACGACGTTGATCTCCAGCGCGCCGGCGGGCGCGACTTCCTCGTTGAAAAAACCGCGCGCCGCCCACGCAAAAATGCCGGTGGCCAGAAAGATCGGAATCACCGTCCACGCGATCTCAATCTTCATTTCCGGCAGATCGGGAAACGCGCGGTTGGCTTTCTTGCCGCGCCGGTATTTGAACAGGAAAAAAAGAATCGGCAAAAAAATCCGCACTTGCGAAACGCGCTGATCATCATCGCGAGCGTCGCGTTCATGGTGG
>Ga0206804_10232_pt1 | contig 15380 bp, 13 predicted proteins | sample Alteio_BWOrgCont_62_FD_152888 | JGI IMG/M metagenome (GOLD analysis project Ga0206804, IMG submission 152888) | Enriched cells from forest soil in Barre Woods Harvard Forest LTER site, Petersham, Massachusetts, United States -... | ecosystem: Environmental > Terrestrial > Soil > Temperate forest >... | reverse complement strand
GGCCTGTACTGATTCCGCGGGCGGGCGATCCGGTGACGACACTGCATACGGGCACCAAGCTGGTGATCCTGGACGTGCAGGTAACGGATGCTTACCACAACGTAGTGCATGGGCTGAAGGCGGGCGACTTTACGGTGCTGGAGAACAATAAAGAGCAGAAGCTCAAGAGCCTTGAGGAGCATACGGCGCCGACGGCGGCCGAGATGGCGAAGATTCCGCCGATGCCGAAGCTGCCGGCGGGAGTATTTACCAACTTCAATCCGGCCCCATCGGTAGTGGCGAACGGACCGGTGAGCATCCTGCTGATCGACCGGATTAACACGCCAATGCAGAGCCAGACAAACCTGCATAATGCGCTGGTTACCTACCTGAGGAAGCAGAAGCCGGGGCAGAGAATCGCGATCTTTACACTGACGCACCAGCTTGCGATGCTGCAGGGGTTCAGCGACGACCCGGACAAACTGCTGAAAGTGGCGGACGGTTCGCTGGCGAAGGGGTCTCCGCTGCTGGATGATGCGGTGCAGGACGAGATGCAGAAGCCCGATACGTTCATCAGCGCCAGCATGCAGCGAGACCGCGCACTGCGCACGCTGGAGGCGCTGAATGAGCTGTCGCGTTATCTCGTGGGCATTCCGGGGCGCAAGAACCTGGTATGGATGTCGGGGTCGTTCCCGCTTCACCTGCTGCCGGATACAGACCCGGCGGCGGGATTTAAGGCTTTTGGCATGACGATGGATTTTGAGGCGGAGTTCCGCGAGACGATCAGCCTACTGTCACAGGCGCAGGTGGCGGTGTATCCCATTGAGGTGGAGGGGGCGTGGGTATCGAGCTGCTTTTCGGTTATGCGAAGCGGTTTTGGATGCAAGGCGACGGAGCTTCTTGCCGAAGACGACGCCCACTGGGAGGCGGACAACACGATGCGGGAGATTGCCTACCAGACGGGCGGGCGAGCCTTCATCAACGACAATGACATTGCCGGGGCAATTGCGGATTCGCTGGATGATGGCTCGAACTACTACACGCTGACGTATACGCCGACGAACGGCGAGTGGAAGGGTGACTTCCGCAAGATCGAAGTGAAGCTGCGGCAGCAGGGGCTGGAGCTGAACTACCGGAGGGGATATTACGCAGACGATCCGCTGGCTCCGCCGACCACATGGCAGAGGATGGGAAGCGGACGTGCCGTGACCGCTCCGCTGGGGCCGCCGCCGGGATATGACGCGATGGAGGTGGCGATGATGCATGGCGGACCGGAGCCTGCGGAGATCGTCTTCAGCGCGCAGGTGGCTCCAGCAAGCAATGGAACTGAGGAAACTCTTGCCACTGGCAATGCTGGCAGCAGAGGCCTGAAGGGACCCTATCGCCGGTATGTACTGACGTTCACGGCGAATCCGCGCAACCTGCGACTGAACGATTTGCCGGACGGCAGCCGACATGGGGAGATCCAGTTTGTGACCTTTGTCTATTCGCGGGACGGCAAGCCGGTGAACGGGTTGGTCCATACCGTGCACGTAGACCTGACCAAGGCGCAGTACGAGGATGCTGTGAAGCACAATATGACGTTCCACCAGCAGATCAGCGTGCCGGAGAAGGGCGAGTATTCTCTGCGGATGGCCATGCATGATCTGCAAAACAATCGCGTAGGTGCGGTGGAGATTCCGGTGGCTGCGGTGAGCGGGTTGGCGGTGGCTGCACGGTAGAGATGGCTATACCGGCTGAGTGTGAGTTCTGAACCAGGCTGTGAGATCTTCTTCCGACAATGAGCCGGCGGCTACGTTGAGATAGGTCCTATACTTTTCTTCTTTTGCGGCCACTACCCGAAGGCCATTGAAGCGTAAAAAGCCTTCGGCAGCGACGAGCGCGGTGCGCTTATTGCCGTCGATGAAGGGATGATTGCGGGCGATGCCATAGGCATACGAGGCGGCGAGACGGCAAAGATCCGCGTCCTCCTGATAGGCGAAGACGTTCTTCGGCTTCCCCAGCGCCGATTCGAGAAGACCTTCATCGCGGATGCCGTCTGAGCCGCCGTGCTCGGCCAGTTGGCGGGCGTGAGCAAGAAGGATCTCCTGCTTTTCGATCCAGATGGGCTCGTGCATGGCTATTTGGCGAGCTGGCGCAGGACGTCACGGTTTTCCTGCATGACCTCTTCCAGCATCTCCATCTTTTTGGCGAAGGCCGGATCATAGGGGGCGAGGTGAATGCCGTCCTGTGTCTCCGACATATAGAGCATGTCGCCCTTTTTGACTTTGAGCTTGGCCATGGTTTCGCGGGAGAGGATGATGCCTGCGGAGTTACCGATTGTGGTGATTTTGACTGCGCTACCCATGGATATAACCTCAGCTATGTAAGTATATCCGTTATAACAAAGTGTTGCAATGCTTGTTATAACTTGCGTGGCGAGACAGGCATCCTGCAAACCCACATCTCAAAATCGAGATGTGGGGGCACCCCGATTGGTGGCGGGGATTAGATTTCAGCTGTCGTTTTCTGCATCGTTGTAGGAGCGGTGGGTGCGGTGGTGGAGCTGGGCATCGATCTTCTGCTTCTCTTCCGTGAGAGCGGTGACTGCGGCGGTGTCGTTGCGGCGGAGGGCTTCGGCGATCATGCTTTTCAGTTCCTTGGTGCGGCGGGAGATCCAGGCGTCTTCGAGGGCTTCGAGGGAGGCGGAGACGCGCTGCTCTAAATGTTTTTCGTCGGAGGGGTCGGCGAGGACCTTGGCGAGGAGGTGGCGGCTCCAGTCGTCAGGTGCGGCTTCGATGGGGCTGGTGCCGGATGGGGCGTGGAGGAGCGATTCCATGAGCGCGGCTGAGGCGAGGCCGGAGTAGAGCTCGGGGCGGGTGGAGAGGACTTCGACGGCCTGCCGGCGGGCGGCATTGTCTTGCGGCTGCGCGAGGGCGGCGAGGAGGTAGGACTCATTGCGGCCGGCAGCGGGGGCGTGGGTGGCGGCGACGGAGTCGAGGCGCTGGGCGGCGGCGCGCTTGAGCTCCTGGCGCATGAGGGCGGAGTCGATGCCGAGCTTTTGCGCGGCGTTGTCGGTGAAGTCCGACCGCTGGATGGCCGAGGGCATGCGACGAATGTGGGGGAGCAGGAAGTTGGCGGCCTTCACCTTGGCCTCGCTGGTGCGCGCGGGGAAGAGGATGCGGGCGCGGTCGATGAGGTAGTCGGCGTGGCGGCGGGCATTGCGCAGGGCGGCGATGTAGGCGTCAATGCCCTGCTCGCGGATGTAGCGGTCGGGATCGAGGCCGTCTTCGAGGGTGACGACCTTGATTTCGAAGTCTTCCTCGGTGAGCAGGGCGATGGACTTCTCGGCGGCGTTGGCGCCGGCGGTGTCGGGGTCGAAGTTGACGACGACTCGCTTGGTGAAGCGAGAGAGCAGACGGACCTGTGCCTCAGTAAATGCGGTGCCGGAGGTGGCGAGGACGTTGGTGACGCCGGCCATGAAGGCGGAGATACAGTCCATCTGGCCTTCGACGAGGACGGCGAAGTCGTTGGAGCGGATGCCGGCCTTGGCCTTGTCGAGATTGAAGAGGACCTGGCCCTTGGTATAGAGCTGGGTCTCAGGGGAGTTTAGGTACTTGGCGACGGGGCGGCCATTGTCGTCAACTTCTTCTAATGCGCGCGCCGTGAAGGCGATGATGCGGCCCTGCTCATTGGCGATGGGGAAGGTGATGCGCTTGCGAAAGCGGGAGTAGAGCGCGCCGGTGGGCAGGCCGGTCTCGCTCTGCTCCTTCGACGAGAAGAGGCCGCTGGCGCGCATGGCTTCCTCGGAGAAGCTGCCGCGGAGCTGGTCGCGGAGAGCGTTGAAGTCGTCGGGGGCGAAGCCGATGCGGAACTTGGCGACGGTCTCCGGCGTGACGCCGCGGCCGGTGAGGTATTCGCGGGCGCGGGCGGCGGTGGGGGACTTGAGTTGCTGCTCAAAGTAGAGCGTTGCGGCTTCGTGGATGTCGAGGAGCTGGCGGCGGAGGCCGGCCTGTTTGGCCTCCTCGGGCGAGTTGAACTCGCGCTGGGGCAGGGCGATGCCGCACTTCTGGGCGACGATGCGGATGGACTCCGGGAAGCCGACGTTTTCCATCTTCTGGACGAAGGTGAAGACGTCGCCCTTCTCATGGCAGCCGAAGCAGTAGAAGTAGCCGTGGGCGGCGTTGACGGAGAAGGAGCCGGTTTTTTCCTTGTGGAAGGGGCAGAGGCCGGAGTAGTTCTGCGCGCCGGATTTGCGTAGGCGGACATAGTCGCCCACGATCTTAACGATGTCGGCCTGGGCTTTGACGGATTGGGCGAAGTCGTCCATGGAGGCGGGTAAGGCGGCGCAGAGGCTGGTATCTGCATCTTACCTTTTCGGGGAAGGGCGACAGAGGCCGGGTCAGGCCATGTGCTCTTCCCTTCTGTACTGCTTCACTTCTCTGTGCGGTCGATATCCTTGAAGGAGTGCTCTCATGAAATGGCTTAAAGGATTTGCAGTTTGTATGGTGGTGCTGGCGGTGCTGCTGGTGCCGATGGCCGCGCAGGCGGCGGTGGCGATCTCGGTGGGATTTGCGCCGCCGCCGATTCCGATCTATGACCAGCCGATCATCCCGGGGCCGGGCTACCTCTGGACGCCGGGGTACTGGGCGTGGGGGCCGGAGGGGTACTATTGGGTGCCGGGCGTGTGGGTGGAACCGCCAGCGGTGGACCTGCTGTGGACTCCGGGATGGTGGGGCTGGGGCGGCGACGCCTTTCTGTGGAACGCGGGCTACTGGGGGCCGACGGTGGGATTCTACGGCGGCATTAATTATGGGTTCGGCTATGGCGGCGTGGGGTTTGTGGGCGGACGCTGGGACCATGGTGCGTTCCAGTACAACAGCGCGGTATGGCACGTGGACCCGAACGTAGTGCGTGGGCATGTGTATAGCCAGGCAGCTCCGGCGAACAATGTGCATACGAGCTACAACGGCGGCAACGGCGGCGTGAATGCGCGCGCGAATGCGCAGGAAGAGGCAGCGGCGCGGGCGCACCATGTAGGGCCGACGGCGGCGCAGATGTCGCATCAGACGACGGCGAGCCGTGACCACGCGCAGTTTGCCACGGCGAACGGCGGGCATCCTCCGATGGCGGCCATGGCGAGGCCGGGCGACCGCGCGCATGTGGTCGCAGCGAGCGGCGCTCCGGCGCACCCGAATGTAGCGGCGGTGCATGCGATGTCCGCCAATGCGCATAGTGCGGACGAGGCGGCGCGTGGGAATGCGGCTGCTGCAAACCATGCGGCTGCGCCGGTGGCGAACCGGGCGGCGATAAATGCGGCGCGGCCGGCGGCGGGGAATAATGCGCGGCCTGCTCCGGCGAATAATGCTGTGGCGAATCGGCCTGCTGCGAACAATAATGCGGTGACGCATGCTGCTCCGGCGGCGCGTCCTGCTCCGGCTCCTCGTCCGGCTCCGATGGCGGCACCCCGCCCTGCTCCGATGGAGGCGCCACATCCGATGGCTGCCCCGGCAGCGCCTGCGGGTGGAGGCGAGCGGAGGCATTAACGCGTTGGTTGTGGATTAAGATGGCCGGTACGGGAAGCCTCCCCGTGCCGGCCTTTTTGCTTGCGCCTAAAATGGGGCGATGGCGACGCGGGTGGAGCTGGAGCGAGTGCGGGTGGTGCTGGTGGGGGCTCGGAACCCGAACAATATCGGCGCGGCGGCGCGGGCGATGCAGGACTTCGGCTTCAAGGACCTGCGGCTGGTGAATGAGTATCGCGTGCCGCTGGACGGGGCGCGGGCTGCGGTGGGAGCAGCGGAGTTGCTGGCTTCGGCAGTGGAGTGCGCGAGTGTTGCCGAGGCGGTGGCGGAGTGCTCGCTGGTGGTGGGGACGACCGCGGTGGGTGAGCGCGAGATTGCGCATCGGCTGGTGGGATTGGTGGAAGGTGCGAGAGAGATTTTGGGGGAGCTGAAAGGAGTATCCGGTTCGACGCCGCGTGTGGCGTTGCTGTTTGGGAGTGAGAAGACGGGGTTGACGACGGAGCAGTTGAGTCATTGCGACTGGCTGCTGACGATCCCGATGGCAGAGGTGGAGGACGCGCGGCATCTTTCGATGAACCTGGGGCAGGCGGTTGCGGTTTGCCTGTATGAGCTGGTGCGGGCGGAGGGTTTAGTTGCGGCGAGCGAGGCGCAGGCGGCTACGGCGGGCGAGGTGGAGCGGGTGACGAAGGCGCTGCGCGAGGTGATGGAGGCGACGGAGTACACGCGGCGCTTCCCTGCGAACTGTGATGAGTCTGACGTGCGGCAGCTGGTGAAGCGGATGCGGCTTTCCGCAAAGGACGCTACGGCTTGGATGGGGATTTTGCGGCAGATGATGTGGAAGGTGCGCGGTGGGAGGGATAATCTCCAGTGAAGCAGATTGCACGCAATCCATGGCTGGATATTCCGCTGGCGGACTATGAGTGCGCCGGTAGTGGCCCAGGCGGAGATGCTGGCCGATGTGCTGCGGGAGCTGTTAGAGCGCTATCGTCCGCGTTCGCTGGCGGTGCTGGGGTCCGCGGGAGGCAATGGCCTGGAGTATGTTGACCCGCTGGTGACGCAACGAGTAGTTGCGGTGACCTTCAGCCGGAGTATTTAGAGGTCTGCCGTGCGCGGCATGGCGGACGGTTCGCGGCGTTTGAGCCGGTGTGCCGCGACCTGAATGCCGGAGCGCCATTCGCGGAGCCGGTGGAGCTGGTGTATGCGGCGCTGATCCTGGAGTTTCTGGATGTCACTGCATTTCTTGAATACGCCGCGTCGCTGCTGAGGGAGGATGGGCGGATCGCATTCGTCTTTCAGGAGCACCATGCGCAGCAGGGAGCGGTGACGGATTCCGGTGTGACTTCGCTGCAGGTGCTGAAGGATGCCCATGCAATCGTAGACGTTGCCCTGGTGATGAACAGCCTGATGGCGCGTGGGATGACTCTTGAAGAACGGCGGAGCATGGCCACGACTGCGGGAAAGTCTTTCACGCTACTTATCGTGAAGAAGATGCGCCAGTCGTGACGTCGTATTCGTAGCGGGCGACGAGGTAGGGGCCGACCTCGCGGTCGCTGTGGTGACGGAAGCCGAATCGTTCATAGATGGCGCGGAGGCGTGGGCGCGAGGCTTCGGTATCAAGGCGGAGATAGCGGCGGCCCAGCGCGCAGGTGCGCTCGGCGGCCCAGTGCACGAGGGCCGTGGATACGCCAGTGCCTGCGTGACTTCGACGGACGGCGAGGCGATGGATGTAGGCTGCATCCTGATGGCTGGCGTCGGGCCAGAAGATGGGGTCCTCGAGCTGGAACTTCACGACACCTGCGGGATGGCCGGAGACTTCTGCGAGGAAGAAGAGGCCGGCGTTTACTTCGGCGGCGATGCGTGTGGGGACGAGCTCGTCATCCCGCCAGAGCGGCATGCCGGATTGGCGCAGCCAGCTTGCGGCTTCGCCGAGGGTGTCCGCGACGATGACAGTGTCCTGCGGCGCGGCCTGACGAATTTGGATTTCGCTCATCGTTCCCCATGCAGAATATCGATTTCGGTTTGCCATGACCAATGAATCTTATTTGCCGCTTACCGGGGCGTAGATGCAGTAGCCGCGGGGTGGGGCTGGGAATTCTGCGCGGCCGTCTTTGTCGGTGGTGCGGTGGTTGGGGCGGCCTTCGTCGTTGCCGTCCCAGGCGACGGGTTTGAGCTTCTGGTTGACCCAGCAGGTTTTCACCTTGGCGCCGTTCCATCCGCTGCCTGAGTTGTTGAGCACGTAGATGAGGCCGGTCTGCTGGCCGGTGCCGCCGCGCTGGGCGATGTAGAGGTCGTGATCGGCGTAGAGGACGCTGCTGTCGCCGCCGGCGTGGGCGTGGTGCGCGGCGATGAGCGCGTCGATGCCCTGGGGCGAGCCGGGACGGGCGAGGCCGCAGTGGAAGTAGTCCCACCAGAAGACGCAGGGGTAGCCGGCGTGGGCGAGGATGAAGGAGTAGCCGAGCAGCTTGTTGTTGACGACCTCGTTGCCGCCCATGTCGTGATTCTCAGTAAACGTGACGGCGTGGAAGGGCTTGGCGGCGGAGACGGTGTTGCCGTCGGCGAGCTCGCGGAGGTCGAAGTCCTGGGTGTCACAGAGGGACTTGAGCTTGTAGCGCAGCGGGAAGTCGAAGGCGGCGACCTCACCGCCGGTGACGGCGGCGACGCTCTCAAGCCAGGTGACGATATCCTGCCGGCTGGACCAGTGCTCGCCGACGACGAAGGGGGTGAACTCGCGGCCGTCCTTCTTTTGATATTGATAGTTGGCGAGCAGGCCGATGACCCAGGCGCCGAAGCCCTTGACGAAGTCGAAGCGGAAGCCGTCGCAGTCGAGGTCTTCGATGACCATGCGGGCGTAGTCGAAGATGCCGGCGTAGACATGCGGGTTGCGATGGCAGAGATGCGCGAAGCCGCCGTAGCGTTCGCCTTCGAGGAGGAAGCGCTCGTAGCGGCTGGGATGGAAGCAAGTCCAGTCACGGGGGAATTTTCCGCTGGCGGGATTGAATTTCGTCCAGCGCTTGATGCCGTCGAGTGGGTTGACCTCTTCTTCGTCGCCGCCGGAGTTGTGGTTGATGACCATATCAGCGATGACGCCCATGCCGTTGCGGTGGATGACGGAGATGAGGCGGCGGAGCTCGGCGCGGTTGCCGTAGGAGGTCTTGAGCGCGCCCTTCTGCTGGAAGTCGCCGAGGTCGAAGTAGTCGTAGGGGTCGTAGCCGCAGGAGTTGGGATTGGAGGCCTTGGAGAAGGGCGGGAGCCAGATGGAGTCAAATCCGGCGCCGCGCTTGCCGAGGGCGGGGATCTGTGTGGCGAGGAAGTTCCACCATTCGCCGCGCTTATCTTCGCGGACGGCACAGTCCCAGTAGAATCCCTGCATCATGACGGCCATAGCGCTGATCTTCTCCCGGGCACGATGTGGGTGTACGGAGAGCGAAGAGGCTCGAACGGCGTAGTTGGCAAGGTGTCTCTATAGGATACGTGGAACAGGCGCGAGGTTGTGCGGGTGCGATGATCAGCGATGCTCTGGAGGAGACGCTGGGGCTGAGCCTGAACGATTGAAATTCATCGTGATGGGAGGAACGTGCGATCCGGAGGGGTTATCGAGATCGATTATCCGGACGGCCATTCGCATCTGCGCTTTGTCCGGCGATAGATGAAAGCGGTTCTCTGTGACGATGTGGTGGACAAGTCCGGTACTGTCGGGCTTGGGCGATCCGGAAGGGAGCCGCAGGACCAAGGTGTCGTCCTCCATAGATGCGCAGGGCTGGCCTTGTTGCCCGTTCGGGCCTGTGATGCAGCTCTTGTCGAGAGGAAGGTCTAAGTGGGTGGGAGCGCCTCCAGAGGGGGCGAACATGATTTGGACTCTTGTATTTCCGGTTTGAACGATGGTGATGGTCTGGGTAAAGCTGGCAGGGGCAGCCGACGGAACAATGTAGTTATAGGTGCCAGAGAAGTCGGGTGTATTCTGCGCGATGAGTGCGGAGGGACCGAGCAGGCAGAGAGTGGCGGAGCTGAGAGCGATCTGTCGGATAACGCGCATCGGAAATCATCTCCTGTCTGGAACAATGCGGGAATGCTACCAGATTCCGGTTGCTGATTTGACGGGGGGAAATTTTTGGCGCGACTTATCCCACCCTTTCGCAAAAAGCGCGAAAGGATGGGGCACCCGCCTTCGGCTACGGCTTCGATCGTTCCGCGGCAGACTGCTAGACTGGTGCTCCAAATAAGGAGAGTGTGATGGATTCTTTCAACGTAAGCCGCAGGAGTGCATTGCTGGGAGCGGGAGCTGCGTTGGCTGCTGCGGGTGTGGATGGGTTGGCGCAGACGGCGACACCCGCTGCGGGCGGTGGGCGGCCTCCGCTGCCGCCGGCTCCGACGCCGGACCAGATACGGCGGCTGGCTTGGTGGAAAGAAGCGAAGTATGGCCTGTTCCTGCACTATGGGCTGTACAGCGTGTGGGGGCGGCAGGAGTGGGCCGTTGAGAAAGAGGCCATCCCGATCCCGGTGTACCAGGAGCTGACGAAGCAGTACAAGCCGAAGCCGGGGTTTGCGAAGGAGTGGGCGCGGGTGGCGAAGACCGCCGGGATGCGCTACATGGTGATGACGGCGAAGCACCATGAGGGGTTCTGCAACTGGGACTCCAAGCTGACCGACTACAACTCCATGGCCCAGGGGCCGAAGCGCGACCTGGTGCGCGAGTACGTGGACGCGGCGCGCGAGGCGGGACTGCGCGCGGGCATCTACTACTCGCTGATGGACTGGCACCACCCGGACGGCGAGCGCAGCAGGATCGACGAGGCCGCCCGTAAGCGCTTCCTCGACTACACCTTCGGCCTGATCACGGAGCTGATGACGAACTACGGCAAGATCGACATCCTGTGGTACGACGGCGGCCAAACCCTGAATGCCAAGCAGCAGGAGGCCGACCGCATGAACGAGATGGTCCTGAAGCTGCAGCCCGACATCATCTTCAACAACCGCAACCATGCCGACGGCGACTTCTCCACTCCCGAGCAGCGCATTCTCGCCGCCGGGAACGGGCGCGCGTGGGAGAGCTGCATGACGCTGAACGAGAGCTGGGGCTATGACACGGAGGACGACGACTGGAAGTGTCCGCGGACGGTGGTGAAGAATTTAATCTCGTGTGCACGCGACGGCGGCAACTACCTGCTGAATGTGGGGCCGCGCGGCGATGGAACGATGCCGGAGCCGGCGGTGAAGATATTGACCGAGGTGGGAGATTGGCTGGCTGGGAATGGCGACTCGATCTTCAAGGCGACCGCGCCGTGCCAGCCGTGGCGGCCGTCGTATGCGACGTTTACGCGGACGGGCAATACGCTGTACATGCACGTGCATTACTGGCCGGGGAACGATGTCGCGCTGTCGGGGCTGCTGGTGAAGGTGAAGTCGGCGTACTTCCTGCGGACGAAGCAGCCGCTGAAGTTTGTGCAGGACGATGTGCGCGTACACATTACTGGGCTGCCGGTGAAGGCGCCCGATTCTCCGGTGACGACGATTGCGATTGAGTGCGATGGGCTACCGATGATGAACCTGGACCCGGAGCTGCGGCTGCAGAAGCCTCGGGCGGGTGTGGGGATGGAGGTTTAAGTCAGGTGCCGACCAAAAAACTTTCCGGCGGTGTGGTGCACGAGCTGCCTGCTGATCTGAAGAAAGCGCTTGTATCCGATGCGGAGGCGTTGACGGCGTGGGAGGACATTACGCCGCTGGCGCGGAATGAGTGGATCTGCTGGGTGACCTCGGCGAAGAAGCTGGAGACGAGACAGAAGCGGATTGCGTGGGGATGCGAGAGCCTGCGGGATGGGAAGCGGCGGCCGTGTTGCTGGCCGGGATGTGACCATCGGGAACGTTCTGTTCGTAGTAAGTAAAGGCGCGCTGCTAGACTGGTGCTCCGATGCGTCGCGTTGCGAAACTGATTGCCTCTTCCCTGCTTTTTTCAACCGCGTTGGTCTGCGCTCCGACGATCTGGGCGCAGCAGCAGCAGTTGACAGCGCAGGACTATGCCAACGCGGAACGGTTCATGAGCTACAACGTGCTGCCGCTGGTGTACCACGGCGTGAGCGAGCCGGTGTGGTGGCCGGATGGGCGGTTCTGGTATCGCGACCGCGGGGCGAACGGCTTTACCTACATGGTGGTGGACCCGACGCGAAAGACGGTAGCACCCGCGTTTGACCAGGTGAAGCTGGCGGCGGCGCTGCAGAGGCTGATGGGGCGCGGCGCGGCGGTGTCGGCGATGCGGCTGCCGAGCGTCGGCTTTCAGGACTTCACGCTGGCCAATGGCGGGCAGACGGTGCTGTTCGAGCTGGGCGATGGGCATGTGCGCTGTGACCTGAGCGGCCCAGGCGTGTGCACGGTGGCTCCGGAGGCGAAGCATGGCCGCGAGCCGGTGGATGTTTCGCCGGATGGCAGCCGAGCGGCGTTTATCCGCGACTGGAATCTGTGGGTGCGCGACACAGCGACCGGCGCGGAGACGCAGCTGACCACCGACGGCGCGAAGGATTACGGCTATGCGACGGACAATGCCGGGTGGACGCACAGCGACAAGCCGATCGTGCTGTGGTCGCCGGACTCGAAGAAGATCGCGACCTTCCAGCAGGACCAGCGCCGGGACGGCGAGATGTACCTGGTGCCGGTGACGCATGGACATCCGAAGTTGGAGGCGTGGAAGTATCCGCTGCCGGGCGACAAGGACGTGACGATGATCGAGCGCGTGGTGGTGGATGTGGATGCGCGCAGCGTGGTGCGCTTCAAGATGCCGCCGGATGAGCACCGGTCTTCGCTGTGCGATGACGTGAGCTGCAAGGGCGGAAGCGGATGGGACGACGTGGAGTGGAGCGCGGACTCCAAGACGATCGGGTTTGTGTCTACCTCGCGCGACCACAAGCAGGAGTGGATGCGCGTGGCCGACGCCGCAACTGGCGATGTGCGCGAGGTGATGAGCGAGACGGTGAAGACGTACTTCGAGAGCGGGAACGACCATGTGAACTGGCGTTACCTGCCGGAGACGAAGGAGCTGATCTGGTTCAGCGAGCGGGACAACTGGGGACAGCTCTACCTCTACGACCTGGCGACCGGAAAGCTGAAGCAACAGATCACGACGGGCGAAGGCAACGTGACGCAGCTGCTACGCGTAGATGAGAAGGCGCGCGTGCTTTATTTCCTGGCGGTGGGCAAGCAGCACGGCGTCGATCCGTATTATGCGCAGTTCTACCGCATTAATATGGATGGGAAGAACCTGAAGCTGCTGACGCCGGAGGCGGCGGACCATGCGGTGACGCTGTCGCAGGACGGGAAGTGGTTTGTCGATGTGTACTCGACGCCGCAGATACCGCAGGTGACGGTGGTACGGGACGAGACGGGCGCCGTGGCGGTGCAGGTGGCGAAGCAGGACATCGGGGCGCTGACGGCGGAGGGTTGGCGGCCGCCGGTGTCGTTTACGGTGAAGGCGCGGGATGGCAAGACGGACCTGTATGGAATGATGCTGCGGCCGACGAAGTTCGATGCGGCGAAGAAGTATCCGATTGTGAACTATATCTATCCCGGGCCGCAGACAGGGTCGTGCGGGTCGCGGAGCTTCAATGCGGTGCGCAGCGACTGGCAGCCGCTGGCGGAGCTGGGGTTTGTCGTCGTGTGCATCGACGGCATGGGGACGCCGTGGCGGTCGAAGGCTTTTCATGATGCGTACTTCGGCGACATGGGCGACAACACTTTGCCGGACCAGGTGGCGGGGATGAAGGCGCTGGGGGCGCGGTATCCGTGGATCGATCTGACGCGCGTGGGGATCTATGGGCACTCCGGCGGCGGATATGCAACGGTGGGCGCGATGCTGCATTATCCGGAGTTCTTCAAGGTAGGCATTGCGGAGAGCGGCAACCACGACAACCGCGAGTATGAAGATGACTGGGCGGAGAAGTGGATCGGCTTGCTGAAGGTGAATCCGGATGGGACGAGCAACTACGATTCGCAGGCGAATGAGAACTTTGCCGCGAACCTGAAGGGCAAGCTGCTGCTGGCGCATGGGACGATGGACGACAACGTTCCGGAGAACAACACACTGCTGATGGTAGATGCGCTGATCAAGGCGAACAAGGATTTTGATCTGCTGATGATTCCGAATGCGCACCATGGGTATGGCGAGGCAGCCCAGTACGTAGCGCGGCGGCGGTGGGACTATTTTGTACGGAACCTGGCGGGGAATGTTCCGCCGGTGGAGTACCAGATGAAGCCGTATGCGCAGGTGCGAGCGGTGCTGGTGGATGGGCCGGATTCCGAGGATGCGGAGTTTTAGACGCGGGCGCGGGTGGATAATCCCTAAAACTTTCTTCTTACCTCTTCGGGCGTGAGGCCGGATTCGCGGAGGGTGCGGAGACCGAGTGCGTCGTGGCGCTTGGCGAGGCGGATGCCGTTGGCGTCGCGCATTAATTCGGCGTGGAAGTAGTGGGGCGTGGAGAGATTCAGTGCGCGCTGGAGGAGGATCTGGCGTGCGGTGGATTTGAGGAGGTCGGCTCCGCGGACGACTTCGGTGATCTGCATGTTGGCGTCGTCGACGACGCAGGCTAATTGATAACTAGGAATGTCGTCTTTACGCCAGACGAGGAAGTCGCCGAAGTGTGTGCCTGCGGTGAAGGATTGCGGGCCGAGGTTTTCGTCGTGGAAGGGGATGGCTTCGTCATTAGGGACCTTGAAGCGATAGTTAGTGTTTGCGTGGAGCGTGGTGCTGGTGGGTTCGTTGGGTACGGGGCGGCAGCGGCCGCTGTAGACCGGTTCGTCGTCTGTCTCTTCGTGCGGGGCTGCGACCATCTGCGCTAAATCTTTGCGGGAACAGGTGCAGGGGTAGATATGTCCGGCGGTGAGGAGCTGCTGCAAGGCTTCGCGGTAAAGCGGAAGGCGCTGCGACTGCGTGATGATGGGTGGCTGCCAGGTGATGTCGAGCCAACGGAGGTCTTCGACCATGGCGGCGACGAAGGCGGCGGTGCTGCGCTGGGGGTCGAGGTCCTCGTTGCGGAACAGGAGTGTGCCGTTGGCGGCGATGGCGCGCTGATACGCGATGCAGAACGTCCGGGCGTGGCCGAGATGGAGCAGCCCGGTAGGCGAGGGGGCGATGCGGCCGCGGTATGGCTGGTTCTGCGCCATGGAGTTGAGTGTAATTCGGTTGTAAATTCGCCGGGCTTTCTCTACACGGCGGAGGCGCTGGCGGTGTAGACTCGCTGGCATGAAAAAACTTGGCTTTGCATCAGGAGTAGCGGTTGGAGCAGCGGCGGCGTTGCTGGGAATGTTTGCGATCATGTCCGGTTCGATTGGCGGGCGGCTGCTGAACCGTAACGTGGAGGCGCAGGACTGGGCGAAGGCGAAGGTGGATGCCAGCCCGCGCCACCGCGAGTATGTGAAGGTGATGCACGACGGACGCACCATCAACACGTTCATTGCGTATCCGATGACGACGGGCAAGGCGCCGGTGATCGTGCTGATCCACGAGATCTTCGGCATGAGCGACTGGACGCGGGAGATGGCCGACGACCTGGCGGCGCAGGGTTATATCGCCGTGCTGCCGGACCTGCTGAGCGGCACCGGGCCGGGCGGCGGCGGGACGGATTCGTATGCCACGCAAAACGACGTTACGAAGGCGGTTTCCGGTTTGGATGACGCGCAGGTGATGGCGGACGTGAATGCGGCGGCGGACTATGGCGAAAAGCTGCCGTCAGCGAATGGGAAGCTGTATGTCGCGGGCTTCTGCTGGGGCGGCGGGAAGAGCTTCAACTTTGCGACGCACCGCAAGGACCTGAGCGCAGCATTCGTGTTCTACGGCACGCCTCCGCCGGCAGCGCAGATGGCGAATATTGCCGCTCCGGTGTACGGCTTCTACGCAGGCACGGATGCGCGTGTGAGCGC
>Ga0206804_10231_pt1 | contig 15413 bp, 6 predicted proteins | sample Alteio_BWOrgCont_62_FD_152888 | JGI IMG/M metagenome (GOLD analysis project Ga0206804, IMG submission 152888) | Enriched cells from forest soil in Barre Woods Harvard Forest LTER site, Petersham, Massachusetts, United States -... | ecosystem: Environmental > Terrestrial > Soil > Temperate forest >... | reverse complement strand
TATCGAAACGGCTCCGAACAGAACGAAACCTTGAAGTTGACGCAAACCAATCTAGGGATCGAGAAGTACAGTTCACGAACAGCGCGTAGGTCGGTGGACTGTTGGGAAATCCGGGCACTGTAGTCAAAATTGAGTGCAAGAAAACCTCACCGATGTAGGCGGAACCTCGTGGAACCGCAAGTTCGATTGATTCCAAAGGCTTATCAACCATCTTTTCAATGATTTAGACAGAATTGGGTAATTAGACAGAATCGGGTAATCTGCTTGGGAACATCCTGTGCCTCGCCAAAACTCCATCCACTTGAAATCGGGCAGAGTCATCGCGGGTAAGGAACGGAAAACCCAGATATTCCTTACCTGGCCTGTCCAGGACTTCTGGATCTCGGATAACGCGAATAGGCGAAAGGACGTTTGAGGCACAGTTCTTTAGATCTCACTGTTTGTGGAAGCCGGCGCGTTGCATCGCGAGCGAAGTCTCTGGATTGCGCATGAAGGTTTGCCACAAGAAGCCTGTGCGAAGATTTTCAGCCATCAGGACGCTGATGCCCAAATCGATGCCAAGCACATCGGGGTCATACCACTGCGCATCTGGGTGAAATGCATCGCAGAAGCCATAACGTCCCCAAGCATATTTTCCATAGCGCTCCCGGAGAGTGCGTTGGACGCGCAGACATTCCACGGGCAAAAAAGGGAGCGATCCGGCAGTCGCATTCGGAACCACGGAGCCGTCGATGCGGCCTTCGCCGGGAGGCCCACCCCAGGCCGTATAACCATGCTGTGAATCGGAGGCGCTGATGCCCCAGTAGTCCGGCGTGTACGGTTTGCCGAGGTTAAGGCAGAAACGCTGATGCGCGCGTGTCGCCAGGATTGAGTTGGAAAAGTAGTCGGCATAAGCATCGCGCTGGTAGCGAAAGTCGAAGAAAGCGTGGCTATATTGATGGACGAAAATTGGGTCGGCCGCGCTGATGTAATCGAAGCCGGCATAACTCATCTTGGGACGCGACCACGCGTTCCAACAGGCTGGATCAATAGGATGCGTTGGGGACCCGATGGCGAGCAGATAGATCATCATCAGCTCGCAATAGTGGTTCCATCGGCCTTTCAGAAACCCCGATTCAGGCTTCCAGCCCATGCAAAGTGTCTGCTCCCCGGGAATATTGAGCAGCCACGGCCACTCGACGCGGTTGTAGATGGTAGTGGCGAGCTTCTGGATCTCGGCGTCGTCATGGAAGTGAGCGCGCGCCGTGAGAATGCCGCAGAGCAGAATGGAAGTATCGATCGAGGAAACCTCGGTATCGCGGAATCGCTCACCGGTTTCAATGTCGTTGAAGTGGTAGAAAATGCCGTGTACGTTAGGCAGCTTTTCGGCGTGGAAGCGCAACGTTCGACGAACCTGGTCGACAATTCGCGTGCGGGGTTGGTAGGCCCGTTTGTCGGCGACACATAGAGCGGCAAGGCCGAAGCCAGTGGCGGCGATCGAAGCCATGCGGCGCGAATCGAGCTTGTCGTTGGTAGGGTTAGCAACGCGAGCGTCAGCGCGGTCAAGGACCTGGCCCGTAGTGGGGCTGGCTTGCTCCATGAAGAAAAGGCAGCCACGGCGCTCGAGATCGTCGAGGAAAGTCTCATCCTGCTCTGTGAGTGATGGCTTTGCCGTTGTGGTCGCGGGTTGTTGAAGGCGATGCAGAGCTGCAGCCGCTGCAGAAAGCTTGAGGAATTCGCGTCGAAGCATGAAAGTTACTATCCAATAACAGCTACTGCTTCACGATCACGACCAGCGCGAGACCATGCGCAGGAACCGTCAGATGCAGTTTACCGCCGCGAAGCTGCAGATGCTCGGGCGGAGACATGGCGCCCGCAGCGCGAAGCTGCTTGATCTGTTCCTGTGTCAGGTCACCTGGCGGTCTGCCCATCGCGTCGAAAGCTTTGAGGACGTTGGAATGGTTGTCGTCCACGCGCCAGATCTCAACAGTGGAGGCTGGGGGGACATTCTTGATGTCGATATCGAAGACCTTATCGGGACCAGCTGGCCCAGTGGGCATTGCGTATTTTGCGCCCGTCCCGGTGGGTGGGGCATAGTTCCACAGCGCCAGTGTGAGGCTGTTCGGCGTTACCGTGGCGAGCGCAGACGTTGAATCGACGGCAATCCGGCGATCGCCGAGCTTGTGCAACAGAGTAAAGATGTTGAGGGTAGCTTTGGGGATGTCGTCGGCAGCAATCAGACCGAAGCCGCCATAGAATGGCGTGCGAACCACTCCCTGCTCTTCAAAGACATCGGAGAAATCCCAGTACGCCATGGATTCAGTGAGACCATCGCAAAGGCGGATGTTATTGGCAAGCCATGGCCCCATGTAGGGCGAATCAGTGACGTTGGGCTCATTGGCGTAAGAGGCGTTGTATTCGCTGAAGATCAGCGGCAATTGAGGATAGGGTGATGCAGCGATCTCATCATGGACTTTCTTGACGGAGCGATAGACCATCTCGTCGCGAGGAATCTGCTCGTGCGTGCCAAAGACATCTTCGGCCTTGTCATTGGCATAGACATGAGTGGAGACGAAGTCGACTGGAACATTCGCTTGCTTGCAGTGAGCGAGAAACGGCGTAACCCAGGCAGCCTGCGCCGTGGAAGGTCCACCGACCTGGAGTCGTGGCGAAACAGATTTAATCGCGCGCGCCGTGTGGTCATAAAGCTCGAAGTAAGTTGACTGCTTGGGCTTGCCTACCCAGAAGTCAATATTGGGTTCGTTCCATACTTCAAAGCGCCAGGTGGCAACCTCGTCGATGCCATAGCGCTGGACCAGGTGTGCTGCGAAGGCGCGGATCATCGCATCCCAGGCCTCATAGCTGGCCGGCGGCGAGACATTCTGCTTGTACCAGAAGGCATGCAGGGCGTTGGGGTCGGATGCCAGCTTCTTCGGCATGAAGCTGAGTTCGACATAAGGCCGCACATGGTTGGCGAGAAGGCCGTCATAAATTTGATCGATGTATGAAAAGTTATAGATGCTGGCGTCGTTCGCAGCTTGCGCGGCGAGGCCAGGATCCTGGGTCTTGCGGCCGGGGTCGTAGAGCCCAACCTCGTCCATAAAGATGCCGTGGAAGCGGACGGACTGGAAGTTCGTAGCAGCCTTCACTGTGCGTAGGTCATCACGGTAGCTCTCGCGCAGCGAAAGAATGGCGCGGCCGGAGCCGAACGTCTGCTCCCAAAAATGCGGAAAGGGCGTGGCGGCAGACTTGGCGTCAATGGTGAAAATTTCGTGCGACTCGGCGACTGAGGAAGGTGTTTGCGCAGACAAGCAGAGAAGTGGACAGAACAATGATGGGAGTAAAAGAAGATCACGAAGGCGCATAGGAACCCCTATAAGAATGAGTTGCACATGGTGAAGGTGAGTTCGACTTCAGGCCTGTTGCCGCAAACGGCCGGCACGTAGGCCGGCCGTTCCCGATTAGATAGCTAGATAACCGGTCAGAACTGAATTCGGCCCTCTAACTCGATAATGCGGCCCGAATCGCCGGCAGGCGAAAGGCCAAAGAGCGCGTTGGTGACGTTGTTGTGGATATTGTCGTTGTTGATGGGAGCGGCTTCATTTGTGTTGAAGAGGTTGAAGACGTTTGCCTGCAGCCGGAGAAGAGTGTTGTGCGATCCGAACTCATGCGCGAACTCCTTGGCGAAGGTTGCGTCAAAGTCCTGGTAGCAGCCACTGCGGAAGCTGTTGCGACCGATGCCAGGTGTATAGGTAGTTCCCGCAGGAAGCGTGGTTGCAAAGTAATGCGGACCGCCAAGTGGGAAGTTACCGGGGGTGGCAGACTCAAATGCTCCTGTGGAGCAGCTGCTGCCTGCACCTCCGTAATAGGCAAGTGGACGGACGATGTTCTGGGTTGCAGCGCCATTGACGATGGGCACCGTGTTGTATGTGCTGACGACCGGCGTCCACGGCAGTCCCGTATGGTAGGTATACGTGCCATTGATCTGGTAGCCGTTGACGAGAGCTGAAACAAGCGCGTTGTGAGTATGGATGGTTGGGGTCTGGTAGAGAGCTGTGGCTACGAAGCGATGCTTCATATCGTAGTCCGCAGGGCCGTACTCGCTCCGGTTATTGGCAGGATTGGTCTGGTTCGCAAGACCATCTGCACCGTCACCGTTGGAAACCTGGTCCATTGCCTTCGAGTACGTATACACCATGCTGAATGCAATATGATTCCGCATCGGACGCCGAAGCTCGACGTTGAATGCGTTGTAGTTGGCCACGGAATCGGTCTGAATGAAGTAGGCGGCGAAGGCCGGTGAGGAGGTGGTGGGGGTGGGGTTGTTGTTGTAGAGGAAGTTCTGGTCGACAAGGCGCGCAAAGTGACGACCGGTGGCGCCTTGGTAACCGACCGTTGCAGTCATGGCATGGGTTAGATCGCCCTGTATCTCAAAGGAGTACAGATCGCTGGACGGATACTTGATGTTCGGGGCCGCACCGTAGACCTCAACTTGGCCGACGCCGTTGGGAAAACCGGCAGCATTGGTGCCAGTTTTAAGAGCAGGGTTGAAAGGGTAGCTGGTTGGCGAGTTGCTCGTGCCGAGCGCATAGATGATGCCGGCGGTATTGCCGGTGCCGCCGCAGCAAAGACCGAAATTGGCTACACCAGGTCCATCTTCTGCCGAAGTATTGATCAATGCGGCATCAATATTGTTGTAGGCGAGAGCATAGCCGCCGCGGATGACAATTTTGTTGTGGAAGCTGGGCGGGGTATAGGCAAATCCAAAGTGCGGACCCCAATTGCCGAATTGTCCCGGCCAGAAGCTGTTGGTAGGTACGAGAGTCATCCCTGAAAGCTGCGTCGTTGCTCCAGTCCCGAGTACCGGCTGATTCACCATGAAGCCCTTGTTATGCCAGGGCGTGAACACTTCGTAACGCAGGCCGGAATTGATCGTGAGATTCGGTGTGGCCTTCCAGTCATGCTGCACAAAGCCGGCGTAGTCCTGCGAGCGATAGTAACGCTGCGTGTTGGCCGGCAGGCCGGTAGTAGGATTTGCGTAAATGGCCTCAAAGACAGATGCGTCATTGGCGAAGGCAAAGAGGCCGTTGAAAGCGTATGTGGGACGATCGTAGCCGTAGAGAGCATCGTTGTCCTGCTCCCATGTGAGTTCCGTGCCCATGCGGATTGTGTGCGTGCCCCAGGTATGCGTGGCGAGATCGCGAAATTCATAGGTGTTTTCCGCGAAATTAGCTGGGGTTGTTGTAGCAGCCTGCACACCGAACTGAACGGGGAAGGGGTAATTCTGCACGTTGTCGTACGGGATACCGTAATTGACAGCATTGCCACCGTCCGCGAGCGCATTGTCGGCAAACCGGGTGAAGTTTGCGCGTGCTTCGTTGACCCAGGTAGGCGAGAAGGTATGGACGTAAATCAGGGTGCCAGACGAATTGAATGGCTTAAAGATCGTGGAGGACTGAAGAGTGGCAGGCGAGGTGCCGGTGGCACCGACGCTGGAAAGCTTGCTGAAATATACCGACCCGGCCACAAGATCGTGCTGCGTGGCCTGCCAGTCGACCCGGGCGTTGTACTGATTTCCACGTGCCTGATTGGGAACGACAACCTGCGCATATTCGACATCGGGGACTCCGTCGAGGCCAGCTCCAGTGTTCGTTGCTGGGAAAACGCCGAGCTGCGTCGTGCCGCCTGGAGTGAGAGATCCAAGATCCAGGCCGCCGGATACAACATTGCAATTCACGCCGACCGTGAGTCCGGCGCAAGACGGGGTGAGAAGCGCGACGACGGTAGGGTTCGAGGAGACTTGAGCAACGATGGTTTCAGAGACGCCGCCACCGCGATTGGCGATAAGCGCGGCACGGAATTGAGGAGTCAGTATGTATTGACTGGAGTAGTTAGGATTTTTGTCCTTGAACTCCTGATAGGAGGCAAAGAAGAAAAGCTTGTTTTTCACAATCGGTCCGCCAATCGATCCAGCCCAATTGCGATTCGCATTAGCGTTGCGGACGTTTGGCGTATTCGGCCCGGTTCCGTATTGATTGAAGTAGTTGAACCCGGGATTGTCGTAAAGGAAGAACGCAGATCCATGCAGCTGATTTGTTCCGCTCTTCGTGACAACCTGAATCTGCGCACCGGTAAAGCGGGCGAGCGATGCGTCGTAGGAAGTGGAAACGATGGTGAGGGAGCCGACAGCCTCCTGGTTAGGCGTGACAACGGCTGCGCCGGCATGCGTTAGCGAATTTACGCTGACGCCATCGACCATGAAATTGTTGTCACCGACGCGCTGGCCATCCGCAGAAATCTGGACCTGATTTTCGGTCTGGAAGACGCTGGAATTCGAACCGCCCGGCCCAACACCGTTGGGCAGGAAAACCGCGTTGCCGCTGCCGGCGCGGGCGCCGTCGCCCGAGATACCGGGTGCGGTACGAAGAAGCTCGTAGGGGTCAGAACCGAATATCGGCAGGCGAGTAATTTCTTCGCTATCGATTGTGGTGCCGATGCTGGCATCACCCGTCTGCAGCAGGGGCTGCGCATTGGCATTCACGGTGACGGTCTCGCTGGTGGCGCCGGCAGTGAGCGTCACATTGATGTTGCGCGGCGTTTCGGCAGCGATGACAACGTTCGAAACTACGTTCTGCTGGAAGCCGGTAGCTGCGACTGTGACCGTGTAGTTGCCGGGTGGAAGTTCGGCAAAGTGAAAAGTTCCCTCAGCACCGCTGGTGACGGTGCGTTTATCTTGTGTGGCCGTATTGGTCAGCGTCACAGCGGCGTTGGGGATGGCGGCCTGCGTGGAATCGAGAACCGAGCCGGAAAGGCTGGCGTTGAATTGTGCTGCCGCAGTGCCGGAAAGCAGAACGATACCAACGATCGCCAGGCACAGGGAAAGGATGCGATTTCTGTTCATGAGGCACTCCAATAAAGAACTACAGTGGTCCGGGTTGAGGTTGATGTAAAAAGTTCGAGGCCCATTCGGCTATTTAGTCAAACGTTTGACCCGCACGAACTATGCTCCAAAAACATGACACCTGTCAAGGACAGCCAGCCATAGTCGGAGCACGATATGTTTTGAGGTCACCAAGCTGGGTCATTCGCTGTAACAAGGGGGGCATGTGAAATAAATTTCTCCCTACGAACCACTTAGATTGTGCAAAACTGCTTTGCGTGGCCCAGCATATAAAAGATTTGTCGAAACTAGCCGATCCGGGAGCTATACGAGCAGCTGCGGCGGCAGATCTTAAGGTTGGCACCGCGCGCGTGAGAAAAGGTAGGCCACAAGCTTCCCTGACCACACTTTCAGCGTACCTGGGACTTTCTCCCGCAGCGATCTCTCGCGTTTTGAATGGGGTACCGGCCGCTAAATCGATTCCCAAGGCGACGCAGGAGAGAATTTTCGCCGCGGCGCGGGAGTTCAACTACCGGCCAAACGTGCTGGCTCGCAGCCTCCAGCGAGGCCAGTCGATGACCATCGGTGTGCTGGTACCGGAGATTTCAGAAGGTTATGCGACAGCAGTTTTGGCGGGAGTAGAAAAAGGGCTTCTGCAGGCAGGATATACATTCTTTCTGATTAGCCATCACCATCGCGCTGAACTCGTGGAGCGCGCAGAAGCCATGCTGGAAGAGCGCAGTGTGGATGGGATGATCGCTATCGATACAGCGCTGCCTGTTAAAACACAATTGCCCACTATCACGGTTTCATGCCCGGGCCAGCAGGAGGGCATTACAAATATCGTGCTCAATCACAAGCGGGCAGCAGAGTTGGCAATCAATCATCTGGCCGGGCTGAGACACCGCAAAATCGCTTTCATCAAGGGACAGGCTTTTAGTTCTGACACGGAGCCGCGGTGGCGGGCGATACAACATGCACTGCGCCGCGCAAAGCTTCCGTGCGATCTCGATTTAGTCGCACAATTGGAGGGGGACGCCCCTTCGCACGAGCCAGGTTACTTCGCGGCCCAGCGGCTACTCGCCTCTAATAAAAATTTTACGGCGTTGTTTGCGTTCAATGACGTGTCGGCGATTGGCGCCATTCGAGCTCTGCGCGAAGCCGGTCGGCGGGTGCCACAGGATGTAAGTGTGGTGGGATTTGACGATGTGCAGTCGGCTGCATTCCAGAACCCAGGACTGACGACCGTGCGGCAACCGCTGCAAACAATGGGCATGCTTGCGGCAGAAACAGTTGTACGGCAGATTAGGGCCTCAGGGGAGCACGTACCCGCAAAGCAGGTGGTGATTGATCCGGAATTTGTAGTGAGAGAATCGACGGGCCCGGCGCCTAAGAGGAAATAGAGGCAAGCTGTCCTCATAGGAATCGCGCGCGATCGTTTCCACGCATCGTTCCATTTTGGGAACGATAGGCTAAGCCGATAGACGGACGCGCGTCCACAGGCGCGTTGTTCCCAAAATTATCTTGACAGCAACGACGACCGCCTTTACGTTGTCTTCAACTTTATCTATTGACGGACACTAGATCCGTAACGCAGCGCCCTTATCCATGTCTGTGCTTCAACGCCCCCGGAGCTTGGTGGGAACAACTCAGTATTTCTCTTCGACCATCCAGAGATTAGGAGAAATTGTGTGCAAGTGACTAAGTTCATCCTGACGATTTTTCGTAGCTTTTTTGTGTCCCGGGTTTTGGTGAGAAACATTGGGATTGGTCTTCTTTTACTCGGTGGGTGCACCGCATCGGTGCTTGCACAAGACCTCCCAGACGTGGCGCAGGGTCTACAGCCTTATGTGGCCTATCACGGTGGGCAGCTGGATAAAGTGAACATCGTCAATGGCAGCTTGACCGTGCAGATCCCCTTGGTCTCTTACCCGCAAAAGGGGAGCCTGTCGCTCAGCTACTCTGTGATCTACAACTCATTCAGTTTTCAAGATCTAGCGAATTGTCTCGCAGCTGAAAATCCGACTGGCCCTCTTGCAGGAATTCCACTCGACTCTGGCTGTACCAATCAAATGCAATTGATGCCACTTGGAATTCCGGGGGCCTATCCGCCCGGACCCGCACTGGTCATGGACCAGGGTTTGGCGGCCGGGGGAACAAGCGCTTCTGCGCAACCGGGAAATCTTCAACCTCCTTTGGATGGCAGGTTCTACATCATTACGCCCGACCGTGCTCAACACCCCCTTGCGCCTTACAGCGATGGAACATACCGGTCTATCGACGAGGGCGGCTATTCCTTTACTCCAAGTTCAGCACCTGCCTTCGGAACAAATCTCGGGAACTGGGAGAACGCTTACCCAGGCGACCAGGCCATCGTGATGGGCGGCGCGGGTGGGAGTATCACTGATTCCCACGGAATTGTGTACACAAGTTCTGGCATCACCGACCCCGACGGCAATTCCATCAACGTTGGCGTTCCCTCCGGCATGATGGCGACTGATTCGACAGGCCGTCAGATTCCTCAAATGACCACGGGAAATGCGTCTTCATGTCCAAACATAAATGCTCCATTTCAATCCGTCACCAGCGCAATGCAGTGGATCCCACCCGGCTCTGGAAATGGCTATCTGTTCTGCTACACCAACGTTCTCATCTACACCAATCTCCCGTTTGGTGGGCCGTTCGGCGGGGCGAGAAATGGCAGTAGCAATTTACGTAGAACATACTCGATGCTGCAGTCCATCGTCCTGCCCAACGGACAGTATTGGGGATTTATTTATGATGCCGCCGACCCCAACGCCGAGTATGGGGGCGGAGCCAACAACTTCGGAAACTTCGGTCAGCTGTTGACGTTGATTTATCCCACCGGCGGCAGCGTGAACTACACGTACGCTATCGGCGGCGGCTTCTGCCCCGCGAACCGGCCTAACGGGACCAACGGTGTTGCGATCCTGCCTTACATACCGAATGTGGGCACCAGACAGATGGTGGATCCTCAGGGAAATGCTCTGGGCACTTGGACCTACGGAGGGGGTTCAGGCGTTCCTGAAGGAGATTTATCCATTCTTTCGCCGACCGGCGACTTGACCGTAATCGACCTGGCGTACGATACGGTCAACCAAACTAGCTGTTCCCTGTTCGACGCAGGTGAGCAGGTTTATCAGGGCAGCTCTGCATCTGGCCCACTCCTGCGCAGCACAACGAGAACTTATCTTTTCCCGGCAAGTCCAGGTACTGTGCTCGCTTCGGTTCCGCGAGTGATCAACGAAGTAACTACGCTTGATGACGGTGAGAGCTCCTCTGTCCAATCGCAATATGCAATAGCCAATTTTGGAATCATCGCATGTTCATGGCCTGGAACCAGTTGTGGAGTAGGTAACTATTCTGTCCCTATCCCGATCGGGAGCGCCACGTCTAAGACTTACATCGGCTATGGCGGCTCGGTGATGAAGACGGAGAATATTGCCTATGCTTGGCAAAGCATCCCCGCCTATTTGTCGGCCAATATTTTAGATATTCCGCTCAGTACATCCACGCAGGACGGCTCCGGCAACACTATCGGGACCACGAACTACACCTACGACGAGAGCGCCTACGCTCCGGGAGAAACCTCTGTCGCCGGTCATCTGACCACGGTATCGAAGACTCTCAACATGGCATCTGGTCCCGCTCCTACGGTGCATACGGGCTGGAATACGGGGTCTGCAACTGCGCCTGGGAACGGCGATAAGGCTTATGTCATCGACGCCAATGGCAATACCACCAGCTATGCCTACAATGGCACCGGAGGCTGCAGCGGCTCGGTCGTCACAAGTACCACCAACGCGCTGAGCCAGTCCATCTCCGGCAGCTACGACTGCAACACCGGGCTGCTAACCAGCCTCACCGACCTCAACGGCAACACGACTTCAGTCTCCTGGGATATGATGCGCCGCATCACCCAGGTGAGCTATCCAGCGATTGCCTCAGGCACGCCAACCACGACCTTTACCTATGCGGATTCCGCGAACACCGTCACCAAAACTGTCACAGCTTCGCCCGATCCAAGCCAGATCACAACTGTCGTCTTCGATAGTTTCGGGCGTGACATGAACCGCTACACCAGCGATGGTTCGTCAGCGGGCCAAGCGGAGGTGGATACATACTACGACCCTGATGGCCGCGTCGCTTCCGTCACCAACCCGTATCACTCCTCTGACACCGTCTATTCCACCACCACCACCTACGACGCTCTCAACCGCCCGCTGGTCATCACTAAGCCCGACGGCAACACCACGACCACCTCCTACACCGGCCCCACCACTGACACATTCGATGAAAACAACACCCACATGCAGCACACCACGGACGCTCTCGACCGCCTGGTGAAGGTGATGGAGCTCGGCACCTCGGCCGATCCACGCAGCCTCGAGACCGACTACACCTATAACGCGCTCGACGATCTCACCTACGTCAACCAGATCGGCGCCTCCGGTGAAACGCCCCGCACCCGCAGCTTCACCTACGACTCGCTCTCCCGCCTCATCACCTCCACCAACCCCGAGAGCGGGACCATCTGCTACGGCACGTTGAGCAGCGGAAGCTGCATCAACGGTTACGACGCCAACAGCAACTTGCTGGCCAAGACGGACGCCAACGGCGTTACGACGAGCTATACCTATGATGCGTTGAACCGCTTGAAGAAGCGGACATCGAACGGGACGCCCGCGCTCAACAACCAGTATGGGTATGACTCGATCAGCGACGCGAACCCGGCGATCCTTCCATTGAACGGAGTGGGGCGGCTCATGTTCACCACGAGTGGTCCCACTTCCACGGCCACCGATGCCGAGATCTTTAGCTATGATGCGATGGGCAGGTTGAAGGCCTTGGAGGCGCATCTTCCGTCTGCCCTATCGACGACGGAGAGCGTTTTCCAGAGCTACGACCTGGCCGGCAACCCAACGCAGACCACTTATCCGGACGGCCGTGTGTTGCTCCAGAGTTATGATTCTGCCGGCCGGCTGACCACGGTTACCGACACGACCTCGGGCGGCGCGGGCACGGTCTACTTCTCCCCCACCTCGGGACAGGCCCAGTACACCGCAGCGGGCGCGCTCTCCTCAGCCAGCTACGGCAACGGCGTTACGGAGGCAATCACCTACAACACCCGCCTGCAGCCCTGTCATACCTCGGCCAACTCCCCAGCGCTGGCGCCAATCTCCGGTGTTGGCAACGTATTTGACCGCACCAGCTCCTACGCCAACAGCCCTTCCAACGGCTCGCCATGCAATCCTGAGTCCGGCAACAACGGCAACATCGCCTACATCGCGGACAACCACAACGCCAACTGGACGCAGAGCTTCGCCTACGACGGCCTGAACCGGCTCACGTCAGCTGCTCGCTCTGACGGCGGCTACAACCACACCTATAACTACGATTCCTTTGGCAACCTGATAGTGCAGGACAACATCAATCCCAGCCCCACCTACACCATCAACCCGGCGACCAACCAGCTCAACCGGCTTGCCAACAACGTCAACATCTACAACTACGACAATGCCGGCAACCTGCTCTCCTCAGGCACGTCTGACATCGGCGGCCACAGCTACACCTACAACCCGCTGAGTCAGATCACGGCCGTCGATGGCGGCAACACGGCCACCTATTTCTATAACGGCTCTAACCAGCGCATCGAGAAGCAGGCCGGCGGTCTGACAACCGACTATATCGACTTTGCAGGCCAGCCGCTCGCAGAGCACACCTCCGCCGGCATCTGGACGGACTACATCTACGCTGAAGGCCAGAAGATCGCGAAGGTCGCCACTCCTGCCGGTGGAACAAGCACACTCAACTACTACCTCGACGACCACCTCGGCACAACCCAGGTCGAGCTGGACGCCTCCGACAACGTCACCTGGCAGGGCCAGTTCACCCCCTTCGGCGCGGAGCTGCCCGACGGCTCCACCACCATGCACTACAAGTTCACCGGCAAAGAACGCGACGCCGAATCCGGCCTCGACTTCTTCGGCGCCCGATACTACGGCAGCACCACCGGAAGATGGATGAGCCCGGATTGGGCAGCGAAACCGGAGGCCGTGCCGTATTCGAAGCTAGATAACCCACAGAGCCTCAATCTCTACAACTATGTTGGGAACAATCCGCTTTCGAGAGCAGATGTAGATGGACACGTATGGCCGATTCTAGCCTTGGCTGGTAGTGGAACCCTTCTTACCGAAGAAAGCCCGTTAGCGGCTCTGGGGCCCATAGGGTGGTCAATTATTGGCGCTACAGCGGTTACTGCCGCCGGTGTTGCGATCTACGAGCACTATCATCAAAAGGGAGCTGCTCCAGCGGCAACTCCATCTACAGAGCAGGGGCGCGACGAACAAGGAAAATTTCTTCCAGTGAAACCGGGTCAAGCGCGACCGGGCGCACAAACTGAGAGCGATGCACTGGAAGCCGAGGGAGCGAGCAAGAATACGAAGCCCTTACCTGGTTCGATACGGATACCGGATGGTACAGTTGACGCCACCGGTCAAAAAGTAGAAGTGAAAGGTGGAAAAGTTGTAGGCAATACGGAGCAGCTTAGGGAAATGGGTGCGGCCGCCGTCGCGGCAACGGGACAAAGACTGCTTGTGGTAACGACAAATCCCAATGTCAAAGTCACTCAGAATGCTCAGGACAACAAAGATCTCGAAATTAGACCGGTAAAAACACCTCAATAACGATGAAAAACGAATTGGATATGACGCTATCCTCGCGACGATCCCTAACGGAATCGGTTGCCCGTGAACAAATTACCGCGCTTTGCGATTTCGGCGACGGTATGATGTGCCCCGACAAAGCCAGCAAGTACGAGCCAATTCGGGAACCATTCGACTATACAGACATCAGTATTCCCATTCGTTGGCTAGCTTCGGGTAAAGACTTCCTTTACCGAAAGGGAAAACCTGTTTATGTGGAGGGTGCGATGTGGAATCGTACGCATCCCCCGGGCTCCCGTTTTCCGTCTCCGCCGTTTAGCAACTACTGGACAGGGCAGTTCGATGGCAAGTGGGCTGCCCGAATTGGAATGGAGAAGGTTGAAGCTTTCGTCTCCGAAATGTTTCGGGTGACGGGATCGGACTTTGGGCTGCTGACTACAGCTATTGATCGGAAGGCGAAGAATCAAGGTCCGATGAGTTATAGCTACCATGGAAGCGACCCCGAATCCGGCATTCCAGGGCTTTATTGGGTTAACTTTTTTAGTGACTATCTGGCGGAGTGGATTGGGTTGGCCACAGTTCCTAAGGAAATTGCCACATTGAAGAGGCTCGCCTCGGGCGGGTGGTTGCTCAAATTCTGCGAGTCTCCAGACAACTGTAGGGATATAGATGTTCTCCAAAAGCAACGTTCTGCAATCGAGTGGCTCGGATCCGACAAGTTCTTCGATATCCGTTTTCCAGACCGGAAATTGAGCACGCCGGACTGGAATAGTATGCCGTCCAGGGGCGTGCAACCGGCGGGTGGCCGACCCACCATCTAGGGTGGCCCATTCATGACGGCCTCATCGTCATGGGTGGTGTAGTAGGAACCTCAGACAGGCGGATGGCCCGCTCATCATTTTGGGTGCCCCATTCATCGCGCTCTTTGCGATGAGTGGGATAGGCACAAACCTTTCAGAAGCAAACCGCATCCTCTGTTGCTCCCTTGCCACACCCGTGTCTATTTAGCCACAAGTCCAGACCTAACCCACATCGGCTCTAGACTTTGCGCAAAAAGTACGGGGGGGGGGGTGCCTAGGCATGTTCCACGTGGAACAAAAAGCGAAAGTGCGGGCAACATGTATGTCCGCGTAGCTCATACGCGGCCAGTCCACTCGGCAGCTCTCCCTGCAACGCGGAGCCGGCGGTTGCCTTCAGGGCCAAAGGTCCGTTCTGTAGCAGTCCAGACCTGTCTGTTCGCATGACCGCGGAGGAATCAATTACCCTCATGCCTACCGGCCAGTGATGTTCGCCATGTCAACAACTCAACTCTCCATCCCCGAACCGCACGCCGTGCCCGCGCCTCAGTCGCTCGCTCGCGCTGCCGTGCTGGTTCCCGCACGAGATCCCGATAGCAGTCTCGTTCCGCTGATAGCATCGCTGCTGCAACACGGTTTCGGGGCCATCATTGTCATCGACGACGGCAGCTCTTCCGGCGAAATATTCGCGGAGTTGCAGCACTTCGATCGCGTGCATTTGTTGCGGCACGCCATCAATCTAGGCAAAGGCCGTGCTCTCAAGAACGGCATCAATTATTTCCTCGCCGGCTTGCCGGACTTCGACATTCTTGTCACAGCCGACGCTGACGGTCAGCACACCCCCACCGACATCGTGCGCGTCGCCCAAGCCGCACTCCAATATCCCACCAGGACTGTGCTCGGCTCACGCGGCTTCGTCAAAGATGTTCCACTCCGCAGCCGCGTCGGCAATGGACTCACCCGCCACATCTTCGCCTTCGTCACCGGCGCAAAGCTCATGGACACGCAAACCGGCCTGCGCGCCTTTCCGCGCAGTCTGTTGCCCGAGCTCATCGTGCTTGAAGGCGAGCG
>Ga0206804_10088_pt2 | contig 15454 bp, 13 predicted proteins | sample Alteio_BWOrgCont_62_FD_152888 | JGI IMG/M metagenome (GOLD analysis project Ga0206804, IMG submission 152888) | Enriched cells from forest soil in Barre Woods Harvard Forest LTER site, Petersham, Massachusetts, United States -... | ecosystem: Environmental > Terrestrial > Soil > Temperate forest >... | reverse complement strand
TGGGGATACGGGGCACCTGGGAAGGGCAATACGCTACTCAACTACTGTGGAATCGGACGCGACTTCCTGGATTTCACGGTTGATCGGAATCCGTACAAGCATGGCCGCTTTACCCCGGGAATGCATATCCCAATCCTGCCGGTCGAGATGATTGACCTAGCCAAGCCGGACTATCTGCTCGTGCTTCCTTGGAACCTGAAGCAGGAAATCATCGAGCAGATGCGGCATGTGGGAAGCTGGGGAGGCAAATTCATCATTCCAATTCCCGAAGTGACAGTCCTCGAGCCGGGAGAATATTGATAATGAAAGTCGTGCTCTTTTGCGGCGGCCAGGGTACCCGTATCCGCGAATATCCAGAGCCCGTGCCGAAGCCTATGGTTCCGGTCGGCCACGAGCCAATCCTATGGCACGTGATGAAGTACTACAGCGACTTCGGCCATCGGGACTTCGTCCTCTGCATGGGATACAAGGCCGACGTTATCAAGCGCTTCTTTCTGGATTACAGGCCGCATCTCTATGCCGATTGCGTCGTGTCCGGCAACGGTGATCAAGTCGAACTGCTGGACGCCAGTCAGGACGACTGGCGCGTCTCTCTGATCGATACTGGGATCTGGCGAAATATCGGCGAGCGGCTGTGGGCGGTTCGTCACCACGTCATGGGCGAGGAGATGTTCCTAGCCAATTACAGCGACGGGCTCGCCAACGTAAGTCTTGATGTGATGATCCAGCAGTTCAAGGAAAGCGGCAAGGCAGCTTGTTTCCTCGCGGTCCATCCGCCTGTCACATTCCACCTTGTGGACATGGATGAAACCGGAAGCGTGCGCGCACTGATGAGTTCCGACAATTCAAACGTCTGGATCAACGGCGGCTTTTTCATCATGCGACCGCGCATCTTCGATTACATCCGCGAGGGCGAGGAACTCGTAGTCGAGCCTTTCCGCCGCCTGATCGAAGATGACCAACTGTTGGCATTCAAGCACACTGGTTTCTGGCGTGCCATGGATACGTTGCGTGATCGGCAGGTCCTGGAGGGAATGATCGAGCGAGGGCACGTTCCATGGAGGATGTCCGGGGGTTCCGGCCGCGCCATCACAGGTTGAGAGCAAGACTGTGATATCACTGAACGTGGCGCGGCCAGGCGAGCCCCTGTCCGTGCTGTGCCTGGGCGCTCATTCCGACGACATTGAGATCGGAGCGGGTGGAACGCTTCTTGGCTGGATGGCTTCCGATGTCCGATTGAACGTTCTCTGGTGCGTGGCGAGTGCCTCGGGGGAGCGTGCCGCAGAGGCACGCGCCTCAGCATCCGCCTTTCTGACTGGCGCAACCTCGTATGAGTTGAGGCTTGGGCAGTTTCGCGACGGGTTCTTTCCCTACGAAGGAAGCGACGTGAAGCTGTGGATGGAGGAATTGAGGAGGGAGGTCGATCCTGACATCGTCTTCACACACAAAGGAGATGATGGCCACCAGGATCATCGAGAAATCTCCCAGCTTACGTGGAACACGTTCCGCAATCATCTGATTCTCGAATACGAGGTGCCAAAGTGGGACGGCGATCTCGGGCAGCCGAATCTCTATTCGCCACTGACTCCTTGCATCATGGAACGAAAAGTTTCGCTGCTGCTGGCTGGTTTTGCGACGCAGCGTTCCAAGGACTGGTTCGATCCGGACGTGTTCCGCGGACTGGCTCGGCTGCGCGGAATGGAAAGTCGCGCACCCGGCGGATACGCTGAGGCATTCTATCTGCGTAAGGCGAACCTGTAGACCGGTGCCACCGCGCAGAAGCCGTCCCGGCTTGGCTCTTGCAAGTACGTATCGGTCGTGACTAGCATCAAACGGCTTCCCACTCGCCAGGCGGAAATTTCGTGTTCCTGACGGAACCACGCATGAATCTCGCACCCAACGGTTCGGCCGCGCTCTCGGCTATCCGGCCCGCTTTCGTATGGGATTGTATGAAGCGGATCTCAGCGCTGGTCCGCAGAACGCACCTGACACTGGTCATGTTCGTCATCGTGGTTTCGGCCGCAAGCACTTGCGCCCGTGCGCAGAATATCGACATTTATTTTCCTCCTGGTATTTCGGGTTACGACCAGCAGCTTGGGGTAACTGTCCTGTCGCGGCTGCGTCCGCTCTACGCCGCATCTGGCGTTCGCGCCGGTGGCTTTGTGCTTTTCCCGAGGGCCGATGAGAATGTCTTTTACAACTCGAACCTGAATGGCGTTGCCGGTTCGCAGAGCTGGGGGGCGGAAACATCTGCTGGCCTGACCGCAGCATCTGACTGGAGCCGCGACAGCCTGGGTGCCGCGATCGGCATTGATCACTATCAATATTTCGAATTTCCAGGCGAAAGCTACACTGACTTTAACGTAGGAGCCACCGGAGGGTACACGATCGACGATAATCAGCTTACGCTGTCGTATTTCCACAGCACCTACCATCAACTCGGCACCAGCGTTGCGAGCGTTCGCACCACGACGCCGATTGCCGACCAGACCGATTCGGCGCGCATATACTACACCTTCCAATTCGGCAGGATTGCCCTAACTCCGGACTTCAGCGTGGGAGTTTATCGGTTTGGGTCGGCAACCTTGGGGGGTTCGCAGACCAGTCTCAGCTTTCTTAACCGCAACGTCATGGCTGGGGGAGTAACTGCCCGATACTCCATGAGTGATGAAGGTGGGCTGCTGCTGGTGGTCCGCGGGATGGCTACTGATTATGTACGGCCTCTCCCCGGCCAGCCCAGCAACAACTCAGACACAGGCTTTGCGCTGACTGGAATCGATTATCAATCAAAGAGCGTCTGGCGATATCGACTGTTGGTTGGAATAGAGGTGCGTGAATTCGCGGCATCCCAATTCCAGTCAAGAACGGCGCCGATCGCGGAAGGTAGTGTGATATGGCAGCCGACCGAGCTTACGACTGTCACGGGATCACTCTCTCGATTGATCGAGGATCCGCAGTCGGCCGGCTCAAATGGCTACGTGCTCACGCAAGCCCAGCTCACCGTGGACCATGAATTGCGGCGGGATATGATTTTGGAGGCTCGCGGTGGGACGCAGTTTGTGCAGTTTCTGCAAGGTGGCAATCAGACCAACATAACTGGCGGGGTGAGTATGGATTGGCTGATCAACCGCAATATGCGGCTGTCTATTGGCTATGACATTACCAAGCAGACAAGCATCAGCGGCAACATCACGGGATCCACACTTGCCTCAACAACGACGGGTCAGTTCAACCAGCAGGTAGCCGCAGTAACGTTGCATTTTGCGCTTTAGCCTTCTTTCAAGGCACTCTCCTGGCGGAGTCGCTCGACGATTGCCCATACTCTATGTGGCTCTAGCGGAACATCAGGATCGTTCAGCAGCCGATCAGCCAACTCCATCACCTGCTCGAAACTGGCAGCCGGTCTCTGATCACCCGATTCAGGCATCGACTCGCGTACTCCCTGGTGTTTTGGTGCTAGCGGCACGTCACGTTACGCTGGGGATGGTTGGGGGCCGCGCGCGAGACGACCGCCAGCGCGCCTCAAATGACCGGTCCGGAATGAAAAGGCAATTACCCTGATCGATGTAAGACGAATAGAACTTTAGTGGCAGACGTCTTTGACGAACTGCAACTACGAAGAGCCCAGCGGTAGCTGGGCGGGCGGCCGACCATCAATACTCGTTGGCGCCTTGTGAAGCTGAGGCCGATGGGGCTGGCCACGACAGTCAAGCCAAGGGTATTTGTCAGGCCGCCTTTGTATAGCTGGCAATAGGGATAATCCGCTTTTCAAACATTGATAGAGCCCGTGCGCAAGCCTGGTCCATGTTATAATAGGCATAGTCACCCAGGCGCCCAGCGAAGAACACTTGGCCATCGAGCCCGGCAGCCTCTTTGAGATAGAGCTGCAGCAACGATGCATTCTGCTCGGTAGGAATCGGGTAGTAGGGCTCGTTCACGCCGGTACAATAAGGTTCGGGGTACTCTGTAACCAGAAGGGGTGTGACATCTGGCTCTCCGCTTAGATGGCGGTGGTCAGTTATCCGGGTGAATTCGAATTCGTTGGGAAAGTTCACGGTTCCAACTGGCAGTCCACGGTGCTTCGGGACGCTCCGTGTCTCGAACCGGAGGCTCCGGTACGGGAGAGCACCGTGCACGTGCTCGAAGAACTCGTCTATCGGGCCGGTAAAGATCGTGCGACGAAAGCACGATGTCCGGGCTACGTCCCTGTATTCGACATTGAGTTCAATACTGATCCGCGGGTGGTCCAGCATTCGGTTGAACAGTACCGTGTAGCCATCTTCCGGCATGGCCTGGTAGTAGTCCTGGAAATATCTGTCGTCCCGGCTCACAAAAATCGGAACGCGTCCTGTGACCCCCGGACTGAGATCTTCCGGCCGTAGCCCCCACTGCTTCAGCGTATAGTTCTCGAACACCTTCGCGTAGACATAGTCCGCGAGAAAGCACAGTTCGGTATTCTGTTCGGTTCGCAGCTTCAAAATCGAGACCTTCTGACCGAACCCGTAACGGGCGATCAGGGCATCGCACAGTTGATCGGCCATGCGTGGAGGAAACACCGCGAGGATCGAATTGAGATTGAAGGGGATGGGGACGTGCCGGCCGTCCACAACACCGAGCACATGGTGAAAGTAGGGGCGCCACGACGTGAAGCGGCTCAGGTAGGACCATACCTTCTGGCTGTTCGTATGGAAGATATGCGGGCCATAGCGATGAAGCAAAACGTCATCCATCTGCATGTCGAATGCATTGCCAGCCACGTGATGACGACGGTCGATCAGCAGAACCGACTGGTCCAATTCGTTGGCTATGCGTTCGGCCAGGACAGCACCGGTAAATCCAGCACCAACAATTAGCCAGTCCCATTGTGCCATCGTGCTGGACCCCGGTTGCGTTCTATTCAGCAAAGAGTTCTGGGCGGACATTTAGTAACTCACGAAGAACCGGATATTGCGGGCCAAAAGAAAAGTGTCCCGCCAATGCTGCCGTCGTAACGACGACAGGCCTGGCGGTTTCGACCCCCCGCGCACACATATAAGCCTCATCCCCACCGAGCGTGCTGTTGCCGACGAGCAGTCTGTGTCGATACACTGGTAGATAGCCAATCTCTTGCCAGAATGAACGTTCGAACGCTATCATCCCAATGCTGAACTGGATGGGACACAGAAGTCGGCGTGACTCCGATACCGCGAGCCGCGCAGCCGTGGCAGAAAGTGGTGCGGTCGCCTCCCATATCCATCTGGCAGCCGATGGATTAGAATGGATTGGAAGGCCTGCTGTCGCCAGGCGAGCTGTGCCGAACAGAGCCTCGAATTCCTCCAGCCGCCCCAGCATCTCCAACAAATAGCGGTAGCAAAAGCCATTCAACGGAATCATCGGCGCGACAATGCCGGGATCGACAACGCCCTGCATCTTGATGTTTTGGTAATCTTCAAGCAGCGCGGAGATGGTATTCGGCAGCAGGAACATATCCTCGTCAATCTTGACGATCATCGAGGCGTTTTCGTGCAGGCGATAGCAAATGTTCTGCGCGAGCGACACGTCATTGGTTGTGGTTCGGAGGTAGCTCCACTCCTGCCGGCGGCATAGCTCTGCGAGCTCGTCCAGCCAGAGTCCCGGCGAAACCACGCAGACATCCACGTCCAGTAGCGCATTCTCCAGGCGCGGGAGTACAAACGGCCAAAGCTCGCGCTTGTACCCTGCCAGAAGACAGACAAGCACCTTCGCCTGCTTACGCCTGTCATCGAAAAGAAACCGCCCATGAAGCCGAGAATACAGGTCCATCGCATGCAGGCCGCCTTTCGCTCGCTCATAGATTCGCGCAAGCAGAGATCTAGCTGGCTGCCGGCTACCCTCTTCGGCAATCTGGCGCTGAGTGGGCTTCGCCACCAAATCTTGTGGCCATAGCGATTGAGCGATCACTTATCAGCGCCGCGCGATGATTGGTTCGAGGCATCCATGACCCATGGTCGCCGATACTGGGTTCGCACCGCAATCGCCAAACCAGAAGCGTAAGATAGTCCCTTCGGATGATCTCTGTTCTTCCTGGGAAGGACAGCCTGCAATTGGCTTATGGCTGCAGCGACGGACGCATGTTGATGTCGGTTATTTCAGCGGTTTCGCCCAACAGCAGTATCGCACATGCCATTTGCGCAACGTCGGTCGGCTGAATCAGCCGCTCGGGTCGATAGACCCGTCCTTCCGTAGCAAACAGTTGGCATTGTGTCTGTCCGGCGGTCCGCCCGAGATAGATCGATGAAACGCGGACGCCCTTCCCGTTCACCTCCTCGCGCAGACTGTCGATGAGGGCCTTCATGGCATGCTTGCTGGCAGCGTACTGGCCTACGACAGCGGATGCCTTCAAGGCCTGGCTCGAATTGATGCATATGATGTGACCCTTGCTATCAACGAGAAGCGGCAGAAGACCCATGGTAAGCGCATATGGTCCGATGACATTGGCATCCATCTGTTGGCGAAGCTCTTCCGGGTCTCGCGACCGCCCGTATATTCCAACCGCGAGTATAAGGGCGTCGAGCCTCCCTTTTGCGCCAATCTGCTGCACCGTATCCTTGACTGCGGAGAGATTGGTGAGGTCAACCCTTAGTATGCTCGGCGCATGCCCGCGTGCAGCAGTGGTGTCGTGCCACAGACGATCAAACCGTCGTCCCAGCGCCAGGACTTCCGCGCCGCCTTCCATGAGAGAGACAGCGATCGCGCGCCCGATGTCGCCCGATGCACCGACCACGGCAATGCGTGCAGTGCGAAGCGTCTTTTGCATTTTCAGTCTCTGCGAAAATACCAGACGCGACAATGAGCAGGTGAGCCGTTAGGCACCATCACCAAAAAGGTGCATGGGTGACGCAGCCTGCATCGTTTTAGGGAAATTACAGCACCGACATCCTGCATTAGGTTCGCCCCCGACCCCAGGCGCTATCGCAAGTGTTGACCCACATCATACGTCGAGGAGCTGAACATGAGGGTGCTGATCACCGGCCATCGTGGCTATATAGGCGCGGTCATGGCCCCTTTGCTGCAACGCGCCGGGCATCAGGTATCCGGATGTGACAGCGATCTCTACTCGCGCTGCACATATGACGCTGCTGGCCCAATTGTGCCAATCCCGTCTCTCAAAAAGGATGTGCGAGACCTCACGCGGAGCGACCTGCAAGGGTTCGATGCCTGTGTTCATCTCGCTGCCTTGTCGAATGACCCTTTGAGCGATCTCAATCCTGCAGTCACGTACGAGATCAATCACCGAGGCAGCGTACGTTTGGCGGCGCTCGCAAAGGAAGCTGGTATTGGTCGGTTCATCCTTGCATCTTCATGCAGCAATTACGGCGCAACCGGCGAGGACATGGTGGACGAAACGGAAACGCTCTGTCCTGTAACCGCATATGGCCAGTCCAAGGTCTGGGCCGAGCGCGACATTGCCGAACTCGCTGACGAGCGGTTTTTCCCGACCTACCTTCGACCGGCGACAGCATATGGCGTCTCGCCCCGCTTACGTCTGGACATCGTGCTCAACAATCTTGTTGCTTGTGCAGTCGCAACGGGTCGAATTTCTCTGCTGTCAGACGGTACGCCCTGGCGTCCAATCATCCATATCCAGGACATTTCCCGTGCTTTCCTCGCAGTCCTGTCAGCAAGCCCAGATAAGGTGGCCGACCAGGCTTTCAACGTCGGCAGGAACGACGAGAACTACCAGATCATCGAAATAGCCGAGGCCGTCGCGAAGGTTGTGCCCGGCTGCAAGCTGGAAGTGGCATCCGGTGCCGGTCCGGACAAACGTTCGTACCGGGTCAGCTTCGAGAAGATCGCTCGAGATGTGCCGAACTTCCATCCCACCTGGGATCTTCATTCAGGAGCACGGCAGCTTTATGAGTCCTTCGTTGCAGCGGGCCTGTCTCAAGGGGATTTCACCGGCTCCCGTTACTTCCGCACCAGCCAGATCAAGGAACTGCTGACCGCCGGCGTGCTTGATCCAAGTTTGCGTCACACGGCTGCCACTGGCGGCCTGCCAGAGCAGCGTTCGGCTGCATAATTGGCGCGACGGTCCAGTTGACGTGGACTTGACGCTTTTTGACAGCGCGGAATCAGGTGACCAGATCTTCGCGCTCGCAGCAGAACTGTATCCGATCTGCCGGAGCATCACAGGCAGGGGTGTCCGTGAAACCCTTTGGCTCCTGTCGAAACACATAGATCTTCGGTGTCATAGCGTGCCATCCGGCACGACTGCCTTCGACTGGCAAGTGCCGTTGGAATGGAACATCCGAGACGCCTTCATCAAGAATCCACACGGTGATCGCGTTCTGGATTTCAAGGACAGCAACCTGCATGTCGTGAGTTACAGCGAGCCGGTCCATGGTCATTTTCATCTCGAGGAACTGAAGGATCACATCTTCACATTGCCAGATCGGCCGGACCTCATCCCATACCGAACGTCTTATTATCAAAAGAGGTGGGGCTTTTGCATGAGCCACCGGCGCCTTCAGGCGCTATCTGACGGTATCTATGAGGTGCTGATCGACTCTAGCCTGACCGACGGATCGATGGATTACGGCGAATACTACATCCGGGGCGAACTCGAAGATGAGGTGCTGTTGTCCGCACATATCTGTCATCCCTCGCTGGCCAACGACAATTGCTCGGGGCTGGCTTTGCTGACGCACCTCGCTCGACAGCTCACCCAGATAACAACACGCTACAGCTATCGTTTCCTCTTCAGTCCCGGTACAATCGGGCCAATAGTCTGGCTTTCTCGGAACGAGCATTTGGTTTCCCGCATTGCCCATGGCCTTGTGGTTTCGTGCGTCGGGGACAAAGGCCGGCCCAACTACAAGAAGTCTCGGCGAGGGAATGCCCCTATCGACCGCATCATGGCCCATGTCTTGCGCCATATGGCGCCAGCCGCGCAGATATCGGAGTTTTCACCGTATGGATACGACGAGCGGCAATATTGCTCGCCCGGATTCAACCTGCCGGTCGGTCTATTTCAACGTAGCCAATTTGCTACCTTTCCCGAGTATCACACTTCTGCTGACAACCTTGAACTGATTCGGCCCCAGCACCTGGCGACATCCTACCAAATCGTCGCTAACGTCATTGCTATTTTGGAAAATGATCAGCTCACGCTCAACCTATCGCCGAAGTGCGAGCCACAATTGGGAAAGCGTGGGCTGTATGCCACGACCGGAGGTGATGCACGAGACGCAGAGAAGGCCATGGCGCTGCTATGGGTTCTGAACCTGTCAGACGGCACAAACTCTCTGTTGGATATTGCCGAGCGAGCCGGCTTGCCATTTTCGGCAACAGAATTTGCTGCCCAGCAACTCCGGACTGCCGGATTGGTCCAGGAGCTGGATCAGACAGTCATGCCGGGGTCAGGCGTATCATTCCGTCATGGTTGAAGTCTGGCCAGCTTCGGTCCCGGTCTGACATTGCCGCAGCCGGAAGCGGCCATTTTATCCCTAACAGAGGATCGTTGAAGCGAACGCCCGATGCCGCGTCTGGCGCATAAAAGCTGGAGATCACATACTGGACCTCAGCGTCACTGCAAAGCGTTTGGAACCCATGGGCAAAGCCTTTCGGAATATAGAGTTGCAGTCGATTGTCCTCGGTTAGCTCAAAGGCCTGCCAACGGCAGTAGGTTGAAGAATCCGGCCGAAGGTCCACGATAACATCCCAAATAGCACCTCTCAAGCATCTGACGATCTTGGTTTCCGCATGTGGATGCTTTTGGAAGTGTAGGCCACGAATGGTCGCCCGAGTTCTTGATTGCGAGATGCTGTGTTGGACGAATTCTGTCTCCAAGCCATGCGTCGCGAGTTCGTCGGAGCAGAAGGTTCTGGCGAAAAATCCGCGTTCGTCGTACTTGCGCACCGGCGTGATCAGACACGCTCCAGTCAGTTCCGTCGGGGTGATTTCCATTAAGACACCTCGGTTCAGCTGCCGCGCATTCGATCCCACTGTAGTACTAATGGGCTATGACAAGGCCCCTTAGTATTGGCCTCCCGCAGATGTTTGGCCTAAGTGCATAGCTCGGCACGATAGCTTCTGGACCTTTGCGTCGCTATCAGTAAATAGTGGTAGAAGCCCGACTCAATGTTCATCACTAGCTTGTTCCAATATATATTGCTACACAAGAAAGGATTGCAGAGTTGTACACCTATGACTGCACAGATGCCGTCGAGCGATCACATTCCGACAGCGGACAGCGAGGAGGCTGATCATATTTCGCCAGACAAGGACGGCCTTTTGTCAGATGTTGTTATTCCAGCTCGTAGCAAACAGGGCAGCACAATCGCGGAGACCGGAACGGCGCCCGCTGATCACATGCGGGTAGGTCTTATTGATAACCTACGGTTTACCCAGGATTGCATTAATCGCGCCCTTACGAGCCTGCACGCCGGCATCATGCTGATTCCATTCTCCACCATCAGCGAATGTATCCGCTCGCCGTTGTCCGAGCTGGATCTTCTGCTCTACTACTCACATGACGATGGGCTGTTTGAGACGGTGGCCATCCAACAGATCAAGACCTTACGGCAGACATTTCCTCACCTTCCAATCGTGGTCATGTCAGACGCCCGAAGCGCCATGCAGCCACGGAACATCCGGAACGCACTGACGAGTGGAGCGCAAGGCTTCATACCGACAGTCACGACTGAGTTGTCTGCTGTCGTCGCCGCCATGCGGTTCGTGAGAGATGGCGGGACGTTCGCTCCGCTCAATTTGCTTTTGCCGAACCGTTCCGGCCCGGGGGGACAGTCCTCCGCCACAGCGCCCGCGCATCGCCTCACGCCACGTCAGATGAACGTGCTTTCCCACCTGAGGCTTGGGAAGGCGAACAAGATCATCGCCCATGACCTCGGGATGACGGAAAGCACGGTCAAGGTGCACGTACGTAACATCATGAGGAAAATGGGCGCAACCAACCGCACTCAGGCCGTCTACAAGGCCCAGCAGCTTTGGAGTTATTCAGAACAAGGGAGCATCGAATGACTCTATGTCAGGATTGGATACTCCCATGATGGGAGCTATGGGTTACTGGAAGCGCGCCATATCAGAGCGCCTGCTCGCCGGTTCAGCGGAACTCACCTACCGATTGTTAGGCGGAAGGAGCGGCCAGCGAGACTTCAGCCGCGTCGTTGTGGTGGCTCCGCTGGGCCGGCAGAATGGCGTGGCAAGTGGCGCTCGCCTGCAACATGCAGCACTAAGACAGCTCGGGGTCGATGCGGAGTTGGTGGATGCGGCGCCTGCCCTGCGCAATCCGCTGCTTCGGATTCCTCATCACGCAGGTACTGCCTACGTTATCCATTCTGGCGGGCCACAGGCCGCGGCGCTGCTCGCGACAATGCTGCCGCTCGCCACTGATGCCTATCGTGTTGCTTTTTGGGCATGGGAATTGCCGGATCCGCCCTTGGAGTGGTCAGGCTGTGACCGCCACTTTGCTGAGATCTGGACACCAAGTGCCTTCGCGAAGGCAAGCCTCGCAAGAATGATGGATCGGCCGATCCACGTTGTGCCCCATCGCGCGCCAGGGAGAGGCAGGCGGATTCGCAATCCCGACGGTTGCTTCACGGTTCTCGCAATGGCGGATACCAGATCGAGCCTGTCCAGAAAAAATCCTCACGGAGCGCTCCGGGCATTTCGGACCGCATTCGGCCGATCGTCCGCGGTCCAGCTATACCTGAAACTCCATGGATCTCAGAGCGAACTCGCGCAGTTCGAACGAGCGAATGCCAACCTACTGCGAACAGGCAACATCCACTTGATCCGAGGGTATGTCGACGACACCGCCTTAGCCGCACTTTATCGCCGGGCTGATGTATTCCTATCCCTCCACCGTGCCGAAGGGTTCGGCCTGCCTATGTTCGAGGCGATGGCGAACGGGATACCAGTGGTCGCTACGGGCTGGTCGGGTAACACCGAGTTCATGAGTAATTCGGACAGCGAGCTTGTTCCGTACACGCTTGTCCGGGTAAACGATCAGTCGGCGGTATATATGGGAAGCATGTGGGCGGAGCCGGATATTGACGCCGCAAGCTGTGCTTTACGGCGGTTGGCCGACAACTTGCACCATTACGAGAACCTTTCGGCCGCGGCTCATCGGCGAATAGCTTCCTTGGCCCCAGAATTTCCCTTCGCTGTGCCTGAAGGAAAATGTCGTGGAGATGGCCATGCATGAGCCGATGAACCGGCCTGAGTCGCCTATCAACCTTCCTGCAGCGCCAGATGCCGTGACTCGGCTGGAGCCTCTCGGCGTTCCACTCCGACGGCTAGCAGCGATTTTGCGGCGTCACCTATTGCTCCTGGCATTGGTATTTGTCCTGGGTTCCGGCGGCACGGCTTACATCATGAAGTCTTTGCCAAAGCGATACACGGCCGAGGCTTCGCTGCTCATCGAGCCACGACGCACCCAGGTCAGCGATCTCCAGGCGATCACTCCAGATCCTGGTGACATCGCCAGCCTGATCAGGACGCAGATCGACATCCTTGGTTCATCCACACTCATGATCGGCGTGGTCGAAGCACTTCGCCTTGAAAACGACCCTGAGTTCGCGCCAGGCAATGGAGGAATAAAGGCGCTTCTGCTGGGACTCGTGGATCGCGTGACGGGTGAATCGGAAAAGCCTCCGCCGGAACCCACTGCGAAGGAGCGGATCGAATTAGCCGCCGCAGCCTTGAGCAACAAGATCAGCTTTGCCAACGAGATTCGGTCGAGCGTACTCAAGGTCATGGTAACCACCCATCACGCTGAACTCAGCGCGCAAATCGCCAACGAGATTGCTCGCCAGTACCTGCAATTCAAGCGGCAGGAAAAGTTCGCCGCTATGCAACGGGCGCACGATTGGTTCCAGGAGCAATTGGCAGGCCTTGCCGAACAGGCCCGTGCCGATGAGGCAGCGGTGGAGTCCTATCGTGCACAGCATGGTCTGATTGATCTTCCCGATGACGGGACGAGTGGCGCGCAGCGTGCAACGTCCGTTGCGCGTCAACAACTCGGCGAAGTAGCATCACAGTTGATGCAGGTGACTCGAGAGCGTGCCCAGAAAGAAGCCATGCTGACACAGGCAAAAACGGCGATGGTGGGCGCGCAGACCGGGGCATTGCCTGAGGTGCTTACATCACCGGTGATCAACCAGCTCATTGGCCAGGAGGCGGGCGTTGCGGGGCGTGAGGCCCAGCTCGCCGCAAGCGAAGGCAACAACAACCCAGATCTCGTTGCCGTGCGCGCCCAACTGGCCAAGTTACAGCACCGTATCCAACAGGAGATGGGCAATATCGTTCAGAGCCTGAGCACCGAGGTGCAATCCGCGCGTCAGCAGGAACAGACATTGCGAGAAAAGCTGGACTACCTGCGTGGATCGGTTGGACAAGAAAACACCGCTGAAGTCGGCCTGCAAAGTTTGCGGGCCAAGGCACGTGCGACGCGGAGCATATACGATAGTTTTCTCACCCGTGCTACGCAGCTCGCAAACGTGGCGGGAATTCAGGAGCCCGATGCATCATTGGTTTCGGGTGCTATCGCTCCGCTCGGACCGTCGGCGCCACAGCCACTTCGCTTCGTCGCCGTTGCTGCTTTGCTTTCGGTTGTGGTGGGAGTTGTCTTCGCCTGCTTCATAGAGCGTATGCGCGGTGGCTATGGCTCGCCGGAGCAATTGGAGGCAAGCCTTGGCCTCCGATCGCTCACACTCGTACCGAAAGTATCTGGGCGGGCGCGTAAGCTCGGGATGCGCGATAAAAAGGGGGCTCGATTTTCCGCGTCGCTCGACAGGTTGCGCGGATACCTGCTTGCCCTGGGTGATGCGCGTCCCAAAACCCTCATGATCACGTCGGCCCTACCGCGGGAAGGCAAATCATTTCTGGCCGCTGGTCTGGCCGATAATCTGGCTGCCGCTGGCTGGCAGGTATTGCTGATCGAATGCGACTTCCGGCGCCCGTCGATCAGAGCGCATTTCAAGCAGCTTCCCACAACAGGTCTTGCTGAGGTCCTCACCGGCCGCACGCTTGGCACGACTGACACTGTGTTGCGTCAGGTACGACCAGGCCTGCACGTGCTTCCGGCGGGAAGAGCGACAGGCGATCCACAAGAGCTGCTTGCTTCGGACGAGATGCGGCGTTTCCTGAGAGCGGTGCAGGGGAACTTCGATATCGTTCTGTTGGATACACCACCAGTGCTGCCAGTATCTGATGGACTTGTGCTTGCCGGAAGTACTGACGCGACCCTCATCGCGGTAAGATGGGAAAAGACGCCGCGCAGTGTCGCTGAGGATGCGGTTCGACTACTACGCAGCAGCCACGCCAGGCTCATCGGTAGCGTAATGACCTATGCTAACCTGCGACGGGCAGCTCAGTCTACGGGGCGGCCAACCAAATTATATGAATATGCGTCCGGCTACCGCAGCTTCGGCTCCCGGTGAACGATGAAGCCGACTGTGCTAGGCATGATGGTACTTCCGCTCAGCCTGCTATGGTCGACGCAGCCAATTCGGTTAGTGCAATTAGCCTTGGTCGCTGCGGTGTTCGAAGCTGGAGCCGCCCTTGTCATCGGCGGCAGCTTTGGTTTTCCGCTCGCCATGGTGCCAGGCCTGATGTTCATCTTCTATGTCAGCATGCAATACGCGATGGGCATGCGCTATCAGGCTGAAGGCCTCGTGTTGCAGACAATCCTGCCGCTTCTAGCCTTGCTATTTTATGCACTGCTATCGGTGATGGTGCTGCCGGACATGTTTGCGGGGAAGATCATGGTCTGGCCGCAAAAAGCCGACCCACTGCAGCCAGGCTTCGTGCCGTTGGCATTCAACTCGGGAAACATCACGCAATTGATGTATCTAGCCATGAACGTAGTTATGGCCGTAGCTACAGCGCTGTTCCTGACCCGATCCGCCATCTCTTACAACAGCATCCTCAAAGCCTATCTCCTCGGCGGTTACGTCGTCGTCGGCATTTCGTTTTGGCAATTCGTTTCCCGCGTCGCCAGCGTACCATTCCCCGATGATATTCTGTATTCCAATCCGGGATGGGCAATCGTGGAACAAAGCATGGGGAATGTCCCACGAATTCAAGGTCCATTCTCTGAACCTGCTGGTCTCGCCTTCTACCTGTCCGGCCTTTGCTTCTGTTCTCTCTGGCTAACTGCCCGTAATTACAGCACCATGCGACCCAGCCTTCTGCTGATTCTCGCCGTAACGGCGATGCTGCTGTCCACCTCGACGACTGGCCTTGCGATCCTCGGTGTAGGACTACCAATGACGCTGATGGCGGCCGGGGTTGGATCCGATGCACGGTCGCTGGGAGGTTTGGCCGTGACCCTCGCCGTTCTTGTACTGGGGGCTGCCATCGCAATCGCGCCAGTGTTCTTACTGAAGCCATCTATGATGGATTCCATCAATACTGTCGTTGAATCGACCCTTGCAAAAAGTGACAGCGGTTCCTTCGAAGAGCGTACCGGGAT
>Ga0206804_10230_pt1 | contig 15468 bp, 13 predicted proteins | sample Alteio_BWOrgCont_62_FD_152888 | JGI IMG/M metagenome (GOLD analysis project Ga0206804, IMG submission 152888) | Enriched cells from forest soil in Barre Woods Harvard Forest LTER site, Petersham, Massachusetts, United States -... | ecosystem: Environmental > Terrestrial > Soil > Temperate forest >... | reverse complement strand
ATCATTCCTCCTTAGAATGTGCGCGCCGTGCCCGCTATGCTGCGGGTCTCGGCGGGAAAATTTCCTGCCGATAGAATACCAGCCGGTTGCGCCGCAGCGCAACAGCGTACGGTAAATACATTTCTACAAATATATTGTTGGCGCGGCCATTCTCGTGACGCGGTGCACAAATACGCTAGCGGCGTTTCTCGGCACCAAGCCGGGGCAATGAATCGGGCGCTTCGATTTCCATACGCAACAGGGCTGCGCCCATGGTCTTGCCGAGGTTGTCGATACGCAATGAGCGCGAACCGCCTCCTTGCAGCGCGGCGTTGAGCACGAATTTGAGCGCCCAGATGTTGTCGAGTTCGTAGCGCTCGACTTTTCCCGTCGCCACGCCGCGAAAATGCGCCGCCACGCGTTCGGCCGTGACTTCGCGCTTGAGCACATCGTAGGTTTGCGCGTCATAGGCGAAAAGCCCGATGTCGGCGCGGTCGCCTTTGTCGCCGCTACGCGCGTGGGCGATGCGATTGAGTCTTGTTTTCATACTTCGATCATGTCGATGGTCACCCGGCTTTCCACCAGTTCGCGTGTAACAAGTGTGGGCCAGATGCCGATGAGCTCGGTCGCACCTTGTATGCCGCCGCCGGTGACAAAGGGCGGTCCGGAGAGCGCGAGCCAGGGAAACATGCGGCGGAATCCCTCGGCGACTTTCTTGTCCCTGCTGCGTATCGCCATGCGCAGGAACACTTCGTTGAGATCCTCCGCGTCGTCGTCTTCGGCGACCGCGCCGAACAGCGCGTTGTGCCCGATATACTCGACGTGAAGTTCGTCGTGCGCGACCTTGCGCTCCTGCAATTGCGTGCAAATGATGTCCGCCGTCGCGCGCGCTTTTTTCAGCGCGTCCGGCCAGCTGTAGGCGAGCGAGGCTTCGCCCATGTAGCCGTCGTGATAGCCGCCGACGACCTTGAGCGTGGCCGGCCGTGGCTTGCCGGTCGCGCCTTTCACCTCGACGCGGTCGCCGCCGAGGTCGGTGAGCTTCAGCGTCGACATGTCGAGCACGACGTCGGGCGAAAAATAATTGCGCGGGTCGTGCACTTCGTAGAGCAGTTGCTGGCGCACGGTGTCGAAACTCACCAGGCCGCCGGTGCCCGGTGCCTTGGTGATGACCGCAGTCGCGTCGGCGCCGACTTCGGCGATCGGGTAACCCATGTGTGCGATGTCGGTCACCTTCTGCCAGTCGCCGCCAAAATTGCCTCCCGTCGCCTGCCCCGAGCATTCGAGCAAGTGGCCGACGGTGAGCCCCTGCGCGAGCTTGTCGTAATCGTCCCAGCTCCAGCAGAATTCATGCACCAGCGGCGCGAGGAACAGCGCGGCGTCGGCGACGCGTCCGGTGAGCACGATGTCGGCGCCCTGGCGCAGCGCCTCGACCATCGGCCTGGCACCGAGGTAAGCGCTCGCGAACACGAGGCGTTCGCGTACCGCCGCGATGCTCGCGCCGGTGTCGAGATGGGCGAGCGATTCGCCGGCGGCGACGATTTCGTCGACGCGTTCCAACACCGAGTCGCCGGTGATAACGGCGATTTTTGCGTGCAGGTTCTGTTTGCGGAAGGATTCGGCGAGTGCGGCGCCCGCGCCGCGCGGGTTGAGTCCGCCGGCATTGAGCAGGAATTTGACGCCACGCTCGCGCCCGAGCGGATACAACTCGGCGAGCATCGGCAGCACGTCGCGCGCATAACCCAACGACGCGTCGCGGCTGCGATCCTTCTGCAAGATCGCCAGCGTGAGCTCGGCGAGATGGTCGGAGCCGATGTATTGCACACCGCCGCGCTCGATGCTCGCGCGCACCGGCTGCCACGAATCGCCGTAAAAGCCGAGGCCGCTGCCGATGCGGACAGTGCGTTGTGCGTTCACCTGTCTAGTCTAGCGCGGCGAACCGGCGTTTGTAACGAATCGCAGTGCAGCATGGTCATTGGCGTTGACACTGCGAAATGGCTTCGGCTAGGCTCTGCGGCAGCCGCACCCGGGACGTGTATCGGGGCGGCATTCACGCTTAGGAGGGCAGGATTGCTTAATCAGTTGCTCCAGCTCGCGCTGAGCGGTGTCGCCGTGGGCTGCGTCTACGGCCTGATCGCGCTGGGCTTCGTGTTGATCTACAAGGCAACTGAGACCGTCAACTTCGCGCAGGGCGACATGATGATGGTCGGGGCGTTCGCCGCGCTCACCTTCACCGAAATCCTCGGTTTTCCCTTTTGGCTCGGCGTACCGGCAGCAATTCTGGCGATGGGGTTGTTCGGCATGCTGATCGAAAAGGCCGTGTTGTCACCGATCCTCGGCCAGCCCGCATTTTCGATCGTGATGGTAACCATCGGCCTCGGCACCGTGTTGCGCGGCGTGGTGTCGATGGTGCCGGGCTGGGGCACCGATACCCACGCGCTAGCGACGCCGTACTCAGGACAGGTGGTGAACTTCGGCGAGGTCGTGCTCTCGATCGAGCAACTGACGATCATCGCCGACACTGCCGCGCTGTGCCTCGTGCTGTATCTCTTCTTCCGTTTCACCCGCATCGGCGTCGCCATGCAGGCCACATCGCAAAACCAGCTCGCGGCGTATTACATGGGCATTCCGGTGCGCCGGATCAATATGCTGATCTGGGGCATCAGCGCCGCGGTCGCGGCGTTCGCCGGCGTGCTGCTCGCACCGATCACATTCGTGCACGCCAACATGGGTTTCGTCGGACTCAAGGCGTTTCCCGCCGCGGTGGTCGGCGGCTTCGGCAGCGTCCCCGGCGCCATCGTCGGCGGCCTCATCATCGGCCTCGTCGAGTCCTTCGCCGGCTTCTACCTGCCCGAAGGCTTCAAGGACATCATGGCGTACATTGTGGTGCTGTTGGTGCTGGTGCTCAGGCCCTCCGGCTTGTTCGGCGAGACGCGCAACAAAAAGGTCTGAGGCGGCGTGCGTTTCATATTCAAGACCGATTACGACCAGGACATACGCCTGTTCAAGCACGGCGGCACGAAGTTCTGGTACGGCCTGCTCGCGCTCTTGCTCGTCGCGATGCCGTGGCTCGTCGGCGAAGACATGCGCGACTATTACCTGGCGCAGCTCGGCTTCATCTGGATTTATTCGATCATCGGCTTGGGCCTCATGCTGCTCACCGGCTTCACCGGCCAGGTGTCGCTCGGCCACGCCGCCTTTCTCGCCGTCGGCGCATACACCGAAGCCATACTGCAGAAGCACGGCTGGCCGTTCGGCGCTTCGCTTACCGCGGCTTTCGTATTGAGCGGCGTCGCCGGCATCGTCATCGGCCTGCCGGCGCTCCGGGTCAAAGGAATCTATCTCGCGATCGCGACGCAAGCCTTCGGTTTCATCGTCGAGGAAATACTCGCGCGCTGGGATTCAGTGACCGGCGGCAACGAGGGCCTGCATCTCGAGCACATCGATTTTTTCGGCTTTCCTATCGCCTCAGAGGCGGATTTTTATTTCCTGTCGCTTGGATTGCTGTGCGTGGTCCTGATCGGTACCGTCAACCTCATGCGCTCTCCCACGGGCCGCGCACTGGTGGCGATCCGTGATTCCGAAATTTCCGCGCAGAGCATGGGAATCAATCTCGCGCGCTACAAGACGGTCGCGTTTGCGCTGTCCGCTGCGATCACCGGCGTCGCCGGAGCGCTGTATGCGCACAAGCTGCAGTTCATCAGTCCGGAGCAGTTCAGCGCCCTGGTGTCGATCCAGTTGCTGATGATCATATTCATCGGCGGCATCGGCTCGTTCCACGGCGCGATCTTCGGCGCCATCTTTGTGATTTCGCTGCCCGAGGCGATCAGTGCCGCCAAGGACTGGCTGCCGCCAAGCATCGGCGGACAACCCGGGCTGGAGCCGACGATTTTCGGCCTGATCCTGGTCCTGTTCATCCTGTTCGAGCCGCTGGGAATTTACGGGCGCTGGCTCAAGGTGCGGACATACTTTTCGCTGTTTCCGTTCTATCGCCGCGCCATGTTCAAGCGCCAAAAGGCATACATGAAGTCGGAGCGGCTGCGGTGAGTGCGGCAGCCTTGCTCAGCGCGGAACACATCTCGATCCGCTTCGGCGGCGTGGTCGCCGTCGACAACGTGAGCTTCGAAGTGAAAGCGGGCGACGTGTACACGATCATCGGACCCAACGGCGCCGGCAAGACGACGATTTTCAACCTCATCAGCCAGATCTATGCTTTGTCCACGGGACGCATTGCGTTCGATGGCATCGATCTTGCCGGTGTGAGGCCACACCGCGTCGCGGCGCTCGGCATCGCGCGCACGTTCCAGAACATCGAGCTGTTCGAGCACGCGACGGTTTTGCACAACCTGCTGATCGGCCGCCACGCGCACGCCGAGGCAATGTTGTGGCAGGAAATCCTGTTCACGCCGGCGCAGCGTCGCATGGAACTAGAGCACCGCGAAAAAGTGGAGCGGGTGATCGACTTCCTCGACCTGCAGCATTATCGCGACAGCCTCGTAGCCGGGCTGCCCTACGGCGTGCGCAAGGTGGTCGAGCTCGGCCGCGCTTTGTGCGTCGAGCCGCGGCTGCTGCTGCTCGACGAACCCTCGTCGGGGCTCAATGTCGAGGAAACCGACGACATGGCGTTCTGGATCGACGACATCAAGAACGAGTTCGGCATCACCGTGCTGATGGTCGAGCACGATATGAACCTGGTCACCCGCGTATCCGACCGCGTGCTCGCGCTCAACTACGGCAAGGCGATGGCCGAGGGCACGCCGGCCGAAGTGCAGTCGCACCCAGCGGTCATCGAAGCGTATCTGGGGACGTAATGGTTTCTGCGGACCTCAAGGCAAATCCCCCCCAACCACCCTTTCTCAAAGGGGGGAGGGCACATGCGCGACGTGAATATGTGCCGGGTGAGATTGTTGCCACCATTGAAAAAGGGGGTCGCGCCCTGCGCGGGGGGATTTGCTTTTTGCAGCCAGGGTCGGTGCCATGAGCGACGACGCCATCCTCCGTCTCAACAACATCGAAAGCGCCTACGGCCCGGTGCTGGCGATCCGCGGCGTGTCGCTCTCGGTCGCGCGCGGTTCCATCGTCACCGTGCTCGGCGCCAACGGTGCGGGCAAATCGACCATCCTCAAGACCATTTCCGGCATCATCGACCCGAAAAAAGGGACGATCACGTTCAACGGCGAACAAATCCAGCGACGCAGTCCGGACTGGGTGGTACGGCGCGGCATCAGCCACGTGCCCGAGGGCCGCGAAGTGTTTCCATTACTAAGCGTGCAGCAGAACCTGATGATGGGCGCGTACACGCGCAGGGACCGCGATCATGTAGCCCGCGACCTCGAACAGGTTTATGCTTATTTCCCGATCCTCAAGGAAAGGGCGCAGCAGGAAGCGGGGCAGCTCTCCGGCGGGCAACAGCAGATGCTGGCGATCAGCCGCGCGCTGATGGCCGAACCGCAGCTCATGCTGCTCGATGAGCCGAGCCTGGGCCTGAGTCCGTTGCTCACCCGAGAGATATTCGGCATCGTGCAGCGGATCAACGGCGAGCGCGGCACTGCCATCCTGCTGGTCGAGCAGAACGCGATGGTCGCGCTGAATGTCGCCGATTACGGCTATGTATTGGAAGTCGGACGCATCGTGATGGAAGATACCTGCGAGCGGCTGCTGCAAAAGGAGGATATCCGTGAGTTCTACCTCGGCATGAAGGCCGAGGGCGCGCGCAGCGAGCGGCGCTGGAAAAAGAAAAAACAATGGCGATAAGCAAAATAGACCGCACCGTGATTTGCCCCGGCGAAACCCTCCCCGAGTTGTTCCTCAACGCGGTGAAGGCGCGCGGTGACAAAATATGGATGCGCGAGAAGGACCTCGGCATCTGGCGCGGCGTGAACTGGAACCAGGTCGACGCGATCGTACGCGAAGTCGCGAACGGCCTGGCTGCGCTCGGCCTGCAACCCGGCGAATGCGTGTCGATCCTTGCCAATACCATGGTCGAATGGGTGTACGCGGATCTGGGCGTGCTGTGCACGGGCGGCGTGTCCTCCGGGATTTATCCCACGGACGCGCCGCCGCAAGTCGAATATCTCCTTTCCGATTCGGCGAGCAAGTATGTGTTCGTCGAGGACGACGAGCAGCTCGACAAGGTGCTGCTGGTGCGCGACCGAATTGCGGACTTGCGCAAAATCATCGTGTTCGACATGGAGGGCCTGCGCGACTTGAACGATCCGCAGGTGATGAGCCTAGACGCCCTGCGCGCGCTTGGCCGCGAGTATGCGCAATCGCACCCCGGCGAATTCGCGCGCCGCGCGGCGCTGCGCAAGCCTTCCGACCTCGCCATCCTGGTCTACACCTCGGGCACGACCGGCAAGCCCAAAGGCGCGATGCTCTCGCACCACAATATCATCGTCTCCATCCGCGGCTTCAACTGGGTGATTGCTCAGACCGAGGACGACGAGCGCATGGCGTTCCTGCCGATGTGTCACGTCGCGGAGCGCCTGGGCGGCGTCTATTACGCGATGTACACCGGGACCAAGCTCAATTTCGTGGAGAATCCCGACACCATCCCCGAGAACGTGCGCGAAATCGCGCCGACGCGTTTCGGTGCCGTGCCGCGCGTATGGGAAAAATTTTACTCCGGCGTGATGATCGCGCTCGCCGAAGGCACGCGCCTGCAGCGCTGGGCCTACGGCGTTGCCATCGGCATCGGCCGTCGCATCGCCGACAGGCGCATGGCCGGCGAATTCCTGACGCCGAACCAGCAAATAGGTTTCAAGCTCGCTCGCATTCTCGCGCTCGACAATGTGCGCAAAATGATCGGCGTGCATCGCGCGCGCTTCATCGTCACCGGGGCGGCGCCGATTTCGCCCGACCTCATCCGCTGGTACATGGCGCTCGGCGTCGACGTGCTCGAAGTCTACGGCCAGACCGAGTGCTCCGCGCTGGCGACGGCGATGCCGCCCGACCGCATCAAGCCCGGCACCGTCGGCCCCTGCGTCCCCTGGGGCGAGCTCAAGCTCTCGCCCGAGGGCGAAATCCTGGTCAAGGGCGAGCACGTGTTCATGGGTTATCTCAACCAGCCGGAGAAAACCGCGGAAACCCTGCGCGACGGCTGGCTGCATACGGGAGATGTCGGCACCATCGACGAGGACGGCTACGTCCGCATCACCGACCGCATGAAGGACATCATCATCACCGCGGGCGGCAAAAACATCACGCCCTCTGAAATCGAGAACCAGCTCAAGTTCTCGCCCTACATCACCGACGCCGTGGTGATCGGCGACAAGCGCGCGTATCTCACGTGCCTGGTGATGATCGACCACGACAACGTCGAGCAGTTCGCGCAGGCGCAGGCGATTCCCTTCGGCGATTACACGAGCCTGTGCCGCGCGCCCGCAGTGCAGGAACTCATCCAGGGCGAAATCGACAAGGTGAACGGGCAGTTCGCGCGCGTCGAGGGCATCAAGAAATTCCGCCTCATCGAACAGAAGCTCAGCGCCGAGGACGAGGAACTGACGCCGACGATGAAGCTCAAGCGCAAGCTGGTGAACGAAAAATACCGGAAGTTGATCGACGGCATGTACGGCAACGCAGCATAAAAATCACAGGAGGAGACGATGAAAAAATTATTGACGGCAGCGATGCTCGCCGCAGGATTGATAACGAGCGGCGGCGCGTTTGCGCAGGCGCAGGGCGTGACGAAGGATGAAGTCGTGCTCGGCAGCATCCAGGATCTGTCGGGCCCGGTCGCGGCCTTCGGCAAGCAGACAAAAAACGGCATCGACATGCGCATCGACGAACAGAACGCAGCCGGCGGCGTGCAGGGACGCAAGCTGAAAATGGTGTTCGAAGACTCGGGCTATGACCCGAAGAAAGGCGTGCTGGCGACGCAGAAGCTTCTGCAAAAAGACAAGATCTTCGCCATGATCGGCACCCTCGGCACCCCGGTGGCGCTCACTTCGATGCCGCTGGTTCTCGACAAAGGCGTACTCCACCTCTTCCCGCTGACCGCCGCGCGTGAAACTTACGAGCCGTTGAACAAGCTCAAGTTCTCCTTCGCCGCGACCTACTTCGACCAAATGCGCGCGGGCGTGCCCTACCTCGTCAAGCAGAAGGGGCTGAAGCGCGTCGGCATCCTGTACCAGGACGACGAATTCGGCGCCGAAGTGATGCGCGGCGCGGAGCAGGGGCTCAAAGACATGGGAATGCAGCTCGTCGAGCGCACCACGTACAAACGCGGCGCCACCGATTTCTCGTCGCAGGTCGCCAAGCTCAAAGCCGCCAACTGCGACCTCGTCGTGCTTGGCACCATCATCCGCGAGACCATCGGTGCCATCAACGAGGCGCGCAAGACCGGCTTCAACCCGGAATTCCTCGGCAGCTCCGCGCTCTACACCAATCTGATCCATGCGCTGGGCGGCCCGGCGATGAACGGGCTCTACGGCATGAGCACGGTGTCGACGCCTTATCTCGACGACGCATCGAAAAACGTTCGTACCTGGGCTGAGACCTACAAGAAAAAATACGGCGAAGACCCGACCGTGTTCTCGGTCTATGGCTACGTGATGATCGATTACTTCGTGAAAGCGCTCGACGCCGCCGGCCCGCAGCCGACGCAGATCAAGGTGGCGGACGCGCTGGAAACGATCAAGACCACGCGCGACATGTTCGGCTCGCCCGAGTACTCGATGACCAAGACCAACCACCTCGCGACCGACAAGACGCGTATGTCACAAATCCAGAACGGGCGCTGGATCCAGGTGACCGACTATCTTTCCGCGCCGAAGTAAGAATTCGGCAGAGCACAAACGAAAAGGCAGCTTCGGCTGCCTTTTTATTTAAGGGCTGTGGCGAAGTCCGATTTTTCCCGGGGAAATCGTGGCCACTTTTTTAATCCAGATGGCTAATATCACCCAAAGTCGCCGTCAGCGATTCCCAGGATCGGCCATAAATGTTCCCGAAAGTGGCCGTCAAGGCGCTAGTTGACACAACTACACGCATGCGACCGTTTGCAACCCAACTCGGCCATGAGCGCTTCCCGAAATCGGACACCCATTAGCCGGCCGGCAGTCAAGGAATAAAACGTTTCCCTCACGACATTCGTCGTGATTCATGCAATGCGTTACGTCCCGCCACCTTCTTTCCTGCAGACTACAACCGCGCCCGTTTTCTCACTACGTTGGTTGCGAACCGAATCGCACCAGACACCCATCGGGATCAAGCCTGTCGCGATACCCAGCGACCGCCCTGGCGGCTGTTGCCGCCCCAGAGAAACGTTGGTGCCAAACGGTGTCCAAAGGGTTGCTTCACATTTTGTGTGGCTGTCGCTTGGGCGACGCCAGTCCGTTGATGGCTCACGGCTTGGGCGATTCAGTCGTCTGCAGTTAATCGGGTGGCGCAAAGGCGGCGTCCAATCATAAAGGTGGTTGTCCGCCAGTCCGATTTGCTGGCTCGCCGCCTTTCGCCATTCCTCAAGCAAAACACCGGTTCACATCGAAGGGTTTCTGCTCCTTCAGCATGTGGTAACAGGCACGCGCGAGCTTGTGCGCCAGCGCCTTGGTGGCCACCATGGTGTTGGTCTTCTTCTTTTTGCGCTCGTAGAAGCTTTTGGCCTCGGGACCGTAGCGGCACGCGAAGTGCGCTGCCTCCACAAAGGCCCAGGCCAGGTATTTGTTCCCGTTCCTCACGTTGCCTTCCCCTTTCTTCCTGCCGTTGCTCTCCCGCTTGCTGTCCACGCAACGGCAGTAGGAGCTGAAGTTGCCGACCCCGGCAAAGCGCTCGACGGTCCCCGTCTCGAGCATGATCGTGGTGGCTAGGGTGTCCCCAATGCCTGGTGTCGTCTTGAGCACACGATATTCGGACCGTAGGCCCACCCGCTTCGCTAGCCGTTTCTCCAGCACGTCGATCTGCTGTTGCAATACCTCCATGACAGCGCGGTTGCTCTCCATGGCCAGCGTCACGTCCGGTGCAAAGCCCAGGGCTTTGACCTCGTCGCGCTTGAGTCGCTTGATCGCGTCGCTCTTCATCCTGGCGCCCGTCTGCTGGATCAGGATGTTCTCGATCGACAGGATCTGCGCAGTCCGGTAGCGCACCAGCTGCATGCGTTTGCGAGCCAAGTCCCTGGCAGCTCGTCCTTCTCGTGGATAGATATATCCCTCGGGCAATAGTCCCAGACGCAGCAGGTGCGCAAGATACGCCGCATCGGCAAAGTCTCCGCTGTGCTTCAAACCCTCGTACTTCTTGATCGCTGAGGGGTTCGCCAGATGAACCTTGTACCCGTTATCCATCAACCCATCCACCAGCCAGTACCAGTTATAGGTCGACTCGACCACCACGCCGACAATCTCTTCTCGGTACGGCGCCAAAGCCTTCAATATCTGTTTCAAATCATTCGGCAATCGCTTCTCGAAGATCACGCGATCTTCCACGTCGCAAATCACCACCACGCTGTTGTTCGAATGCAGGTCAATTCCGCTAAACTTCTTCATGCCGGCCTCCGTTCGGTCAAGGTTTTGTTCGCACCTCAACTTTAACCCCACCGCTTAAACACGGTGAGGAGGCCGGCTAGATGATTATCATGGTTTTCACGCTGAACTACTACCATGCATGGACCACGGCCGAACAGAATCCTAGGGCTCGACGTCCCACTCTTCACATTCGGGGGCGGGCGCCCCTTTGCCAAATCTTTCGGTGCAGCCGGGAGCGCGAGACCCCACTAATGTTAGGCCGTGGCAAATGTGGGGGTCACCGCGGACGAGCTTACCGCTCTTATATCGACACGCCTGAAGGTCGTTCGTGGCCTGAAAGTCGTTCGAATCCGGATGTTCGAACCAAATTCGAACCGGGTCGCCTTTGATTATTTCCGTAAGCCAAGCCACACGCCATGTCTTCCCATCCTTGGTTGCAAGAACCACTTGACACCCGGTGTAATGAACGTCTATATCCTTGGCCCGAGGCCATACGCGAAGCAAGAAACCGTGGCCGAACTCTTCACCCGCAGCAGCCGGCGGTTCCAATAATTCACAGTTTGTACCGGTGGGGCGGTCTTCGTCCGCTGCATACACCGTAGGACAAACCAAAAGAACGCAAACGACAAGAATGGCCAATCGCGCGCTGAGGCCATCCCTGTCTTGGGCGTCACTCTTGATTTTAGTCATCCTGTGGACTACGTCGATGGTTGGCCGGTACTCGCCTTGGCGATAGTCGCCTAGAATCAATGGAATGGACCCCTTCCCACCCGACGGCATCGATGTGCCAGACTGGAAGTCCTAACAACCAGTGAGGGCAAGGAAGGAGTCCAAGATGAAGATTATCCGCGTTGGCGTAGATTTGGCAAAGAGCGTGTTTCAGGTTCACGGTGTGGATCGCAGTGAGAAGCCGGTATTACGACGGAAGCTTAGTCGGAAGGAATGGCTGAAGTTTTTGACTGACAAGTTAGAGCCTGGCTGCGAGATCGGAATGGAAGCGTGCTGTGGCGCACATTATTGGGCGCGCCAGCTGCAGGCAAAGGGATTCAAGGTCAAGCTCGTTGCCCCGCAGTTTGTGAAACCGTACGTGAAGAGCAACAAGAACGACGCCAACGATGCGGAAGCCATCTGCGAAGCGATGGGTCGACCGAGCATGCGATTCGTAGCGATCAAGACGGTTGACCAGCAGGACATCCAGGCCGTGCACCGGATTCGTTCCGGCTTGATCGAACAGCGCACGGCCAAGGGCAACCAGATACGGGGGCTGATGGCTGAGCGTGGGCTGGTCGCCCCCAAGGAGATGGCGCAATTGCGGGCGGCGTTGCCGGCGTGGCTGGAGGATGGCGAGAACGGTCTGAGCGGCCGGTTCCGGCAGCTGCTCAACGGACTGTGGGGCGATCTTCTGGCGTTGGATGCGCGAATCGATGAACTCGACCGGGAAATCGCACTGATCGCGAAGAGCGATCCGGTGGCCAGACGGCTGCAGCAACTGCGCGGCGTTGGACCGATCACGGCAACCGCCTTAATTGCTGCAGTTGGAAATGGCGAACAGTTTGCCAAGGGTCGGCAGATGTCCGCAGCACTCGGCCTCACGCCAAGGCAGCACAGCTCCGGCGGCAGAGACCGGCTGCTGGGCATCAGCAAGCGCGGTGATCCCTACCTGCGGACCCTGCTGATTCACGGCGCTCGTGCAGTGATGCAGATGTCAAAGAACAAAGACGACAGGCTTAGCCAATGGGTCAACAAACTGGCGGCCCGGAGTCACCACAACCTGGCGGCAGTGGCGTTGGCCAACAAGACGACTCGCATGGCCTGGGCGATGCTGAGAAATGGTACCGATTACCAACCGGAACTGGTCACTGACTAAACCCAGTCATCAGGAAAGAATCACTACGTAACCGAGCAACCGCAGCAAGGAGAACCTCAACCACGATTGCTAAGCAAACTGAACGATGGCAAACAGGTCGAACCGGCGCCGGCAAAACCCGCCGATGGCCATGTGCGAAAAGCACGAAGAATCGATTGGGAGCTGGCGCGCGAATAATCCATCATGGCCCGGCACTATTTATCAGTGCAGCAGTTAGAGGCCGGATATACGTACGCAGTCGTACCTCACGCCAAAGAACGGAATGCTTGCAAACAGGGAGGGGGTCCATATACGGCCATGAATCACTGCCTGCATATTATGGCGCAATTCCACCACCAGTAATGCCGCAAACCCGCCGGCGATAATGGTTCAAAGCCGCCACCTGAATTGGCAGGGTTCCAACGCCGTTTTTGCGCGGGGCACACCCTATAAGCGTACGCTGCCAGCAGAAAACATTCCGGGCAGAAATAGACCAGTCTATATAAACTGTCTTGTTTTCGTCGATGCGAGTGGATTCATGGATGAAAGCGAGCGTAAGGATCCGCAGAGGCCCCGCGCCACAATCCGGGGCTGAAGCATGTCATCCAATACCGAATCGAACCAGGCGGTAATGTTCGCCGATATCAGCGAAAGCACGCGCCTGTACGAGTCGCGGGGAGACCGCGTGGCCTTGCGCCTGATCGGTACCTGCCTGATTGCAATGCGCGCCGCCGCCGAACGTTGCGGCGGCCGCGTAGTCAAGACCATAGGCGACGAATTGATGTGCGCGTTCCCGAACGCGGCGGAGGCCGCCACGGCCGCCACGGAAATGCAGATTGTAATCAGCGAACAGCATGCCCCACTGTCGATCCGTATCGGTTTCGACTGCGGCCCGGTCATCGACCAGAAGGACGATCTGTTCGGCGATACGGTCAACGTCGCCGCGCGCATCGCGGAACTGGCGCAACCGGGGCAAATTCTGGCGAGTGCGCGTGCGCTCGAACTGCTACCCGGGTCCATGGGAACGACATCGCGCATGTTGCCCGGCATCTCCGTCAAGGGCAAAACCCAGGAACTCGAAATCGGCGAGATCCTCTGGAATTACACAGGCGAGTTGACCGCGGTAGGAAACTGGAGGGAAGAAGATGCCCAGGACGCAGCGGCGCGCCCACCCAAGTTGCGCCTGCGCCACGCGGCGCGCGAACAGGTTCTGGTCGAAGCCGACGAAATCTGGTTCGGACGCGGAGCGGACAATGACTTCGTAGTCGCCGACCGCAAAGCATCGCGCAATCACGCATCGATTGAGCGGCGCCGCGACAAGTTCGTGCTGCTCGACCGCAGCTCGAACGGCACCTATGTCATCCTTGACGGCACCACCGCCATCATCAAGCTGAAACGCGAGGAATTCACCCTTTCCGGAAGCGGAATGATCGGCTTCGGCCGGAGTCCCGCCGAGTCCGGGGCCGATACCGTGGAATTCGTCTGCGAATAACAGGGCGTTGCATGACAGCCACCTCATGACTTTCTGAATCGGTCGAACTCATCGTCGGACTCGGTCTCGAAGTGACGCGAACATTGAGCAACGGCGTACACGGAATCGCGCGCGCAATGGAGTCCGTTCTCGACTTTCAGTTTTCGGCGGTCAGAAACATCGGCTGGTATATCGAGCCGGGATGCAGCGTCGGGCTTGGAAATAGCAGGGGCGAACGTTCATTCGGTGTCAGCGTTGGGCTCATTTTGAAATGGCGATGACAGGCTCCTGAATGACCAATCGTGGGCGTTTGATGCCGAGGTGCGTTTTATGGTCAAACCCGCTACTCATAATGGCGCAAACCCACTACCGATAATGGTCCAAACACACATAAAAGCGAAGCGGCCGGCTCATTAAAATTGGAGGTCAGGCCGCCGGCGCAATGGCCGATCCTGCTCAAAGTTTTATGGCCACTACTCTCGGCGCTTAGAATAAAAGGGGCCAGGCTCTGAGGTCTCCCCTCAAATTTGCAATGCTGGGTGATCATAGCGCAGACGACGCATGGCGGCCTCCAGTTCGCTTGTTGGAAAGCGAGCGAGTCCTTTGCGCACGAGCGGCAGAGCTAGGTTGATGACGGAGAGAACTGGACGAGAGCGGCGAGTGCTGCTCTGGAACTGGAATTCGAGTTGGTGAGATTTGGCCACGTCGCCGATCAAACGCAGCACGAATGAGGCAAGACACCCGATGAGCAGCAATACACCGAGCCGAGACTTGTTCTGGCTACGGCTGGCGTTGAAACCCAGGCCGAAGCGCTCGCTTTTCAAATCGCGGAATGCCTCCTCGATTTGCATGCGCTGAGCGTAGATTGCCGCAACGGCTTTTGCGCTCAGATGGCTAAGGCCGGGACATACGGCAAGCAGCCACGGTTCGCGTTGACCGCGAGCCTTTTTGCGACTCTGGTTTGAGTGAACCATTTTGCCGTGCACGCTCAGTTTATGCCGCCCTTGGTGAGGGCGTCTGATGAGCACAAGAGCACAGGCCACCGGATGGGAGCGTACATACTCGTAATCGCCCATCGCCTGCGCATAGCTTTTTGCCTTGGCGTATAGCGCCTTGCAGCCAGCCCATGTTTCTCCATTGAGCGGCTTGACCATGTCGCGATTGCGAATGCGGCCAATCCAGTGCCAGCCCATCCGGCTGACCTGCCTAAACCAGGGACCGCGAAAGCCGGCATCGGTAATCAGGATCGGCGCGCAGCCCGATGGCAGCATGGTCCTAAGCCGCGAGAGAAACAGTGCATGCACCTGTGGCGAGCTCGCGCGCGATTGGGGATGGACTTGCTCATACAAAGTCACGCTGCGCCCCTCCAACGCCACCGATGCGCGCAACAATTGCCATTGCCGATCAGCGGTCAGGTCGGACCAGTCAATGATAATCAATGGCAGCTTCACGCCAGCCAAGCACTGTCGCGCGAGCGCCGCATACACCTGTGGCGCTTCGTCATGCAGCGCGACATTGCCCAGTAACCGATCGACTCGTTTTATGTTGTGCTTGACCGCAACCCGACCGCGCAATCCCCGGCCCAGATCGCTCAAGGCGAGCTTGCTGCCTGACAGCGCCGCTTCAACGGCGGCCAACAGACTGGATAATCGCTTCGCGTGAATCTCGGGACAGCACGCGTTAAGCGTGCGGTGTAACATCTCAACAGCATGCATGGTGGG
>Ga0206804_10229_pt1 | contig 15567 bp, 12 predicted proteins | sample Alteio_BWOrgCont_62_FD_152888 | JGI IMG/M metagenome (GOLD analysis project Ga0206804, IMG submission 152888) | Enriched cells from forest soil in Barre Woods Harvard Forest LTER site, Petersham, Massachusetts, United States -... | ecosystem: Environmental > Terrestrial > Soil > Temperate forest >... | reverse complement strand
GACCGCCGGCGTGCTCCTGGCGGTGATGATTCTGCCGACGATCGTCACGTTGGGCGACGATGCGTTGCGCGGGGTCCCGGCGGCGCAACGGCGCGCCGCGCGTGGGCTGGGCCTGACGCATGCGGAAACGGTGGTGGCCATCGCGCTGCCGCAGGCCCGGCGCGGCCTCGGCGCGGCCCTGCTGCTCGCCTTGGGGCGGGCCCTCGGTGAAACGATCGCCGTCTTCCTGGTGGTCGGACGCCAGGACAACAACCTCCCCGCGCACTGGCTTTCCCAGCGGGCCTGGCTCGATGCCGGCCAGACGATTACGAGTAAGCTGGGTGGCTCCGAAACCAACATTGCCTATGGCGATCCGCTGCACTGGGCGGCGATGGTCGGGCTCGCCTTGATCCTGCTCGTGATGACGGTGGGGGTAACGCTGCTCGGCACGGGCTTTGGAAAACGCTCCGATGCGTAAGGCGCTTGATTATACCCTGGCGATGGTGACTGGCTGCTGTGCGCTGGCCGCCGTCGCTCTGCTCGTCGGCCTCGTGGGAGTCATTGCGCAACGCGGCGGCCCGGCGGTGACGTGGAGTTTTCTGACTGAACAAATCCGGTTGGTCGGTGCGGAGGGCGGCATTTTCTGGAACCTTGTGGGCACGCTAATCCTGCTCGCTTCGGCACTGGTTGCTGGCGCACCGTTGGCGATCGGTCTGGCGTTGGTCGAACGCGTGTGGCTGCGGAGTGCAGGCGCCCGGCGCGCCTTGCGGACCGTGCTCTACACGCTTAACGGAGTGCCCAGCATCGTCTTCGGCATCTTTGGTTTCGTCGTTTTCGTCCAATGGTGCGGCTGGGGAAAATCCTGGCTCTCCGGAGGATTGGTCCTGGCGCTGATGATCCTGCCGACGGTGACCGTCTCGCTCATCGAACGGCTCAAGGCGATCCCGGCGAAATACGTCGAGGCGGCCGCGGCGCTCGGCTTGTCCCCGGCACAAATCGTCTGGTCGGTGCTCCTGCCGCAGGCGTGGGGTGGATTGGTGACAGGTTCCTTGCTCGGCCTGGCCCGCGCGGCCGGAGAAGTGGCGCCGATTATGTTCACGGCCACGATCTTCGCCGGCGCGACGCTGCCCAAGGGGATCAAAGAAAGCCCGGTGCTCTCGCTGCCCTACCATATCTTTATTCTCGCCCAGGATTCCTTCGACCCCGGCGTCGGCTCGAAGCTTTGGGGGGCGGCCCTCGTGCTCCTCGTCCTGGTTTTCATCCTGGCCCTGCTGGTCTTGCCGAGCCGTCTCAAACTCCACGAAGAAGCCAATGGCTGATTGCTGTCCTCCACCCGTGGCGGCGGATATCGCTCCGATTCTCGAGACTCGCGGACTCGGGGTATCCGTGGAAAAGCGCCCGCTCATTCGCAACGTCAATCTGGCCGTTCGTCCCGGCCAGGTTTTTGGGATCATCGGTCCCTCGGGAGCGGGCAAAAGCACGCTGTTGCGGGCGTTGAACCGGCTCACAGACTTGATTCCCAGCCTGCGGGTGCGCGGCGAAGTGCGGTTCCACGGTCAGTCCATCCACGGGCCGGGAGTGGATGTGAATGCGTTGCGGGCGAAAGTCGGAATGCTGTTTCAGCAACCGGTCATCTTTCCCACCAGCATTGCGGAGAATGTGCTTTTCGGCGCCAAACGTCTGCGGCGGATCTCGCGGGACGAGCGTGCGGCGCTGGTCGAATCCGCGCTGGTGGAAGCGGCGCTTTGGCACGAGGTGAAGGACCGTCTGCGGAGTCCGGCCGCCGCCTTGTCGGTGGGCCAGCAACAGCGCTTAAGCCTCGCCCGGACCCTGGCCGTGCAACCGGAAATTATCCTGATGGACGAGCCGACGAGCGCGCTCGATCCGAAGTCCACGCAGGCGATCGAGGAGCTGGTGGTGCGTTTGAAGTACCGGCACACGATCGTCATCGTCACGCACAATGTCGCCCAGGCCCGGCGCCTCACCGATTGGATCGCCTGCGTGTGTGTGCGCGATGGAGCCGGGGAGATTGTCGAGAGCGCCTGTTGTGCTGCGGTGCTGGACAATCCGCAGTGCCGCGAGGTAATCGAGTACCTCTCGCACGCCTGAAGCGTGTTACGCACTTTTTATGGAGGATGAGGATCGTCGACGTACGCCAACGGCGTTCTATCACTCAGCCCAAGGGTTGGCGCGAGGCACGAGCGCCTACCCTGGGAACGATAGAGAGCGACCCAACTCTGAAAGAGTTGCATCAGTCCCACAGATATCGCTCATCGAATTCGATTCTGTATCGGCGGAGCAAGCCGCGGAATTCATCCTGGAATGAAACCTTGTGGTGATGTTTTTCCTGACCGGCAATGTAAGCACAGGCAGCATCGATTTGCGAAGCGCCGATGGAAAACGCGCCATAACCATTTTGCCAGGAAAACTCCGATAGGTTCGGAGCTTTATGCTTCAGCCAGGTGCTCGAACTGCGTTTCAGTTCCTTGACTACGTCAGCCAAGGTTTCGGTTCGTGAAAAACCAAAGAGCAGATGAACGTGGTCCCCAACACCACCGACAATGATGGGCTGGCAGTCCAGGTTGGTGAGAATACCACCGAGGTAAGCATGGAGTTCTTCGCGCAACGGTTTGTCCCGCAAAAAGGGCCGCCGGTCCTTGGTCGAAAAGACCAGATGCACCAGGATCTTTGCCAGTGACTGCGCCATGTCGATATTGTGGAGCGATGCAGCCATGTGATGCAACTCTTTCAGAGTTGGTGCGCTCTTCGATCAGTCCCAGGGTAGGCGCTCGTGCCTCGCGCCAACCCTGGGCTGAGTGATGAAACGCCGTTGGCGTAATTCCCGCAGCAGCGTTCGACCCAAAGTGCATGACACGCTCCAGGCCGCCTGCCGGGCGGCTATCCGGTGGGTGACTGGTCGCGATGCGTCGGCGTGGGGCGGCCGGGACGAAAATGTTCCAGATGTTGGAGCTGGATGCTCAAGGTGGGGAAGAGTTCCCGCACGGCGTGAAGGGATTCGCGAACGATTTGCGCCAGGGCTTCCGGGGCGTTTTCCGCCCGCAGGTTGATGATCAGTTGTCCGCTCTTCGAGGGCTCGGGCAGTTTGAGCGAGAGTTCGGGAACGAAGTCATTGCGGACGAGATTGATGACGGCGATTTCGCCCGCCAGGGCTTCGTCGGGGCTGTAGGTCATCTTGAGATGCGCGATCTCGGCGTGCTGGACGCGGACTCGGTCTTGAATTTCGCGGGCGATGGAAGTCAGGACTCGATCGGCGTCAAAGGGCGTGGTCGCTTGCAATTGGGCGGTCGCGTTCAGCCAGCCCAGCAAAGCCTCGCCGTCGGCGTAAATATCGTAGTCCACATCCATGGTCGGCCCGGCACCGTGTTCCTGGCTTTCCAGTTGCGAAAACCAGGGGTCGAGTTCGTCGCCCGTTCGGGCCGAGACGGCCAGGACGGTCGCGCGCGGAAACTGGGCGGTGAGGGCGTCGCGTAATTGCGCGACGCGCTCCGGCCCCAGGAGATCGAGCTTGTTGATGACGAGGATATCCGCTTCCTCGAGTTGTTTTTTGTAAATATAAACGACCTTCTCGGAAAAATTCCCGCCACTTTCGAGACCAAGGACGCGGGCCGCGCGGACTGGATCCACGAGCACGCTCACCGGGGCGATGGTGAAGTGGTCGCCGTAGATGCGGCGCAGTGGGTAGGTGACGGTGGCCACGAGATCCGTGCAACTTCCGACCGGCTCCGCGATGAAGACATCGGGTTGCGTTGAGGTGGTCAGTTTGCCCGCGGCCTCGACCAGGGAGTTGAACCGGCAGCAAAAGCAGCCGCCGGGAATCTCTTCGGTGGCGAAGCCTTTCGAGCGGAGCATTTGCGTGTCCACCAGTTCACGACCCTGGTCATTGGTGATGAGGCCCACTTTCAACCCGCGCTCGGTGAGACGTTGAGCGAGCTTGGCCACGGCGGTGGTCTTGCCGGCGCCGAGGAAGCCGCCGATCATGATGTAGCGGGCCTTTGGGGAGGATGGTGAATCGGGCATGGAAAAAAAGGGGGATGCGCTAAGTGGCATATAGTCTCGCATGCCTGGTCTTAAGTTTTAAGTTTTAAGTTTTAAGAAGAGCACGCCGTGGCCATGAGGCGCGCCCGTCGCACGGCTCGCTTTTCTTAAAACTTAAAACTTAAGAACTCTCCTTGATCATTCATATCGAAGCAACGCCGTCGCGACCGCGTCGCGGTCGGTCACGAAGCGCACCCAGTGGGCGTTGAAGCCGACGGGAAACTCGTATTGCGCGGCGGCCTTCGGAGGCACCGTGATCTTGGTGAAATCGTGCCAGGTGCCGTTGGCCAGGAAATCCACCTGCACTGTCACGGTGACCGCCCCTTCGCCGGCGTCCGCCTCGAGGGAGAGCGTCTTCCGGTCGAAATTGGTCATCAGGAACGGCTCGCTGGGCGCACCGGCCCGGACAGTCGCATTCTTCCAAGGGCCGCCCCATCCCACGGCCTTGCCAAAGCGCCAGAGATCGTCGGTCTTACCGAACCACAGCGAACTTTTGCCGTCGGGCGAGGCGACGACCCGGCCCGCGCCGGGCACCGCGGCGCCGCCGGACATCACGAGCAGACCGCGCCAGGTGCAAAAGTCCACGAGCGCTGCGCGATGCGTGGCCAGCGGCTTCATCTTCTGAAAGTCCGGCGGGTCGAGGTCTCCTTTGCCCGTGGCGCGCGGAATCTCGTAAAGGATGCCATGCAAATTGGCGAGGAAGCGCTCGCTCTCCACCTCGCGAATGGCGCGGAGCGGCGTGGCCGGGCTGTCATAGGCGGCGTCGGTCTTGGGTAGGTGCCAGCGGCGGCCCAGATGGTCGGTGACAATCACGGAAGTCGCATCGACCTGGCCGACGGGCGGAATCTTCAAGTCCGGCAGCGCCTTTTTCAATTCCGGGGGCTGTTCCTTCGCTTCGAAAGCCAGCGCCTCGTTCACTTCGTAGTAGCCGTCGGGAGTGATGACTTGCAGGTTTCGATTTCCTTTGGCCGGGCGCAGGAGCGCGGATTTTGCGGGATCGATTTCCGGTGTCGCCGTGGACGCGGGGTGCGGATTCGGATTCGCGTAGTGGAAATAGGCGGTGGCCTTGGTGTCCGTGTCGGTCTTCAGCCGCACCCATTCTGCTTGGACGCTGGCGGGGAACTCGTGATGCGCGTAGCCGTGCGCCGGGACGTTGATCGTTTCCAGGGGTTGCCACTCATTGTGGCCGCTGGCATCGGCCTCGATCGTGAAGGCCGCGGGCGCTTCGCCATCATTGACCAGATGCAACACGCGATTCTGCCAGCCGGCGAATTGGAACGGGTCGCTCGGCACGCCGGCTTTCACCAGGTCGTCGACCCACACACCACCCCAGCCGGCGGAAGGACCCCAGGTTTTCAAATCCTCGAGCTTGCCGAACCAAAGGTTCGATTGGGACTGCCCGGCTTGCGGGTTGCGCATGATACTGGTGTCGTCGCTGCCGATGACCAGGCGGTCGCCCCATGCGCAAAAATCCGGGACGTAGCGCAGGTGCGTGGCGATGGGCCGGATGCCCGCGGGATTGGCCCGGGAGAAGGTGCGCGGGAAATCGAAGAATTGCGCGTGCATGTCCATGAGGAATTTGCCGTCGTTGACCTCGCGAATGCGCGGCCACTCCGTGTACCAACCGTGCCACGGATCGAAGGCGAGGGAAGCCTTGGTCAGGCGAAAGCTGGACCATTCACCGCCATCGAGCAGCTTGAGAATGACGCTGCGTTTGTCCCAACCGATGGTCCAGAGCGGCGCCTGGTCATCCGGCGAGCCGTTGATCCCGCCCGGCCCGGTGACGTCGGTGAATTCGCGCCGCTCGACGATGTGCCACTCGGTGCCATTCCACTCCGCGAGCACGCCGCGGTCTTCCTCGGTCTTCGGGGGCAGTGGGGCGAGGTTTTCGATCTTGATGCCGCCCACCGGTTCCTCCCCATTGTTGGCAATGACGAGGCGGTGCTGCGCGGTGTAAGCGCCCTTGCCGTGCCAGCCGGGGACCGGTTTGGTGAAAAGCTTTTTCACGTCGAGCGTGTGGACGTTGACTTCGTAGAGCGCGCCCTCCATGTCGTAGAAGTAGACCAGATTGGCGGGGTCGGTGAGATGCCGGGCCACGGCCGTCATGCGCCCGATGAGTTTGGTCTTCACGTCGACCGCGCGCACGTGCCCCTCGGCATCGATGAAGTAGGGGCCGATGATCAGTTGATTGGATTCCTTGTGGATCATGCGGCAAGCATGCGTGCCGCCCACGCTCTCCGGCGCTTGTTCGAGCTGCATGTCGGCGGCGATGGAGTTGAGCTTGTCGCTGCTGCCGTGGGTGAGATGAGGCGGATAAGTGATCCACCAAAGCCGGCCGGCCCACGGCACCACGGCGCCGATGCCGCACTCGCCGTTGTTATTGAACGAGGCGAGGCTGGGATAGATGCCGCTCACTTCGAGCGGTTCCTCGGCGCAGACGGCCAAAGGCAGGGCGAGGGCCAGGACCAGCAGGAGCTTTTTCATCATGGGTTTCTGTTCACACGGATAGTCCGGAAGCGCTGATTTTTGGACAGGAAAAGCGCGCCGGGTTCCCCGGCATCGGCATCACAATCCAACTCGCGTCAGTCCCGAAAATTCTTGAACGCGAGCGATATCTGAAAATCCCGGCTGCGGAGAAAAGCGATGACTTCCTGCAGTTCGTCGCGCTTTTTTCCAGTGACGCGAATTTGCCGCTCCTGGAGGGCGCTTTGCACTTTGAAGGTCTGTCCCTTGATGGCCTGGACGATTTCCTTCGCCTTGTCGCCGTCGAGACCCTGCTTGATGATGAAATCCTGGGTGGCGTGGCCGAGTGGCGAGATGGCGGGATCCTTCCGGTCGACGTTGCGCAGATCGATGTTTCGCCGGGCGAGCTTGCCGACGACGATCTCATGCAACGCCTTGAGTCGCGTGCCATCCTCCGCTTTGAGTTCAATCTTGGATTCCTTTCCATGCCACGTGATGGAGGCGGTGCTGCCTTTGAAATCAAAGCGCGTGGCCAGCTCCTTGATCGCCTGGTTGATGGCGTTGTCGATTTCCTGGGTGTCGATTTCTGAGACGATGTCGAAAGAGGGCATGCCAGGAAGAATAGCGGACAGGCCGAGGGCGGAAAGGATGAAGGATGAAGGCGGAGGGATGAAGTGAAGTGCGCTGCGCGAGGAGCGTGGAAAGACGGTCCGCACAACCGCCTGAGGCTGGTGGAAAAGCGGTGGCTGGAAGGGATGAAGGCGAAAGTGCGCTTCGCGATTGTGGAAAGGCGGCTGACACAGCCGCCTGCTACAACGCTGGCGCGACGCGCGAGCCGCAGGGGAGGCGCAGGTTATCGCATTCTCCTTCCCGCCGCACCGTGACCTTCCTTCCGGCTATTCGAAGTTTCGCTCCGCCAATTCAGCGCGCACCCTTTCGGGGATTTCGAGACCAAATTCGGTGAACGCTTTGGCGGCGCATTCGGGACAGTAACCGTGGCTGAGTTGTACGTCGGTATGGTGATGCAAATAGGTATCCACCTGGCTCCAGTACCCGGTGTCGTCGCGGATGCGCTTGCAATAGGCGCAGATCGGCAGCAGGCCTTTGAGGGTCTTGACCTCGTCGAGGGCGCGTTGCAGCGCGTCGCGGGCGCGGGCGGCAATGCGGCCCAACCGGGAGGCGCGCTGCGCGAGATAGCAGACCGCTCCGAGGAGGAGACCGCCGAGCACGCCCGCAGCGAGCGCAATCTCCGGCAGTGGATCATCCAGTTCGCTGAGAAGTGCAGGGGTGGGCCAGACGCGAACCTCCCAGGTGACTCCGCGCAACTCGACCCGCTCGTCCACCGCCCAATCCGGGTTTGGAGGGACGGAAGCGGCGTCGCGCTCGAAGACCGTCAATCCACCATCGGAAATGCGAATGGCTTGGTTCGTGGCGACGCTGGCCGGCAGGTAGCGCTCGAAAAGTGGCGCGGCTTGAAAGACCGCGGCGAGGACCCCATCCGGCTTTCCATCCACGGTCACGGGAACATAGATGATGTATCCGAGGCCGCCGTGAAAGAGAGTGACCGCCCGGGTGATAACCGGTTGACGTTCCCGCTCCGCCTGGGCGGCAGCGTCGGCGCGGCGGCTTTCGTTCAGGAGATTCGTGCCCAGCTTTTCTTCATTCCCGGCGAGCGGAGTGATCCAGCGGAGACGGTGCGAAGTGTCGATCCATTCAATGGCCTGCATTTCGGGAAAGTCGTGGATGTAATGGTCGGCGTCGGTCTGCCACGCCGGACCATCGGAACGCCCGCCGGTGACTTCCCAGCGGGTGGCCATCCGCACGAGCGACTTCAAGCGCCCTTCCATGCGCACACCGACCTGGCTGCTCGCACTTTCCGCGGCGACGCGGACGACATGCACAATTTCGGTGTCCTGTTTGGCATCGAGCGCAAAGTAAAGAACCAGGGAAGCGGTGATGGTGGCGACGGACAGGGCGACGGGCAGCCAGCGTGGGGTGCGTTCGGCAGACTGTGTATCTGTTTTCCACACGGCGAGCAGCAGTCCGGTGCCCAGGACGACGAAGCCGGCCGCCGAATGGACCGCGACCTGGGTCATTTGGCCCCAACCGTAGGCGCCCTGCAGGCCGCAGACGTAACCAACGAGGGCCACGACACCAAGGCTGATGACCAGGGAAGCGAGGGTGCCGGCCACGGCCAGTCGCCAGGGGCGCGTTCTTCCGGCCAAGGCCAGCATCGCCAACCCCAAGAAGAAAAAGCACAGTGCTGAAAGTGGCGCCATGCGGCCAGGATGTCGCATTTGGGCGGCGAGGTCGTGTTGAACGACAAAGGAGGGACGGTAGAGGAATTGGTCGATGCCAATGCTGACGCCGAGTACGTATTCCCCGAGCGTGAGCGCTCCGACCAAGGCCACGATCACGCTCCCACAACCGGTGAGCAGACGATTTCCATTCTTGATCCACATCCCCAGTGAAAGTCCGGCTAGGATGAAGCAAATCGCGGTATTGTACTGCATGGCCGCGTGACCGGGAGCGACCTGGATCAATGTCGTGACGTGCGCATGCCAGCCGGCCAATCCAAGCAATCCGAGGAGAGCAGCTCCACCACTGATGAACAGGGAGACCCATTGCCATCGCCCCATCGGGAGGGATGGGTTTTGGGCAGTGGTGACGCTCATTTCTCCATCTCAGTAGAGCAATTGGAGTGCCGTAGTACCACTTAGATCGGACAATGAGTGGTTAGGAAATCTTAATGCGGGCGTCGGAGGACCTTCATTTCCGGAGATTACGGTGCGGGACATATGAGGGATCACAGCGCTTATCACGATCGGCCTTCCGATCTTCCATCGTCCTCCGCCGAGCAGGACCTCCTCCTCCTGATCGATGATGACCAGGCCTGCCGCGAGCCACTGGCGGGCAGCTTGAGAGAAGCGGGGTTTGCCGTGGAGACCGAGGAGGACGGCGCCGCCGGCCTGGCCAGTGCCCGTCGCCTTCAACCGGCGCTGATCATCTCGGAGGTGACGCTCCCGGGTTTGTCGGGATTGGAAGTGTGTCGCGAGCTGCGGGCGGACGCGGCGACAGCGGAGATTCGGTTCGTCATGTTGACGGATCGGCAGGCGGAATTCGACCGCATCCTGGGGTTCGAGTTTGGCGCGGACGAGTACGTCGCCAAGCCGTGCAGCTTGCGGGAAATGGTGCTGCGCGTGAAGGCGCTCCTGCGCCGCACGAAAGCGGAAGCCACGCGAAATGTAGTCAAAGCGGGCTCGATCGCCGTCGATCGCGCGCGTTGCTGCGCCCTGGTCGACGGAACCGCCATCGACCTGACCCCGACAGAATTCCGGCTCCTTTCGGTGCTCGCGGAGCGGCCCAATATTGTGCAATCGCGCGACACCCTTCTCTCCCAAGTCTGGGGCGACGAACGCCCCATCGAGAACCGGAGCGTGGACACTTATCTCCGCCGGCTGCGGAACAAACTGGGCCAGGCCGGCCGGCACATCAAGACGGTCTATGGATTCGGCTATCGCATCGCCTGTTGAAGCGCCGCCGCCAGCCGCCGTGCCTTCCATTTCCACCCTTTCACCTCCAATCCCGACTCACCTATGAAATCGAAACCTGGTTCGTTCCTCACCACCCCACTCCTCGTCGCGGCATTCCTGGCCTGCGCCTATGGCGCTCAGGGTCAGCCGCTGCCGGTGCTCCCCACGGTGGGTCCGGAGAGCAGTCCGCGTCATGCCGAAACGGGCTATCTCGTCGTCTACACGGACACCGAGAGCCCCATCAATACCGGTGATATCCAGTACTATCCGCACACCGATTACAAAATTTACGACAGCCACGGTGCGGTCTACCGCTGGGTTCGCAATCACCGGAGCGAACGCGACGAGAGGCCGACCTACGTCAGCCTTCCGCCCGGGCACTATATGGTGGTTGGTAAATCCGAAACCCGGGGTGAAGTCGCCGTGCCCGTGGTCATCAGTGGGCTGCGCACGACGGTGGTGAACCTGGAAAAGCGTCCGTTGGAAGCGTCCAACTAAAAGTCTTTCAGCCGCTCAATGGTATTGGTGATTTTTTCCGTCGGATGCTCTTGCGCGAAATGCTGCCACCAGATCGTCTTGATTTCGAGCGCATGGCCCGGCTGGGGTTGATAGACGGCGGTGGCTTCGCCGGAGTTCAGTTCCCACTTTTTGCCGGAACTGGTGTCGTCCTTGAGTTTCCAGTTGCCGCCTCGCCGATTGATTTCCAGCAGTCGCTGAATCTCATCCCCCGCGATGGAGTCTCCGCTGTCGTTTGAGTACGACTCGAACTGGCTCTTTTCATCGAGGTAGTGAACCACAATGGTAATGCCGCCGTGTCGGTAGGTGCATTCGAAATCCCGGGCGCAGATCCCGTTTTCGACCTTCACGGGCGCTCCGTACCTGGCCTCGACGCGGATCGGGGATTCTCCCAGCCGGGCTTGCAGGGGACTGGTGGACAAGAGCAGCACGGATAACAATGTTGGCCACAGCAACGCGGCCTGCGTTGGAAGGCGTGTCCCGGAACATGGCGAGCCGCCACGGGGGAAGACGAAAGCAGCGGGTAGGAAGGCTTTCATGCAAAAATCTTCCCGAAGATTGTGGCCAACGTCAACGGCTGGTTCGGCCATTAATGTGGCCTTCATCCGCCGTTCACTTTTGGCGTGGCTTGGTCGGAGGGGGCGTCTTCTTCTTGATCTTAATCTTGTTCATTTTCTTTTTCTTTCCCCCCGCGCACCGTGCGGCCAGACGAAGCGACTACTGCGGAAGAAAAAGATCAAGAACACGATTAAGAAAAAGAAGAAGCGCCTGCCACGCCCCCAAAAAAACGAATGGCCGGTCCGAATACGCTTCGGACCGGCCATCGTATTTTTGACAAACAACCCCCAGGACTAGAACTTCAGATTCAGGTCGACATACACCAGGTTGGTGCTCTGCAGCGGAAAGCCCGCCGCCGTCCCGAGCGCACCAAAACCAGCGGTGCCGAGATTGGTGTCGATCCGGCTACCGTGGCCGTACTGCAAGATGAGCGAGGCGCCGTCGGTGATCATGTAGGTGCCCTGGACGTAGAAGCCCTGCATGTTCAGGCGACCGTCGAAGATATCGTCGTCGACGATGTTCTGATCGAGGGCGAACTGCTCGCTGTGCTGATACCAGCCGCGCAGTTCCCAGTCGCCCTTCTTCTTCGTGGAGCCGATGCTGGCGCCGAATTGATAAGCAATACCCTGCCTGGTGTCGGGGTGGCCGGCCTCGGCCGCACGTGTGCCGGCGTCCAGGTTGTCCGCGAAATCCGCGAAAATCGAGAACCGCGTGTTCCACATTTTCCAGTCGAATTCGGCCGGAATATCCAGGATCGCGAGGTCGTTGGTCCCCGTTTGATTAAAGGTGATCAACTGCGCCTTGGCATGGTTGTCGAGAATGACCAGGGCGTTGTCGCCGTTGAATGGCCCCGCGGACGAGGTGCCGCCGCCGGTGTAGTTATAGAACGCCGGCGCCACCTGGAAGGAGGTATCCTTGTTGAAGTTCGCTTTGGCGCCGATTTGCCAGCCCAGTTGCCAGCGACTGGTCGCATCCGGAACTTGCGTGAACGGGCCCGTGCCGGTGTTGAAGTTGTTCTCAAACCCCACGTCGTTATAGATGAATTGCCCGAAATTGGCGAAAAGATCCACGGTCATCCCACCCGGCGCAGCGGTCTTGGCATCGGATTTGCCGTCCGGCCCGGCGGATCCACCGCCAATGGTGTATTTCAACTGCTCGGAGAAGCCTTCCGGACTGATGTCCGGGTCCCACACCATGCGCGTCGAAACGAACGGATTCGGGATTTTGCCGCCGGTAATCGTCAGCCAATCGGTCGGCGAGTTGCGCAGGAAAACGCGGCCGACATAGAGGCTGTCGCCAATGTTGACGCTGGAAACGACGGAGCCTTTCGAAGTGGCGACGCCAGTCACGACGGTTCCACTTTTGGTCACAATCTTGCCGCCCTTGATCGTGGCGCCATTGATGAAAGTGCCGTCCGTCGTGGTCACCCCACTGACCACGCTGGTGGAAGCAACCGTCGTCTTGGCGAAGACGGGGTTTTCACCCAGCGTCACGTTGGCCGAGCGGGCCGAGGAGTTGGTCTCGAGAACGACGCCAAACATCCAGTTGTCCTGGAGTTGAAAGTCCGCACCGAGGCGGAGCCGATACCGGAGGCGATCCCGCTGGCCGGTATCGCCGGCATCCGCTCCCGCAGCCACGCCTTCGTTCATGAAGTAACGCAAACGGGCCTCCCCGTAGAGCTGCATCTGGGTGATGGAATCGGACATTTTGATCTTGGCCGCGGCGCTCGACGCGTAGTCCGTGGAGGTCTGCGAATCGAGTTCGCTCTTCAGGGCGGCGTTTTCCTGTTGGAGCTGGGTGACGGCGGCTTCGAGTTTCTGAAGCCGGGCGTCTTCACTCGCGTCGGCGGCAAAAGCGCCAGCCGAAGTGATCGCGAGGGCGATCGTTCCGGCAAGAATGGATCTGGTCATTGGGCGTCGGGTGTTTTTCAGGGTTTGCTGTGAGCCATTTTGCATCCCTCTCCATTGGAGAGAGATCCAGAAGGCGGAGCGATCCTGCCGACCAATTGTTACAAACAGATGGCGATTGCGTGAACATGGCGTGAAAAGGCCTCGATTTGTGACATCTGAGTGACATCCATGTGAATTGTTCGCCCATTCCCTTGAAAAGACGTGAAAACGCAGCGGTCCCTCGCGCGTGTCGCGCTCACAAAATTATCGCTCTCTCAGGGATTAGATCCCAAGAATGCGATGTAGGGCCGCGCCCTAGTCGACGACTAGGGGCGGGTCCGATCCACAGGCACTAATGCATCTGCCAAAAGCAGTTTTCTCATCGCAGATCGGGTTCTTTTGGAGGGCACCGCGCCATCGGTGCCAGTGGCAAAGCCACTGCGGAAGCGACGGCGTGCTTCCCTCCAGTGCGCGATCCGGAAACGATTTCTGGCAGTTGCTCTAACGAGACGCGTTAATGATGCCCATGGTAGCTATGGCCATGGTAGACGCGCCCCCGCCAGACGTGCCCGCCAAAGGCAATGGAGGGTCCATAGCCGTAGCCGTAGCCGTAGTAGGGCGCGTAGCCGTAGGTGGGGTAGCTGTCGTAGTAGTCGCCGTAGTACGGTCCACCGTAGTAGCCGCCGTACAGGGGCACACCGAAGTCACCATAGAATCCTCCTCCACGGTAAAAGCCGCGGCCGCCGCCGTGCCATCCCCCTCCACCGCCAAAGTGCCCACCACCACTGAAATGGCCGCCGCCTCCGGCGTGCCCGCCGCCCCCGTGGGCTTGCGCTGAATTCGTAATCGCCAACGCGGTGGCGATGATGCCGCTGATTGCCAAAGTTCTGATCGTATTCATGTTCTTGGTTTTTGGATGCTGGCCGAGAAGCCGGTCGGGGCTGCCGCTGAGAGCGGCTGTTTCATATTACTTTAGGACATTAAACATATCGCGCAAGCGCACGCCTTTGCGCGGGTTGTTTGCCATTGGATTCGGTGCATGCGCTGGAAATGTCCTTCTACATGATTGGACGTCAGGAAGATGCGGCCGGCGTGAATGCCGTATTAAGTTTTCTTCATGCAGATTCCGCCAAAGGGAAACTGCCCGGCGGGAGGCGCCAGAGGTACGGACGACACGACCGAAAGGGGCCGGAATCGCGTTACACTTTCGCCATCGCTATGACTATAACGGCGCGTTTTTTTCCCGCATTTCAGTCTCCGGCCGAACCAGGGCACGGCCGACGGTCCGTGGAGGATGTCTTGGGCCGCGGACCATTCGGTTTCAACGCCGGTTAACCCGCAAAGCCATGTCGCGCTTTTCCATTCGATACCCGTACCTCATTATCGTGATCTGCCTGATCATCGTCGTGGTGGGCGGGTCGAGCTTGGTGCGGATGCCGGTCGACTTATTTCCCCCGATCAGGATTCCCGTCGTGGTGGTCGCGACCTTCTTTTCGGGGATGCCACCGGAACAGATCGAGAATGATATCACCGACCCGTTCGAGCGATTCTTCACCTTGGGCAGCGGCATCGATCATATCGAATCGCGCTCTCTGCCCGGCGTGAGTCTGGTCAAAGTCTATTTCCAGCCAGGCACCAATGCCGACTCGGCGGTGACCACCATTTCGAACCTGGCGATGGCCCAATTGCGGCGCTTGCCCCCCGGGACTCTGCCACCCGTGGTCTTGAAGTTCGATGCTTCCAGCCTGCCCGTGTGCCTCGTCACGCTCCAGGGCGAGGGGCTGAATGAAACGCAGTTGCGCGACCTCGGGCAGTTTGATGTGCGCGATCAAATCGCCCACGTGCCCGGCGCCTCGGTGCCTCAGCCGTTCGGCGGTAAATACCGCCAGATCATGGTTTACGTCGATCCGCTGAAACTCGAGGCGCATCAACTCAGCGTGATGGACGTCGTGCGGACGGTGAACGACGCGAACCAGATTTTGCCTGCGGGCGATGTGAAAATCGGCCCGATCGACTACGGGCTTTACACCAACAGCCAGTTTAGCGGGGTCAAGGATATCAACCGTCTGCCGCTTAAAATCGTGAAGGGCAACCTGGTCATGGTGGCCGATGTGGGCCGCGCGGAAGACGCTGCGCAAATTCAAACCAATATCGTGCGGATCGACGGGCAGAGGTCCGCTTACCTCCCGATCCTGAAGCAGGGTGGCGATGCCAATACCATTTCGATCGTCAACGGAATCAGACAGGCAGTCGCCGACCTAATGGACGTGCCGAAATCCCTCGTGGCCAGTGTGGTCTTCGACCAGTCGGTGTTCGTCAAGACGGCGATTGAGAATCTGCTGCACGAAGGAGCCATCGGCCTCGTCCTGACCGGCCTGATGATCCTGATCTTTCTCGGAAATTTTCGCGCGACCGCCGCCGTCTTCCTCTCCATCCCACTCTCCGCGCTGGCCACCTTCATCGCCTTGTCCTTCGGCGACAGCTCGATCAATTCCATGATTCTCGGCGGGCTGGCGCTTTCTTTTTCACGCTTGATCGACAACTCCGTCGTCGTCCTGGAAAACATCTTTCGT
>Ga0206804_10228_pt1 | contig 15624 bp, 10 predicted proteins | sample Alteio_BWOrgCont_62_FD_152888 | JGI IMG/M metagenome (GOLD analysis project Ga0206804, IMG submission 152888) | Enriched cells from forest soil in Barre Woods Harvard Forest LTER site, Petersham, Massachusetts, United States -... | ecosystem: Environmental > Terrestrial > Soil > Temperate forest >... | reverse complement strand
GTCAGTTAGTCGGAAGTCCCGGCCCTGGTAGCGGTAAATCAGCCGGGTATGATCGACGCCGAGGAGGTGCATGATCGTGGCGTTGAGGTCGTGCACGTGGACGGGGTCCTTCACGATGTTATAGGAGTAGTCGTCAGTCTCCCCGAGTGACAACCCACGCTTGATCCCAGCGCCGGCGAGGAGGACGGTGAAACAGCGTGGATGATGATCGCGCCCATAGTTCGTCTCGGTCAGTGTGCCTTGTGAGTAGACTGTGCGACCGAACTCCCCGGCCCAGACGATCAACGTGTCGTCGAGCAGGCCGCGCTGCTTGAGATCCTTGATCAAGGCCGCGGTCGGCTGGTCGGTATCGTGGCACTGGCCCTTGATCGCCATCGGCAAACCACCGTGATGGTCCCAACCCATGTGAAAGAGCTGGATAAAGCGCACATCCCGCTCGGCGAGCCGCCGCGCCAGCAGGCAGTTGGAGGCATAGGTTCCCGCCGTCTTCACCTCCGGGCCATACATCTCGAGCACCTCCGGCGATTCCTTCGAGATATCGGTCAGATCCGGCACACTGGCCTGCATCCGAAAGGCCATTTCGTACTGCGAGATTCGCGTCTGGATTTCCGGATCACCAAGCACGTCGTGATGCTGCTGATTTAGCGCGCCAAGTTCGTCCAGCGTCTCGCGCCGGGACTCGCGATCCACCCCCGGCGGGTTCGAAAGATACAGCACCGGATCCCCGGAATTACGGAACTTTACCCCTTGATGTTTCGAGGGCAGAAAGCCGGAACTCCACAGGCGGTCATAGAGCGGCTGGTCATCGCGCCGCCCGGTGCCGAAGGAAGTCAGGACGACATAGGCCGGCAGATCCTTGTTCTCGCTGCCCAAGCCATAGCCCACCCACGAACCGATGCTGGGCCGCCCCGCGAGCTGCGAACCGGTCTGCATGAAAGTGATCGCCGGATCATGGTTGATCGCCTCGGTAAAGAGCGAGCGGACGATGCAGAGATCGTCGGCGACTTCGCCGAGGTGGGGCAATAACTCGCTGAGCATCGCGCCGCTCTGGCCGTGCTGTTGGAAATTGAAAATCGTCGGCGCGACGGGAAACTTCTTCTGTCCGGAAGTCATCGTGGTCAGCCGCTGGCCCTGGCGGATCGAGTCCGGCAAATCCTCGCCGCGCCGACTGGCCAACGCCGGCTTCGGATCGAAGAGATCCATCTGCGAGGGCGCCCCGGACTGGAAGAGATAGATGACCCGTTTCGCCTTGGGCGTAAAGTTGGGGAAGCCCGGCAGGCCGCCCGTCGACTGGTGACCGGTCGCGGGTGCGGCGGTTAGCCGTTCACCCAGGAGCGCGCCGAGCGCCGCCAGGCCAATACCCGAGGCGGAGCGCTGGAGAAACGTGCGACGGGTCAGAGCCGTCTGCTGTTCGCGCGCGAGATGCAGGAAGAAGTGGTCGTTGCAGTTCATGGCTTATTCGCGGGTGATAACTTCGTCGAGATTGAGCAGGACATTGGCGGTCAAAGTGTAGGCGGCCAGTTCCGCCGGGCTGGCGTTGGGATCGGCCTTGGAGGTCCCGAAGGCGATCAACTGCCGAGCCTCGCTGGCGTCGTTCTGATAACGCGCCAGCCGGGCATTCAAGCCGTCGACCAGCACTTGCAGTTCGTGGGGCTTCGGCGCACGTCCGGTGGCGCGGCGGAAAGCCCAGGTGATCCGTTCCTCGGCGGTCGCCCCGCCGTTCAGGATCATGTGCTGCGCCAGGGCCCGGGCGGCTTCGACAAAGGTGACTTCGTTGAGCAAGGAAAGCGCCTGGAGCGGCGTGTCCGTCCGGGAGCGTTTCACCGTGCAGATCTCCCGCGAGGGAGAATCGAAAATCATCATCGTGGGCGGCGAGGCCGTACGCTTCCAGATGGTGTAGAGCGAGCGCCGATAGAGACCTTCCCCGGTCTCCGCCTTGTAGCCGCGCATATCGCCATAACGACTGGTCTCGTCCCACACTCCTTCCGGCATATACGGCCGCACGCTCGGTCCGCCGACTCTTTCCACGAGCAGACCGCTGACCGCCAGCGCCTGATCGCGGAGCAACTCCGCTGGCAGACGGAAACGCGGGCCGCGAGCGATGAGCCGGTTCTCCGGGTCACGCTCGAGCAAATCCGGCGTGACCTGCGACGACTGGCGGTAGGCCGCACTCGTCACGAGCAGTTTCTGCAAAGCTTTCATGTCCCATTTCAACCGCACAAATTCCGTGGCCAGAAAATCGAGCAGTTCCGGATTGCTCGGCCATTCGGACTGCGAGCCCAGGTTCTCCGTGGTGCGCACGATGCCCATCCCGAAGAATTTCTCCCAGGCCCGATTGACCCAGACGCGCGCGGTGAGCGGATTCTCTGGCGAAGTCAGCCAGCGGGCCAGGCCGCTCCGGTCCATGGAGGCGCCTGCCGGCAACGGTGGCAGCGCTGCGGGAAGTCCGCGCACGACCTTCTCGCCATGCTTGTCGTACTCACCCCGAAGGAGGACGAAGGCCTCTCGCGGTTGCGGCAATTCCTTCATGACCATGGTGGTCGGCAGGTTGTTTTTGAAGTCGTCGAGACTCTTCTTCGCCGCCGCCAGCGCGGCCGCCGCGTGGGATGCCGGATTGTCGGTGTTCTCGCGGAAGAATTTGAGCAACGCCGCGCGCTGCGCCGGTGTGCGCTTCGCGGATTCGATGGCCAGGATGTCGCGAACCTCCTTGGGCGTGTCGCCGCCATTCAGTTTGACCACTGTCGGCGGAAGCGAAGTCGCGCTGACTCGGAACCGTCCGATGTTATGGTTGGCGAGCGCCTCATGCTTGAGGCGAATCATGATGGTAGCCTCCGGCGGCACGGTCAGCGGGGTGCTGGTGACAAACATGGCTTTGCGCGGCAGACGCTTGGTCGGGTCGTTGCCGTCGATCGCCCAGCCCTGCTTCGCCTTCTCCTTCTGCTTGCCGCGTTTGGCCGCATTCTCCCCGACGATGAGTTTCACCTCCCAACCCTTTTGCTCGTAGTCCGCCTCGGCCCGCGTGAAATCCGCCACCAATTGTTGCGGGAGGGTCGGCGCGCTGATCTCTGCTTCCACCGCGGTCAGCACGTAGTTGCCGTTGCTGTTGCGCCCCAGGCTTTGCTGCGGCAGCGAGGGGTCGGGAAAGGTTTCGACGAGCAGGCCGGTGAAGTCGCCCGCCGGAAGGGGGGCGGTGAGGGTATAGGTATCGTTCGCCGGGTTCTTTCCGCTAGCCAGCCACGAGCCGTCCTCCTGCCGGGTCAGCGTCGCCCCTCCTTCGCTTTTCGCCTCAGCGGCCAGGGGCTGCCAGGCGCCCTTGTGCTCCTGCAAACTCTCGCGGAACTTCTGCTCCCAGTTTTCGGCCAGTTGCGGCAATTGCTTCTGCGTTTCGGCGACATGCTCCTGGGCGACCTTGACCGCGGCCTCCAGTTTCGCAATCTGCACTTCGTCCTCCGGAGTGGGCAAATCCAGCACCGGACGCGAGTTTCCACCCCGGCGGCTGCCCGCCGCACCACCAAAGTCATCCAGCACCCCGTTTTCGTCGGAAGAATTAAAGAAGGCGTAGAACTGGTAGAATTCCTTTTGGGTAATCGGGTCGAATTTGTGGTCGTGGCAGCGGCAGCAGCCCAGGGTCAACCCGAGCCAGGTCAGTCCGGTCGTTTCCACGCGATCAATCATGGTCTCCGCAAACCATTCCTCCACAATGCGCCCGCCTTCGCCGTTCAGCCGGCTATTGCGCTGGAAACCGGACGCGATGACCTGGTCACGCGTGGCATTGGGAATCATATCGCCCGCGAGCTGCTCGAGGGTGAATTCGTCGAACGGCATGTTGCGGTTGAACGCGCCGATCACCCAATCGCGCCAGTGCCACATCTGCCGGCTGGTGTCGGATTGAAAACCATTGCTGTCCGCATAGCGCGCGAAGTCGAGCCACTGCACGGCCATGCGCTCGCCGTAACGCGGCGAGGCCAGGAGTCGATCCGCTAGTTTCCCCACCGCCACGCGCGACCCGCTCGTCTTCCACGCTTCGACAAAGGCCTCCACTTCGGCCGGGGTGGGCGGAATTCCCGTGAGATCCAGAGACATGCGTCGGACGACGGTTTCCGGCGCCGCTTCACGCGAGGGCGTGAGCCCGTGCGCCGCCATGTTCTTCAAAAGAAATCCGTCGACCGGGTTCACGCTCCAGTCGCCATGGCCGTCTTCGGCGTTCTTCCACGCGGCATTGGGCAGGGCGATTTCCGCGAGCTTCGGGACGGCGGGCCGCTCCGGTTTGATGAAGGCCCAATGCTTCTGGTACTCTGCGCCCTGCGCGATCCATTTCTTGAGCATCGCCACCTGCTCCGGCGTGGTCTTCTTGTGCAGCTTGGCCGGGGGCATGACATCCTCGGGATCGGCCGCCTCCAGACGCTTGATCATCTCGCTTTCCTCCGGCTTGCCGGGGACGATGGCGGTATCTCCCGACTCCGCCGGTTTGATCGCGATCTCACGCACGTCGAGGCGCAATCCCGCCTTGCGCTTGTTCACATCCGGCCCGTGGCACTGAAAGCAGGTGTCGGAAAAAATCGGCCGCACATCGCGATTGAACTGCACCTTCTCCTCGGCGGGCGACGCCGGAGACAGGGAAAGTGCGATTGCGCAAAGGGCGAAGGAGGAACGGATCGGGCGTCGCATGATCTGGGAAACTATCGGAAAATCTATCGGAAAATGACTTATTAGAGTGCAGATTTAGCATTTTCGACGATTCCATCTACTTACGGCTTTGCGTAAGGTGCGATGGGTGGTGTCGGTCAGGGCCGATTCGGAGCCACTTGCCTACCCCACCGGGAAGAACACCCCGAAGATCAGCAAGCCGACGCCGGTCAGGCCAAAAAGCAGGCTCACCACCCAGAAGGGTTTGCGCTTGGTTAAGGCGGAGATGGCACCGATCGCGATGGCGATCTGCAGCAAGGTGACCGCGCCGGCCAACCGCTTGTGCCGGCCCAGGTGTTCCTTGGCTTCCGCAGTCTTTTCTCTCGCCTCTTTTTCGATGTCCTTTTGTTCCTCTTTGTACTGCTCGATTTTCTTTTCGTCCTCGGGACTGGCCTTCTTTTCCTGGGCCTCGAGCAAGGCGATCTTCGTGCTGAGCACCGCGGCCTTGATGCCCTTGGCCTGGAAGAAGGCCCATTGGTCCGAGGACTCGATCTGGCTGACCATCGCTTCATTGGCGTGATCTCCGGCGAGCAGCGAGGCCACGGCGGCAAACGCCGCAATGATGGCCGTGCTCAGGGCGACGCTGGAAACAAACGGACTCTTTTCCTCGTGCGCGTGATGTTCAATATGCTCGCGGACTTCATCGATTGGGACTTCTGGTTCTTCCATAATATTAAGGTGTGAGATGGGCCACGGTTTGGTCAAAGAAACCGATGGATTGCTTGAGTTCGTCGATCAATTGCTCGCCGGTCGGACCCTCGTATTCCATGGAAAAGACGCCGTGGAATTTCTGCTGATGCAACTCGGTGAGCATGCCTTTGACATCGGTCAGACCGGTCCCCCAAGGCACGTCCTTCTTCTGGTCATTCACATCCTTGAAATGGAGCGTGATGACGTGGCCGGACAGTTTATGCAGACACTCGACCGCGTTCAGTCCGGAGCGCGTCCAGTGGCCGACATCCGCACAAGCTCCGATGCGGGCGCTATGTCCCTGGATGGCGTCGAGCACGATCTGCGGATCGAAATACTGGGATGGTTTGGGGTGGTTGTGGATCGCGACGTTGATCCCGTATTCGGCCGTGAGCTTGTCGAGCAGATCAAAGGAACCCGCCTCGGGTTCGGAGACGATCGTTTCGATGCCCATGTCTTTGGCAAAGTCGAACACCTTGCGGTCGGCGGCTTCGTCTTTGGTCAATTTGACCACGCCATAGTTGGCCACCTTGATCCCGGCGGCGGCGAATTTCGCCTTGAGCGCCGCGCGCAACTCCGGCGTCAGCGTGTCATTGGTATTGACCGGATTTTCGGCACTCAACTTCTGCGTCGGATTGAGTTCGAAATATTTCAAGCCGAGCGAGTGGGTGATCTCGATGGTCTCGTAGAGCGTGATCGCGCGGAAGGTGTAAGCCTTGGTGGCCAGATGCCAGCCGAGTTGTTCGGCGGCGGCTTCGCCGGGCGATTCCGCACGAGCCGGCCAAGCCGTCAAGACGGCAAGCAAAATGGCGGCGAGGAAGGGAGCGGGGGGCTTCACAGCGGCGGGAGCATCTTCATTCCCGCGAATTCCGGCAATCTCAATCGTCGCGACCCTGAGGGATGGCCACAAAGAGGCACAAAGGGCACAAAAAGGGTAAAAGTCGGAACATTCCTTTTGTGCTTTTTGCGCCTCTTTGTGGCTATCCGCTTCGTCATTCCTCGTTCTCGTCGCCATCACTGCCGGCATCTTCTCCGTGGTTTAGCCGGAGCACTTTCTTCCGCAGCGTCACCCGGTTCATTTTCGTTTCGCGGGCGAGGACGGTCGGTTTGCCGCCGAAATGGGCGAGGAGGTGTTGCAGGGCCATGGACTCGAGGGCGTCGTGCATCTCGCGGTAGGTGGACCCGGCGGCGAGCTGGCGCTGGAGCCACGCGCCGAGCGCGGTGTCCAGGGCATCCGCCGGGGCCGGCAGCGTGCCTTCCGCCTCGCGCAATTCCCGCGGAAGATGGTGCGGCAAAATGAGGCCTCCGTTGGAGACAGCAATGGCGTGTTCGAGGGCATTCCGCAGTTCGCGGACATTGCCCGGCCACGCGTAGCGTTGCAGGAGATCGAGGGTCGCGGGGGCCAACTGACGCGGCCGGGCATCGGCGACCGAGCCGAGAAAGTACCCGGCCAGCGCCGGGATATCGCCGGGGCGCTCGCGCAGCGCCGGCATACCGATCTCGAGGACATGGAGCCGATAGTAGAGGTCTTCGCGGAACCGCCCGGCCCGCACCTCCTCGCGGAGATCCTTGTTCGTCGCGGTCACGAGCCGCAGATCGACCCGCAAATCCTCGCGACCACCGATGCGCGTGAAGGTGTGCTCCTCGACAAAGCGGAGCAGCTTGGCCTGGATGGCCATCGAAATATCGGCAATCTCGTCGAGAAAAAGCGTGCCGCCGCGGGCGCGCTCCAGGTGTCCTTCCCGCGCCGTCAGCGCCCCGGTAAAGGCGCCTTTTTCGTGACCGAACAATTCACTCTCCAGCAAATGCTCGGGCAGCGCCGAGCAATGGAGGGTGATGAACGGCGCTTCGCTCCGCGGACTGTTCGTATGAATGACGCGTGCCGCCAGGGTCTTGCCCGTGCCGGTCGGACCGGAGATGAGGACCGGGGCGTCGCTGGTGCAGGCATGGGCGATTTCCACGAAACAGCGCTGCATGGCCGGCGCCGCACCGATAATCAGCGAGGGCGAAACCGGATCTGAAACCGCGGGCGCGGGAGGTGCGCTCGCGAGTTGGCGGATCGTTTCCTGGACCTCGTGCAAATCCAGCGGCTTCACCAAATAACCGGCGGCGCCCAGTTTCTTCGCCGCCACGGCATTATCGAGATTCCCATGCGCGGTGATGATCAGCGACGGCAACGCGGGCGCGCGCTGGCGGATCTGCTTGAGCACTTCGAGCCCGCTCACATCGGGCAGGCCAATGTCGAGGATGGCGAGGGCGAAATCGCCCCGCGCCAGTTCCTCAAGACCGCGCTGGCCGCTGGAGCAGAGGCGAGCCTCGTGGCCGAGCCGCTGGCAGATCGCCCCGAGGGCGCTGGCCACGGCGTGTTCGTCTTCGATGATGAGGATCGGGGTCATGGGAAAGAGGGAAGCTGCAAGGTCACGACGGCCCCGCCCTCCGGCGCATTGGCCACGAGGAGCATGCCACGGTGCGCCTTGAGGATTTCCGCGGAGACACTCAAGCCGATACCCATGCCGCCTTCTTTTTCGGAGTAAAAAAGTTCCGCGTGATGCGTCAGCGCCCGCTGGCTGAAGCCGGCGCCGGTGTCGTGGAAGATCAGGCGGACGGCCCCATGGCGTTCCCCGCGAATGGTTACTGCGCCTCCGCCGGGCATGGCCTGGATGGCATTGAGCGTGATATTCCCGATGGCTTGGGCGAGCCGGCGGCTGTCGACCTTGGCCCGCAATCCGGACGGCACATCGGCGACGACACAGACGCCCGCGTGGGCGGCCTGCGGGGCCAGCGTCCGCACGACGCCGGCGACGATCTCGCCGAGGTCCGCGGGCGCCGTCTGGGGCGGCTGCGGCCGGGCCAGAAACATCCACTGCTGCACGAGACCCTCGATCTTCGACGCTTCGCCCAGGAGCACCGGGAGCGAGGCGTTCGCCGTGCTCGCGAGATCGCCATTGTGCGCGGATTCGATAAGCTGGGCGTGCATGCGAATGGCAGCGAGCGGATTATGAATTTCGTGCGCCAGGCCCGTGACCATGCGCCCGAGAAGCGCGAGGCGTTCCGCTTGGGCGCGCCGGGTGCGTTCTTCCGTCAGTTGCGCCCGCGTCGCCAGGTAGGCCCGCGCCAGTTGACCGATCTCGTCGGCCCGCTCGGCCCCCGGCAACGACTCCGCGGAATCCCGTTCAATATGGGGCAATCGCTCGGCCAGCAGGCGCAGGGGCCGGACGAAGCCGCGCGCCAGAACCCAGGCCAGCGCCACGGAAAACGCCCAAAAGACCGCGAGCAGAAGCAGTGTTTCCGGATGAAAAAGGAAGGCCCAGGACGGCTCCGCCTGACGCACCAAAACGAGGCTCAAGTCATTTTCCACCGGCACGGCGATGGCCTCGAAATCCGACCCCACTTGCACGATCCCCTGCTCATGGCTGAGCGCTTGCAACAAATGCCGTTCCTCCTCGAGCGCACCGTTGATCGGTGGAATGGTTTCGAGGCTTTGGCGCAAGGCGAGACCGTTTTCCGTCCCCGTCACGTCCCAAGCGCCCCGCCGAAAGAAAACGCGCATGTTCAACACCCGGCTCAGGTACTCAGCCATCCGCTCATTCGTCGGGAGCCGGGCACTCTTGATAAAGTCCGCATTCGTCCGCGCCAGGGTGGCGAAAACGTGCCGTGATTCGCGGAGTGCGGACGCGTGCGACCAGAGCGCCAGGGCCGTAGACCCGGCCACGGCAAAGAGCAGAAAAGGCAGCGCGAGGCGCAACCAGAGGCTCGAGACGGGTCGGACGGACATGCGAGGAAAGATAATCCCAAGCCGACGCCGGAAGAAAATGAAAACGCCTCTCAGGCGTGAACCCGAGAGGCGCTTTCTGTCCGGGGAGAGAACGGGGTGAGATGTAGGACACCGCCGGACCTTCTGCAAGGAATATTTTCGAGAATGTGGCCGATAACCGAGAATTTTCAGAAATGAGAACCATCGGTTCGTTTGAAAGTGGATTTCGATTGAAAACAACGCCGTCCGTCCGGCATGTCTCCCAGAGAAAGACCTGACCTTTTCCCTAGAATGCTCATGATCGCGCGTCACAGCCTCGGACAAATACGTAGTTGCCAGGTGAAGAATGGGAAATTGGCACCGCACCTGCTTTACAGTATTTGTGAAATTTATTGCCCGACTACTCGCTATCGCCCTTACGCCGCTCGCTGCTCACGCCAGCGACCTCGCTGAGCAAGTCCTCGCCGAAATCAATCTCGCCCGCACCGCGCCCCAGCAATACGCCCAGATCGTTGCCAGCCAAACGGCGGGTTATCACGGCATCGAGGGCGACCGCGCCGTCAACGACGCCATTCATTTTCTGGAGAAAGCCCGCCCCCAGGCGGCCCTCACCCCGACGCCGGGTATGTCCAGCAGCGCCCTCAGCCACGTTCTGGACGTCGGTCCTTCGGGGGCCCGCGGCCACAAGGGCAGCAACGGCAGTCAGCCTTGGGATCGCATGGCGCGGTTCGGAAAGTGGATCGGTCGGGCCGGCGAAAACATCGACTACGGCGTGCATGATGCACGGGCGATCGTGGTTCGCCTCATTGTGGACGACGGCGTCAGTGGCCGCGGGCATCGGAAGAACATTTTCAACTCCGACTTCCACGTCGCCGGCGCCGCGACCGGTTTCCATGCCGCCTACGGCTCGATGTGCGTGATTGATTTCGCCTCCGGCTTCATCCCGGCGGCAGGCACCGTGGCCACGCGCGGCACTGTGCCAGCCCCGGGCTTGTAAGAAGGCCTCGCGCAGGGCTGGCCGACGGATCGCCAACGGTGGCGCGCGGCAAGGATTTCCCTTCCCAAGCGCCGCGCGCTTCGTGTTCTATCTGCGGCGCGATGCCCAAGCCAACCGCCCGCAAAAAGACCACCCAAGCCCCCAAGCCGAAGTACCGGCGCATCGTCTTGAAATTGAGCGGCGAGGTCCTCAAGGCCCGCGGCAGCATGGACAATATTTCCCCGGAAATCGTCCAGCAAGTGTGTTCGCAGATCAAGGACGTGCACGATCTCGGGGTCGAAGTCGCCGTCGTCATCGGGGGTGGAAATATTTGGCGCGGCATTTCCGCTCACCATCGGGGTATGGAGCGCACCACCGCCGATTACATGGGCATGCTGGCCACGGTAATCAATGGCCTGGCCTTGCAGAGTGCCCTCGAACAAATGGGCCTCCCCACCCGGGTCCACACGGCGATCAAAATGGACAATGTTGCCGAGCCTTTTATTCGGCGCCGCGCCATCCATCAGCTAACGGAGGGCAAAATCGTCATCTTTGTCGCCGGGACCGGCAGCCCTTATTTTTCCACCGACACCACGGCGGCCCTCCGGGCCAACGAAATCGGCGCTGAGGTCATCTTGAAAGCGACCAAGGTGGATGGCATTTACACGGCCGATCCATTCAAAGATCCGACGGCGAAGAAGTACGATCGCATCACCTACAGCGAAGCGCTCGGCAAACGGCTGTCCGTGATGGATTCCACCGCGTTCAGTCTTTGCATGGACAACAAAATGCCGATTATCGTTTTCGACATGATGCAGTCCAACAACATCAAGCGCGTCGTCCTGGGCAAGACCGTGGGCACGCTCGTCACCTCCGAATAGATTTTTGCCATGGATCCCGATGAAATCCTTCTTGAAACCGAAGCCGCGATGGAAAAGGGCTTCGAGTACATGCAACACGAGTTTTCCGCCGTGCGCACCGGCAAAGCCTCGCCCGCCCTCGTCGAAAATATCGACGTCGAGGCCTACGGCTCGGCGATGAAACTCAAGCAGCTCGCGCTCATCACCACGCCCGAGCCGCGTCTGCTCGTCATCCAGCCCTTCGATGCCAGCACCACCAAGGATATCGAACGGGCGATCAAGGAGTCCAAGATCGGCATCAATCCCGCCGTCGATGGCAAGATCATCCGCCTGCCGATTCCCGCGCTGTCGGAGGAGCGCCGTAAGGATCTGGTCAAGGGGATCAAGCAAATGGCTGAGGAAGCCCGGGTCCGCGTGCGCTCATCGCGGCGCGAAGGACTGGATAGCTTGAAGAAAGCGGCAAAGGAGGGCACGATCAACGAGGACAACCTGGCCAGCTATGAAAAGGAAATTCAGAAACTGACCGACGGCTTCGTCAAAAAGATCGACGACGCCATTGCCACCAAGGAAGCCGATATTCTTAAAGTCTAAATCCGCCATGCGCCTGTTCCTACTCACCTTCACCCTCCTTTTCGCTCTCACCGCCGCCCAGGCCGAAGTGCTCCGGCTCGCTCCGGATTTCACCTTCGCGGGTGTCGGCAAGACGCAATCTTTGAAAAGCCTGCGCGGCCAGCCAGTCGTGCTGATCATTGCCAAGTCCCCGAAAATCAAGGAATTCCAAACCCAGGTGAAGAACCTGAAGGGCATCTACCAGCAATTCGCCAACAAGCAGGTGATCTTCGTCGCCGCTTTTACTGAGGAAGCCGGTCTGGTGAACTCCGATATTCCGTTCGTCTTCGCCAACAACGGCGCGGCGGTGGGCAATGCCTACGGAGTGCAGGATCGGCCGGCGGATTCCTCAGTGCACGGCGTCCGGGCCCTCGTCGCCCGGGTTTACAACGGACCGGACAAGCAAGGCCGGTTCAACATCGCAATCATTGGCAAAGACGGCAACGTCGACTATCAAACGAGCAACGTGTTGGGCGGACAACGGGTGCTCGACGTGATCCAGAACTCCTACGTCATGCAGTCCACCACTGGACGCTGACGGCTCGTCCCGAACTGCGCGTCCCTCTGCGTCCTCCCGCGGTAGACAGCCATGCGCATCGCAGTGCTTTCGGACACGCACGACCGGCTTCCCGCCCACGTCACGGCGGTGATCGCCGAAGCCGATGAGATCTGGCACCTCGGCGATGTCTGCGGCTTGGACATTCTCGACGCGTTGCGCGCACTGGGACCGACGGTTCGCGTGGTCCGAGGAAACTGCGATGTCTGTTCCGCCTGGCCGCTGACGCTGGATTTCGAACTGGCCGGCCACCGGTTTCACCTCGAACACATTCCCACCCGGCTGGCGCCGGCGAATGGTGATTTCTTTCTCCATGGCCACACCCACGTGCCACGCGACGAGACGATCCACGGCGTGCGCTTCCTCAATCCAGGCTGCATCACGCGCCCGAACCGCGGGGCGCCGGCGAGCTATGCCTGGCTGCGGCTGGGGCCGAAGCGCGCGGTGGAATGGGAACTCGTTCGCGTGTGATCATTCACCGGAATGCGGCGGGAGCGACGGCGCCTAAAGCAATTGCCAAAAATGATTTCCGGTTCTGAACATCCCGGCCAGGCATGCACTTCTTAAGGGCCGAAGGCCCACCATTCCTTAGCCCAGCCCAACGGGCTGGGTAAAAAGAACAACCAATCCGCGCCCCAACGGGGAGCGATACGGTTTCGCCTCGAAAGTACAGGAGACCCACACGCAGAAGGATGGTGGCGAAATTCGGAGATCACGGCCCTTCAGGCCGTGGCCGCTTTTTGCTGGTACCCAGCCCGTTGGGCTGGGCTAAGGGATGGAGGGCCTTCGGCCCTGGAGAGGGCACGACCGCTCTGCTCTTCGCCCAGCCTCCGGATTGTTTAGCCGGAAACGTTTTCCGGTATCCGCCCTACTTCTTGGTCGCGCTTTCGCGGGCGAGATTGAGCAGATACTGCTCAACCTGGGTGCCGTATTCCTCGGGATATTTCTCCGACTGCGACTGTTCGATCACCGCGCGTTCCCGGGCCGGCAACGCGGTGAATGCTGCCGACTTCTTGTCCATGATCGTGCGCGCTTCCAGTTTCGCCGTTTCGTTGCCCGGCGGCGTGTATTGCTGCGCCGCTTCCGTGCCGGGTTGCCCGGGCATCTGACCGGGAGTTTTGCCCGGGGTCTTGCCTGGCTGCTGTCCCGGCTTTTGACCGGGCTGGCCTGGCTGGCCTGGCTGGCCGGGTTGACCAGGTTGACCAGGTTGACCGGAAGGTTGCCCTGGCATGGCTCCGGGAGTGTTGGCCGCGGTCAAACCGGCTTGCGCTTGAGCCAACGCAGCTTGGGCCTGGGCGAGGGCCTGGCCAGCCGCCGCAGCCTGGGCTTGGGCCCCCGGAACATTTTGCGCACCGGCCTCGGCGGCACCTTGCGCTGCGGCCTGGGCCCCCGCTTGGATCGCCTGTTGCGCTTCGGCATTGGCCGGCATCGCCTGTGCCGCCGCCTGCCCGGCCTGGGCCGCGGCTTTGGCCAACTGCGCGGCAGCTTGTTGCGCCGCCTTCTGCGCCGCGGCGGGCTGCGCCGCCTGCGCGGCCTGTTGCAAAGCTTGATTGGCCTGCGCGATCTGCGCCTGGGCCTGCGCCAATTGCGCTGCAGCTTGTTGTGCGGCGGCTTGCTGTGCGGCGGCTTGCTGTGCGGCAGCCTGCTGGGCGGCGGCCTGTTGTGCCGCAGCTTGCTGCGCGGCAGCCTGTTGCGCCGCAGCGGCGTTCGCCTGGGCATTGGGTTGTTGCGCCATCTGTTGCTGGGCTTGGGCCGCCGCTTGCTGCTGGGCTTGCGCCATTTGCTGCTGGGCTTGAGCCAACGCCGCTTGCATGCCGGTTTGCGCCGCGAAAAGTTGCTCCACCGCCTTGGCCTCGGCTGTCTTCGCCGCTTCACCGTCCAGCTTCTCGAGAGCTTTCTTCGCGTCGCTCATCGCAGACTGCGCGGCTTCCAGCGCGGTATTTGTCGCCGGGTCGGCCTGCGGCAGGCCTTTTTGGAAGGCCGCCGTCTGTCCGTCAATGTCCTCCTGTCGCCCGGCCTGGCCGTTAAAGGCATCGCGTTTGACGGTCTTCCCTTTCGGCGTGGTCGCCGCGCTCTTCGTCGTATCGATTTGCAACTTCTGCTCGGCGGAAATGATTTCGGCCAATTGCTGTTGGGCCTGTTGCGCGGCCGCGGCTTGCTGTTGTGCTTGTTGAGCCGCCGCCGCTTGCTGCGCGATCTGCTGGGCCGCCTGCGCCAGATTCTGCGCCGCCGCCTGTTGGGCCTGGGCGACCGCGGCTTGCTGGGCGGCGGCTGCCTGTTGAGCTGCTTGAGCAGCCGCCGGTTGGCCGGCCTGCGCCGCTTGGGCGGCTTGCTGCGCTTGTGCCGCTGCCTGCTGGGCTTGCGCCGCGGCTTGCTGAGCTTGCGCCGCCGCCTGTTGGGCCGCGGGCGCCGCTGCCGGGGCCATGGCCGCGGCTTGTTTGGCCAGTTCAGCGGCCTTTTGCGCCAGGGCGGCCTGACCTGTTTTGTCCGGGTTTTTGGCGGCCGCGGCCTGCTGCTGGGCGAGGGACTGCGCCTGCTGTTGCAAGGCTTGTAAATCTTTCACCGGATCTCCCGACTTGCCCGCGAGCGCCTCGGCTTTCGCCATTTCCTGCTGCAGTTTCGCGTCCGCGGCCTGCATCGCGGCCAGGGCGTCCTGCGCATTCTTCGCTGCTGCCGGGCCATTCTTATCGGCCATGGCGGCGCGCGCCTCCTGCATTTTGTCGGTCCCCGCCTTGATGTCGCGCGCCGCTTCCGGCGCCGTCTTGGCGAGGCTCTGCGCCACTTCATCAGTCTTCGCGGCCAATTCGCCCTGCTTGTTTTGCATCTCGGCCAATTGCTCAGGCTGCCCATTTTTCTGCGCGTCAAAACGCTTCTGCAACCCGGCGTCCTTCCGCAGTTGTTCGCGCGGTGTCTTGGCCAGCTTCGGGTTGAGCTTCTGTTGCTCATCCAGCCAGTGTTCAAAATCTCTTTCGCCCGCCGCTTTCTCCGCATCCTTGGCCAGGTCTTTCTGATCTTCGATCGCCTTGGCCAGCTCCTTTTGCGCGGCCCGCAACGCTTCCGAACGCTCCGGCGGTGGCGCAATCTCCCGGGCGACCTGCCGCATCGTGTCCCGCGCCGTCTTTTCATCTCCCACGGCTTTAAAAAGCTGGTTCGCCTTCAACGCCGCGGCGGCGTTCTCCACATTCGGCTGCACCTTCTGCATCGCCGCCAGACCCTTTTGCAACCGGCGCGCCTGTTCGGCGTTGTCCGGATCTTTGGAAAACTCCGCCACTTTGTGGGTGAGCGTTTTCAATTCCTCCGAGATCGCCGTCTGTTCGGCCTGCTGCCCTTGCAGATTCGCCTCCTTGGCCGCGTCGAGATTGTCGGGCTTCTTCCCCTCAGACCATTGCCCAAGGGTGATGCCATTTTGCAAATTCACCGCCTGCCGTTCGGCCAATTGCGCAAGTTGCTGGGCAAATTCCGCGCTCTGTTCGTTGCGGAGATGATCCGCGAG
>Ga0206804_10227_pt1 | contig 15649 bp, 17 predicted proteins | sample Alteio_BWOrgCont_62_FD_152888 | JGI IMG/M metagenome (GOLD analysis project Ga0206804, IMG submission 152888) | Enriched cells from forest soil in Barre Woods Harvard Forest LTER site, Petersham, Massachusetts, United States -... | ecosystem: Environmental > Terrestrial > Soil > Temperate forest >... | reverse complement strand
GCGGTTGGGATGCGGCATCACATCGCGCAGCACTTTCAGGACAAAGTGTTCTACGGAGGATTGACTTATAACAGTCACCCGATGGGATGCGCGGCGGCGCTGGCGACGATTCGCGTGTATGAAGAAGATGGGCTGATCGATAACGCGAAGAAAATGGGCGCGGTGCTGAAGGAACTGGGAGCCGAGTTGCAGGCCAAGCATCCGTCGGTGGGCGCGGTGCGCTCGATCGGACTGTTCGGCGTTGTCGAACTGATCCGCAGCCGCAAGACGCGTCAACCGCTCGCTCCGTTCAACGGAACGTCAGAGGAGATGGCCGCGCTCGGGCGCTTCTTCCGCGAGCAAGGCCTGTACACGTTCGTGCGCTGGAACACCTTCTTCACCAATCCTCCGCTTTGTATTAACGAACAGCAGATGCGCGAGGCCTTTGCCATCATCGACCGGGGACTGCTGATCACTGATAAGGCTGTTGGCGACTAGTACCGAGTCTAGTACCAAGTTGCTCGTGCCGGGCGGACACGCTTGTCCGCCTCTTTCCATGTGCACTTCTGCCGCCAACTTCTCAGCTCTTCCCATGACGACGTCATTTCGGACGCGCCGAAGGCGCGAGAGCCTGCCCGGGTGCACGGGAAGTGAGGCCGCTGTCCGTTCGCGGCTCTTTGGGATAAACAAAATCCACAGCCCCCCTGTGACATCTGACCTTGTGCGCCACCAGCAACCCCCCGGATAATTGCCCAAGCAGAGGGAGCAGAGCCAGTTGCAGCGTCCCACCAGAAATCAGGACGTAACTCCTTTGCTCTCTAGATTATGACCTCTAAGTCCTTTGTCATGCGGATTTTGCGGAGAAATTCGTGCTAACTCGATGATTCCAATAGACCCCAGGGGGGAGGGGTACCCCGTTACAAAAAGGTAAACTGGCTCGGCGGCGCAGCCGCCGCATTAATTTATCTGTGCCTTAATGGCAGCGCTGAAGCGCTGCGCCACCCAAAGGCGAACAGCAGGTTCCTCGCGCGCCTTCGGCGCGCTTCGGAATGACAAAGTTTATGGCAGGGGGAGGAATCAGGTGCGCCAGATTCGCTGCTGGGTGTCTAGGGAGGAGAACATTACGGGTTCGTGGTGGACTGCCGTGGCGTGGCGGTTGATGGCGGTGGCGGCCTGGGTGCGGAGGTTGCCGTCGCGGGCGTCGAAGTCGAGAGTGCTGACATGGTGGGCGCAGCGGGTGCAGGTGAACTTCATGCCGCCCTTGATGCGTCCGATGGTGTAGTGTCGCTTCACAATTCGAGTGTAGTCGTTTGGCAAGAGGATGGCGCGCACGTCGGTGGGGCGGCGAAGGTAATGAGGGTGTGATGGTTAGGGATTTTTAATTTAGTGGAGGGGTTGGAGAGCGTCCCTGCTGGAGCGTTGCCGCTTCACACGGAGACCGTCCACACAGGAGCATTGCCGCTTTACACAGTGCGCCTCGCGGCGCTCGGCTGAACCCTTCGGCTTCGCTCAGAGCAGGCTCGCGAAGGCACCCGTTGCCACACATCCCCACACTCCCCACGCATTCGGGGAAGTATAATCGTTTGCAATCTACCATTTTTGCGAGGGGAACATGGACGGCTGGAAGAAAGCGGCGGTGGCGGGATCGATTGGGGTGGCGACGGTTTTGTTTTTGAAGAAGAAATATGCCGGGGGCGTACTGGTCACGGGCGTGGGTCTGGCGGTGCTGGCGTCGGAGTCTCCGGAGAAGTTCGAGAAGGTGCGCCGGGCGCTGCCGGATTACTTTGACCGGGGCATGCAAGTGATGGAGATGGCGGCGCGCGCTGGCAAGCGGATTACAGATGCCGCGGGGCAGTCGGCTTACAACGCTTGGGATGAGATTCGCGGGTAGAGCGGGCTTCGGGCTTCGGCTCAAACCTTGGCTTCCGGCGTTTGCCGGCTAGACGCCGGCGCTACTCGATGCCTAGTTGCTTTCTGGCGTCGGGGCTTAGGCGGTCGGGGGTCCAAGGCGGGGTCCAGACTACGTTGACCGCGGCGTTGCGAATGCCGGGCAACTGTTCGAGGCGCGACTTCACCTGCGCGCTGATGTTGACGTGTTCGGGGCAGCCTTGCGAGGTGAGGGTCATCTCGATGGCTACATCCTGCTTGGCTCGCTCGGGTGTTTCAGCGGGGACGGGCGCGAAGTTCACTTTATAGATGAGGCCGAGGTCGACGATGTTGACGGGGATCTCGGGGTCGTAGCAACTTCTCAGGGCGCTTAGGACATCTTCTTCGGTGACAGTGGGCATGGGGAATCCTTCTATCTAGTGTACCGTAGGATGGTTGTGCGCTTGCTGGCTTCCGCAAAATCTTTAACACAGAGGGTACAGAGCTCCACAGGGTAAGGAATCGCTCGCATGATGAACGAAGAGGCGAAGAAGTGGATTCAGTATGCCTTGGCGCTGACCGTGGTAGTAGCGGCGTTGCGCGCGGGATACATCCTTTATGAGCGGCATGAGGACTTTGTCGCGGCGGAGAAGCAGGCTGAGGCGAAGAGGGCCGGCTACTCAAATGCTGACTACTATGTGGTGCCGAAGAAGCTGTATCCGTTCGATCTGAAATCAGCGCAACAGTTGACGCTGCAGCCGGTGTGGGTGAAGGAAGGATACCGTTACACCTATTACCCTTACGTGCCGGTGGTGAAGAGCGTCGACTTTGTCCATGATGCGGGATTGCTGGGGCCGATTGAGCGGCTGGAAATAAAAGATGTGACGACGGTCGCCGCGCCGGGCGGGCGGAGGCAGGTGGTGGCTACGTTTGACAAGGACGGACACAGTTTTGCGGTTCCCATTGGATTCGAGTCGGAGGGGCAGTACAAGATTTATTCCGATGAGATGTTTTATGTGGAGGATCCACATGAGCTGTATAAGCACTGGCCGGCGGAGGTTTGGCAGGCGGTGGCGCAGCATGAGGTGAAGCCGGGGATGAATGAACTGCAGGCGGACTTCGCGATAGGGATGGGAGTTCCGGATGCGGGCGCGTCATCGGAGGAGAAGACGGTGCGCTATCCGAACGGGGGAAAGCCGCTGGTGGTGATTTATCGGGATGGGAAAGCGGCGGAGATTAAGCCGGGGACGTGATCGAGATCAAAATCCCCACCCTCTCGCAAAAACCGCGAGAAGGATGGGGCACCCGCTTCAGGCTGATTGTTGGCGCTTTATTTCACTTCGGCTAGGGCCTTCGAGACTTCGGCGATATCTGGGACGACGGGGATGTCGTAGTTTTTGTGCCAGGCCAGGTTGCCGTTGCGGTCGATGATGGAGATGGCGCGTCCGGTGATGCCTTTGTCTTCGAGATAGACGCCGTATTTGGCGGCGACTGCGCCGCGAGGTTGGAAATCGGCTAGGAGCGGGTACTGGATTCCCATCTTTTCGGCATAAGCTTTGTGGGACCACACGCTGTCGACGCTTAGACCGAGGACCTGGGCGTCGAGTTGTTCAAACTGTTTCTTGTCGTTAACGATGCAAACGTGTTCCTTGGTGCAGACTGGGCTCCAGTCGAGCGGGTAGAAGATTAGGACGACGCGCTTCTTGCCGCGGTAATCGCTGAGCTTTACTTCTTTCTGATCCTGATCTTTCAATGAAAATTCGGGCGCCAGTGCGCCGATGGTTGCGGGCATGATTCCTCCGTGGAGTCGTTTCAGTTTATAGATCGGTTCAAGCTCCATCATAAACGGAGTTTCGTAATCAACGCGGGACTGCAAGAAAAAAGGCCTGTGATGGAAACTCCTCGCGAGGTCCGATGGAGGCGTGTGAGTGCAAGGGGTCCTTCGACTGCGGGCATGCTTCGCTTTCGCGAAGCACGCCCTCCGCTCAGGATGACAAGGAATTCATTTCACTACAGGGGACTTTGCGTCGGCGGGTTTTTCTTCGTCGGCGTGGATTTTGCCGTCGTCTTCGGCGTAGAAGGAGCGGTGCTGCGCGTCGAGCTGCTTGGGCGTCATGGTCAGGATGAAGCTGTCTTTCTGGCCTTCGAAACTGGCGGTGTAATCTCCGCGTTCAGGGTTGACCATGCGTTTGGTGAAGGATCCGGAGTGAACCAGTTCGGCGAGAGACGTGGCGAAGTGGTTGTACTGCTTGTTGAATTGATGCTCGGCGCGGATCACGACCCGCATGTAGGCGAGGGCCGCGGCTTCGGAATCAGAGCGCGCAGGGTCGCCGCGGAATTTCGGCTGATAGGTTGAGGGAGCGGCCTCTGGTGCGGCAGCGGGGGCGGTTGATGGCGTGGGTTCCTGCGCGAACAGGCTAGAAGCGGCGATAGTCAAGCTGGCGATTGTGGCAAGAAAACGAGTGACATTTTTTTTCATGCTGAATCTTCTCCCAGAGCGGCGCGGAGAATTATCCCGCCAATCTCCGCTGTAGAGCGGGTTTTCGAGCTTCTTTTTCATGTTACTCCCGTAATTTGGCTTCAGTCACTTCTCTTTGCAGTGAGGACAAATGCCGCTATGCTCTAGCTAAGACATTACGCCCCATAGGGAAAACTATGAAAGCAGCTGTTGCGAGAAAACCGATAATCAAAATTGCCGTCGTGGAGAGCGACCCGCTGAGGTTTGTGGGATTCCGCGCCTTGTTCGACTCTGAGCCGGAGTTCGAACTGGTCTCCGCCGGCCTGCCTGAGATTTCCACGTTGCAGAACGTCGACTTGATCCTTCTGGGAAATCGATCGGGACAAAACCTTTTTGACGTGATGGCGAGCCTGAAGGCGACACGGCCGGATTTGCGGATTATTGTGACCGGGTCGGGCGTGGATGAAGAAACCATTCTTAAGGCGATTGCTTCAGGGGCCAAAGGCTATGTGGATGAGGCGGCCTCGCCGGCGGAATTTGCGCAGGCCATTCGCATTGTGAGTCAGGGATCGGTGTGGGCGCCGCGGAAAGTGCTTTCGATGTTCATTGAGCGGGTGTCATCGGCTCCGGGGCGTATTTTTCCGGCGGGCCGCGTGACATTCACAGATCGCGAGAAAGAAGTGCTGGAGATGCTGGTGGCGGGGCGCTCCAACAAAGAGATTGGCTCTCAGTTAGGCATTGAGGAACGTACGGTGAAGGCGCACGTGGCGAAATTGATGCGCAAGGTGGGCGTGCAGAACCGGATTGCGCTGTCGGTGCATGCGATCACGCATTCGCTGGTGGCGGCGAAGTAGGGTCAGTACCTGGTACCTAGTGCTAGCGCGCGGGTCCGAGGAGCATGAGATCCTTCGCTCCCCTGAAGAACGGCTCCGCTCAGGATGACACCGTTTGTAAATTGAAGAACAGCTACGCTCAGGATGACGCCTTCTGAATAAGTTACTTCTGGACAATGACCTCGGTAATCTTGTTGGCAAAGTGAGTGCGGGGCATACTCGGGCTACCTACCACAGAACCTGGGAGACGGGGTTGAGAGTGGCGATTAGGGTCACTACTTTCAGCCCCGATTTTTTTGTCTCCGGATGCCTGATCTGCTGCACAGTAATTCTGCTTCACATTAATCTTGAGTTGCTTCCTTGCTGCTAAAGCGTTGCTGACACAACCTCGAGCGCATCATTTACAATCCAACCTATTGCTCCCAGAGAATCTTGACGTGAAAGAGGAACCATGAAAAAGCTTCTTCTGCTTGCTGTGGTGGTGTGTCTGTGCCGATTTTCTGCTACGGCTGACGATCAGCCCAATGACTCGAAGGCGCAGGACCGGGTGCAGGCGGCGGCTGATGTGCTGAATGAAATCCAGGCGGCGCCGGATAAGGGAATTCCGCAGGAGGTATTGGGGTCGGCGGAGTGCGTGGCGGTGGTGCCGTCGATGCTTAAGGGTGGATTTATTGTGGGGGCGAAGTATGGCCGCGGGTTGGCTAGCTGCCGCACGCCGACGGGATGGAGCGCTCCGGCATTTTTTGTGGTCACGGGTGGAAGCTTTGGATTTCAGATCGGCGGGCAGGCGGTCGACCTGGTGATGTTGATCATGAATAAGGATGGCATGAAGCATCTGCTGTCGAGCGAGTTCGCGCTGGGAGCGGACGCTTCGGTGGCTGCCGGTCCAGTAGGACGCCATGCGGAGGGGAATACCGATTGGAAGATGCGGGCGGAGGTGCTGACTTACTCGCGTGCGCGCGGGCTGTTTGCCGGAGTGACTCTGAATGGGGCTTCGATCAAGCAGGATAAGGACAGCACGCGGGAGTTTTATGGACGCATGGTGCCGTTCCGGACGTCGCTGATTGGAGAGATTCCGCCGCCGGCAGGAGCGAATCCGTTTTTGAGTACGCTGGCCAAGTGGGCGCAGGAGGCGGCGAAATAAGGACGGGCTTCGGGCTTCGGCTAAATTCTTTAACACAGAGGACACAGGGTCACACCGGGTAAACCTTTGCGGCTTAGCGGCTCCTCTTATATTTCCAAACAGGTTCTTGTGTGATACCGTTCCGCTTCCCGATGCGGCAGCGACTAGAGTACGCGGCAGCGTGGCCGTTCATCAAAATCATGGGTATTTTGCCGCGTCCGCTGGCTCGGGCGATCGGCATTGGCTTGGCCTTCATAGTTTGTCTTCTGCACGTGCGATTGCGGCAGGTGGGTATGCGCAATCTTGCTTTGGCGTTTCCCGAAAAAAGTGAGGCGGAGCGGGCGCGAATTCTGCGCGGGGAATTTGCTTCGCTGGGGCGGCAACTCGCGGAGGTCTGCCACTTTCCTGAATACACGGTCGAGAACGTTGATCAGGTTGTGGTGTTTGACGGGTTTGAGAATTACGAGCGGGCGCACGCTCGCGGCAAGGGTGTGCTGTTATTTGCGGGACACTTTGGGGGATGGGAGCTTTCTTCTTTTGTTTTGTCGATGCATGGGCATTGGATGCACGTGCTCATGCGGGGCATGGACAACGTTTATCTGGGTGAACTGATCCTTCGCTACCGGACAATGCACGGCAACAAAGCCGTCGATAAAGACGATTTTGTGCGCGGGCTGCTTTCGGCGATGAAGGCGGGGGAAGTGGTGGGGATGCTGATGGACACGAATATGACTCCGCCGCAGGGGATTTTTGTGGATTTCTTCGGGATCCCGGCTTGCACGGCGGCCGGACCGGCGCGGATTGCTTTGCGCACTGATGCTGCCGTGGTGCCGACCTTTACGATTTGGGATGCGGCGCTGGGGAAATACCGGCTGCGGTTTGATCCGGCGGTGGAGTTGGTGCGCACCGGGGACTTGGAGGCTGATATCAAGGCCAACACGCAGAAATTTACTTCGATTATTGAAGAATATGTGAGGAAGTATCCGGAGCAGTGGTTGTGGGTACACCGGCGGTGGAAGACAAGACCGCCGGGGGATGCTCCGCTGTATTGACGGCGTGCTTCGGGCTTCGGCTTTCGGGCTTCAGGCCGTGAACGAGGTTACAGGTCACAGCCTCCTTTGTGGAAAGTTGATTTGAAAATCCCCGCCCAAGCCGGGCCTGGACGGGGCACCCTCAAGAGTTTGGGTTTGGCCGGGCTGGCCTATTCTTAGCTCCGTTTACCTCCGCCGGTGTGGCCGCGCCCGTCACGCACTTCATTTCCTTTGAAGTGGGCCACCTTATCGACGCGTTTTGAGGGCTCGGCTTTCTCGCCACGTTGCGGCGTTGGGCCCGCATAGCCGTGCTCGGGATGAAAGCGATTATTCACGTGCCCCCGGAAGTTATCGGAACCATGAAACCACGGGCCGGCGCCAATAAAGACGCCACCGGTAAACCATTCCGAGCCGTAGTAGCCATAAGGGGCGCAACCATAGGGAGCGGCGTCATAGTAGCCGTAAGGACAGTCAGGAGCGATTCCGATGTCGACGCTGACCTGAGCTTGTATTTTGGGAGCGCTGACGGTAAGGCACAGTCCGGCAATCGCAGCAAGGGCAAGAGATGTGAAGATCTTCATGAATTTTCCTCGGTGTGGTCAGGCTGTTCGCGTACTGCTCTTACACTAGTCACATGCTGGAATGGGCGCTGCCCTGAATTGCTCAGTTTTCCAGATACCCGCTCCATATGGTTCAGCGTCCCTGCGGGACGGGATTGGGTTTCTCGATATCGGACCCGGCGTTGAAACGCCGGGCTATTGTCGGGCGTCCTTCGGACGCTTTTTCTTTCCCAGAACGGTCTGCACTGAGCACTTCCGGTAGAATCGAGTCTTCCTATGAAAACATTTGAGCAGATTGCGGAGTTGGAGCGGCGGTATTTGCTGGGGACTTATAACCGGTATCCCGTGGTATTGACGCGGGGGAAGGGCGTGTTTCTTTACGACATTGACGACCGGCGTTATCTCGACTTTGTTTCTGGCTTGGGGGTGAATGCGTTGGGGCATGCGCATCCGCGGATCGTGAAGACGATTCGGGAGCAGGCGGGGAAGCTGATTCACGTCTCCAATCTTTATTACCACGAGTATCAGGGGGCGCTGGCGGAGAAGTTGTGCGGGCTTTTGGGCAGTTCTTTTGGAAATGCGCGGGCGTTTTTTTCTAACAGCGGGACTGAGGCGATTGAGGGGTCGATCAAGCTGGCGCGGCTGGCGGGACATCGAGCAGGCGGGGAGGGGAAGTCGCGGCTGGTGGCGCTGGAGGGGTCGTATCACGGGCGGACGTTTGGGGCGCTGTCGCTGACTGGTCAGGAGAAGCATCGCAAGGGATTTGAGCCGATGCTCGAAGACGTGACTTTTGTAAAGCAGAACGACGTTGAGGGGTTGCGGGCGGCGGTTAACGACAATACTTGCGCGATTGTGCTGGAGCCGATTTTTGGTGAAGGTGGAATCTATGAATGTTCGGTGGAGTTTCTGCAGGCGTGCCGGGCCGCGGCGGATCGGCACAAGGCGGCTTTAATCTTTGATGAGATTCAGTGCGGGTTAGGGCGCACGGGGACTATGTTTGCGTTTCAGAGTTTTGGAGTGACTCCGGATATGGTGGCGATTGCGAAGCCGATTGCGGCGGGGTTGCCGCTGGGAGCGTTCATCGCTAAGGAAGAATTTGCTAACGCGATTTCGCCGGGGCAGCATGGAACTACTTTCGGGGGTGGTCCGCTGGCTTGCCGGGTTGCTTTGGAGTTTCTCGCCATCGTGGAAGAAGAGAAGCTGCTGGATAACGTGAATAAAGTTGGGGCCTATCTGCAGCAGGAATTGAAAGAAATTGCTGAAAAGAGTCCAGCGGCTAAGGAAGTGCGCGGGCGGGGATTTATTCAGGGGATCAATCTGGAGATTCCGGCGCGGCCGATTGTGGATGCGGCTTTGGCTGAGGGTGTGCTGTTTAATTCGACGCAGGATACGGTCGTCAGATTTTTGCCTCCGTTTTTGCTGGAGGAGAAGCATGTGGATAAGGGGATTCGGGTGCTGAAGAAGCTGCTGCGGAAGAAGAGGAAAGCGGCAGCGTGAGGACTCGGGTCGAGCCTGGTTCGGTGACGGTGTCCGGCGAAATGCCCAGGAGCACCGGCCGTAATTTGAGACGGTAGGGATCCTTCGACTGCGTAACAGCTTCGCTGGCGCGAAGCTGTTACTCCGCTCAGGATGACAGTGCCGCTCAGGATGACAATGCTGAGGGGGGCAACGAAAAACGGGGAGCCGAAGCTCCCCAAGTGAAGTGAACAGAGGCGATGTTCATTTAAATAAGAATCTGGTGGAGCGGAAAGAGTTGTCCTGGGGAGTGAGAAGATTTGGCGGTGATGGGGGCAGGCCGGGAAAGTTCTACTCTTCATGAACGTGGCTTCGCTCCGGCGCTGGGCGCTGGAGTGGAAGAGTGCTGGATGAACTTCGAGGGAGCGCGCATGCGCTACCTGCGAGCGAAATCCCCATTTCTCGCAAAAGACGCGAGAAATGGGGCACCCAGTACGCCACTGATTCTGCTGCATGGGCTGCTGGGGTATTCGTTCTCGTGGCGATTTACGATGCCGGCGCTGACACCTTATGCGACGGTTTATGCGCCGGACATGATGGGTGCGGGTTTTTCGGATCGGCCGGCTGGGATCGATCACTCCCTGCGTGGCACGGCGCGGCGGCTTCTGCGGTTCGTCAGGAATCTGGGAATTTCTTCGTTTGATTTGCTGGGGACTTCGCATGGCGGCGCGGTTGCGATGATGGCGGCTGCGGAATCGCTTGATGCGAATTCGGAGTCTAGTCCGGCTCTGCGGCGGCTGGTGCTGGTGGCGCCGGTGAATCCGTATTCGGCGCATGGGCGGTTGCTGGCGCCTTTTGTTGGCAGCAAGTTGGGGACGGCGCTGTTCCGGCTGACGAGCGGGCACATGCGTTTCTCCTATCCCTATTGGCACGCTCGCATGTATGGCGACCGCGATCGCATTCCTCCGGGAACGCTGGAGGGATACATGGCGCCGCTGGCGAAGCCGGGATTGTTCGAGCACGCACTGAGCATTGTGCGCACCTGGACGGGGGACCTGCGCGAACTGGAGGCTACTCTGCCGAGGTTGGCGGGCATTCCAACTCTTTTCATGTGGGGGAGTAAGGATTCCGCGGTGTATGCTTCGTCGGCGGCGCCGCTGGCGAAATATTTTCCGAATTCTCAGTTGATTGTTTTTCCTGGGATTGGACACTTGCCCTACGAGGAATGTCCGGAAGAGTTCAACAGGGCGTTGATTGAATTCCTGACGAGCGAGATATAAGGAAGCGAGCCAGACGCGCGAGTATTGTGTTGCAAAAACGTGACACATCGCGCGGCTCGCCTGGATCCTTCTTTCGCGCAAAGAACGCGCTCTCTCAGGATGACAAGCAATTCGGGATGACAAGCGCAAATGATGACTCACCACATCTTCGAGTTGCTGCGGGGCGCGCTGGTGCACTATGGGTATTGGGCCGTGGCGGCGCTGTTGTTGCTGGAAGGGACTGGTTTGCCGCTGCCGGGTGAGACGATTCTATTGCTGGCCAGCTTCCTGGCGTATTCCGAACATGAGTTGCAGATCTTCTGGGTCGTTGTGGTGGGGATTGTGGCCACGACGGCGGGCGGAGAGCTGGGCTTTGCCCTGGGGCGACACGGAGGGCGTCCGCTGATCGAAAGGTATCGGGAAGCGCTTTCGATCCGCGCGGAGACGGTAGAGCGAGGCGATCGACTGTTCGAGCGATACGGGGCCGCCACGGTTTTTCTGGCGCGATTCCTGTTCGGCATGCGGGTGCTGGCTGCGCTGCTGGCGGGAGCGCTGCACATGCCATGGCGGAAGTTCTTCGTGTTCAACTTCCTTGGAGCCGCGGTTTGGGTGACAGCGATTTGCGGCGCGGGATATTTGTTTGGCGGGCATTGGGGCCGGTTAGCGCATGATCTGAAGCGCTTCGACTTAGCGGTGGCGGTGGTGGTTGTGGTGGGCGCGTTGCTGTGGTGGTGGAGAAGCCGGAGCAAAAGTGCTGCTTAGGTTCCGCGAGCTTCGTTTTAAAACCGACTTCGTCAAAAACCAGTTTCGTTCTGGAACCAGGCTTGGGACGAGCACCTTAAGAGTCAACCTATGCACAGGGGAATTCAGGCGGAGCGCGACTATACTGTGCGGGTGTCGCGGGCGTGCTCTTGCCAAGGCAAGGTCCGTGGCCAGTGATTTTACCGGCGGCGTCCGCGCCGGAATTCGGACGAGGAGGAACGCATGAAGAATATCGGGATCTTCACTCTGTTGATCACAGCAACACTTCTATTAGCCCTGGCTTTGCCGGTGGGGGCGGCTGGTCCAAAGGCGGCAGCGACACCGGTTGCAGCAGCAGCGGCACCGGCGCCGGCAGCGGCATCACCGGCGATGCCACCTCATCCGGAAATCGCAGCGGCATTGGAAGCGATGCATAACGCCAGGCACCATCTGGACGATGCGGCCCATGATTTCCATGGCCACCGGGTGAAAGCGATCGAGCACCTGGATGCGGCGATCCACGAAGCTGATATTTGCATGCAGGAGCCGTAGGCTTGATCTTGGAAGCTTGATTCATGAAACTTGATTGTGAAACAAGGAAGGCAGCGTCCGCGGACGCTGCCTTTTTTATTATCTTCAAGCTGCCCGCCTTGTTCCGCCGGATTACTTGCCGAAGGTGTAGCCGATCGAGGCGCCCACGCGAAAGACATTCGTGGAGTCGAATCCCTGATTGTTCTGAACGTGATAGTAGTGAGCCTCGGGGCGCACAAAGATGTGCGGTATGCGGTGCCAAACGTAGTAGCGGAAGCCGGCGCCGAAGTCTTCCATGAAATGATTGCTGCTGGTGAAGTTGACGCATCCCGGGCTGCCACAGGAATCGAGGATGGAGAACCGGTTGCTGGCAACGCCGATGCCGGCCATGATGTCGAGGCCCATTTTCTTGTTGATCTTCGGCTGGAAGAGCAGGTTCGCGTCGGTGAAGAAAGGACGGTAATTTTCGTAACCGTAATAGCTACCCTGTTTATACCTCCAGGAAGTTTCGACATTAATGCCGAGGCGATGCGGGAAGGTAACGACATCCCCGGCGATGCCGATGTAGAGTCCGCCCGTTTCGGTCAGAGGCTGGAAGGTGACTATGTCGGAGGGGGACGAGAGTGAATAAAGTTCGCCGCCGCCGACCAGAATGTCCCCTTGCTGGGCGGAGGCGAGGTTGGCAAACAGAAAGAGCGTACAGGCGGATGCAAGCAGCGCGAATTTTCTCAATACAAATCCCTCGTCAGTTCGATTGGACTTCTGGAGTTCTCCCAGCAGAGTGGTGGAACCCGGCGAAGCAGCCACACGCGGCTAACCCCACACCAAAAAGAACTGGGGCCGCCGGAATCGGCCGCCCCGGTATTCTGTTGCCCCAGTTTTCTGCCGCTCCAGCATACCAAACGAGCGAGCATCCGTGGCGTGAAGGCTTAGTCGTTACCGATTGTGTATCCGATGGAGCCGCCGACACGGAAGACGTTGTTGGAGTTGAACTCGACGTTATTCTGGATGTGGTAGTAGTGAATCTCGGGGCGGACAAAGAAGTGGTGCCAAACGTAGTAGCGCAGACCGCCGCCGAGGTCTTCCATGAAGTGATCACTGCTGCTGTAATTGATGCAGCCACTGAAGTAACTGCAGGAGGTCACTTCCGGTACGTAGAAGCGCGTGCTGGCGATGCCGATGCCGCCGAAGAGGTCGGCGCCGATTCTCTTGGTGATTTTCGGCTGGAAGATAGCGTTGAAGTCGGTCAGGATGGGACGGTAAGTCGTGTCCTGGAAATCCGGATAGTTGCCCTGACTAGCCCTCCAGGCGGTTTCAACGCCAAAGCCGATGCGGTGCTTGAATCCGATTACGTCGCCGCTAATGTTGATGTAAGCGCCGCCCTTTTCCGCCGGTTGCTGGAAGTTCCCCACGCCGCTGGGCGGGGAGGACGATATAAGGGTGCCACCGCCGATCATGATGTCCCCTTGCTGAGCAGAGGCTAATTGGACGAAGGCCAAGAAGGCGAAAACTGGTAACAGGATCGCTAACTTTCTCAAGAGAAACCTCCTAAATTAGGTCGTTGTGACGGTAAGATGCGTCGGCGAAATCATTAGGATGCAGCAAATTCTGTAACGCCTCATCATAATTTCAGCCGGGCTCAGATTCAACTGCAGCCAGGTATTTGTAAAGATACCTCGAGGCTCGATCGTTTAAGGTGCGCTGTTGTACGTGGTTACAAACCCTGAGGCTGGAAATAAGTTGCGGTGTTGACGTCGGGCCGGCGAGACCCTTCGACTCTGCTCAGGGCAGGCTGCCGGCGCTACGCGGCTATTTGGACTTTCCGCCACCACCACCGGGGGCGCGGATGTGGTCGAAGGCGATGGGGCCGCCACCGAAGAAGATCAAGCCAAAGGCGAGGGCGGCGAGGGCCAGTGGGAGTTCGTATCCGCTGTTGCCTATCATCCCGTTGTGCAAGTTGACTCTGGCGAAGGCTACGGAGAGATCGATCCATAAGGCGAACGCGGCAACCCGCGTGAACAGGCCCAAGAGGACCATGAGTCCGCCAATAAATTCGGTGAAGGCGGAGAGGTAGGCCGACCAGCGCGGGAGTCCGAGGCTGGCGACGAGATCGGCGTGGTGGTGAAGTCCGCCGAAAACCTTGTGGTAACCGTGGACGAACAGAACCGCGCCCAGGGCCAGGCGCATCACTAGAAGCCCGAGGGGTTGCAGACGATCGAGGTAGCGCAAATGGTTCCTCCGGCAGAAAGAGAAGGATAGATTACAGCAGCTGTTCAAAGGAAGCGAGCCAAACGCGCGATTATTGTGTCGCAAAGAAACGCGACACATCGCGCGGCTCGCCCGGATCCTTCGCTGCGCAAAGAACGCTTGCTCAGGATGACAAGGGGGCGAAGGAGCGAAGCGAGGGCGCAAAGGAAGCGAGCCAAACGCGCCCTTCGGTCGCTTTCGATCTCTCAGGGCAAGCTCTGTGGAGTCGCGCGGTTCGCCTGGGTCCTTCGCGAGGCAAGAAGCGCCTCGCTCAGGATGACAAGCAGAGCGCGCCAAGATCCGTCAAACGGAAATGATTGCGCAAGCGACCGACTTCTGGTAACGTTTTTTCGCCCCAAGATACGGTCTGCCCGTGGCGCCTTGTCTGCAATCGGGTCGCGCGCATGGTGCAGGCCATCCCTCCGTTCTTGGAACTGATTAACCACGTGCATGAAATCGGCGAATGTCGTCCGTGATGCATAGAGCGGAGCGAACGCGCAACTTCGGATGAGGGGCAGTGTTTCGGGAAATGCAGGGGTCGCAAAAAAGTTCTGGTGGTCAGGAGGCGGTAATGAATCGGATTTTGAAGGGTGAAAATATGCTGCAGAAGTGGGTAGTGCTTCTGCTCTTGATGGCAGTTCCGGGTTTTGCCTGGGGCCAGAAGAAGACAAGCGCACCTGCTCCTAAGGCGGCGCCGGCACAACACGCAAGTGCGCCCTCTCATGCCGCGGCGCCTTCACATGCGGCGGCGCCGTCGCGCGGCGCAACGGCTTCGCACGGGAATACGGCGGCGGGCCATGGGACTACGACGCCGAGTCGAGGAAACACGGCAGCGGGCCGTGGGACCACGACGGCGGGTCGAGGGACCACGACGGCCGGTCACGCGAATACTGCGGCGGGCCGGGGGAACACGGCAGCAGGCCATGGGACCACGGCTCCGAGTCGAGGGAACGCGATGGCCGGTCGTGGGAATACGGCGGCGGGTCGCAGGAACGCGGCTGCAGGCCGGGGGAACACGGCAGCTGCTAATCGCGGAGCCGGCGGCCGAGCTCCGGGGAGAACGGTAGCGCTAAAGGGTGGTGGACACGCGAACATCCGTCCGAACGGGTCGGTGCGTTCGATCGACCGCGGCGGCATGCATATTGAGCACGGCGTCCGTGGTGGGGGACGGGTTGTGGGTGAACACAACGGAGCGCGCGTCGTGAACGTGGGACGGCATGGCGGCTATGTGCAGCGCGCCTACGTGACGCGCGGCGGACACGCATATTATTCGCGAACTTTCTATGACCACGGCCACTACCGGGTTGGGCTCTATCGCGGCTATGGCTGGGGCGGACATATGTATTACGGGTATTACCCTGGGGTTTGGTACCATCCAGGATTTTATGGATGGGGCTGGCATCCTTGGGGAGCGCCGGTTTATTGGGGCATTGGAGCATGGGGTTGGGGAGGAGCGCCATGGTGGGGATTCTATGGCGGGTGGTGGAATCCTTATCCTGTTTATGCTGCTCCGTACTACTGGCTGACTGATTATCTGATCGCGCAACAGTTGCAGGCGGCGTATGC
>Ga0206804_10226_pt1 | contig 15663 bp, 10 predicted proteins | sample Alteio_BWOrgCont_62_FD_152888 | JGI IMG/M metagenome (GOLD analysis project Ga0206804, IMG submission 152888) | Enriched cells from forest soil in Barre Woods Harvard Forest LTER site, Petersham, Massachusetts, United States -... | ecosystem: Environmental > Terrestrial > Soil > Temperate forest >... | reverse complement strand
TTAGGGGTCATTAATAACAAGGCGCAATTACAGATCGGTCAATCTATCCTTATCCTCGGTGCGGGCGGGGTGGGTTTGAATATCATTCAGGGCGCTGCGATGGTTTCTGCTTTTCCGGTCATTGCGGTTGATCTTCATGATGCCAAATTGACGTTGGCTAAGAAGCTGGGCGCGACACATACCATTAATGCAAAGACACAGAGCGTGGCTGATGTAGTGCGCGGGACCGTAGGGGACAATGGGGTGGATGTTGTCGTTGATAATACGGGAAACCCTCAAGTGATCGAGGAAGGCTACCGTTTGGCCGGCCCGAAAGGGCGGGTGATCTTAGTCGGCGTGCTACCTAAGGGTAAAGAAATTTCTTTGTATACGCTGCCACTACATTTTGGGAAGACGTTGACAGGGACTAAGGGCGGGGAGTGTAAGCCGCAGGTGGACATTCCCCGTTATGTCCGTCTTTGCATAGAAGGCAAATTAGATTTAAAAAGCCTGATAACAGATGAATTTTCTCTGTCAGGTTTGAATAAGGCTGTTGAAATGATGCAGCAGGGGAATGTGGCAGGGCGCTGCCTTATTAAGATCTAAAATTGGTGGATATGCCAACGAAGAAATTAAAAGTAGCTATTTTGGGGAGCGGTAATATCGGTACGGACCTTTTGCTGAAAGTCCGACGCTCTCCTTATTTGGAGTGTAATTTATTCATTGGCCGTAATATGGATTCTTTAGGGATCAATCTTGCCCGGAAGATAGGTGTTAATGTTTCTGACCAGGGGATTTTAGCTGTCGAGAAGGACCCTGCCTGCTGTGAACTTCTTTTTGATGCAACATCAGCTAAGGACCATGTGAAACATTGGCCTGTTCTTCAGAAAATGGGCAAATATGTCATCGATATGACACCTTCCATGACGGGGCATATGATCGTTCCTGCCATTAACCGTCAAGAGGCAAGGGAATTCCGTAATGTCAATATGATCAGCTGCGGCGGTCAGGCATCCATTCCCATAGCCCATCAGTTGATGTGTGTCGCTCCTGAGATTCAATATATTGAGATCGTTTCCAGTATTGCTTCACGCAGTGCAGGGCCGGGGACCCGTTTGAACATTGATGAATATATCGAGAACACGGAAGCAGGGCTGCGGAGTTTCACCGGATGTCAGAATACTAAAGCAATTTTGATCTTAAATCCCGCGATCCCTGATGTCGATATGCAGACAACAGTGTCTGTGAAGATCCGGAATCCGGATTTACCTAAAATGCGCCAGGCCATAGCAGACCTGGAAAAGAAAATACAGCAGCACGTTCCGGGCTATAAGGTGATTGTCCCGCCGGTGTATGAAAATGGCCGTGTGGTCGTGATCGTCAAGGTCAGAGGGGTCGGGGATTATTTACCTGCTTTCGCAGGTAATTTAGATATCATCAATTGTGTTGCTGTTTCGGTCGCTGAAGATTTTGCCAAGGAATCTTTAGCCGTCAAAGAGAGCGTTTTATGAAAACTATTTTATTGATTGATTCAACATTAAGGGACGGTAACCATGCGATCCGCCATCAGCTTAATAAGGATCAGATAGTCAAGTATGCGGCTGCCGCAGACCAGGCGGGGATCCCCATATTGATCGTGGGCCATGGCAATGGCTTAGGGGCATCATCCTTGCAGATCGGGGAGAGTCTCCTGAGCGATAAAGACATGATCAATTTTGCTAAGGGGCAATTAAAAAAGACTAAGCTCGGTGTTTATTGTATTCCCGGTTTCGCAACGGTCAAAAGAGATATCGGCCCGGCCATAGACCTTGGTGTGGATGTATTTTGTGTTGGTTGTCATTGCACAGAGGCTGATACAACGCAAAGCCACATTGGGTATATTCGTAAACGGGACAAGATTGTTTATAGTTGTTTGATGATGGTCCATATGATCCCGCAGGAGCTGCTGTTACAAGAATGTTTGAAGGCCCAGTCCTATGGTTCTTCAGGAGTGATCTTAATGGATTCTGCCGGGACACTGTTGCCGTCAGATGTAAAAGAGCGTGTTGAGTTTTTGGTTGGCAAGCTGGATATTCCTGTGGGGTTTCACGCCCATAATAATTTAGGTATGGCAGCGGCCAATTCGGTGGCTGCATGGGAGGCTGGCGCCGGTATCCTGGATGCGTGTTCACGCGGGTTCGGGGCCGGATCCGGCAATGCCCAGCTAGAAGTCCTTGTCGCCATTCTTTCCAGGATGGGGGTCGAGACCGGTGTGGATTTATATAAAATGCTCGACGCTTCCGATCTACTCGAGCATGAGATCGCCGCTACTTTACCTGTCACCACATCTACCGGGATTGTGAGCGGGATGGCAGGTGTTTTTTCCGGATTTATTAAGCATGTCGAACGGATCTCAACACAATATGGTGTTGATGTCCGTGACGTATTGTTTGAATTGGGGAAGCGCAAAGTAGTGGCAGGACAGGAAGACCTGATCGTGCAGACCACGATTGATTTGGCGGAAAAATTACGTAGGAGTGAGTAATGCTTAAAAATAATTTTTTGAAGGCAAAGATGAAGACGGGGAAACCGGTATTGGGAACATGGGCCGTTATTCCTTCAGCGGTCTGTGCAGACATCATTTGTCAAAGCGGCCTTGATTTTTTGATCATTGATGGGGAGCATGGCCCGGTCAATTTTGAAACGGCGCAGCTGATGTGCATGGCCTGTGAGTCCAACGGCGTGTCCCCGCTGGTCCGCGTGGGAGGAGTGATTGAGTCGGACATATTACGTGCGTTAGATATAGGGGCCCATGGGATACATGTCCCCAACATCACTTCTTGCGGTGATGTAAAAGAAGTTATCCGTTGTGCCAAGTATCCGCCGATCGGGAATCGCGGTTTTTCACCGTTTACCCGTGCAGGGGGATATTCAGGTGATAACGCCCAGGTCCTGACAAAGAAAGCTAATGGGAATGGGATAGTTGCTGTTCATGTGGAAAGCGTACAGGCCGCAGATCAAATTGATGAGATCCTGGAGAACAAAGAGCTGGATGTCGTTTTTCTGGGGATCTATGATCTTTCCAAATCTTTGGGGGTCCCTGGACAGGTCTTTCATCCCGATGTCCAACGGGTGGTTAAGAAATTAACAAAGAAAATAAATCAATCCGGGAAATACGCAGGGACCATTGTGACGGATATGCGTCGGGTAAAATTTTTCCTGGACGCAGGGATCCGTTACGTCACATACTCCGTTGATTCGGCCATGTTAAAACATCAATATAAAGAGGCCGTTGACAATTTTATTACCATAAGAAAGAGGGGGAGCAAAATTGGACATTAATATATTCCGAAAAGTTTCGTTCACTCAAAGGCCTTCCTGCATGGTCTGCGGCAAGAGATCCGGGGCCGCCATGTTGGAGATGAAGAATTTCCCGATGACGGAAATTTATACCAGAGAGGTTTGTAAGCAAAAATTGGGCGTGCTGGACCAGGGATTTTTTGTTTGCCGCCATTGTGGTCATGGTCAGTTGGGCCGCGTGATCGATGTCAAGCTGCAGTACGGGAATTATCATTTTCGTTCCGGTCAAAGTGTGACCGGACAGCAGTCGGCGAAATTTTTTATCGATTATCTCGATAAGTTTATTGCCGACAAAAAGCTCGATCTTGTGGTGGAAATCGGCTGCAATGATCTTTACTTATTAAAATTGATCAGTAAGAGGGCCAAGAAATTAGTCGGCATAGATCCTATTTTGAAAGGCCGGGAAAAAGAGTTATCCGAGAATAATGTCATAGCGCAGGGCGGTTATCTTGAGGATGTCAGCTTACAAGGCAGCCCGGACTTATTTATTTGTAAGGACACCCTTGAACATGTGGCTAACCCTAAGGATTTTCTGAAAAAAGTCATAGACCAGGGGCATTCTGAAACATTATTCGCTTTTCAATTCCCGTTGTTAGACACCTTGCTGGATGCCGGCCGGTTCGATCAAATCTTTCATCAGCATCTAAATTATTTTTCAATGCATTCGATCAAGGTTGTCCTCGAAGACCTGGGTTGTGAACTGGTTGATTTTACGATCAACCATAATCTTTGGGGATCGATCATTATTATTTTTCGTAAAGCCGCCGGCAGGAAAAAAACAAAGGCTTTTTCCCTTATCACGCGTAAGGACGTGATGAGCCGTTATAAAGTCTTCCGGATGAACATGGAAGTAACGAAACAACGTTTGTCTTTCCTGAAAGGCAAGAATGTTTATGGATATGGGGCGGCGCTCATGTTGCCGGTTCTTGATTATCATCTTGATGGGGCAATAGGGCGTTTAACATGCATCATGGATGACGACATCAATAAAAAGGGGCTGCGTTATATCAATTTGGACGTAGACATCAAACCGATGAATGAAGTCCATGACCTGGAACGATCAGCCGTTATTTTAACAGCGATAGCTTCTTTGTATAACGTGCGTGCGATGCTGTCAAAATTATCACAGCATGGCCCGCGCCAAATCATCGTTCCGTTGAACACTCTTTAAGGAGAAAAGTATGGAAATGGGGATTAAGAATAGGCGTGCATTGGTCACCGGCGGGGCTCGGGGGATCGGTGAGGCCATTGCGTTTGATCTGGCTAAAGAAGGTGCTAAGGCCTCCGTTGATATGATCATTTGAGGAATACCCATCTTCTTTATCGCACCAACAGCAAGCCCATCCCCGCGATGAACAAAAACCGCCTCCCGGCCATCATCCATTAAAAGGGCCCTGTTATCGGTCATCACACCGTCAAAATCATAAATGATGAACTTTAATCCCTTGAACATATCAACTCCCCGCTAAAAATGGCCAACGCCCGCCATATGACGGAATTCCGGACAATTACTGGATAGCTCGTTATACTTGCCTTCACTGATAAGCTTCCCTTCTTTCATGAAAAAGATCTTATCGCATTGCTGTATCGTCGTGAGCCGGTGCGCGATAATGATGATCGTTTTCTCTTTGGACAAGCCAAACAAAGCGCTCATGAATAAACGTTCAGTTTCATTGTCAAGGGCAGCTGTTGCCTCGTCCATCACAAGCACTTGGGGGTTGTGATACAAGGCGCGCGCTATCCCGATACGCTGGCGCTGCCCGCCTGAAAGACGTATGCCCCGCTCCCCTACCGTTGTTTCAATGCCCTTCGGCAAAGACCGGACAAACTCATCCAGCTGGGCTAATTGCAAAGCTTGCCAGACTTTGGCATCACTGACCTCTTGGGGATCAACCCCAAAAGCGACATTGCTCCTGATCGTGTCATCACATAAATAAATTATCTGAGGAATATACCCGATCGTGACCTGCCACGACCTTAGATGGCTATGGATATCCGACCCATCAACCAGGACCGTCCCCGAAGACGGTTCTAACAGGCCCAATATAACATCAATGGCCGTTGTCTTGCCTGCCCCGGAAGGGCCGATAAAACCAACCACACTGTTTTTGGGTATCGTCAAAGAAATATGGTCCAGGGCAGGGGTATTTGCCTTTTCATAATAAAAGACAACATCATCGAGCTTGATGTCTTTGTCAAAACGCAAAGGATCGGCAGTGGTGCGCCCACGCTGCTGGCTCTCGAGTTTTTCGCAAGCGACCAAGTCATCGTAAATGGCATTAAAACTCGGGACAAAAAACTTTAACCCTCCCCATGAACTGCTTATCCTGTTGAGGCTAGGCATCATCCTCAGCGACGCGAAAGCAAATACAGATATCGTCGTAAAAACAGTGCCCGGAGACTGGCCGGATAAAAGGCAAATGGCCATGGCAGACATTACAAGGATAACAACAATGGTTTCAATGAACAATCTCGGGCTTCTTGCCACAAGCTCACTTTTACCTTGCTGTACCGCCATCTGATACGCGTGATAACGGTAACTGTCCACAAAAAAAAGTTCTTTGCCCAGTAATTTGGATTCTTTTATGCTCCCCAATCCCTGATTGACCTGCTGCAACGATAAGGCAATGTGGCGGCCGTTTAACTCTCCCCAGCGATGCAGTTTATCTTTAAAAAAATAAAAATAGAGCGTAAGTCCGCCGGACAATACCGCCATGGCAACAATCGTCAGTAAAGGATTTGTCTTTAGAAGGACTAAAAACAAACACACCACCAACAGCCCTTCTGTCAAAATAATAAGGATCGAAAGGACCCCGGTCTGCATAAGGTTTTCAACCTCTCTCAATTTCTGTTGGAGATCCCCCAAATTCCTGTTCAGATGAAAACTGTATGGGCTTAGCAAATAAGCCTTAAATAGCCTTGTGCACACGTATATTTGTTTATTACGGATAAATCTGCCCTGCAAAAATGCTAAAATCAAAAGAATGATATTCTTAACAACAAAAACAACGATGATAACGGCATCCAGCGCGATCATAAATTCCAGAAATGAATGGAAAGAAAAATAATGATACACATTATGTAAATATGCTTTCGTCTCAAGCATCTCGGGATGCCCCAGCAATGAAATAAACGGGATAATAAGAGTGATCCCCAAGACTTCCATAAATGAATTAAGGAGTATCGCCAAAGAAAGAAAGAAGAAATTTAAACCATCTCCTTTCCCGAAAATGACCCCCATTCGTTTCAATAATTGAAGCACTTAAAAAGCCTCCCCGGTTATTCCGCCTTAATTCAATAGATCCTTATTTTGCAGCAAGAACTTTGACCCCACCCGCGCTTTAAATACCTGGTGCAATTCATCCGGTGTGAATAACTCCCAAAATCTGTGCTGAAGCTCTTCATATTCATCATTTGTCTGCCAGCAGCCCTTCATCCTTTCTTCTTTCTCGACCACAACATCAAGGATCTCTTCGGGCGTGTTCTCAATAACTTCTATCCCTGCTTTCTGATAATCACCCTCCCCTTCAGGAAAGCAATCGAGCATTTCCCGAAAGGTAAGGAACCTTTTTTCCCGTATCAGCCATAATTTCTTAAAGATATTTAAGAAATCCGGCGACCAGGCGCAAACGTTCTTCATGGGGATCCTGTTTACAAAAACCAGTTGTTTCCTGAAAAACATGCCCCCCCATTCCAATCCGCTGTTATTCCCGATATAAAAATGGCATCTTGAGATCAAATACATATCCGCAAAATCACACCTCCAGGGACTCATCGCGTAATCAATCACTTGGGGATGTTTCCATGCGAAAGCCTTATTAACCACACTGCCCATGCGAATAACATAATCCCCGCGCGCCACAAGCTCCTTTATCGCCAGGGTATAATTATCTATGTTGGCATCCCTATGATCGTGATATGACCAATTGTTCTGCGGCTTGAGCTCATTCAAATAAGCATTATCCCGGGCATGGAAACAAACGATTGAACTCCCCGGCGGGATGCCCATATCGCGCAACAACTTTGTCCCACGATCATCCTCTTTTTTTGTGAAAGACGCCATTGGCGGGGTATCATTTGACAACCCATGAATATCCCGGTCATTATTAGGAGGATTATAACAATGCGCTGCCAACAGGGGATTACCCCAGTTGGCCCATACAATCCAATAAACAAAATCATACAGGGGAAGTATCCTTTGCCACATTTTGATCACCTGCCGGTTGCATTTCCATGGACGATCAGGATAAAAAATGTCCACTGCCTTTGATGGACGAAGCCCTGCCCTGCGCTCTAATAAATAAACTTCGATATTCCCAATCCCATGCCCGATCCGTTCCGATACCGGGATAAACCGTATCCAGATGAAGGGGCGCATGACCCTGATCAAAATAATAAGAGGCAGTGTTACCAAAAAAATAAACACCTTGGGTAAAACGGTCGCAAAAACCCAAAGCAAAACATTGTGACGTTTGTTCATAAACCTCTCACGGTTTCACCAAAAACCACCAATAATCACCTTCATATCCAACCCTTTTGAATAATCTTTTCCAATCATCCACATGCATACTCGTTTGGGCCGTGATATTCCACTTTAACAGCAGGTCCCTCTCCTCATCATCACGCCAGGCATTTACGGAAATAAACGTCTTTCCCCTACCGACCCTTTGGATCTCTCGTATGGCTTGTTCGCATTCCTTCAACGGGAGATGATCGACAGTACTGATCGAAAGCACTAAATCAAAAGACGCATCAGGATAAGGCAGAGACTTGGCATTACCAACACTAATAAATGGCCTTATTCCTTCACTGGCCTGGCCACGGGCATACTCTGAAATATCCAGGCCGGCCACCTTTGCCTGCGGCATAAGTTTCTTAAAATCATAAAGCATGAATCCTTTAGCGCAACCCACATCTAAAATGGAAGCATTGCCAGGAAGTTTATAGTGTTCTTTTAACTTACGTACCGTGTCTGTCCAAAAACGCGGGTCATAGTAATACCCCCCATAACCATAAAGACGGTCGCCGTCAAAATATTCTTTCCCGAATTGGCGGGCAACTTCCAAAAGCCTGTGTTCTAAAAGAATGCCGACATTATCCTGCTGATCCACCAGGGGGCCGATCCATCCTTCTTTGGATAATTTACGGCGGCCGCGCTCTTCAATAGGCCTTTGAGGCCGGGGATATAGGTCCAATAAATTAATTTCCGCCATAATCAATCCTGTAATGTAGGTAAAGGTTCAACGATCATGTTCCTAAGAAATTCTTCCCGTGATAAATAAGGGAACATGTCCTCCAAAGACCTTGGGACAAAAACGCCATCCTTCCTTTTATCAAATCCCTGGCGGGGCAATATTTCCTGGTCCGCAGGAACCAATATCTCGCATACCACAGGGCCCTTTTGACGCAAGGCCTGACGGATTTTCTGCTCTATCTGACGATGGGATGATATCTGCATTACCTTGATCCCGTAAGCACGGGCGACTTTTTTATAATCAGGAAGGCTCATGCCGCCTGCAGCATCAGACCCGGCGTGCCGCCCGTCAAGGAAACCATCTTGCGTCCCACGGATGGAAAGATACCCTTTATTTGAAAATAAAAATATCTTGATGGGTAACCGATGATGCACAATCGTCTGTAATTCCTGGATATTAAGCTGCATGCTGCCATCCCCGCAAAGGCAAATCGTACGCTTCTTGCCCGAAGCAAAGCAAACACCGATACTTTCAGGAAGGCCTGATCCCATGGAACAAATGCCTGTCGTCAGGACAACTCTCTGGCCGGTCTTTATCTTTAAAGACTGGAAAGCCGTATATACAATCGTCCCGCCCCCATCGATCACCACCGCATCATCTTCATTAAGGACATTGGAAAGACGGTCAACGAAAACATACTGATCGACAAGTTTCTTTTGTTTAATCCTGTCAGCAGAAAGGCCATTATATTTCTTATACCCGTCACAACGGGACTTCCATTGGGCGGTCATCGCCAACTTCGAATTTTTAAAATATTTCAAACACTCCTGCAGAAAGATCTTTGCATCTGCCTGTATGGCAAGATCGACACGAACAGTGGGGGTATCGATCTGTCCTTTGTCAATATTAACCACTATACGTTTTGCTCCTCTGGCGAAAACAGAATAATTGGTGCCTGTTATAGGAATGCACAGGTGTGATCCAATGCTAAGCAAAAGATCACAATTCTGAACAGCTAAATTGGCTCCTCTTTGGCCGGCGATCCCCGGACGCCCCATATATGAAGGGTGATCTGTCCTAATCAGATCACACGCAGCCCAACTGGAAACAAACGGGATTTTTGTTTTATCAAGGAACGTATTAAGCTCTTCAATGGCCTCAGACAGACGAACGCCATAGCCGGCTAAAATTAATGGCCTGGAAGCCTGCTCAAGCATTTCGCAACATTCCCGCACTTGCCGGGCAAAAACAGGATCAGGCCCCTTTTGATAACCTTCCTGAGAAGGGATGAAACTACGCAATTTCAAAGGATCGATCATGGCCCATTGAAAATTAAGAGGCACATCGATCCATACGGGACCCGGCCTTCCGTGACGAGCTAAAAAAACAGCTTTTTCCAAATGGTAGCGGATCATTTCCGGCGTTTCAATCGTAACCGCATACTTGCTCATGTGCGAGACCACCGGAACAATATCGAATTCTTGAGTACCCACCTGACGAACGGGTTTGCCGCGGGATGAGTGCTCAGCCCTTGTCTGGCCGGAAATATACACACACGGTATTGAATCCTGCCAAGCCGCACACAAACCTGTCAAAGAATTGGTGCCGCCCGGGCCTGTGGTAAAGATCCCGACGCCCAGATTATTGGTCATGCGTCCATAGGCTTCCGCTGCAAAAGCACCTGCCTGTTCATGATGATTAAAAACAGGTTCTGCCTGCGGGTGCCGATAAACGGAATCAAAAAAATGTACAGCGGCCCCCCCTGTAAGGCCAAAAAAATGCCTGACCCCTTTCTTGACGAGGAAATCGATAACATAATCCGATAATTTCATGACCATGACCAAATTCTCTTATAGTTATTATAAGCCGTCAATATTCACATAATGCTTGGCCTGGCCGGCATCAACCAGATAAATCCCTCCGTGACAAAAAGTTGCCCGCTCAGAACAAAGCAATACCGCCATCGGGCTGATTTCTTCAGGTTTGCCAAAACGCCCCAATGGGCAACGGTCCTTCAAATATTTTTGGGCATGCTCGGGCCTTTCTTTCATCACCGTATCCCAATGCCCGCCTTTAGTGATCACGACGCCAGGCAGGAGCGCCGACATCACAACGTCCCCTCCCAGCATCGCAAGGATCCGTCCTGTAGAACGCGTGTACGTTGTCATCGCTGCCTTCATGGAACAATAGGGGACCGGCCCGCTGTTTTCCAACGCAGCGCCGGCGGTAACATTGACGATACGTCCCCACTTGCGCTCCCGCATCCCGGGGATCACGAGATTATTGATCTCCACCCCCACCTCTAAATTCAGGCGATAAACGTCCTTCCAGTCTTTCTTACCGGCAAAATGGTCCGTCCTGCCTAAGGTATCCCCAATGTTATTGACCACAATGTCGAGCAGACCAAACTTCTTTTCAATCTTTTTGATCAACTTTTCAGGCTCTCCATCGACAGTCAGATCAACCACGAAAGCTTCATGCCCTGCCTTACGGCCTCCCATTCTTTCTAAAACTTTATCAAGATCAGCTTTATTGCGTGAGGTCACTACGACCTTAGCACCTTCTTTAGCCAGATCAAACGCAATGGCCTCACCGATCCCCCGAGCCCCGCCGGTGACCAATGCACGCCTATTCTTAATCCCCATTTCCATACTTTTCTCCTTAAAGAGTGTTCAACGGAACGATGATTTGGCGCGGGCCATGCTGTGATAATTTTGACAGCATCGCACGCACGTTATACAAAGAAGCTATCGCTGTTAAAATAACGGCTGATCGTTCCAGGTCATGGACTTCATTCATCGGTTTGATGTCTACGTCCAAATTGATATAACGCAGCCCCTTTTTATTGATGTCGTCATCCATGATGCATGTTAAACGCCCTATTGCCCCATCAAGATGATAATCAAGAACCGGCAACATGAGCGCCGCCCCATATCCATAAACATTCTTGCCTTTCAGGAAAGACAAACGTTGTTTCGTTACTTCCATGTTCATCCGGAAGACTTTATAACGGCTCATCACGTCCTTACGCGTGATAAGGGAAAAAGCCTTTGTTTTTTTCCTGCCGGCGGCTTTACGAAAAATAATAATGATCGATCCCCAAAGATTATGGTTGATCGTAAAATCAACCAGTTCACAACCCAGGTCTTCGAGGACAACCTTGATCGAATGCATTGAAAAATAATTTAGATGCTGATGAAAGATTTGATCGAACCGGCCGGCATCCAGCAAGGTGTCTAACAACGGGAATTGAAAAGCGAATAATGTTTCAGAATGCCCCTGGTCTATGACTTTTTTCAGAAAATCCTTAGGGTTAGCCACATGTTCAAGGGTGTCCTTACAAATAAATAAGTCCGGGCTGCCTTGTAAGCTGACATCCTCAAGATAACCGCCCTGCGCTATGACATTATTCTCGGATAACTCTTTTTCCCGGCCTTTCAAAATAGGATCTATGCCGACTAATTTCTTGGCCCTCTTACTGATCAATTTTAATAAGTAAAGATCATTGCAGCCGATTTCCACCACAAGATCGAGCTTTTTGTCGGCAATAAACTTATCGAGATAATCGATAAAAAATTTCGCCGACTGCTGTCCGGTCACACTTTGACCGGAACGAAAATGATAATTCCCGTACTGCAGCTTGACATCGATCACGCGGCCCAACTGACCATGACCACAATGGCGGCAAACAAAAAATCCCTGGTCCAGCACGCCCAATTTTTGCTTACAAACCTCTCTGGTATAAATTTCCGTCATCGGGAAATTCTTCATCTCCAACATGGCGGCCCCGGATCTCTTGCCGCAGACCATGCAGGAAGGCCTTTGAGTGAACGAAACTTTTCGGAATATATTAATGTCCAATTTTGCTCCCCCTCTTTCTTATGGTAATAAAATTGTCAACGGCCTCTTTATATTGATGTTTTAACATGGCCGAATCAACGGAGTATGTGACGTAACGGATCCCTGCGTCCAGGAAAAATTTTACCCGACGCATATCCGTCACAATGGTCCCTGCGTATTTCCCGGATTGATTTATTTTCTTTGTTAATTTCTTAACCACCCGTTGGACATCGGGATGAAAGACCTGTCCAGGGACCCCCAAAGATTTGGAAAGATCATAGATCCCCAGAAAAACGACATCCAGCTCTTTGTTCTCCAGGATCTCATCAATTTGATCTGCGGCCTGTACGCTTTCCACATGAACAGCAACTATCCCATTCCCATTAGCTTTCTTTGTCAGGACCTGGGCGTTATCACCTGAATATCCCCCTGCACGGGTAAACGGTGAAAAACCGCGATTCCCGATCGGCGGATACTTGGCACAACGGATAACTTCTTTTACATCACCGCAAGAAGTGATGTTGGGGACATGTATCCCATGGGCCCCTATATCTAACGCACGTAATATGTCCGACTCAATCACTCCTCCCACGCGGACCAGCGGGGACACGCCGTTGGACTCACAGGCCATGCACATCAGCTGCGCCGTTTCAAAATTGACCGGGCCATGCTCCCCATCAATGATCAAAAAATCAAGGCCGCTTTGACAAATGATGTCTGCACAGACCGCTGAAGGAATAACGGCCCATGTTCCCAATACCGGTTTCCCCGTCTTCATCTTTGCCTTCAAAAAATTATTTTTAAGCATTACTCACTCCTACGTAATTTTTCCGCCAAATCAATCGTGGTCTGCACGATCAGGTCTTCCTGTCCTGCCACTACTTTGCGCTTCCCCAATTCAAACAATACGTCACGGACATCAACACCATATTGTGTTGAGATCCGTTCGACATGCTTAATAAATCCGGAAAAAACACCTGCCATCCCGCTCACAATCCCGGTAGATGTGGTGACAGGTAAAGTAGCGGCGATCTCATGCTCGAGTAGATCGGAAGCGTCGAGCATTTTATATAAATCCACACCGGTCTCGACCCCCATCCTGGAAAGAATGGCGACAAGGACTTCTAGCTGGGCATTGCCGGATCCGGCCCCGAACCCGCGTGAACACGCATCCAGGATACCGGCGCCAGCCTCCCATGCAGCCACCGAATTGGCCGCTGCCATACCTAAATTATTATGGGCGTGAAACCCCACAGGAATATCCAGCTTGCCAACCAAAAACTCAACACGCTCTTTTACATCTGACGGCAACAGTGTCCCGGCAGAATCCATTAAGATCACTCCTGAAGAACCATAGGACTGGGCCTTCAAACATTCTTGTAACAGCAGCTCCTGCGGGATCATATGGACCATCATCAAACAACTATAAACAATCTTGTCCCGTTTACGAATATACCCAATGTGGCTTTGCGTTGTATCAGCCTCTGTGCAATGACAACCAACACAAAATACATCCACACCAAGGTCTATGGCCGGGCCGATATCTCTTTTGACCGTTGCGAAACCGGGAATACAATAAACACCGAGCTTAGTCTTTTTTAATTGCCCCTTAGCAAAATTGATCATGTCTTTATCGCTCAGGAGACTCTCCCCGATCTGCAAGGATGATGCCCCTAAGCCATTGCCATGGCCCACGATCAATATGGGGATCCCCGCCTGGTCTGCGGCAGCCGCATACTTGACTATCTGATCCTTATTAAGCTGATGGCGGATCGCATGGTTACCGTCCCTTAATGTTGAATCAATCAATAAAATAGTTTTCATAAAACGCTCTCTTTGACGGCTAAAGATTCCTTGGCAAAATCTTCAGCGACCGAAACAGCAACACAATTGATGATATCTAAATTACCTGCGAAAGCAGGTAAATAATCCCCGACCCCTCTGACCTTGACGATCACGACCACACGGCCATTTTCATACACCGGCGGGACAATCACCTTATAGCCCGGAACGTGCTGCTGTATTTTCTTTTCCAGGTCTGCTATGGCCTGGCGCATTTTAGGTAAATCCGGATTCCGGATCTTCACAGACACTGTTGTCTGCATATCGACATCAGGGATCGCGGGATTTAAGATCAAAATTGCTTTAGTATTCTGACATCCGGTGAAACTCCGCAGCCCTGCTTCCGTGTTCTCGATATATTCATCAATGTTCAAACGGGTCCCCGGCCCTGCACTGCGTGAAGCAATACTGGAAACGATCTCAATATATTGAATCTCAGGAGCGACACACATCAACTGATGGGCTATGGGAATGGATGCCTGACCGCCGCAGCTGATCATATTGACATTACGGAATTCCCTTGCCTCTTGACGGTTAATGGCAGGAACGATCATATGCCCCGTCATGGAAGGTGTCATATCGATGACATATTTGCCCATTTTCTGAAGAACAGGCCAATGTTTCACATGGTCCTTAGCTGATGTTGCATCAAAAAGAAGTTCACAGCAGGCAGGGTCCTTCTCGACAGCTAAAATCCCCTGGTCAGAAACATTAACACCTATCTTCCGGGCAAGATTGATCCCTAAAGAATCCATATTACGGCCAATGAATAAATTACACTCCAAATAAGGAGAGCGTCGGACTTTCAGCAAAAGGTCCGTACCGATATTACCGCTCCCCAAAATAGCTACTTTTAATTTCTTCGTTGGCATATCCACCAATTTTAGATCTTAATAAGGCAGCGCCCTGCCACATTCCCCTGCTGCATCATTTCAACAGCCTTATTCAAACCTGACAGAGAAAATTCATCTGTTATCAGGCTTTTTAAATCTAATTTGCCTTCTATGCAAAGACGGACATAACGGGGAATGTCCACCTGCGGCTTACACTCCCCGCCCTTAGTCCCTGTCAACGTCTTCCCAAAATGTAGTGGCAGCGTATACAAAGAAATTTCTTTACCCTTAGGTAGCACGCCGACTAAGATCACCCGCCCTTTCGGGCCGGCCAAACGGTAGCCTTCCTCGATCACTTGAGGGTTTCCCGTATTATCAACGACAACATCCACCCCATTGTCCCCTACGGTCCCGCGCACTACATCAGCCACGCTCTGTGTCTTTGCATTAATGGTATGTGTCGCGCCCAGCTTCTTAGCCAACGTCAATTTGGCATCATGAAGATCAACCGCAATGACCGGAAAAGCAGAAACCATCGCAGCGCCCTGAATGATATTCAAACCCACCCCGCCCGCACCGAGGATAAGGATAGATTGACCGATCTGTAATTGCGCCTTGTTATTAATGACCCCTAA
>Ga0206804_10225_pt1 | contig 15736 bp, 15 predicted proteins | sample Alteio_BWOrgCont_62_FD_152888 | JGI IMG/M metagenome (GOLD analysis project Ga0206804, IMG submission 152888) | Enriched cells from forest soil in Barre Woods Harvard Forest LTER site, Petersham, Massachusetts, United States -... | ecosystem: Environmental > Terrestrial > Soil > Temperate forest >... | reverse complement strand
CCTTGACATAGTGATGCAAAGGTTTAAATACGGGCCGTGATGCCCCGATCCCTTTTTTATTTAATTGTTCTACAAAGAATTTTGCCCCTTTTTTGATTTTGACCACATAACGGTAATAAATGGCTGCTTTGCCGGCATCTGCAGGCGGAGTTGTTAAACCACCTCCGGCAAAGGCCCGGGTATATATTTGTGCTATCTGCCTTCTTCTTTTTATAAACTCAGGAAGCCGCTGCCATTGGCTTGATCCCAACGCCGCCTGAAAATCCGTCATTTTGTAATTAAACCTGGTTTTTAAATTCAAGGCATGATCGTATTGGCGCAAATCGCGGACACGGTCCAGTATTTTTGTTTGATTGGAAAGCACCATCCCTCCTTCGCCGGTGGTCATGACCTTTGTCGCATAAAACGAACAAATGGATAATGTACCAAAGGAGCCTGCCTTGGCGCCCCCATAGCCGGCGCCAATGCTTTGCGCGCAATCTTCGATGACCGGCACGCCAAAACTTAACAACTCTTTTAAATCCGCAGGACAGCCAAACATGTGAGGAACAATGATGGCCTTGACTTTTTTATTTAACCTTTTCTTGACCTCCAGCGGCGAAATATTAAAGTCATCTTCTTTAACATCCACGATCCGTGCTTTAGCGCCTGTATAAGAAACCGCGTTAAGAAGCGCCGTACAGACGAAGGAAGGCATCATCACCTCGTCCCCGGGAGCGATATTTAAAGCCAATAAAGCTAAATGCAGGGCGCTTGTACCGGAATTGACCGCCACCCCGGCCTTCAGGCCCAGATAAGCGCTTACCTTGCCTTCAAATTCCAAGACTTTTTTACCCTGGACCAAAGCGCTGCTTTTAAGGACACGGTTAACAGCAGCCATGTCCCCGGCATTAAGCGTTGGTTTGGAATGAGGGATAAAATTCATCAGAAATCCAATTTTAAATAACGCACAGCCTTGAATCCTTCCGCATAATGGACCTTGGCCTGAAACCCCCTGAATTGGGCCATGGATTTGACGCCATCAAGCATCGTCTGTCCGGAAGGAAAGTTACGCCCGACCTGCGATTCAAAAGCGCTGATCACATGGATCTTGTGTTCAAGGACTTCCTGGATATCCACAAAAATATCGGGCTGGAAATTGTAAGACGTATAGTCTTCATAAAATAAAACACGTTTATTATAACGCGTCGCGGAAATCACGCATTGGGCCAATGAGCGGTGGTCCTGATGGGAATCGTTGGTGTAATTAACGTAAATTTCATAAGGCCTGACCTTGGCGACGACGGATTCCACAAAATCAATGGATGCCTTGCTCACTTCGAACTTTGTATCGGACCATCCGCCCCAAACCAATTCCTTGGCCCCCAGCCGGCGGCATGCTTCTATCTGTTCTTTTTTCCGCAGCACAGGGTCCCCGGCCTGCTGGCCTTCACTCAATACGCATAAATAAACGTTTTGACCGGCTTTGACATGCTTACTTAAAGTCCCGGCACAGCCCAATTCAATGTCATCGGGATGCGCCCCAAAAGCGAGGATATTCTTTGTCATTGATTGTTTTTCCTTTCCAGACCGGCCAAAACAGCCAGGCTTTCCGGCCCGCAATTAAAAATGAGGTCTATCACGGATAAATGGGAGATGAACCCTTCGGTGTTCTTATGCATCCACCGTTGGGCATAGGCCGGATGCTGATACTGTTGAATGAATATCTTGATATCATTGCTTTTAAACTGTCCTTCATCCAAATACGCCATCCCGCCTTCTCCGGAAAGATAGGTGTCCGCGTCAAAAGATTTGCACAGGTCAACTAAGCGCATCGTCTTATGCTCAGCAGCTTCATATTCTGAAGATAAAACTATTTTAGTCTTGATACCTAAAATCTCAACGATCATCCGGACAAAATAAATATTAATGTCGGAAAGTTTTTCCCATTCCCGGTCCCATGCTTTTTGAAAATGAGGGAAATATTCCTCGAAATACGGCGCCTTGCCATAATTTAATTCTATTGCTTTTTGATGGTGCCTGCGCCAGGGCGTTTTATTATCAATTTTAACTTCATTGATCCGCTCCCCAAACTCATGGTAAACGGGAACGGTCAACCACTGCCATCCCTGTGCCGTCCGTATCCGGTTACGGTTTTGCCATTCATTCTTCTTGAATTGGACATTATCCAGCAGGATAAAAACATCCGCCTGCCGTGCTTTGTCAAAATACCCAAGCCAGGGAAGGTATTGGGGTTGATGGATGGTAATGATCATAGTCCTTTTATATAATTTATCAAATTTGGAACAAAAATAGGCATTTATTTAATTTGATTGCTTGGCCGCAGGCAGTGCTCATATAACTGTTCAATGTCCTTGACCATCCTGGTCAGATCAAATTGGTCTCCGACGATGGCCTTGGCCTGCCTGGCCATCTCTTCCCGAAGGTCCCGGTGCTCGATCAAGGTCATCATGGCCGTGCTTAATGCATCCGCGTCACGGGGGGAAACCAAAAACCCGTTCTTGCCGTTCTTAACAAGCTCCGGGATGCCTCCAACCTTGGTGGCAATGACCGGTTTACCATAGGTCATGGCTTCCAATATAACCCGCCCCATTCCTTCATTCAGTGACGCAAGGACAAAGACATCCATGATCTCTATAAAAGGGGCAGGGTCTTTTTGAAATCCCGTAAACTTCACATGACCCTGTAATCCTAGTGCCGCGCACTGCTTCTGTAATTTTTCTCTTTGGCTGCCCTCACCGACTAAAAGTAATTGGGTTTTTGGATGTTTCCTGACAACCTGGGCCATGGCATCAATAAGATAGGATGTCCCTTTAATAGGGTCCAGCCGCCCAACGCATCCAAAAATAAAATATCCATGCTGAAGCACCCATTGTTTCTTAAGATGCTCCTTCAAATCCTGATGACTGACCTTGGGGCTGACATCAATCCCGCTGTAAATCGTCACAAATTTATCCGCCGGCCCGATTTTAAAGGCAAGGTGTTCTTCTTTGCCGCGGTTGGTCAGCGTAATGATCTTGTCCGTGATGCGGGCGGTCATTTGCTCGATCCAAACAAAAACAGCGGTGAGTGCTTTTGAAAAATAACCATAAAAAATATGCCCATGCGGGGTATGGACGATCACCGGGACCCCGGCCAATTTTGCCGCCCAACGCCCCAGAATACCTGCTTTGGAAGTATGGGTATGGACAATATCAAAATGCCGGACCTTGATAAAGCGGTACAGTTGAATGAAGGCCTTGATGTCTTTCCATGGCTGGATTTCCCTTTGAAGGTCGGGAAAAAAAGCATACGGGATATTTTTGCTCTTCAATGAGGCCTCTATACTGCCGTCCATGTCCTTTGTGCGGCCGCTGATCAAAAAAACCTCAAACCGTTCCGGATAAAGACGGGCCACTGTTTCAATGGTATTGGTCGACGATCCCCCCGGGTCCAGACGGGTGATGATGTGTAAAACACGCTTCCTTACCTGTTCAGTCATGAAATCCCTTCCATAAGGCCTTGGATATCTTTCACATAGAAACGTGAATCAAATTGCTCCTGGACACGTTTTTTGCCCTGTGCCCCCAGCTGAGCGGCATGATCTTTATCCTTTAATAACAAAATCACGGCCCGGGCAATTTCATCCACCTTTAAAGGGTCAACCAAAAGACCGCTGGTACCGTCTGCCACGGCTTCAGGAATACCGCCGGAACGCCCGCCGATGACCGGCTTGCCGCAGGCATTGGCCTCTAAAAAAACAACCCCGAACCCTTCCGTATCTTCTTCTTTAAGCGTACGGCTGGCCATCACAAATACATCGCAGGCTTTATAAAATTTGATCACATCTTCATCGCTTAAATTATTAACGAAAATGACGTCCTTCTCTAAATGGAAATCCTTGACCATTTCCCGGAGCCTGTTTTCATACCGGCCCTTGCCTCCGATGATATAAACGGCATTAGGGACCTCTTTAAGGACCGCAGGCATGGCCTGGACCATCACATCATTGCCTTTGCGCTCAATCAGGCGGTTAATACTTAAGATAATTCTTTTATCGGCAAGATCATACCGCTTAATGATCGATCCGGTTTCCATGAAACGGTCAAATTTCAGAAAATCCGTCTTGGGATAGATCAATTTAATTTTCTCCCTGGCCACGCCCAGGTCGAGTAATTTGCCATAAGTAAATCGGCTGTTGCATGACACCTTGGCCGCATTATTTAAAATACTTTGGAGCAATTTTTTAACCGGCCAATATTTCTGGAATTCTAAAATATCCGCGGAATGCGTATAAACAATATAGGGAAGCTTGAGGCATTTCATTAAAATAAGGCCGACAATGCCCGTGGAAAGGACATGGCCGCAATGGATACAGCCGATCTTCTCTTTTCGTATAATGGGCAGGCTATACAAAAGAGGCAAAAAAACCTTACAAAACTTTTCAAGCCCAGGGATATCCACCAAATAAGCCCGGCGGATTATAGGGAGCTTGTGCGCGCCATCAAAAACTTCATACCCTTTGGCCTTAGGGGCCAAAATGATCAATTCCCCTTCAGGAAAGGCCCGGCATAGATTAAAATAATAGTTGGACTGCCCCCCTAAAACCGGGGGGAAATCATTGATGATAAAAAGTGATTTTGTTGCCATGATTGCGTGACTTTTCTGATAATATTAAAATAATAATGAAACACTTTATCCTGCTCATTGCCGGGCTGCTGGCCCTCACCTTCTTTGTGGCGGCCTACTTTGATCCTGTCCAAAACCCCGTAGGATTAGGTTCTGATGGCTATGAATACTGGCACCTTTCGACAAGCATCCTAAAAAACCATCAATTTTCTTATGTTGATCCCCGGGTTTATCCTGTTTTAAAACTTAAACCCCTGCTTCCAATGGGGCTTGTCCCAAAAACCATTCCCTGCACAACCCGGGTCCCGGGCTATCCCATGGTCCTGGCACTGGCCCGCCATGCCTGGGATTCACCTTGGGCTGCCATCATTATAAATTATCTTTGTTTCATAGGAATATGCATTTATGGATATCTTTTAGGCAATTTATTCCTTCCCGATCCGCGCTGGCGTTGGATTTATAGTGTCCTTCTGACCTTTAGCCCCCTTTATTTTACCCGATGGGGCATGGGCTCTGAATTTTGTGCCGGCTTTTTGGCCACGGCGTTCACCTATCACGCCGTCAACATCGTTTCCGGTTCCCGCCGCTATTTGTTATGGACAATTATTTTAGCTGTCCTTGGCTGTCTGACACGGTCTAACCTGATCGCTTATACCTATCCCCTGCTCATCCTGGGGCTTTTATTCGGAGCCATGAAAAAAGATATCCGGGCGGTGCTTAATATCCTGATCCTCTTGTCTGTTGTCACTCTTTCCCTAAATTTATGGATGGTACGCAATCAAATCCTGACCGGAAAAAAAGAATTGTCCACCCAGGGAGGATTTGTCCTTTACACCGTCCATGTTGATTATGACCATCCTGAAAAACAAGACCCCGGAAAAGATTTGTTTATTAAAAACTTACGCTCAGGCAAAACATTCAACCAAACTGAGGCGATCGTTGACCAAAAACTGACGGCGATCTTATTGGCCCATTACCGCAAACACCCTTTTCATTTGATTAAAAAAGGCCTTGATGGTTTACGGACAATGTTTCTGTTCTCATATTTCGATATTTCCGATGCCATCCTGGTCGCTCAAAAACCTTTTTCCCAACGCCTGGCATTTGTCAACTCTTCAAGTTCGGAATATGCCGGTTACCCGACAAAGGAATTACCCTTGCGCCAATTTCTATTTCAAATATCCCATTTATATAAATGGGCCTTATTGATCAGTTTTTTTGCCTTCCCTTTTATTTTTCTCGCCAAAAAAGGACTGGCCGCACCCTTTTCTCAAACAGTCATTCTTGTCTATGTCCCCACCTTGACCGGCCTCTTATTGACCGCTTTATGCACCGGTGCCGCCGGGGACCGTATGCGCCTGCCCTTTAATGCCTTCCTGCTTATCTTTGTGGTCCTCTCCTGGATGCTATTGGCTAAACAATCAAAAAACGCTCTTAAGAAGCCTTGGCTTTGATCAAAGCTTTATACCTTTCCCTTATAAAAGACATGGCAGGCTTTTCAATACCAAAGGTGATCGCTGACGCCAGCAGTATCGAAACGCATGTCGGTATCAAAAAAACCAGCCACGTATTAAGATGCAAAGAATAAAGGTGGTTCATGATGATAAACCCTATATTTTGATGGATCAAATAAAGGCTATAAGAAATCGTGCCTAAAAATACCGTGGGCTTATTAATGATCCAGGACAATTTACCATAAACAAAAAGATAAAATATAAAGAAGAAACCAGCAACAACAAGAGGATCAATTTCCCTGCGGAAAATATATTGAACAGCCAGGCACATCAGCAATAGAAGATGCCGGTACCATCGATGCCCCTTTGTTTTCAAATTATAAAAAAGGACCCCTGCAAAAAACAAGTCCCCGTACCTTAACAACCCTGTTGCTTTGATCCACCCCGGAACATGGAAATGCATGGCCAATAAAAGGACCCGGATATTAAAAACCATAAAGATAAGCCACAGGAAACCCAGTATTTCAATGTGCTTTAACATCCTTGTCTTAAAAAGGAGCGCCATCACAACATAAAAAGAAAGCTCGACGGTCAGCGTCCAGTACGAATAATCCACACGGGGGACCCCGAACCAATCCTGCAGCATGCTTATATTAATAACGGCATCACGGACAGAAGTTTCCCGTCCGGGCAAATGAAAAAGATATACCGCAGAAAATGTTAAGGCCAAAGCTGCCCAATAACCGGGATATAACCTGGAAAACCTGGAAACAAGAAAATCGAGCAAGGTCCTGGTTTTCTCCAGGGTCATCAAAATAACAAACCCGCTGATCATAAAAAATAACTGCACCCCGTCACCACCCCAAGGGCATTGAAATGGCACCGGTGTGGGGGGTGAATAGCAAGCCGTATAATTGGTTGTGTAGTGATGGCACAGGACACCCAACGCAGCAAGGCCGCGTAAAACATCCAATTCTAAGATCCTGTCTTTAGGATTTTTTATTAATGCCATCAAAAGGGCTTTCAAGTGTTTTTAAAAAACCATACATTTCTTGGGCGATCTTTTCAGTTTCAAAATCCCGGGCACGCTTTAGGCCTTTATCAATGAACCCTTTCTTCAAAACCGGGTCCTGAAGGACTTTCCTGACGGCATTGGCCATTTCAGAAGTGCTGTTGGGGTCAATGAGCAGCCCTGCCTCGCTGATAATCTCCGGAATGCAGCTCGCATTTGAAGCGATCACAGGCGCCCCGCAGGCCATGGCTTCAAGCGGCGGCAGGCCGAATCCTTCATAGAGTGCCGGCATCACAAATACTTCAGCCCCTTGATAAAGATATTGGGGGCCGTCGGATTCCATGATCTTTCCGGTAAAAATGACCCTGTCGGTCAAATGATCGCTTTTGATGATATTGACCAATTCCTGATAGGTGTGATCCTGAGGGCCTGCTAAAACCAAATTCACATCGGAGAATTCCCGGGCAATGGCGGCAAAGGCACGCACCAGTTGGGATATATTCTTATGCGCTTTAAAATTTCCCATATAAAGGACATAGCGGCCATTGATATTGAATTTTCTTTTGACCATGGCCACCCGGGCGGGATCTTGAGGGGAAAAATACAAAGGGGCGACACTCAAAGGGATGGTCTCTATCCTGGCTTTGTTGACCCCATAAATACGCTCAATGTCTTTCTTAGAGTATTGTGAACACGTTAAAATTTTATCTGAGCGATGGGCAAAGAGCCTGCCAAAAACAACGTAATAGGCCTTCGCCCATGGGGACATGGCCTGATAATAAGGCCTGTAGGCAATGTACATCAAATCCAAAATAGCACTGACTGTTGTACACGGTTTAAGCAAAGGGATTTTGTAATAAGGTGAATAAAAAAGATCAACGCCGGCCTTCCTGATGGCTTGCGGCAAAGACCATTGGTCCCAAATAAAGGTGATGCCCTCAGGAATGACCACATTGCTGACCTTTTTGCCAAAATCGACGGGAATTTTCCTGGTGGAAAATAAAACACAGCTGTCTGCATTGTCCTGCACGCTAAAATAATGCAAAAAATTGGCCAAAGCCCGGCCAATGCCTGTATAAACGCCGTCCTGGATCTCCCGCGCATCAATACCTAAACGCAACTCTCCTCCTTTTTATTTTCCTACCGCCAATCGAAAAGCCAAATTCCTGGGCAAACCCGCTTCAAGGATCTTTCTTTGGGCCTCATGGATATTATAGGGCACGCGCCTTAATTCAATGGTTTGCAACCCGGTGTCATAAATGCAAAAACCGGCCATTGGGTTACCGTCCCTGGGCTGGCCCACACTGCCTGCATTAACTATATATTTGTATCGAGGCTGTATTTCCACGGTCGAGTTGTCCAAATAATAAGATTTCCCGTCCGCCTGGACAAACACCCCCGGCACATGCGTATGTCCTATAAAACAAACCGGAACATCCATCAAGGCGAAACTTTCCATTGCTTTTGACACATCGGTCATATACCTGAATTCTTGCGGCTGATATAATGACGCATGCACTAAGATCAAATCCTTATTTTTAACAGATAATTCCAGCGCGTTAAGATAAGCAATGTCCTCCATGGAAATCTGACTGCGCGTCCATTCCACGGCAGCCCTGCCGTCATCGGTGAAATGTGAAAAATCCAACCTGCCGCCGACAGCCCAGTCATGGTTCCCTGCCACGGCCATGGCTTTAAATTGACGGATGATCGCCAAACACTCCTTAGGATTGGCCCCATAGCCCACGATGTCGCCGGCGCATAACAAGGCCTGCACCTGGGCCAGGCTGCATTCTCGAAGCACTGCCCGCAGGCCTTCCAAATTTCCATGGATATCTGAAATAATCGCGTAACGCATAATCAATTCTGAATTGGACCACCGATTAAAACATTCGGGGGTGACATACGTATTAATTGAAAATATAATTCCTGGGTTTCTTGGGCGTTATGTTTGACATCAAAATACTGTTGGGCCCTCAATCTTGCGGCCTTGCCCAATGCCGTTCTTTTTTCATCATCCCGAAGTAAAGAAAGCACGGCGTTAACAAAGGCATTTTGATCAAAGGGTGCCACCAATATCCCGCTTTGATCGTTTTCAATTAATTCCGGATTACCGCCGTCATTCATGGCAACAATGGCGCAGTTCATGCCCATCGCTTCCAATACCGAACGGCTGCAGGCATCCTGGGAAGTCACATGGCAAGACAGGTCAAAGATCGCCATCCACGGCCGCACATCGTCCTGCCTGCCCATAAAAAACAATGATCCCTGGAGCCCAAGCTTAAGCGCTTTGGCTTTTAATTCCTTCAGCCGGCCTTTTGATGCTTCTTCAAACTCTCCCCCCACGACAAAAAAAGAAACATCAGGCTCTTGGGCCTTTATCAGTGCTGCCGCTTCAATAAAATATTCCACCCTGCGTCGGGAAGTCAAATTGGTGACAATGCCGGCTATCCGTTTATGTTCACAACCATATTTTTTCTTTAATTCCGTATTGGCTGCCATGGGCGAAAATTTATCCAAATCCACCCCGTTTAAAATGACTTTGACTTTTACAGGCAATTCACCAAAGCGCCTGGCCACCGCCTGAGAATTACAAATGACCGCATGCGGTAAAAATAAGAACATTTTTGTGATATCCGCCTCACCTTTCATCAGGATATTACGTTCATGCCAGATCACCGGGACATTCATCCATCGGCCGATGATCGAAGCCAGGATATTATTACGCGCCGTGTGGGAATGGACCAGATGAATGCGCTCCTGAAGCATAATTCTCCTTAAAAAACCGAGAGTCCGGCCTATGGCAAAAATATTCCAGGGACGCAGTTGGGGGAAAGGACAAACAATGACTTTAACCCCTAATTGAGCGGCCTCACGGGAAAAATCCCCTGCAGAAGGCACGACCAGCAACGGAAAAAAAGACCCCCTGTCCAGGTTCTCCCACAAACCCAAAAGGCTCTGCTCACCGCCGCTGATCTCGGATTTATTATGAAGATATAAAATATTGTATTTAGGCATTCTTTTTCAGGCACTCCTGATATAAATTATCGATACGCATAACCATCAATGGGGCTTCAAACTGTTCTTTAAATTTCCTTGTTCCCTCCCGCGCGTATTCACGGCGTTTATCGGTATTAATCATTAACTCTTCAATGGCTTGGGCGAGCAAACCCGGATCATTGGGATTGACCAACCTACCATTTTTGTGGTCATCTATAAGTTCCGGTACGCCTCCAATCCTGCTTGCTATAACAGGCAATTGGACGCTCATCGCCTCTAACACAGATATGGGCAGGCCTTCACGCCGGATAGACGCCAGGACAAAAATATCACTGGCTGCCAATAACCGGGGAACATCCGTGCTTGCTCCCCAAAAAACAACCCTGGGATCCAAATTCAATTGCCGGGCCAGCTGTTTTAGCTCATTGTCCATCGGCCCTTCACCGACGATCCAGCATTTACAATGCCTGCCGGCCTCCCCCATTAAACTTAATGCTTTGAGCAGCACCTTATGCCCTTTATTCTCAAACAAGGAGGCCACTGTGATGATAATGATCTCATCTTCAGGCACATGGAATTCCTGACGGGCTTCCTGCCTGGAGGGATGATTGACGCTTGTAATCCCGTTGTAAATGACCTCGACCCTGGATGCGGCGATCTTTTCATGGTTAACGACAAAATCCTTCACATTATTGGAAACACAAATGATTTTATGGGTCATCAGGCCCAGCACGCGTTCAATAAATAAATTTTGGGGAGTATAATGCCAATACGTGCTGTGGACGTGGTTAATGCATACCGGCACACCCGCGATCTTAGCGGCTATACGGCCGATGGTTGAGGCAAAATAAACATGCGTATGGACAATATCCGGCCTGGCTTGCCTGAAAGCCCGGGCCAATCTTAAAATATTCAAAGGATTGTGATAGGTGGCAATATTGAAAATACGGACAGGGATTTTCTTTTGCCGGGCAAGTTCAACCAATCCGCCGCCCTGATTGACGCACCAGATCTCCACATCATATTTTTCCCGGTCCAGGCCGCAGGCGATCTCCAGGGCGACCCTTTCGAGCCCGCCGCTGATATCAAACCATTCCACTAAATGCAAGACCTTGCGTTTACCTACCATGCTCATATTTTTATCCGTTTTAAAAAACGATAAAAGCCCCTGGCCGTATCAAAGGCCTTATTGTATGTTTTGTTATACTTATAACTTTTATAAACATCCTTTGAAAATCCCGCTTTAAATTGCTTGGCACCCAGCAGTTGAGGCTCATCTGAATAGCCCCCCAGATCGAAAAAAACCTTGCCTGCCTTTTTGGCATGGCAGATGGCTTCCCAAACTAAGAGTTTATTCCCATAACCTATATATTTACCCTGATCTTTATCAACTTCCAAACGCCTTGATACCGATATGACCTGGCGCATATTCTTATCATCTTCGAGATATAATTGCCCGCCCTGCATTTTGTCGTCGATAAAAGATACAAACAATACCCCATGGCGTTTCATTTCCTCCATGGGGACTTGAAAACGGTGCAGCTCCTTACTTTCGCGGAAACGGCGGTTTAATTCCATAAACTCTTCATAATCCTGGTTGACCCTGACCTTCACCCCGTTTTGCCGCGCCCTTGTTATCTGGTGCCTGGTGGTTTGGTCGAGCTGTTCCCAAATCACATTTAAATCCCGGTTTAGATCAATGCCGAACGTATTTGATTCAGCCATTTGAAATCCCGGCAATGAAGAGGCCTGACTGCAAAAATGAAAAGTAACATGATCATAGCCTTTGACATCAAAAGGCCCTGGGGAAAACCAGATCTCTTTCTTCTTAAAGCACAGGATTTTTCTGTCGATTTCGATCATTTATATCTTTTTAGCCACCACCACCAGGTTTTTGTCCAAATTCTCGGGGACCGTATAATCCTGGATGTAAAAACAAAACCTCAAGGCCGCGTGAAGCATCTTCACTAATATCCTGCGAAAAAAAGTGCGCAAAGACCTCAACGGTATTTTGCGCGGGCCCAAAATCCGTATATCTTTAAATCCGGCAGTGGCCAAGGCCTGCTCAAGGCTTTTGGAGGTAAATCCATTTTCATGGGTCAGGTCATTGTACCGGGCATCCAGGCCAAAGGGATTGCTCATATTAGGGACCCGCAGGACCAAGGTGCCGTTATTCTTTAAGGCCTGAAGGCTTAAATCCAAAAATTTAAAAATCTCCTCCTTGGGGACATGCTCAAGCACATCATGGGCGGTAATGAGATCATAACGTCCCTGTTTGTCTTTTAAGAAATCCATCCCGTCCACTGTTTCCACACGGTCGGTGATATGCTGCCGGCAATACTCCACTTGTTGAGCGCTGATATCCACGCCATAAAAATGGCGGTAGCCTTTATGCTTTAAGTGATACAAAAAATCCCCGGCCCCGCAGCCAAAATCCAAAATCACGGCCTCAGTATCTGCAGGCATAATACCTTCATAATCGATGCTAAAAGCCTCGGATGCCATTTGAAATTGCTTAGGGGTCAAAATATTGCCCTTTTTGTAACTGGTTTCCAAATACTCATCGAACAGTTTCTTGCGATAGTCCTGGGGCATGATTTATCCTTTTTGTAAAATTTCCAGCATCTGTCTAAAACGGTCCTGGTATGTATGACGGGCCAACACTTCCCGGCAGCCCTGATAAGCAATAAGCTTACGTTCTTCTTCATGGCCCAAATAATAGGCTGCTTTTTCCCTCAGATCATCGGCATCGTCGAAAAAAACCAAATGGTATTTGTCTTTGAATAAAACAGCCGCATCTTTTTGCCGGTCGCATAACACAAAAGACCCGCAGGCCATGGCCTCAAATAATTTGGGGCTTGCCTGATGGCAGGGGACCTTATCATCCTGATAATGGACAACAATATTGATTTTAGAAGCATTGTAAATCCTGACCCATTGGTCATAATTCATTTTGATATTGACTGCTTTTTTCTTCAGCAAGGAATTTTCCGGCAATTGCTGCCAATAGGGCCCCCATATGCCGATATCAAGATCTGCAACAGCCTCCAGGAGTTTGCCCCGGTTGGGATAATAGGAGCCGATAAAAACAAGATCATGGCCGTATTGCTTTTGCTCTGCCGGGCCCAAAGTGACCTGCTTATGATAATTAGGATCACAGCCAAAAGGGACCAGGGTGACATTTTTAAACCCACGGGCATGGAAAATATCAGCGGCCTCAGAACCGGCGCAAAACAATTGGTCATAAAAGGGTGCCGCCTCCAAAATGTTTTTAAAATCAATGGGCACGTCTGTCGTCCATAAGGCCGCCGGGACCCCCCTTTTTTTTATCTCTTGGACGGTGGCAGGCAAGACCCTCTGACCGCCGATAATAAAACAGGCATCCGGGCGTTTGTCTTTAACCAAATGGACCAGTTGGGAGTTAAGCCTCCTTAAGTCCCATTGGTGAAGAAAACTGACTTTAGACCTTATCCTTCCGGGAATTAAAAAACTGCGGTCATCAAAAGAAATTAAACGGTGACCCAGATACCCTATCGCCTCCTCACGGTAGACCATGGTATTGACAAAATTCGGATTATGATATCCCGCCATTAAAATATTCATCTTAAAGTCAAAGCCTTCATTAATTTTAGGCCCTGGTGGGCCAGGTAATCACGTTTGGATTTAAATATTTTAAATGAGTGGCTCTGCCGGGTATGGCCGGCAAAGCGTTTTTTAAATGCCTCATCACCGATGCTAAAATCAAATTCCTTAAATCCCTGTGACCCCGCATAGATCAAAAGCTCGCGCAACAGCACTTCACCCGGGGAATGTTTTGATAAAAGGGCCTCAAAGGAGGGCTTGTACCAAATAAACCGCTGGCCGTAAGTCAAGCCAAAATGAAAAGCAATGCTTGCGCCCTGAGATTGAACTGCCGTAAAATTGACCCATTGGTGCGGGCACAGCCCCCTGACAAGATTTTTATAAAACCGCTGGTTACGCTCATCCCAAAAAAGGCTTTGGTGATCTGTCTTTTTGCAGCGCTGGATATGCTGTTCAAAAAATTGTTCCAGAAAAGGCGTGATCTCTTCTGCTGTTTTCAAATGTAAAACCTCATACTCCCCTTTTTTCCGGAAATACTGGTAATGCCTTTGCAAACTTTTCTTATTAGTCAATTTTTCCACACTGTTCTTATCTGAATCAAAAATAATGACAGGACATGGGTACTTGGAATATAAAGACGCCCAAAAGCCCGCATCGGCACTTAATGAATTAATAATGCCCGCCGTTGGCGATTCCTGCGGTATATTGTCCAGCGCCATCGCGTCCCAATCGTTCTTTCTTGTGCTAAGAAATTTAAATATTTCCCTTAATACCTTTGTATTTGTCTTGTCATAGATAAAATCGCAGTAATCTGAATGTCCCGTGCCGATAAATTTAAGGATGCGCAATGCACCCTTGCGGACGATCATCAAAGGCGCAATCGCTGTTAGGCGGCCATTGTCCCTGACTTGAATTATAAAAAGCCCGGCATCCTTCCCAAATTCTTCCAGCCACGCCGCGTGCCATTGATGGGTCTGGAAAACAGTGTCTGTCCCGCCACGGGCACTCAGGGCGTTCCATTCCTGAGGGTCAATATTGCGCCAATTGTGCTCTAAAGAAAGATCCATTTTTAATTGCCCTTAAAAAACGCCCGAATCCGGACAAGCTGCGTTTAAAGCCTCCCAAATCACCGCTGTTATGGATATTCAAACGTTTTAATTCATAATGGTCTGTTTTCAAACCATTGGTCCCGATCATGGTGGTCAAAGCGCATTTATATCCTGAGGCGATCAATTGGGCTTTGACGGCATTATTGAAATCACCCTTTTGGCCATTGGGATAAGAAAAATAATCACAGGGGACCTGGGTCTTTTCTTCGATACGTCGCCTTGATTGCGCTAATTCACTTTTGATTTTCTCCTCAGGGCAATGGGCCAATATAGGATGCGAACAGGTATGGCTTCCTATAGTGACAAATCCGCTGGCCTGCATTTCCCGGATCTGTTCCCAGGACAACGGAGCGTAAATTTCATCGCCCGCGGCCATTGATAATGCCTGTTGTGCCTGCTCTTCGATGCCATCCACCGCACGCGCCGCTTCAACGGAGGGCATTGCTTTTAAAATTGATTTGACCCGCTTATCTGTTTCTTTTCTTGCCTGCATGCTGTTAAGGTCAAAATGGTGCTTTTGCCCGCCCAGATCCAGGCCTAATGATGTTTTCTCTGTTTTTGAAAAAGCATACTCAAGCCTGTCCACCCAAAGGCAGGATTTTTGGTCAATGAAATCAGTGGCAACAAAAATGCAGGCAGGCGCCTGATGCTCTTTGAGCACGGGAAAAGCAAGGCTATAATTAGACCTGTACCCGTCGTCGATGGTGATCAAAACCGGATGTCGCGGCAAAGGCTTGCCTTCAACATAAAAGGCCATTAATTGCGCCAATGAAATAATATTGTAGTTTTTCTTAAGGTAAATGAGCTGTTCTTCAAACCTTTTAATGTAAAGGTGCTTGCCATGATAATTTTCAATGCCGTCATGGCGGCTCTTATCCGTAAAACCATGATATAGAAGTATCGGGACCATCAAAAGCACCTATTTTTCAGTTGTCGAAGGGTCAAATTTCTTAAAATTCTTTGCCGGTGAA
>Ga0206804_10224_pt1 | contig 15983 bp, 9 predicted proteins | sample Alteio_BWOrgCont_62_FD_152888 | JGI IMG/M metagenome (GOLD analysis project Ga0206804, IMG submission 152888) | Enriched cells from forest soil in Barre Woods Harvard Forest LTER site, Petersham, Massachusetts, United States -... | ecosystem: Environmental > Terrestrial > Soil > Temperate forest >... | reverse complement strand
TGCTGGCCCCGCTCAACTGCACGGAAGTGGTGTTCGGGATCCGGATGAAAAGAGCACCGGTGGTTGACCCCGCAACCAAGGTGGCGCTATTGAGCACCAGGTTACCTCCCAGAGTATAGATTGAAGCCGATTGGAAGCCGTTGGCTTCGGTTTCATCCAGGTTGATCGTGCCACCGCTGTCAACCTGAACGGTCGTGTTCGCCGAAATAGTTACGTTCGCCGCCGAGGCCGGCCCCCCGTTGTCAATCATCAGCGTGCCTGCTTTCACTTCGATCAAGTGCGTCAGACTGGTTGCGGTGATGTTGTTCAAGTCCAGGACTCCCGCACCGAGTTTGGTGATGTTGCCATTCGCCGTCACCGCCCCAGCGATCTCCATCGTGCCGGTGCCGACATTGAAGGAGCCCCCGTTGGCTCCAATATTGACCGCGCGGTTGTTGGTACCGACCGCGCCGTTGTCAAGATTGAAACCGGTCGAAGTCAAGAGCGTGCCCCCGTTCAGATTCAGCGTAGCTCCCGTAGTCTGCGCGCCGAGATTGGCGTTGGAGGTCACGCTCAGCGTGCCGTTATCGACATAAGTGGCGCCGGTGTAAGTATTCGTCCCCGAAAGAACGAGCGTGCCGGGGCCGGACTCGGTCAGTGCGGAGGCCGTGGTATTGTCGGCAATCACGGAACTCACCGTCAGGCTGCCACCAACGGAAGTGTCATTCTGGATAATGATCAGGTCACCCCCGGAATTGGCGGCTGACAGTGTGCCCGTGGCAATGGTCGAGGCATGGGCGCCGACGGCGGAAGTGACCAGGATGCCGCCCGTTTTGAGCGTGAATCCGGCCCCGACATTGACCGTGGTCGCCTGGGGCTGGTTGAACCGCAGTGAAGAGATGGCGTCGCTGGCCGCCAGCGTTGTCGAGGTGATGGTGCTCGCGATATCGGCATTGCCCGTGAGGGTGGTCGCCGTGCTCGGGGTATAAAAGCCGCTCAAGGTCGAACCGCCGACGATGTAAGTATTGGTGGTGGCATCCTTCGCCGCCCAGTCACTGCCGCCCACAGTGGCATAGGCGTCCCCTTTGAGGTCCGTCAACAAGGCGGAAGCTGTCCCACTGGAAGTTAGGATCCCGTTGGTCGCGGACAGCGTGCCGGTAGGCTGCGTGAAGTTGACCGTGCCACCGGCGTTGGCCGTAATGACGTTGAGGTTGAGAAAAAGGTTTTGCGCCGTAGCATTGGTGCTGAGTTGCACCGAGGATGCTCCCGCGTTCAGGGTCGTACCGCTCACAGTCTGGCTGTTCGCGGTCGTGGCGCCTCCGGTCAAAAGCAGCGTGCCGCCGCCCAACGTCAGCGCTCCGGTGGAGAGGAGCGGATTGGTTGCGACCGAACCGGCCTGGGAGAAATCGAGCTGCAGCGTTCCGGCGTTGACCGCCGTCCCGCCCGAGTAAGTATTCGCCGTTGTGAAGGTCAGGATGCCAGTCCCGGCGACATTCAGCGCCCCGGTCGAGGAAAGGCCTCCACTCAGGGCGATGTTACCATTGGTGGTGTCGATGGTTACCCCGGGCGACGCACTGGTCAGAACCATCGGCAGCGTACTGGACCAGCCACCCGAGCCGGCGACCGCGCCCAGGACCCCCGCGCCGAGGTTGATCGTCTTCGTCCCAGCACCGCCGCCGGTCGTGATGCCGTCCGCGCCAATATTGAGGACCCCACCCGTCAAAGTGACGGTACTGGCCCCGGTCGAGGTGCTGAGGATAAGACCTTTAAGATTAGCAATGCCTCCGGACGCGGCCAGCGTTCCCGTAGCCGAGCCGTTGCCGGCGATCACGGGATCGGAGGCCAGCACATTCAGAAATCCACCAGAGAGGTTGTAAGCGCCGGCCTGCCCCACGCCATCGCCGATGATAAAGGAGCCGGCGACTGCGTCAGTCTGGTTGACCGTACCGGCGGTCTGGTTGACCGTGCCACCCTGCCCGCTATTGCCGACGGTGAAAGTTCCCGAGTTCGTCAGCGAGTAGGTGCTGAGATTCAAGACCGTATAGTTAGCGATACTCACCCCGCCCGTGGTAATCGCGCCGATTCCGTTGGCGGTGGCCGTAGCGTCGACGGAGATGGCCAGGGTTCCCGAGAGAGCCAGCGCGCCATTGACGGTGATCGTCCCGGCGTAACTTTCACTCAGCGAAGGCGCCGTGAGGCTGCCGCCGACCGTGAGTGTGGTGCCGGAGTTGCCCATGGAGATAGGCCCGCCACTGACTACGTTCCCGGCGACCGAAAGAGTTGAGGTGCTGCTCAGGGAGATGGAGCCGATATTGGGGTCACTCCCCAACACGAGCGTGCCCGCCGTGACGGACAAGGGTCCGGTGAAGGTATCGGTGCCGACCATGGTCAGCGTGCCGGTGCCGGCCTTGGTCAACGAACTGCCTCCGCTCAAGACACCGGAGTAGGTCGTGCTGGCATTATTCCCGCCGACAGTCAGGGCAATGGGCGCCGGAGTGGAGGCGTTGTTTACCAGGGCGATGTTACCGGAGCCGCTGAGTCCGCCGAAGGTGAAAGCATTGCCACTCACGGAGCTGTCGAAAATGATCCCACCGGTGATTGTGCTGACCGTGCTCTTCTGCACGGCGAGGGCATTCGAGAGATCGAGGGCGCCCGCGGCCACCACGGTCGGGCCGGAATAAGTGTTGGCGCCACTCAGCGTCAGGGTATTGGAGCCAAGTTTGGTCAGGCCCAGGACATTGGCGCCGCTATTCGGGTTGGCGATGATGGCACTGTAAACGAAATTACCGCTGGTCGTGTCGAGCCCCACACTGGAACCGTTTTCGAAACCGCCGCTGGCCGTGCCCAAGCCGAGCAGAGTCCCAAGATCGCCCGCCGTGAACTGCCCCGCGCCGCCTATAGCGAAGGCCAGGGTAGCGCCCGATTGGACGATGATGTTCGTGGCGGTCCAACTTGCGGTCGTGTCGTTATACAGGGAGGTTTCGTTCGTGAATTCCAGCGTGCCGGCACTGACCGTGGTGACGCCGGTGTAGGTATTGATGCCGCTCAGGGTCAGCGTATTCGTGCCGAGTTTGGTCAGGCCGAGGGCATTGGCGCCGCCGTTGGGATTGGTGATAGCGGTGGGATAAGCGAAACTGCCACCGGTCGTATCAATCCCGACATTCGAACCGTTTTCGAAACCACCGCTGGCCGTGCCGAGTCCCAGAAGCGTTCCCAGATCGCTCACGGTAAATTGCCCCGTGCTGCCCACGCCAAAGGCCAGGGTCGCGCCCGATTGGACGATGATGTTCGTGGCGGTCCAGTTGGCGGTCGCGTCGTTATATAGGGAGGCCTCATTCGTGAATTCCAGCGTTCCGGCGCTGACCGTGGTCACCCCGGTGTTGGTATTGACCCCTGTCAGGACCAGCTTGGAGGTCGCGGAATTCTCCGTGAGGTTTGTCACATTGCTACCGATGTTCGCACTGACCGTCGTCGCGCCGGTGCCGACGCCGATATTGGTGATGGAACCGGTGTTATTGATCGGGGCACCCGAGAAGGTGATCGTTCCGGAGGTGGCGTTTTCGTTGATCGTGAGGTTGTTCGCCCCAGTCACGCCACCGCTGAAAGTGGTCGAGATGGCCGTGCCGGTGTTGCCGAGCGTCAGCGTGCCCGTGGTGCCGGTGGCGAGCACGATGGCATTGGCAAAGGTCAGGCCGGAAGTGGTGCCGACGAGCAGCGTGGCGGGACTGTTCCCCGAAGTATTACCGAGGGTCACCGCGCCCGTGCCGAGCGCACTCGCCGACGTGGTAGCCGTCACGGTGCCGGCGAGGATGTTCAGGCCGAAGGTGGTCGTGCCGTTGTTGGTAAAGGTGTTGACCCCCGAGAGCGTGAGACCGGATGTGGTGCTGTTCTGATAAACGCCGGTGACATTCGTGCTGATGATTCCGGTGATCTTGGTGGGGCCGGCGCCAGCGCCGGAGTTGGTGATTGTGCCGGAATTGTTGATGGTAGTTCCCGAAAGCGTAATGCCACCCGTGTTGGTTGCATTGAGGGTCAGGTTACCCGACCCGCCGATGGTGCCGGAAATTGTAAAAGTGGCCGTGCCGGCATTGCCAATAGTGCTCGCGCTTCCCAGCGTGACGTTCCCCGCGTAGGTGGCCGCGGTGTTGATCCCGTCAATGAGCGCGCCGACGCCGGTGCCGGCGCCATTGATAGTCAGCGCGTTTGTCCCGGTCATGGTCGTGCCGTTCACATCGAGGACGGCACCACTGGTGACGCTGACGGCGCTGGTATTGGCGCCCAAGGCGGTGGCGCTGGCCACTTTGAGGGTGCCTCCCTGAATGGCGATCCCCCCGGTGAGACCGGCATTTGCCCCCGACAGGATGATCGTCCCGGCATCGCTCGTCGCAGTTTGATTGATTGTCAGCGTAGTCGTGTCCGCAAGCGTGGCGCTGATCGTCGCGGAATCCCCGGTGGCGACGTTGATGAACGTCGCTCCTCCCCCAAGCGTCAGCACTTGGGATCCGCCAATCGTGTAACCCGTGGTATTGAAAGTCAGGCCACCAGCGGTGATGGCGGTGGTCAGCGTGACCGTGCCGGCCGTCGAGCCCCCGAAGATGGCGAAATCGAAGTTGGCGTTATTCCATTGGGCATCGGTTCCATTCCACCAAAACAGGTCGGTCGAATTCGTGTCCCAGTTGCCCGGTCCGCCACCGGAGGTGCCGCCCGTCGCGGTAGGATCCCAATAGACGTTGCTGCCCGCGCGGGCGACTTTCGCCGCGCCCAGGGTGAGCACGGTGGTCAACAAGAGCCAGGACGAGAGCCTTCGGACGAAATACTTCGAAGACCGGCGGGCTTTGCAGGCGTGATGGTGCAGGTTCATAGTAATGGCGAGACGCTTAGAGGCATAGTCACGGAATCACCGCCCGAATGGCGCGTCCGCGGCGGTTGTGGATACTGTGAATCATCATTTCTGTGTAATGTTTTGATCTAAACCACCTTTAAGATGCGGCGTGGTTATACCCATTCCAAGAGCCCCACAACCTTGAGCCATTCCCCAAAACCGACGTGTTATTCGCGAAATGCGCACTCCTCATTCGCAATCCCTGATTTCCAGTGCCCGGTGTAGCCACTGTGATTTCCTGAAAATCGACAGTAAAAGTGCCTATGGCATCGGGGGCCATTACTCCAACGGAGTCACGAGATAGTTTGGAGAGGCGGGATTCCGCCCCCCAATGAGCTGGATCCAGCAGTTAGGCGGCTTCGCGGACGACACCCCGGAAGTTCATATCCACCGAGGAAAGCGGGACGCGCGACGTCGCCTGTTCAATGGTCGAATATCACCGCCGCAGCAGAAGCGAAATGCCGGGTGAACTCGAACGATCCCCGCAGGATCAGCCGGGTTGATGGCTGGCGGTCCGCCACTGGTGCGGCGTGGTGCCGTAACGCTGGCGAAAAAGGCGGCAGAGATTCTTGGCGTCACCCAGGCAGACCTCGGTGGCGATGGCGTCGAGCTTGAGATCGCTTTGTTCCAGGTGGTGGGTGACCGCTTCCAGCCGCAAACGGGTGATCTCGTGATTCAGGGTGATATCGGCTTGCTGGCGGAGCGCCCGTTGCAGACCGCGGGGTGTCAGATGGACGTGCCTGGCGACGGATTCAACCGAGAGCGGCTCGCGGAAATTTTGCCGGACGTAACGCAAGGCCTCATTCACGGCCCGATGAGGGCCGGTGTAGGTGGCAGTGGACTCCCGCGCCACGACTCGCCGGGCGGCGACGAGGAACGGCTCCCGGCGCGAAGGAGCACCCATGGTCAGGCCCGCCAGCATTTCGGCGCCGATGTAACCAATCCGGCGCATATTGGTATCCACGGAGGAAATGCCAATGGGAGATACCCGAAGCAGCGCCCGCTGGTCGTCGGCTCCGAGGATGGCGATATCTTCGGGAACTCGAAGCTTGAGCTGGCGGGCGGCGGCGATGAGATCGAGAGCAAAGCGATCGTCTTCCGCCATGATCGCGGCCGGGAGGGGGATGGAGCGAATCTTCCTGGCCAGCCATTCGAGGCGGCCGGCGCGGGTGAAATGCTGCCCCGGACCAATTTCGGGATGGTCCGCATGAAAATCGAAAACCACGGGATCCTCGCCGGCGGCCCGCATCACTTCGACAAAAGAATCCCGAATGACCTGCGCTTCTCCGTAGGTGCGCTGATAGAAGACGAAGGTGGGCTTGCCGAGCGTCAGCAAATGGCGGGCGCCCACGGCGCCGATGGACGCATAATTGCAATCGACCGAGGGAAAATGGGCGACGCCCTGCCGGAGTTCCGGGGTAGGCGCGGTCAGCAAGTGGACGATCGGAAAGTCGAATTGGGCGAGCCACGCGATCATTTCGGGTCGGTTGGCCAGGGTCAGGATGCCATCCCAATGGCTCGGGACCGGGAGATAGCCAGGCCGGACCATACTGGTATCCAGATCCCAATCATGCTCGCGCGCCCAGTCGGCGATGCCTTCGTGCAAGGCGAGATCATAATACCCGAGCGCCATGAGAATGACCCGTCGACGGGTTCGCCGTCGCTGAGCCGCTGCGCGGCCTTTGCTATGCGGAGCCAATTGCGGGTCGCTGACCGTGGCTGGTTTGCTTTTCGTTAACATCAGTTTGCTTCAGAGAACGATGCCCGGGAGTAGCCCGGACGCAAGTGAAGTCTCCGCAACGTATAATAGGTTGCACTAAAGGAAGTTACATCGGTTTCACCGGTGGTAATGACCATTGGATTTTGGGGCGAAAGTGCGCATTTCGCGAATAACACGTCTGTTTTGGGGAATAGCTCACGGTTGTGGAGCCTGGGGAACGGGTATAACTCACCAACATCTGAAAAGTGGCGTACGTGAAATTTATCCACCAAAATGATTATTCGCGCAACCCCCAAGCTCGAAAAATCGATTCCCAACACCGCGTTCTCCAAGGCGGGTGCGATGCCACCCCCGACGCCGGACAGGCAACCTCCTGGCGGATCCCTTCATCCAGCACTTCGCATGCCCGTCTTTGCGCCACGTTCGTTTGCCCTCCGCCGCGTGCTGCTGGCGATTTTGCCTGCCAGCCCTCGCTTCTTGCCCCCGGGGCGCGTCGGAAATCTCTCCGCTATTTTTCCCGACGTCAATCGGAACTCACCACCGCCAATTCACCGCTCCGACCCTATGAATCCTGACAAAAGCGGTTCCGGCGCGATGATCTTGATTGCGGTGAACCCTCGCCAGCGTGGCGCCGTAGGCCTGCGACGGTGGTGGCGGCGGTTGAGGGTGGGTGGGGCGATCACCTCTGACTTCCCTCCGGAGGCAACTCTTCGTCCATCGTTGTTCAACTAAAAGAAATAACATCCTATGCTCACGACCAGAATTCCGTTCGCTCACTCCGGTTCACCCCAGAACGCTACGTCTCCGGTCCTCGGGCGCCTCGCGCGGCGGCGCGCTTCCACCGCCGGCTTCAGCCTCGTCGAAATGGTCCTCGCCCTCGGGGTTCTGGCTTTCGCCGTCATCCCGCTCTTTGGCTTGCTCCCCATGGGAATGACGACCTTCCGCAAGGCCATGGACGCTTCGGTCACGACGCAAATCAGTCAACGTATTGTCAACGAGGCGCAGCAAACCGACTTCAACACCTTTATCGCCACCACCCCGTCGATTCGCTATTTCGACGACCAAGGCGAGGAAATGACCACCGCGGCGGGGACCGCCGGCACTGCTCCTGCCGGAGCGATCTATCAAGTCGGCGTGCACGTGACGAGTGCCCCGACTTTGCCCGGGGCGGACAACTCCAACGAGAACCTCGCGACCGTCACGGTCCAGATCGCGAATAATCCGGGCAACCGCACGCTGGTCACCGATCCGGCCACCAACCTGTGGAGCGCCTCCGGAAATCCCAATGTCTCCATGGCCTCCTATTCCACGGTCATCGCGGGCAATGGCTCTGCCGTAACTAGCTCCGCAGCTAACACCGCAGCGAACTAGCACGGAGCCTTCTGAATCTCATGAATCACCCACATCCGGATCACTCCCGAAAGCGAGGCGGACCGGCGACCCCGCGGGTGACGGCGCGCGGATTTACCCTCGTGGAACTTCTCGTCTCCACGTTGATTCTCACGGTCCTCGTCGTGGTCCTGGCCTCGATCGTCAACCAAACGAGTTCGATGTGGCACTACACCGCCTCGAAGGTCGAACAGTTTCGCGGCGCGCGGGAAGGATTTGAAGCCATGACCCGCCGCCTTAGCCAGGCGACGCTCAATACTTATTGGGATTACGACGATCCGAACCTGCCCAAAACTTATCTTCGCCAATCGGAACTGCGTTTTATCTCCGGGCCCGGAATTACCGCTGGCGGTGATGCTCCGCCCCGCCCAACGCATGGCATCTTCTTCTTCGCCCCACTCGGGTTCGTTGTCCCCGCCGACTCCGGCGACACCACTGCCCAAAACTATGAAGGACTGGGCAATCTCCTGAATACCTGGGGTTACTTCATCGAGTACCGGGATGACAGCGTGGCCAAACCCACCTTTGTGAACTCGGCCCCGCGCAACCGTTTTCGCCTGATGGAATTCATGCAGCCGTCGCAAGCGATGAATCTCTACGCCCTGGAGAAGCAGGCCGGTGGCAATACGGCCTACACCGCTACCAACTGGTTTCTTGATCCGATCAACACCACGGGAACCAGCCGCCCCGCTCACGTCCTCGCCGAGAACATCATCGCCCTGGTGCTCCTGCCGAAGCTGGCTCCCGAGGTCCAGGCCGCCGGCCACTATACCGCCGCGTCGCTCGCGCCGGGCTATCTTTACGACTCGACCGGGACGAACATGAACACGCTTTCCGATCCGAATCTCAACCCCAAGAATCAACTGCCCCCCATCATCCAGGCCACCATGGTGGCGATCGATGAAACCTCCGCTTTGCGCATGTCGGCCCAGGATGTCAGCGCGCTGCAAGCGGAACTGGGAAACCTCTTCACGGATCCAGCCGCCCTCGATACCGACTTGGGTAACATGACGCCCCCGCCCAATGGCTCTCTCGCCCAATATCTTCTGAGCAGACGCATCAACTATCGCATCTTCACGAGCGAAATCAGCATCAAAGGAGCCAAATGGAGCACCAATCAGAAAAACTAACCCGTCCTTTCTCACCGCGCACGGCCCGGCACTTTCGCCGGGCTGGCCGTTCGCAAAACGGCGTCGCGCTGGTCATCGCCCTGGGGTTTCTTGTCCTCATTACGATTATCGTCCTGGCGTTTTTCCAGAGTGTCACCACGGAGTATACCACGGCGAAGACTTACTCCGATGGGGCCAGTTCCCGGTTCCTGGCGGACACCGCCACTAATCTGGTCATCGGCCAGATCGCCAAGGCCACTAAACCCCAGGTTTCCTCCTCCGGCCCCCGCCTGACCTGGGCGTCACAACCAGGAATGATCCGCACGTATGATGATACCGGCGCTAACGGCGATTGTTACAAGCTGTACTCCTCGGCGCAGATGGTGATCGGCGGCGCCAACGTCTTGCCGGCGCTGGCCGCCGACATCCCCTCGGGATGGAACACCCTTCCCGCCAACTATACCGATCTGAATGCACCGGTTACCGATTACACCGGCAAACTGAATTTTCCCGTCATCGATGGCAACGTCAAGACCCTGTCGGTGAACGGCGCGAGCGTCCTGACCTACGACGACAATGGAGACGGCGTTCCCGACATTGAGGGCTTTTCCATTCCGACAGCCAGCGTCCCGACGTACAGCAGCGGCAATGCAATTTCCGCGACGAACAACCCCGTGCCCATGCCGGTCCAATGGCTTTACGTGCTCCGGGACGGCAGCATCGTCGCGCCCGACCCCTCCACTTCCGGCGCAGCCAGCACCACGGCCACCTTCACGAACTCCGCCAACCCGCCGACCGTCGCCAATCCGATCGTGGGGAGGGTCGCTTTTTGGACCGATGACGAAACTTGCAAGTTGAATGTCAACACCGCTTCCGAGGGAAGCTACTTCGCTTTTCCGCATACCAGCACCGCGACTGACATGCAATCGCCGGGCAAAACTGGATTCGGATATGCGGTGTCGCCGCCGGCGGCGGGAGAATACAATCGCTATCCCGGTCACCCGGCGACGACCTGCCTCAGCGTGGCTCTCGGAAGTTGGTTGAATCCCAGTGGTTATACTGTTCCGACCGCCTATTCCTCGACCTCCAACGACAGCAGCTTCGTCGGTGGGCCGTTGCTGCAATTCCTATCTCTGACACCCCGAACCTGCATCGGGCCGTTGTCGGCGCCGGGAGGGTCGCAAGCGGGCACCGTCTCGACCGCATCCGCCGTCCCGCTCAGCGTCAACAGCAACCGGCTTTTCGCTTCGGTCGACGAACTCGTCTTCAATCCCGACCGGACGGTGTTCAACTCCGCGCTGGAGAACAATCCGTCGAACAACAATCGTCCGCTGGACCGGCTAAAGTTCTTCCTGACCGCGAGCAGCCGCGCGCCCGAGGTGACTCCTTTCAATACGCCCAAAGTCTCGATGTGGCCGCAATGGAGCACCGCGGCGCTCAGACAGGTCTCCGGGAACACCAGTTCCGTCCCGACCTTGAAGCCCAGCGCGGCGCTCCTCGCGTTTTGCTCCTCCTTTGGAACGGGCTCCTCCTCTCCGAGCGGCAAGTACGAATATTTCTTCCAGCGCCTCAATGGCTCCAGTTATAACAGTTGCACCCAGGACTGGCTGCTCGTTCCCCGGAATCAGCAGATCGCCAACTATCTCTATAACTTGGGCAAGACCCCGATCCCCGGATTTGGCGGCACGTTTGTCAGCAAGTATACGGGCAGCTACCCCAGCATCGTGGTTGAATGTTTGGATTACATCCGGAGCAGTATCGGCCGATCGGCCTACACGACCACGGATTTTACCACGGGTGGCCCGGCCGCTTTTATCGCGCCGCTCGTGGTTTCGAGCGGTCTGCCGGGCGCGTCGGCCGCCGCGCCCCTGAAAGGATTCGGCCACTATCCGATTATCACGCAAATCGTCTTGAGCGCCGGCCTCAACAACGCCAAATCGCCGGTTCCCTTTCTCGGGTTCCAATTCTTCATGCCCACGATGTCAAATCCCGGAACCAACGCGGGAGAGAATATCACCATTCAGAATACCGCGGGTTTGGGAATCACTCCTCTCCCTGGTCAGCAGCCTCTGCCTTCCTCGGTGTCCGACTATAGCACCAGCCCGAGTTGGGGGTTTGCCTACAGTACCCTCTTTAGCTGGTTGAATACGGACAACCCTCCGATGAAGGCGGCCACGTGGGTCTTTAATGGTTATTCGTTCAACAACACGGGCGCGACGATGACGGTTGGCAGCGCCACCCCGGTGACATTTCTGCTCCAGGACAATGATAACCCCAAGAATACTATCCAGCAGATCAGTGTGACGTTTCCCCCGGTGACGATGCTGACTCCCACACAGCCCACCATCAACGGAGCGTATGGCGACGATCTCGACAATAACACCGGTCCATCCACCGGCTTTAACATCATCCTGCTCAACGCCTACAATACCCTCCAGGGCTCCTCTGCGCGCGCCATGGAGTGCGGCCCCGCGACCGCCCTGAAGGGCGACTGGAGATTGCTGGGTTCCTTTTGGAATGCGACGAGCACTTCGAGTGGGGCGACAAATTATTTCAGTAAATCCGCGAACTACACCGACCCGTTGGCGCAGCAAGCGCATAGCCTGCGGGTCTTCGCCGGCGGAGCTAATGATACGGGCGGCTGGTCGAACTACTACGCCACGTCGCCCATTGCCATCGGCGGATCGGCCACGCACCCGAACATGACCTCGCTGGCCGGTTCCTTAAGCGCCGTGTTGAAGAACACCGACTACGAGGACTTCGACGCGCCCTGTGCGCCGGTCGGAATGACTTCGGCGGTGAACTACCTCGGATTTCCAGGGGATTGGGACACCGGACCCGGACTCATGCCGGACGGCCCCTACGTGAATCCGACGGAACAGAACAACAACGTCGGCATCAACCAATACTATAACCAGGATGCGGGCAGCAACGCGATCACGGGCACCTTCAGCCCCAATCGGCTCGTCGCTTCCCCGGTGCGGTTCGGCTCTCTTCCCACGGGGTCCAATCCCGCCTCTCCGCAGCCCTGGCAGACGCTCCTGTTCTGCCCCAATCCCGCTGCCAGGTCAGTCGCTTCGACCAACGCGGGAATCAGTGCCTCTGACCGGACCGCACTCGCGAAGGAGCATCTTGGATTCGCCACCCCTCCGGATCACTTATTCCTGGAGTTCTTCACCATGCCGACGGTCCAGCCCTACGCGATCAGCGAGCCGCTCTCCTCGGCCGGCAAGGTCAACCTGAATTATCAGTTGGCGCCGTTTACCAATATCGAGCGCAGCACCGCGCTGCGAGGTGTTTTTAAAAACACCCTGCTCTCCGGCATTTGCGGTAATGACATTGCGTCCACGGCCGCCCATCCGACTTCCATCAATAACGGAAGCTCCTCAGCCAATCGGAGGTACAAATTCGAATCGAGTTCTTCCACGCCGGAGATGTATCCTCACGAAACACACTTCGACATCAATCGCGACGCCACGATCTCGGGGATCGAAGAGCATTTCTTCAACACCGGAAATATCTTCCGCTACGCGTCGGAGATTTGCAGCGTCTTTTTGGTTCCGACGCCGTTGAGTGGCGCGACTTACGCCGGCCAGGCCCCTCCGACGACCTACGATGCCATGGCGGCCTGGTGGACGGGACAAACGACGAACAAAGCCACGATGGCGCTAACTGGCGACAATCTCCGGGAGGAACCCTATGACCACATTTATCCGCGAGTCACCACAAAATCGAATTCCTATACCATTCACTACCGGGTTCAGACGTTGAGGAAAAAGACGGTCAGCGGTCAGGCGAAGGCGCAAACCAATGCGGCCGTCTGGCAGGAAGGCCAGGATATCGTGACCGGGGAGTACCGCGGCTCGTCGCTCATCGAGCGGTACATCGACCCCAATGATCCGCAATTGAATGCGAGTTGGGACAGCGATACCATGGCGCTGAACCTCGCCGGCACGGCCGATCTGAGCCGGCTTTATAAGTTTCGGGTGGTGAGCACCAAGAAATTTGCGCCATGATTGTTTTTCATCGGCGCCCCGCATTTTCGCTCGTCGAGTTGCTCGTGGTCGTGGCCATCATCGCCATGATTATGGCCTTCGTGGTGCCGGTGACCGGCGACGTGATGCAGGCTTCCCGGATGACGGACGCCACGAACCAGGTGGAGGGCTTTTTTATCAATGCGCGGCAGACGGCCATCGCCCATAATCATACCGTGGAGGTGCGCTTTTATCAGTTCGGGGATCCGGAGGTGCCGGGCGAACAGGCGGCCAACCCGGCCTCGGGAAGATTCCGCGCCATGCAATTCTTCGAGTACCTCGATCAGGGCGAAGCGATGCCAGTGACCAAGGTGGAGCGCCTGCCCGATGGGATTGTGTTCGATTCTGGAGCCACGCTCTCCACCTTGTTGGGACCGAGTCAGAAGAAAACCTTCACCGGATCGAATCTTGATCCGCAAGTGAACCTGCCGCGTGGGGTGAATACGAATTACAATTGCTGTGCCTTTCAGATCATGCCTTCCGGCACGACCAAGCTGGCGATCGGAAGCTGGTATGTCACTTTGCACAAACTCTCAGACGGGGACGCGCTGCCCGCGCCCAAAGGAAACTACGCGACGATCCAGATCGACGGTGTGTCCGGAGAGGTAACACCCTACCGACCGTAACGCTCAACGCTTTCAGTCGTTCGCCGCAGCAGGCTAGTCCCCAAAGGAGGTGTGGTTCGGTGAACAAGCGCCAGGCGCCGCGGACCTCCCGTCCGTGCCGCCCGATGGTGGAGACCATCGTTACCGGAGATGGCACTATCTTGTTGCGGTGCCTGCGTATACTGTATACGGTGCCTGCATCATGAGCAGGCAATATACGATTCGCGCCGTCCCCACGGCGATCGATCGCGCTTTGCGCCGCCGGGCCAAGCAGGAAGCAAAAAGTCTGAACGCCGTGGCTGTTGAAGCTCTCGCCCGGGGTTTGGAAATTGCCGCCACGCCCGTAGAGCACCGCGACCTCGACGCCCTGGTCGGGTCTTGGGAGGAAGACGCCGCATTCGATCAGGCCGTCGCCGACTTCGAACGTGTGGATGACGAAACGTGGCCATGAACTTCGCCATCGATACAAACGCCTACAGTGATTTTATGCGTGGCGATCCTCGCCGCGTTCAAATCATTCGCGCCGCGGCGCGAATTTATCTGCCGCTGATCGTTTTGGGCGAACTTCGCGCCGGGTTCGCCGCCGGCAATCAGAAATCCGCGAACGCCGCCAATCTGCATCGCTTCCTCAACAGCCCGCGGGTCTCCATCCTGAGCCCGGACGAACAAACCACCCATCACTACGCGCGGCTTCATCTTCAACTTCGCCGAGAGGGCACCGCAATTCCGACGAACGACCTCTGGATCGCGGCCCTCGTAATTCAGCATGATCTTACGCTTTGCACTTCGGATGCACACTTTGAGCACTTGCCCCAATTGGTGAGGTGCTGAATGGAGCGACCGGGCAGTTTGCCTGGACTGCTTCCGGCGCTTTTTCGGGTTGCTTTTTGGGCAGAGGATTTCGCTCCTACTGTTTGCACTTTGCATCAGGAATCAAGCTCTGGCCCTCGTGCCGCTCTGCTATAGCGCACGCTAGGCGTCGCACGTCACCTCATCCCATTCTTGATTGCCGTCCATCCACTCGAAAGCGTAGCGCCTCTCCCGCAAAACTCTCAAATTTAAGTCGCTAGGCAAATTCTCGCCTCGGCGTTGTGCAGCCAATGCGTTGCACCACAAATCGTAGGTGCGGTCGTCCTCAGCAAGAAAGACCCCTGGTGGCCGCAGTTGCGATTGACCGATGAAATCCTCGAGATCGTCTCCTAGGGCTGGGATGATCTCATCCACGAACCGTCGCGTATCGCAACACCGCGTCGGCAGGCCAAGTGACTCAACTCTTCCGATTACCCAAAGAAGAGCCCACTGCGCCTCTTGCTGCCACTGCATTTTGATCCGCTCTGATTCGGTGTGCGCCGAATCGGTGAGAAAGAAACGCTCCTTCGGGGTTACGTCACTCCAAATGCTCTCCGCCTGAAACCACTCAACGACGGGCTTTGCGTCCACTCCGAAGGCGACGGTCACTACACCGTGCACGACGATCGCTCGTTTTGCGACCTCACGCTCGGTTCGGGCATAGGGCTCCAAATAGTCGGCAATGGGTAACAGGTCGTCATCTGTTGGAATTTCCAACGATTCGGCCCATTGTTTCGTGGTGCTCATCGAATTCTGGAGCCAGCATCTCACACGAACCGGATTGCTGGAATATCAATCTCCGCGACTGGCCGGCCAACATTCATTGCAAGGCCGTGACACCGGGCGATTTCCTCGCTATGCTTCCGCCAATGCCATGACCACTCTCGCACTCCATCTCGACGACCTGAGCTTTGATGAGCTCTCACGCCTCGCGGCGGCGGCACATCAGCCGGTCGATGCCTTTGCCGCGTCCGCGCTCCGGGAGGCGGTGGCGGCCTATCGCGACCGGGAATATCTGGCGGCACGCGCGGCGCGTGCGGATGAAGCTGCTTTCACTGCCGTGCTGGCCAAGGTGCCGGATGTAGAACCGGACCCACAGGATCGCTGAATCTGCGCCGTTGCACTTTCTTTGGCGGCGAAAGCTCTTTTGTACGATGCCGAGTGTCTGTTCTCTTTTCTGGATTGATAGCGCCTCTTCGGTTGGCGCACCGGTCGCCAGGGAAGTGGAAAGCGTGCGTGCCTGGAAGTTTTTTGGTGACGGGCCTGTAGCTCAATGGTTAGAGCAGGGGACTCATAATCCCTTGGTTGTGGGTTCAAATCCCACCGGGCCCACTTTTTTTTCGACGGCTGTTTATGAACTCGTTTCCTAAAACGATCGCGGTTGTCGGCTCCGGGGCGTTGGGGAGCTATTATGGG